>CENP01007212.1_pt1 | contig 26649 bp, 27 predicted proteins | sample 361281 | NCBI WGS metagenome assembly CENP01 (sample SAMEA2591122, study PRJEB7988) | marine metagenome | biome: marine biome (ENVO:00000447); feature: deep chlorophyll maximum layer (ENVO:xxxxxxxx); material: saline water (ENVO:00002010), including plankton (ENVO:xxxxxxxx) | depth 70 m | reverse complement strand
AATAAAATGGACTTCGTTAGATCGCTTCAAAAATATTGGCCTTCAATTAAAGAGATTGACTTATCTCCTAATTATTCAGGAATAAGGGCAAAAGAAAGAGGCGCGGAAGATTTCGGGTTAGAAAAAATTGATAAAACAAATAAAATTGCCATAAATATTTTAAGTTATATTTCTCCAGGCTTGACCTCTTCTATGGCTTTGGGTAAAAAAATTTTAAATTTAGTCAAAAGTTAAAAGCTTTAAAATTTGATTTATAATCCTTCGTACAGGCTGAGTGGCAGAGTGGTCATGCAGCGGACTGCAAATCCGTCTACGCCGGTTCGATTCCGACCTCAGCCTCCAAAATTTATTCTGGGAAGGTTAAAAAACTTTACCAGTCATAATTTAGTTTATATATGAGATAATAATTCTCTTGCCCAGGTGGTGGAATTGGTAGACACAAGGGACTTAAAATCCCTCGAAGGCAACTTCGTGCCGGTTCAAGTCCGGCCCTGGGTACCATTAAGCGATGAAAATGGAAGATTATAAAGAAAGTGACCAGATAAATTTCCGAGAATTATTCTCAATCATCTGGCAGGCAAGAATCATAATTTTCTCTTTAACTTCATTTTTCTTTATTGTGGGCATATTTTTCTCTTTATCTTTGACTAATCTTTATAAGTCCACAGCATTATTAAAAATTTCTGAACCAGAAAATTCGAATGTTATAGGAGGAAATATAAGCGGACTTGCATCTCTTGTGGGTGCAAATTTAAGCCCATCCGGATCAAGCAAATTATATTTCGCTAGAGACTTTTTAAAGTCAAGAGAATTATTCAATGATCTTATCTCTGATGAAGAAACAAAAGCTATATTAGCTGCTGTAACTGGCTATGATCCAATACTCAATAAATTGATATATGATGAGAATATATATAATCCAATTAAGAAATCTTGGTCAAAAGATGTGTCTAATTATCAACTTCATCAAAAATTTAATTCAGAAATCATGGAAGTTGAAATTGACTATGAATCTCAATTTATCAAAATGTCCGTAGCACATCAATCTCCAATATTCGCAAAAGAGCTTTTGGAATTGATCGTTTCAAAAACAAATTCTAATTTAAGATTTAAAGATCAACTTTCTTCAACTAAGGCTATTGATTATCTCCAATCAAAATTAATGGAAATTTCGTTTGTTGAAATTAAAAGAAGCTTTAATGAACTTCTTAAGGAAGAGTTAAAAACTCAAATGCTTGTGAATATAAGAGAAGATTATTTCTTTGAATATATCCAAAGTCCACAAGTTACTGAGAATAAGTTTTATCCTAAAAGGTCTCAAATTTCTGTCATATTTGGACTTTTTGGATTTTTATTTTCAGTCATTTTCGCTGTTTTTAGGTTTTACACTTCAGAAGTAAGAAAGTAATTCAGTGAATTTGAATGAATGATAACAACCTTTTCAAATTACTAATTGATTTATTTAGATACTTAAGTTCGAAAAGAAAAACTCAGTATTTTTTATTAATTCTTCTTATGATTCTTGCATCTTTTGCTGAAGTATTGAGTATTGGGGCTGTGATACCTTTTTTGACTGTTTTTTCAAACCCTGAAGTCGTTCAAGAGAACCTATTCTTTAAATATTTTATAAATTTTTTTGGAATAAATGAAAATGCAAATATCTTGTTGATTTTTACTTTGATATTCGTGACCGCTGTTATTTTTTCTGGTTTATTTCGGTTAATGCTTATGAGGTTTTCAATTAGACTTTCATATGCTACTGGAGCCGATATCGGAGCTAAAATTTATGAGAAAACATTGTATATGCCTTATCAAGATCATATTTCATCAAATAGTAGTGAAATCATAAATGGTATTTCAAAAAAAACTGATTTAGTAATTGATAATATAATTTTGCAAGTTACAAATCTTATTTCTAGTTTTTTCTTATTGTCTATTATCCTTACAGCATTACTTTTTATAGATACATACGTTGCAATATCAAGTCTTAGCGGTTTTGCATTCATCTACCTGACTATTATTTATATAACAAGAAATAAACTCCAAAATAATAGTAAAAACGTAGCAGAATACACCACAAGAGTTGTAAAAATATTACAAGAATCTTTAGGCGGCATAAAAAACCTCATTATTGGAGGTACGCAGCAAATTTTCTTCGAAAGATTTAGATTTTCTGACTTATCTTTAAGAGGGGCTCAAGGAAGCACTTCAATCACTGTTCAATCACCAAAATTCCTTATGGAAGCAACAGGCATGTCTTTAATAGCTTTAATTGCATATTTTTTTAATAGTGATAAGCAAAATATCATACCTATTTTAGGAGCTTTGGCACTTGGTGCTCAAAGATTATTACCCATATTGCAACAAGCCTACTCTGCTTGGAGTTCTATAAGGGGAGCAGAAGCTTCTTTGGAAGACATCCTCGATTTATTAAAAAGAGAATCCGATCTTTTAGAAGAAAAAAATACAACTGAGAATCTAGAATTTTTAAATAAAATTAAGTTTATAAAAGTAAATTTTAAATATAAAAAAGATAGTAAGGAAATATTTAAAAAAATTGACTTTGAAATTCCTAAAGGTTCTAGAGTAGGTTTTGTAGGTGAGACAGGTTCTGGGAAAAGTACGTTATTAGACTTGATATCAGGTTTATTAAAACCATCCGATGGAGACATATTTATTGACGATAAAAAATTAGATAAATTTAATATGAGAGCATGGCAAAATAAAATTTCTTTTGTTCCACAAGATATTTTTCTAGTAGATGATTCAGTAAAAGAAAATATAATTTTTGGTTCCCATAAAATATTTAATCAAGATAAATTAAATCAAGTCATAGAAATTTCTCAACTATCATCTTTTATAAATTCTCTTCCAAAAAAAATAGATACATATGTTGGAGAAAGAGGATCAAGACTTTCAGGAGGACAACTTCAAAGAATAGGAATAGCTAGAGCTTTGTATAATGATTCTGAAATATTAATCTTAGATGAAGCAACAAGCGCTTTAGACGATAAAACCGAATTAGATTTAATGGAAGAGATAAATAAGTTAGATAAAAATCTAACAATCTTAATTATTGCTCATAGATTGAGCTCTTTAAAAAATTGTTCTTTAATTTTTGAAATAAATAATGGAATAATCAAACATTATTCAAATTTAATAGAATATCAAAACACGAAAAAAATCTAATGAGTTTGAAAGAAAGCATATACAAGTCTTTGCTTAAATCAATAAATACAAAAAAAGCTTCACTTCATGAACCTGTCTTTTCATTACTTGAAAAGCAGTATCTTCAAGATTGTATTGAATCTACCTTTGTCTCCTCTGAAGGAATTTTTTTGGAAAAATTCAAGAAAAAACTTATTAAGTTTACGGGCTCAAAGTTTGTTATTCCCGTTTCAAGTGGAACTTCAGCGCTTCATATATCATTAATTTCCCAAAATATTTCATATAAAGATGAAGTATTAGTCCCCGCCTTGACATTTGTAGCAACTGCGAACGCTGTAAAATATTGTAGAGCTATACCCAACTTCATTGATTGTAATGAAAAAACTTTAGGAATAGATGTTGAAAAGCTTGAATATTATTTATTTGAGAATACGAGAATGAGAGAAGGAAAATGTATAAATAAAAAAACAGGAAATCATATAAAAGCTTTAATTCCTATGCATACTTTCGGACATCCTTCCGAGATTGAAGAAATTTTAAAAATATCCACAAAATATAATTTAACAGTAATAGAGGACTCTGCTGAAGCTCTTGGCAGTTTTTATAAAAAAAAACATCTCGGAACTTTTGGAAAACTAGGAGTATTAAGTTTTAACGGTAACAAAATTATAACTACTGGAGGCGGAGGAGCAATCTTAACAAAAGATAAAAAACTAGCTAAAAAAATCACACATTTATCAACTACCGCAAAAAATATTCATAAATGGGAATATATACATGACGAAGTTGGATACAATTATCGCATGCCGAATTTAAACGCAGCTCTAGGATGCGCTCAAATGAACAAAATAAATATTTTTCTAAAATCAAAGCGAAATCTTTTTAAGATTTATAAAGATAATTTCAAAAATTTTGAAGAATTATATTTATTTGAGGAGCCTAAATATTGTTCAAGCAATTATTGGCTTCAAACTTTGATATTAACTGAGACAAATGCCCATCAACTTGATGATATATTAGACTATACGAATAAAAAAGGTTTGAGAACAAGACCTGCTTGGAATTTGCTAAGCGATCTCAAACCTTTCAAATCTTCGCCAAAATCTAACCTCGATAATTCTAAATCTTTAAGAAAGAGAATAATAAATATACCCAGCAGTTCTTTTTTGCCTATTACTTAAAATGAAGAAAAATTTGATTCTTATAGGAGATGGTGGCCATAGTATTTCTTGTGCAGATGTGATCGAAGCAGAAGGCAATTTTAAAATTGTTGGTTTGGTTTCAGGTATCAATAAAAAATCTAAAAATAAATCAAAATTCAAAATAATTGGAACAGATGCTGATCTCGAACAACTTAGAAAAAAATTCGATTATGCATTTATTTCGTTAGGACACTTAAGAAATAATAAAACTAGATTAGCTATTTTAGAAAAATTAAAAAGCCTAAAATTCAATTTACCTCTTATAAAGTCTCCCCATTCTTATGTTTCAAAAAACTCTTCAATTGGAGAAGGTTCTATAATAATGCACGGATGCATAATAAACAGCGGAGTCAATATTGGAAAAAATTGCATCATAAATTCTATGTCTCTTTTAGAGCACGGAGTATCAATTGGAGACAATTGTCATATTTCTACTGGTGTAAAGATAAATGGTGACGTTATTGTAGAAAGTAATTGTTTTATTGGATCAAACACAGTCATCAAACAAAATATAAGCATTCGAAAAAATACTTTTATAAAAATGTCTTCTTCTATAAAAAACGATGTCTAATGTAAAGATCATAGCGGAAGCCGGTGTAAACCATAATGGCGAACTATCAGTTGCTAAAAAACTAGTAGATATTGCAAAATCTTCAGGAGCTGATTTCATTAAATTTCAACTTTATATCTCAGAGAATCTCGCTCTTAGTTCTGCAAAAAAAGCAGCTTATCAAGAGGACGACTCAAATGAATCTCAGCTTAAAATGTTAAAGAAGCTTGAAATTAGCCATAAAGATTTTAAAAAAATTTATAACTATTGCAAAAAGCAAGAACTAAAGTGCTTTGCTACTGCATTTGACTTGCAGAGCTTATTTTTTTTAAGAGATCTAGGACAAGACATATTTAAAGTTCCTTCTGGAGAGATAACAAACTATCCTCTTCTTAAAGCTATAGGATCTTTTAATTCTCATGTCATTTTGTCTTCTGGCATGTCAAATATAGATGAAATTTCAGATGCTATATCTGTATTAGTTAATTTCGGAACCAAAAAAAACAATATCATAGTATTACACTGCACAAGCGATTACCCCGCACCTTTAGATGAGCTAAATTTAAAGGCTATACACAAGATAAAAAATGATCTGAAAGTTAGAGTAGGATACTCGGATCATAGCAATGGAATAGAAGTCCCATTAGCCGCAATCTCTTTGGGTGCAGAGATTATTGAAAAACATTTCACTTTAGATAAAAAAATGGACGGTCCTGATCACAAAGCAAGTTTGGATCCAAGCCAGCTAAAATCTATGATAAAAAATATTAGAGATATAGAAACAGCTTTAGGAAAAGAAAAAAAAGTTATAACTAGATCAGAAAGAAAAAATAGGGATGTAATTAGAAAATCTATTGTAGCCAAAAGAACTATCAAAAAAGGGCAGATAATTTCCGAAGAGGATCTTGAAGTTAAAAGACCAGGATATGGCTTATCACCAATGAAATGGAATGATGTAATTGGTAGTAAAGCAAAAAAAGGTTTTAAAGTAGATGAATTAATTTCAATATGAGAAAAAAAATACTCGTTGTCACATCATCCAGAGCCGATTATGGTTTGTTGAAGCCTCTTCTGGAAGAAATTAATTTATCAAAGAAACTCGAGCTTAAATTAATTGTAACGGGTTCTCATCTTTCTAAAATACATGGAGAAACATTTAAGGACATAAAAAAAGATGGTTTTAAAATAGAAAAAAAAATAAATATAAATACTAAATCATCAAATTCTCTGAGCTTGACAAAGTCAATGTCTAAAACCATGGTTGGAATTGCAGAAGCTTTCACTAGCTTAAAGCCAGATCTTGTTTTAATTCTTGGAGACAGGTATGAAATCCTATCTGTAGCAACAACGGCAATGATGTTTAGAATTCCGATCGCTCATTTACATGGAGGAGAAGCCACGAGGGGGTTGATTGATGAAGCTATAAGACATTCGATAACAAAGATGTCTCATCTTCATTTTGTTGCAACAGATGAATATAAAAAAAGAGTAATTCAATTAGGAGAGGAGAAAAAAAGAGTATTTCAGGTAGGAGCAGTAGGACTTGACTCTATCAAAAGTTTAAAGCTATTGAGCAAGCTTGAATATGAGAAATCAATCAAATTTAAACTTAAAAAAATAAATTTTCTTTTTACTTATCACCCAGTTACTTTAGAAAAAGAAACTTCAAAAAAAAACTATCTTGAAATTTTAAAAGCTTTAAATAATTGGCCCGAAGCAGGAATAATAATCACATCTCCAAATACTGATCATGATTCAAATGTTATTTTTTCTCTAATTAAAAAATATCTTGAAAAGAATAAAAATGCCATTTATGTTAAAAATATGGGTCAATTAAGATATTTATCTTCTTTGAAACATGTAGATTTAATCATCGGAAATTCATCTAGCGGGATAATTGAAGCACCTTCATTTAAGATCCCAACAATAAATATTGGTGATCGACAAGGAGGTAGAGTTTCTTCTGATAGTATAATTAATTGCAAGAATGACCATCTTAGTGTTTCTAAGGCTATTGATAAAGGTTTATCAGAACCTTTCAGAAAAAAAATTAAAAAAGCAAAAAATCTCTATGGTAATTATGGTGCCAGTAAAAGAATAAAAAATATTCTTGAGAAAATATCACTTGAGAATATTCTTATAAAAAATTTTAAAGATATAAATTAATGAAAGTATTCTTCATAGGAAGCGTTAGATTTTCAGAAAAAATACTGAAAACACTCATAGATTTAAATGCAGAGATTGTAGGTATATCTTCCATAAAAAATTCAAAACTTAATTCTGATTTTACAAATTTAGGAAATATCGCTTTAAAAAATAAGATACCTATTAATTTTGATGACAATATAAATTCAAAAAAATCACTAAAGTTCATCAGAAGTAAAAATCCAGATGTAATCTTTTGCATGGGTTTATCTAAATTGATCAAAAGAGAATTATTAGAAATTCCTAAAGTTGGAGTAGTAGGTTATCATCCATCTCTTCTGCCAAGGAATAGGGGAAGGCATCCTCTTATTTGGGCATTAGTTCTGGGACTAAGACAAACCGGGTCAACATTTTTCTTTATGGATGAAGGAGCCGATTCAGGACCAATTATTTCTCAGGAGAAAGTACAAATAAAAAAAAGCGATACAGCAAATTCCTTATATAAGAAAATAGAAATTACGGCATCTAAGCAACTGAAAAAATTTTTTCCTATTTTAAAAAATAATAAATTAAAACCGTTAAAACAAAATAATAAATCAGCTTCCTATTGGAGAAAAAGAAGTAATAAAGACGGGATGATTAACTGGAATATGTCTTCTGAAGTAATTTATAATTTGGTGAGGGCATTATCTAAACCTTATCCTGGTGCAACTTTTATTTATAAAGATCGACTTATAAAGTTATGGAAATGCAAAATAATTAGCTATAAAAACTGTAATATAGAGCCAGGTAAAGTTTTGAATACGAAAAATAATCAAATTTTGGTTAAAACATCAAATGGAGCAATATCTTTGCTTGAAATAGAACCAAAAATAAATTTTTCCGTGGGAGAATATTTTTTATGAAAAGCTTAGTCATATCACCTCATCCAGACGATGAAATTCTTGGGTGTGGAGGAACGCTGTTCAAAAGAATAGCTCAAAAACATGAACTTGGCTGGATAATCGTAAGTTCCGCATCTGAAAAGCTTGGATGGTCAAAAATAAAATTATCAAAAAGAAAAAAAGAAATAAATGAAATTAGGGAATTACTCAAAATAAAAAAGAAAAATTTTTTCTCTCTTGATTTCGAAACTTCAACTTTATCCGATATTTCTTTTGAAGCTTTAGTAGCTTCTTTAAAATCTGCTTTAGATTTGTTTAAGCCAAATGAAGTATTCATTCCAAATTTATCAGATGCGCATTCTGATCATAGAATTGTTTTTGATGCCGCTTCTTCATGTTGTAAACCCTTTAGGTTAAAGAGCATAAAAAAAGTTTTATCTTACGAAACTATTTCTGAGTCAAATTTTTACTTAGATAGAAAATCAAGTTTCAATCCTAATTATTTCGAAGACATTTCGCCATATCTCGGAAAAAAAACTGAAGCCATGAAAATTTATAAGTCTGAAATGGGACAATTTCCTTTCCCTAGGAATAAGAAAACAATAGAAGCTCAAGCAATATTTAGAGGATCTTTTGTAGATTTCAAAGCTGCAGAGGCATTTGAATTGTTATTAAATAGGGATTAGTCAATGAGAGACAATGCTTGGGAAAATACTCTAATTGATATTAATTCATCCATTGAAAAAGCAATAAATCTTTTGGATAAAAATGGAAAACGAATACTTATAGTTACCAAAAATGATAAATATTTTCTAGGTACAATTTCTGATGGAGATATTCGTAGAGGATTAATTACTGGATTTCAGTTAAATTCAAATATTAAAGAAGTTATAAACTCTGACTCCATTAAAGTTTCACCTAATTCAGATCACTCATTAATATTAAAATTAATGAATGATAATGAAGTGGAGCAGATACCTGAAGTAAATAATAAAGGTATATGTACAGGTCTTTTCTTAAAGTCTTTAACAACTCAAAAAAAACTCATTTCTTCAAATTTGTTAATAATGGCTGGAGGAGAAGGTAGAAGGCTTCTTCCAAGGACAAAAGAAATTCCAAAGCCCCTACTCAAAGTAAAAGGAAAACCAATAATTGAACACATCATTGAGTCTGCAAAAAAAAATGGAGTAAATGATATTATCGTATCATTAAACTATCTAGGAAAAAAAATTGAAGATTATTTGAAAGATGGAAAAAAGTTTGGAGTAAATATAACTTACTTAAAGGAAAGTAAAAAACTTGGCACTGCAGGTTGTTTATCCTTAATTGAAAAATTACCCGAGGAGCCTCTTTTGGTTGTGAATGGAGACCTCATTACGAATGTCGATCTTAATCAAATTCTTAATTTTCATTTAGATTCAAAATCTGCAGCTACAATGGGAGTTAGAATGCATGAGAGTCAAAATCCTTTCGGGGTAGTAAAGCTAAGCGGGACAGATATTGTCGGTTTTGAAGAAAAGCCAATTTATACTAGCTATGTAAATGCTGGAATTTATGTCATTAATCCGGATTGTATAAAGTATCTACCATTTTCTGAACCATATGATATGCCTAATTTTTTTGATCTAATTAGTTCAAAAAATAAGAAGACTTCTGCTTTTATGATTCATGAGTCTTGGATAGATGTTGGAAGAGAAAATGATTTTCTTAGTGCAAATAATACTTTATAAAATGGAAATTATAAAATATCCCGAAAAGATTGATTTAGAAAAATTTAAAGAAGGGTCAGAAAATAATGAAGCTTTCTATGGTTTGCCAAAAAAGGTTTCTTACTGCAAGAAATGTGTAATTTCTAATCAAAGACCAAATTCTTCAGTAGAACACAAACACAAAGCATCCTCATCGAAAAAAACGATTCATTTTGATAAAAATGGTATTTGTGATGCATGTAACTATGCCGAATTAAAAAACAAAAACATAGATTGGACGGAAAGAGAAGACGAGTTAAATGAATTATGTAATAGATTTAGAAAAAATGATGGCTCTTACGATTGCTTAGTCCCTGGCTCAGGGGGCAAAGATAGTTTTTATGCTTCACATATTTTAAAAACAAAATTTAAAATGAATCCTTTAACAATTACTTGGGCTCCCAACATTTATACGGAATGGGGTTGGAAAAACTTTCAATCTTGGATTCATGCTGGTCATGATAATTACTTGATGACTCCTAATGGAAAAACTCATAGATTGCTTACAAGACTATCAACAGAGCTTCTTTTTCATCCATTTCAAGCATTCTTTTTTGGCCAAAAAGCTTTGGCGCCTAAGATTTCGTTGTTATTTAATATTCCATTGATTTTTTATGGAGAAAATGAAGCAGAGTATGGCAACCCTATAGAAGATACAAATAATTCAAAAAGAGATTGGTCTTATTTTACTGAAAAAGATCCATCTAATATTTTCCTTGGCGGAGTATCTATAAAAGATTTAAAAAACGATTTTGGATTAAATCAAAATGATTTAGAGCCATACCTTCCTGCTGATCCAGAAAAAATAAAGTCAAACAATACCGAAGTTCATTATTTAGGCTATTATTTAAAATGGCACCCTCAGTCGTGTTATTACTATTCTGTAGAACATGGCAACTTCCAAGCGTCTCCAGAGAGAACAATTGGAACTTATTCAAAATATAATAGTATTGACGATAAAATAGATGATCTTCACTTTTATACTACTGGTATAAAATTTGGAATCGGAAGAGCAACTTATGATGCGGCTCAAGAAATTAGATCCGGTGATATTGACAGAGATGAAGGGATTGCTCTTGTAAAAAAATTTGACCACGAATATCCTGAACGTTTTCTTGATGAATTACTCAATTATCTTAGTTTGCCTAAAAAAGAATTTCCTAAATCTTCAGAAATGTTTGAAGAACCAATTTTAGACAGAGAATATTTTGAATTACTTACTGATAATTTTAGATCTCCTCATATTTGGATGCTCAAAGACAATAAGTGGAAATTGAGAAATCCCCTTAAATAATCTTTCATGAAAAATGTAAGATTAATAGCTAGGTTAGACATAAAAGGTCCTAATGTAATTAAAGGCATCCATTTGGAGGGTCTAAGAAGAGTAGGGTTGCCTATAGATTTAGCCACTGATTATTACCATCAAGGAATTGATGAAATAATTTATGTTGATTCAGTAGCAAGCTTATATGATAGGAATCACTTATCGGAAGTTCTTAGAGATGCAGTGAAGAACATATTTGTACCTCTTACAGTTGGAGGCGGTATTAGATCTCTTGGAGATGTCGAAAATCTTCTGAAATCAGGAGCGGACAAAATTGCAATAAATACTGCCGCAGTTAAAGATCCAAATCTCATAACTAAAGTTGCTAAAACTTTCGGATCACAATGTATGATTCTTTCTATTGAAGCAAAAAAAAATGGAATTAATAGTTGGGAAGCATACGTTGATAATGGAAGAGAGCATACAGGGTTAGATGTAGTTGAATGGGCTAAAAAATCAGAAGAAATGGGTGCGGGAGAGATTTTACTTACTTCAGTTGACCAAGAAGGAACAGGAAATGGTTTTGACATAGCTCTTTTAAAGGCAGTATCTCAAGCTGTAAGAATTCCCATCATAGCAAGTGGAGGAATGGGAAAAGTAGACCATTTTATTGAAGCCGTAAAAATTGGAAAGGTTGATGCAGTAGCTATGGCTAACGTTTTGCATTATAAAAAGTTAAATTTAAAAAGTTTAAGAAAATCTGTTAGAAATAGAAATATCGAAGTTAGAAACTATGAACAGGATTAAAGTTTCAATACTTGATTACGGTTTGGGAAATATTTTAAGCGTTAAAAGAGGCTTAGAATTTTGTGGAGTAGATGTTTTAGTTACTAAAAATGAAAAAGAAATTTTAAAATCTCAAAGAGTAGTTTTACCGGGAGTGGGAGCATTCAAAGTAGCTATGGATAAATTAAAAAAATTAGGTTTAGATGATACTCTTAACGAGTTAGCAGAAAAAGAAACACCCCTTTTAGGAATTTGCCTTGGTATGCAAATATTAATGTCTAAAAGTAAAGAGTTTGGATCTCATGATGGTTTAAATTTAATATCTGGTACTGTAGATCCTATTTCAGAAAATTTAAAAAAAAATGATAATCTAAAAATTCCTCATGTAAGTTGGAATAAATTGATTCCTAATGAATTAAATAATTTTAAAGAAAATTATTTCATCAAAATGATTAAAGAGAATGATTGCTTTTATTTCGTACATTCTTTTGTAGTTAATACCAGTTCAAAGAAAGAAACCTTAGCCTATTGTGATTATGGCGGCTATCCTTTGACAGCTATAATTAAAAGGAATCAAATTATAGGATGTCAGTTTCATCCTGAAAAAAGTGGAAAAGCAGGTTTACGACTCTTAAAAAGTTTCTGTGATGGCAAGTAGATTATTAATAATAGGATATGGAAGCATTGCTAAAAGACACCTAAAAATTTTAAAAAAACTTTATCCTGCTTCTTATATAGCTATTTTAAGACATAAGAAATATTACTCACAAAATATTGTAGGAGTGAATGAAACATTTTATGATTTAAAAAAAGCCTTAAAATTTGAACCAGAATTAGTAGTTTTTTGTAATCCTCCTTCAAAAAGAATAAATCTTCTAGAAAATTTTTTAAAAATGGGTGCGGATCTATTTATAGAAAAACCTTTATTGGATAACTTCTTAGATTCTAAAAAAATTTTTAGGAAAGCTTTAAAAAGTCAAAGTAAAATTTTCGTAGGTTACAATCTTAGATATTTTGAATCGTTGATAGATTTTAAAACTCTTATTGAAAAAAATACCTGTGGAAAAATAATTTCTTTTAGAGCTGAAGTAGGGAGTTATTTACCAGAGTGGAGAGATAAGAAAAATTATGAAAACAATGTATCCGCAAATAAAAATTTAGGAGGAGGAGTCCTTTTAGAACTAAGTCATGAGATAAATTATTTAAATTGGCTTTTTGGAGATGTTAATTGGATAAAAGCCAGCATAAGTAAACAAAGCTCTTTAAAATTAGATGTCGAAGATACAGCTAATATTATTTTGTCTTTTAAACAATACGAAAGAGAAAGTGAATTAATTGGGAATTTAAATATGGATTTTTACAGAAGAGATTCAACAAGAAGCTGTATCGCAATTGGTGAAAAGAATTCTTTAAAGTGGGATGGAATAAAGGGAACTGTGGAAATGTACGATACTCAAAAAGCAACATGGAAAATAATATCGAAGAGAAAGAACGAATTAGATAATTCTTATATAAAAGAATGGGAGTATTTTAAATCTTTAAACATTAGTTCGGTCAAAGCAATAAATTCAATTGAAGAAAGTTTAAAGGTTCTTAAAATTATAGAAGCATGCAAAACCTCATCAATAAAAGATAAAAAGGTATTTTTAAAATAAAATGTATACAGCCTTCATTTTTGCAAGGTCCGGTTCAAAAGGATTACCAAATAAAAACCTAAAGCTATTTCTTGGAAAACCTCTTATAGCATGGGCAATAATGCAGGCCTTATCAGTAAAAAAAATTAAACGGGTTATTGTTTCTACCGATTGTAAAAAAATAAAAAAAATTTCAGAAAAGTATGGGGCTATTGTTCCTTTTTTAAGGCCCAAATATCTAGCAAAAGATAATTCTCCAGAATGGCTTTCTTGGAAACATGCTATAAAATTTATAGAAAAATATGACAGAGAAGAATTAAATTGTTTTATTTCATTACCTACAACCTCACCGCTAAGAAAGAAAGAAGACATCGAAAAATCATTAAGGATGTTTGAAAAGAATAATTACGATATTGTGATAACCGCTTCAGAGTCTTCTAGAAATCCTAGTTTTAATATGGTGAAAATAAATTCAAAAAATGAAGCTTCTTTATTATTACCTCATAAAACTAAAATAATGAATAGACAACAAGCTCCTAAGACTTATGATGTAGGTACATCTACTTACATAGCAGATCCTAAATTCATCTTGAATAATGAATTTATTTTTGATGGAAAAGTTGGAGCCTTAATAATTCCAAAAAAAAGATCAATAGATATAGATGATTTATTAGATTTTAAGATAGCTGAATTTTTAAAATCAAAAAACTTTTAAGAGAATGAAAATTTCAAAGATATTAGATTTTTCCGATAAAACAACATTAATTACTGGAGCTACAGGAAACCTGGGAGTTAAGTTATCAGAAACCTTTGCTGATCTTGGTTCTGATTTAATTTTAGTAGATCTCTATAAGAATAAATTAAATAATTTATCAAGAAGTCTGTCAGAACATTCTAATTCTAAAATTAACTATTTTGTTTGTGATTTAAGTAAGGAAAAAGAAAGAAAAAAACTTATATCTAGTTTGAAAAATCAACAAATAGATACTTTAATAAATAATGCAGCCTTTACAGGAGAAAAAAACTTTAAAGGATGGAATGAGAAATTTAAAAATCAGTCCGTTAATGCTTGGAGAGAATGTTTAGAAATAAATTTAATTTCAATTTTTCATTTAACTCAAGGAATATTTAAAAACTTAGAAATGTCAAAGAATTCAAAAGTTGTTAACGTAGGTTCAATTTATGCTCATATCCCTCCAGATTGGTCTATTTACGAAAATACAGATATGACAAACCCAGCCGCATATGGCGCATCTAAAGCAGCTCTTCTTAATTTAACTCAATGGCTCTCAACCTTGTCAAAAAAAGTAAGAATAAATTCTGTATCTCCAGGGGGAATATTGAGAAATCAGCCAAAAAAATTTATTCAAAGATATGAAAATAAAACCTCATTGGGAAGAATGGCTTATGAAGAAGACATAGTTGGAGTAATTATTTTTTTATCATCAGATCTTTCCAATTATGTAACTGGTCAAGATATAAGAGTAGATGGAGGCTTTTTCTAAGATTTATTAGAGATTATAAGAAATTTCATCGTATAGAACATACCAAGACCAGATATAAAGTGATATTTGTTTTTTCTAAATTCTTCGGTCCAGTTCCTTATCGGATTATTAGTTTTTTTTATTTTAAATTTTATTTCAAAATCTTCCCATTCAAAATTCATATTTAATTTTTTACAAATTTCATTCATCGAGTTTTGAGAAAAAACATTATTACCTGACCTCCATTCTTTATCTAAAGATGTCCTATGATTAACAATAACATCAATATTTTCTTCATTGAAAGGAGATAGAACTATTGCAATTCCATTTCTTGATAATAAAGATTTAATTTTTTTAATGAAAATTTCAGGATCAAAAAAAATGCCAATAACTCCCATTGCAGTGATGACATCGTATCTATCTTTTGAACTAAACGATTCTAATGATTTTTCAAATATTTTGGCTTTTGTATTTTTTTTTGAAATCAAATTAAGTTCATGTAACGGTTCTAGTCCATATAAAATATTGCTTTTGAAAGTTTTAGAAAGGTAATGAAGAAATGCACCATTTGCGCACCCGATATCCAAAATCCTCTTTGGATTTTTATTCTTTTTATTAATAATTTTTAAACAATCCTTAAAATATTCTTTAGGTTCTTCATAAAAATCTAAATTATTATAAATTTCGAGATCATCTAGACGTTTTTTGTTTAAATCCATAAATGTTATTATTACATTTAATCAAATTTAAAACTCTTCATGACAAAATCTTATTTCGACAGAGATCCATATCTCCTAGAAAATATACTTTTCATAGATGGAACTTCAGGATCAGGAAAATCATTGTTAAGCACTATTATTTCTTGCTATGAAGAAGTTGAATTACCAATATGGGATGACATATCTGAAAATCTAAGTTGCGTATTTGAAAATAATGAAATTGATTTTCAGACTTTTAAATCTTTATTAACAACACTACTTGAAAAAAGGCTTTATGATTCTTATTTGGGAAGACATACAAATTTTAGATATCTTGATAGAACTAGTGTATTTCATAATTCAAATAAATTTCTCAACATAAAAAAAATTTTTAAGAAGGATTCAGACAAAATATATGAAGAAATTACTTCAAAAAAAATCCTTTTAGTATTAGGTACTCATCATCTTTTATCGTTTCCTTCTTTGGTTTCAAAAGTTTTTAAGGATAGATTAAAAATAATAGAAATGGTGAGACATCCAGTCTCAATAATTCAATTTTGGCTTGAACAAAATTGGGTAAATAGAATGGGGCAAGATCCCAAAGAGTTCACATTAGCCCTAAAATATGCAAGAGAAGATTCCTTGGGCAAATTAAAATCTCTTTCATTACCCTGGTATGTCAAAAATCATGAGGAAGAATTCCTAGAAATGAATAATATTGAAAAAGTAATAAATTCTCTTTACTGGATTAAAAGCTCCAGAGCCACAGGAATTAAAAAAAATAAAGATATTTTAGATAAGTCTTTAATATCAATACCTTTTGAGCATTTTGTACAAAATCCTAGTCAATATTTGAACTCTATTGAGTTACATTTAAACAAAAAAATCATAAAAAGATCTATGAAAAAATTTTTAAAAAAAGAAAAAATACCTAGAAAAGTTTTAAAAAAAGATATGATTAATAAAAAAGAGAATATACTTAATAAAATTTCATCAGACGTCCTTAAAAATACATTCTTAGAAATGTGTAATAATTATGAAAAAGATTTTTATTTCAAATTAGATGAAGAATGATTCTCAACTTCAGTGCCCAATATGCACCTCTAAAAATATAAAAAAAAAATTAACAAAATTAAGAGATAAAAGCGAACAAAATCTGTTTTGTTGTCAAGATTGTTGCTTCCAGTATTTTGACAAATTTGATGAATCCCTTATTAAACAAGATGAATACGAGATTTCTAGGTTAAGGTCAGCTGGTTTAGAAATACCATCAGAAAATAAAGATTTTGAAAATGGATATGAACAGTCTGAAATATATATTGATAAACACATACCAAAAAAAACTAAGAACTTAAATATCCTCGAAATTGGTTGCTCTACAGGTTATTTTCTAAAAAGAATTATTGACCTAAAACTTAATCATTGTTGTTCTGGAATTGAACTTAATCCATCAAGAGCTAGATACGTGCGAGAAAATTTAGACATTGATTGTTTTTCTAACTTAAATGAAATAAAGCTTAAAAAAAAATATGACTTAATATTTATGTTCTATGTGCTTGAGCATATAAATAATCCTTTTGAATATATTTCTAATTTAATTGATTATTTAAATATTAGAGGAAAATTAATTATATATACTCCAAATACAAATGATGTGCTCAAGGATATTTGGCAGATAGATGAATTCAAAGATTTCTTTTATGAGAAACAATCAATAAACTATTTTTGTAAAAAAACGTTTGAAAAGTTACAACTAAGATTAAATAGAAAAGATTTGAAATTTAAAATAGAAACTTTTCAAGCTTATAGTTTGTTTAACCATTTAAGATGGTTTTTTGAAAGAAAACCTAAAACTACAGGAATTGTGGGCGGCGATAAAATTGATGATGATATAAAGGAAAACCTTAATAAAGATACAATATTAGGTAAAGAATTTATAAATTTCTTCGAAACTTTTAATAAAAATTACAAAAAAATTATAGAACAAAAAGACTTTGGCAATAGAATTTTTTTTGAAATAACTAAGATTTAATAGACATGCGATATAAAGATTACCTAGAAAATTTAACAGATCTAGAAAAAATATCACTACAGAACAAACTACAGGTAATAAAAAAACTTGATTACGAACTTCATGAAATAAATATTTATATAAATTCTGAAATTGAACTCAATACAAGAACAATTTCATGCAGGAAAGAACCTGAAATTATCAGATGGATTGAAGGAAATTTCAAAAAAATAGAAAATCCAGTTTTTTATGATATTGGTGCAAATATAGGAGCTTATTCTTTGGTGGCCTCGAAATATTGCGATCAAAAAATAAAAACATATAGTTTTGAACCTTCTTTTTTAAACTTTTATCAACTTAATAGAAATATCCTCTTGAATGAGTGCGAAGAAAGTATAATCCCTTTGTGCTTAGCATTGTCATCTGAAAATAAAATGGGAAACTTTAATTTTAGAGACCTTAATAAAGGTAGTGCAGCACATGCCTTCGGTGAAGCTATAGGCGAGACAGGAGAAAATTTAAATCTGAAAAAATTTCTAAGATGCAGTGTTTTAAACTAGATGACTTGATAGAAATTTGTAACTTTGAGAAACCAAATTTTATAAAAATTGATGTTGATGGTTTAGAAATGGAAATTATTAAAGGCTCAGAAAAAATACTTTCAAGCGATTCATTTAAAAGTATTGTTGTAGAAATTGTTTATGAAAAAGATGCAGAGGAATTTACAAATTTTTTATCACAATTCGGATTTAAGTTTGAATCAAAACACCCTTATACGGGCAAATCACCAGGGTTTAATTTTATTTATAGTAAATAATATGAACAAAAAAAATTTTAATCTCTCTCATTTAAAGAGCCTAAGAAGAGAAAGAATTCCAGAAAATAGAGATCTTAAAAAAGGTTTAAGACTTAATAGAAACGAAAGAGTAAGTCCTTGGCCCAAAAATTATCTAAAAAATATTATAAAAAATAAACCAGGTTATTTTCTAAGTATTTATCCAGATTTATCATCTTTATACGAAAAAATTTCGAAACATAACGACGTTGATCCATCAAAAATTTTAGTTACTTCAGGCATTGATGGCGCCATGAAAACTATTTGGGAGGTTTATACAAAACCGGGAGATAGAGTTGGCGTGCCAAGTCCAACTTATGCAATGTATTATGTTTACAGTAAAATTTATAAAACTAAAATTTCTGAGATACCTTATGACTATGACACTCTAAAATTAAATCGAAAAAAACTTAAAAAATTTATAGACTCTAAACCAAAAATTTTATTTCTTCCAAATCCAAATCAACCCGTAGACGATACTTTTTGTTTAAACGAAATTCGTGACATAGCTGTTAAAACAAAAAAACATAATACTTTGTTTGTTGTAGATGAAGCATATTTATATTTTGGTGCAGAATCTGCAATTTCTTTGATAGATGATTTTTCTAATATCGTGATAATGAGAACTTTTTCAAAAGGATTTGGTATGCCATCTATTCGTTTGGGTTTTATGGCTTCAAGTGAAGAGAATATGGAAATTTTTAATAAAACAAGATTTGCACACGAAACAAGTTCTCTCTCAGCTGCTGTAGGAGAGTATGCTTTAGATAATTTTGAAATAATAAAAAAATATAATGAAAGGGTTATTGCATCCAGAGAAAAATTAAAAAAAATAATTACTGATCTTGGGTATAGAAATTTAGGAAATTTTGGAAATTATCTTTTTATCGATTTAAAGAATAAAAAAAACTATGAAAAACTCACTTTTGAACTTCAAAAAAATAAAATATATGTAAAAAGCAACTATCCTAAGCCATGGAACAATTTCATACTCATTACGTTGGGTCCTACCAGAGAGATGTCTAAATTTACAAATTTACTCACAGATATTCTTTAACAAACATGAAGCTTATTGTAACTGGGGGAAGAGGTTATATTGGATCTAGACTTGTCTCAAGACTTCTAGAATTAGGTCATGAAGTAGTAATTCTTGATGACCTTTCTACCTCCGTAAATCATAAAAAGGTTGACTCAGAATTTATTAGAGCGGATATCACAGACCTTGAAAGTTTGTTGAAAATAAAACTAGTAGGTGCGGATGCAGTTCTCCATCTTGCAGCTCAATCATCAGGTCCAAAGTCAATTGAAATTCCTGAAAAAGATATAAGTATCAATATTCTAGGAACTTTGAATATTCTAAAATGGTGTTTGCAAAACGATGTTTCAAGAATAATTTATGCTTCGTCTTTTGTAGTCTATGGCGACCAAAGTCATGAGAAGCCTATTCATGAGAGTTCACCTTGCGAGCCAAAATCAATTTATGCTCTTTCAAAAAGATATAGTGAAAGGCTTCTTGATATTTATGCTGAGCACCATCAAATCTCATGGAATGTAATCAGACAATTTAATGTTTATGGACCCGGACAAGATTTAACAAGATCTGATCAAGGAATGGTAAGTATCTTTATGAACTTAATTTTGAACAATTCTAAAATTAAAGTTCAGGGAAGTCTTGATCGTTACAGAGACTTTATACATATAAACGATGTAATACAGGGCTGGGAGTTATGTTTAGAAAATAATAAGCCAAATCAAATTTTTAATCTAGGCTCTGGAAAAAAAACAACTATCAGAGATCTGATTGAAAATATTCGAATTTGTTTTGATAAAGAAATAGAGGTATTTGAGGAAGGTAATACGCCCGGAGATATTTTAGGGTGTCATGCAGATATAGAAAAAATAAAAAAATTATTAGGATTCAAGCCTAAATTTAATATTAAAAATGGCGTTGAGGATATGTCAAATTGGGTGAAATCTTTATCCCAAAGGTAATTGTGATCTTTAAATCAAAAAATATTATAGAGCTTAATAAATGTTCGTGGAAAGAAACTATAGTCTCAAAGATTAATGATGTTTTAAAAAAAGAGAAAGGGAAAAAGGACCTAATTTTAACTGGAGGAAGAACTGCAAAAAGTTTATATGCACATTGGTCAAAACACCATTCATTTAAAAAATTAAAAAATATAAATTTTTTCTTAGGAGATGAAAGGTGTGTTGATTTTCATCATGAAGAAAGTAATTTTAATTTAATAAAAAAAAATCTTTTCAAAGATAAAATTCCTACAAATTGTTCCTTCTCAAAACTTTTCTTTGAAAATAAAAGTATTGAAGAGACTATTAACTTTCATGAAATAAGTTTCCCTGAAAATCCAACTCTTCTTTTATTGAGTTTTGGTATTGACGGCCATATTGCATCTATTTTTCCTAAAAGCAAACTACTAAAAAACACAAAAAAGATAGGGTTTCACAAGAGTAAATTAAAGATTAATAGACTTTCAATCACTCCAAAAATCATTAAATCTTCTCAAAAAATATTTGTTTTAGTTGAGGGCGAGGAAAAAAGAAAAAAATTTAAAGAAATAATGATACAAAAAAAAGATATTTTTTCTCATCCATCTCATCTTCTTGAAGATGCTTATTGGTTTTTGATAGATTAAAATTAAAAAGATGAAAATTTTGATTAGTACAGCTTCTTTCGGCGATTGTAGCAAGAAACCCTTTTCTTTACTTAAGGAGAATAAAATTGAATATAATTTAAATCCTTACAATAGAAAAATGTCTGAGGATGAAATTTATTCTTTGATTCCAGAATATGACATATTAATTGCCGGCACAGAAAAGATTTCAAAAAAAGTTTTAGAAAACGCCAAAAATCTCAAACATATATCTAGGGTTGGAGTAGGGTTGGATAATATAGATTTAGAATATGCTAAAAAAAATAACATAAAGGTAAGTTATACTCCTACAGCGCCATCTTTTTCTGTTGCTGAATTATCTTTAACATTGATTTTGTCTCTTATCAGGCATGTGCAAATTTCCAATTTGAAGCTTCACGCTGGTATATGGCATAGAGAGCTAGGCAAAAGCTTGTCAGAGCTTTCCATTGGAGTAATTGGAGCCGGAAGGATAGGAAAAGAACTTATTAAATTACTTTCTGTATTGGGTACAAAGGAAATTTTAGTAAACGATATTAAAAAGCCAAAAAAATTCTTACAAAATAAACAATTAAGATATGTCAATTTTGAGGAACTATTAAAAAAATCAGATATCATTTCTATACACCTTCCTTTGAACAAAACAACCAGTAATTTATTTTCAAAAAATGTACTCCTTAAAATGAAAAAAAATGCGATTTTAATTAATACCTCTCGAGGTGGTATCATAAATGAAAAGGATCTCTATGAAGTTCTTCTTGACAACCATCTATCTGGAGTTGGTTTAGATGTTTTTGAAAATGAACCTTATTTTGGGAAATTATCAGAAATTGATAGAGCTTTATTGACGGCACATTTAGGCCCAATGTCTTTTTTATCAAGGTCTGAAATGGAGTCACAAGCTACAGAGGAAGCAATTCGATTTATAAAAGGAGAAGATTTACTTAATTTAATTCCAACAAACTCCTAATAGTAATGAGTACAAGTAAGAAAGGTAAAGTTTTAGTTATAGGCGGCTCAGGTTTTATGGGAAGTCATACTGCAGACGAATTAACAAAACAGGGATACGAAGTTTCATTGTTTGATATTCAACCTTCAAAATGGAAATCAGAAGAGCAGAAGATGTTCATTGGTAATTTTATGTCTCTAGATGATTTGAAAAAGGCAATGGAAAATGTTTCTTATGTATATCACTTTGGAGCTATAGCAGACATTGGAGAAGCCAAAGAGAATCCAGTAAAAACTCTTGAGTCAAATATTATGGGGATTATTAATATCCTTGAAGCAGTAAAAGAATCAAAAATAAAAAGATTTATGTTTGCTTCAACTGTTTATGTTTACAGCTCTCATGGCTCCTTTTACAGAGTTAGTAAGCAGGCTGCAGAATCTATTATTGAGTCATATCATGAAGAATATGGTTTGAATTATACTCTTTTAAGATATGGGTCTTTATACGGCCCTAGGTCGCAGTCTTGGAACGGTATACGTGGGTTTGTAAAACAAGTTCTCAAGAAAAATAAAATAGAATATGCGGGAAATGGAGAAGAAATAAGGGAGTACATTCATGTTAGTGACGCTGCTAAATTAGGAGTGGACCTTTTAGATAATAAATACTCAAATTCAGCAGTAATCATCACAGGCCATCAAACGATTAGAGCAAAAGATTTATTCTCTATTATTTTTGAGATATCTGGGAAAGAGGATAATATTAAATTTCTTAAAAATGATGTTAGAGCTGATCATTATGGCAACACTCCATATAGATACTCTCCAAAAAGTGCAAAAAAAATAGTACCCTCGGAGTTTGTTGATCTTGGCCAAGGTCTCTTGAATATTATTGAAGAAGTCCAACAAGAACTTTATGAAGAATCAGATTAGGATTGATAAATACGATCATATATTTTTTGATTTTGACGGCGTAATAAAAGACTCAGTTGAAATAAAAACAAACTGTTTTTATGAAATGTTTTTGCCTCATGGAGAAAAGCTAGCTAAAAAAGTTAAAGAACATCATTTAAAAAATTCAGGCAAATCAAGATATGAAAAAATTCCTCTTTACTTAAAATGGGCTGGATTTAGCTTAACTCCTTCTCTTGAGAATAGGTACTTAGAAAATTTTAAATCAAAAGTAGTTGATGATGTTATAAATTCAAAATGGGTGAAAGGAGTTGAAAAATTTTTAAAAATGAATGTTTATTCTCAGTCTTTTTACTTAGTTACAGCGACCCCTCAAGAAGAAATAGAATTAATTTTGTCAAAAATTGGTTTAAATGATGTTTTTTCTAGCTATTTCGGATCGCCTCTTAATAAAGCAAAAGCCTTAGATAAAATTATTAGTAGTAAAGCATTATTAAGGAATAAATGCTCTATGATAGGTGATGCTGATGCTGATTTAGAGGCAGCAAGAATAAATAAAATAGATTTTGTTTTAAGAGAGCACGATCATAATTCATTTCTTTCGTCAGATAAAAGAATTAAATATAAAATAAAGGATTTTGAAGGGTTCAATGAATAAATTAAAAAAAATACAAGTTATAAAAAAAAAATTAGCTAATGATATTCCTTCAATAGGTAGCTGGATTCAAATACCTGAAGCCTCTTCCGCTGAAATATTAGGAGATGCTGGTTATGATTGGGTTGCAGTTGATTTAGAACATGGTCTAATTGGTGAAAATGCTCTGCCCGGATTGTTTAGAGCTTTAGAACTTGGCGATACTTTACCATTGGCAAGAATAGCAGAAGTGTCAAAAGATAATTGCAAGAAGGCTTTAGATGCTGGAGCCGGAGGACTTATAATTCCTATGATTGAGACAGCTGAAGAGTTGAATACTGCCATAAACTTTTCTTGTTGGCCTCCAAATGGAGAAAGAGGTGTAGGATATTCCAGAGCTAACCTTTTTGGAAAAAGATTTTTCAACTATATAAAAGAAGCTCAAAATCCTTTCATTGTAGCAATGATAGAAAACAAAAAAGCTCTAGAAAATATAGACGAAATCACTAAAGTAAAAGGCCTTAACGCCATCCTCATAGGCCCATATGATTTATCAGCATCTTTAGGCAATGCTGGAAACTTTGAAACTAAAGAATTTTTGGAGGCGCAGGCAGAGATCTTGGCGTACTCTAAAATTTCAAAAGTGCCATGTGGCGTTCATCAAGTTGCTCCAAATAAAAATGAATTAAAAAATTTGATAAAACAAGGATTTACTTTTATTCCATATTCTATAGATTCAGTTTTTTTAGAATATTACTCTAAGTATCCTCTTTAAGTTAATGGAAGTTTTAGCAATTATTCCTGCACGAATGAATAGTTCAAGATATCCGGGAAAACCGATGGAACTAATAAATGGAATTCCTATGATAGAGCTTGTTTATCGGCAAGTAATTAAATGCAAAACTCTTTCTCAAACAATTGTTGCGACTTGTGATGAAGAAATTTATGAGCACATTCTATCAATTGGAGGAGAAGCAATAATGACCAAAAATACTCATGAGAGAGCTTCTGATAGATGTGCTGAGGCATTGATTAAAGTTGAAAAAATAAAAAACAAAAAATATGACATAGTGGTCATGATTCAAGGCGACGAGCCGATGACACATCCAGATATGATAGACCAGGCTCTTTATCCTTTAAAAAGAGATAAAGAAATTTTAATTTCAAATTTAATGTCAGAGATAAAAGATCTGAATGACTTGTATGATACAAATTGTATAAAAGTAGTTTTTGATAGAAATTTGTATGCTTTATTTTTTTCTAGACAACCCATACCTTCAGTAAACTTAGATTCTTCAGTAAAAATTTATAAACAAGTTTGTGTTATTCCATTCAGAAGAGATTTTCTAATTAAATATAATAAATTACCGCCAACACCTTTAGAAAAAGCAGAATCAGTTGATATGATGAGAGTTTTGGAACATGGATTTAAACTAAAACTTGCTTTAACCAAATTTTCAACTCAAGCAGTAGACACTCCTGAAGACTTAAAAAAAGTAGAAAATATCCTCAGTCAAAAAAATACATAATGAATAAAAGGCTTGTAATCCTTCAATCAAAGCAGGATTGTGAGGAATATAAAAAAAACTTTTTTAATCCTCAAGATATTGTTATTCCTATAGGACCTGATCCTATTTTCTTTGCAAATAAAAATAAAATGGAAGCTTGCTTTCTATATGAATTAATAAGTGAAAATGAAAATAATTTAGAAAGGAAAAAATCAGATAAAAAAATCAATCAATTAATAAAGGATCTTAACAAATATTCAAAACAAAATTATTCAGGCAATCTTGAGATAGGAAATTACTTTAGTTTTCAATTGAAGATTTTAATTGATCAAGTTTTATACAATCTTATGATCGTTAAATCTATAAAAAGGAAGTTTCCGTCTAATGACCTCCTAATTTTTTTGAATAAAAATCCAAGTAATTTTAGAGTCATAAGACCAGATCCTCTAGGACTGTTACCAGAAATTCTGTTGAATTCAAAACTTTTTAACAGAGAGAAAATTCAAGCTATAAAAATTAATCAGTTTTATAAACCACTATCATTAAAAGAATTTGTAGTTTTCAAACTTTCAATGAAATTAATATATTTGATTCGTAATATTAGGGATTCTCTAAGGCTTAAAAGATTTGATTTCTTTAATTCTCCCAAATCAAAAAAACTAAAACTTGCTCTAATTGGAGGAGGTTATGAATGGTTTGATTTCATTCAGCATGAAGAAGCAAATACAAGATTTTCTATTGATATAGTTAGGTTGTTCATCAAAAAAAACCAAAATCTAAATAAAAATTCTATCTCTGCTTTGGTAAAGATAATAAATGAAAATGTTTATAAAGATGAGATAGTTCCATATAGCTTTGATAACTTTGCTAGATATATTTTATCTTCCTTATATCAATTCGAAAAAAAATCAGAAAAATTTATAAAAATACTTAAGAAATACGATGCAGTAGTATCTTCAATTTTATGTTTTCCAGAAGAAAATTTTCTTGCTCATATAGCAAACAAAATAAATCTTCCAGTAATTCTTTGGCAACACGGAGAAAAGGGACAATCCTATGACGACACTACTTTTTTTACTGAAATCTTATATGCGTCTCATTACTTTGCTTATGGAGAGGAGGTAGTTCGACAATACAAACATTGGATCGGAAAAAGAAATTTTAAATATCCAATTAATGTTGGTTCTATTCAAAAAGACATTTTATGGGAGGGTACTAACTCAAAAAAAATAGTTTATGCGACAGGAAAATGGCAACTTACGGCAACCGGATTTAATGAAGTTATAGATTTAGATAGTCGGCAATATGAAGCCCAAAATAAAATTTTACAATTTTTAAATACGGATAAAGAATGGGAAGTTTTTTTTAAAGCAAATAATACAGAAGGTTTAAATATGATTCCTTTCGCGGAAGAATATGAAAATGTAGTTTTTGATTTTAAATCACCTTTCACGGATTTATTAAAAAAAGCAGAAATTATTATTTTAGACACTCCTGCAACAACCTTAATTGAATCGATAAGCACTAAAGTTCCTATTTTTGTTTTAGGGGGGAGAGTCAAGTACTTTGATGATTTTATAAATGATG
>CENP01048117.1_pt1 | contig 26652 bp, 21 predicted proteins | sample 361281 | NCBI WGS metagenome assembly CENP01 (sample SAMEA2591122, study PRJEB7988) | marine metagenome | biome: marine biome (ENVO:00000447); feature: deep chlorophyll maximum layer (ENVO:xxxxxxxx); material: saline water (ENVO:00002010), including plankton (ENVO:xxxxxxxx) | depth 70 m | reverse complement strand
TGAAATATCAGAGTCTGTTGCACCTGCTAATGTTGATGTTGTTGATACAAAAGATAGGTTACCCCCACCGTCTGTTGAAATTACTTGGTTTGCAGAACCATCTGCTGTTGGTAGTGTAAATGTTACGTTAGAAGCTATACTATCAGCTGCTTTCAAAGCAATATAGTTAGAACCGTTATCTGAATCTTCTAAAAATTGAACCGAACCACCTGTTGATGAACCGTTACTAACTTTTAAGTTAGCAGGAACAGCTGTTGAACCGTTCAATATATCCGTAAAGTATTTACCACCAATTTCGTGAACTACCGCTGCATCTAATGAATCTTTTGATTCAATAAACAGTTTAGCACTCACACCATCATTAGAGGCATCTTGTGAATATGCTAATTCCCCTTCTGATAAGTTTGATACGCCTGGAGCTGCACTACCTGAACTTCTTTTAATTTGAATGACTGTTGCCATTTTTAATACTCCTATTTAAAAGTTAAGTTATTCTTGTTGAGTAAACAAGATTGTTAATGTTATGACTTTTCACTTTCCAAGTCGTTAAAACTCTTCACTATCCGAGTTGAACATAATTAAAATTTCTATCCACTCACTATGTGGGTCGAACTCTCACTGGTTGAGTCCCTTGATTTAATGTTAATCCAAAAAAGGATTCCATTCACGTTTATTTAGTAAACTTTCATACTTATAATCTTGGCTTTTTATTCTATCTGTATTATTTTTTTTGTTTCTTGGTGTTCCACAGTAAGTATTACATATTCTCGGTGCAAGAGAGGGTGTGTCCCACAATGCATGTAATTCTTCCCATATAGGGTCAGCAAGTACATCAAGTATGTTTCTTCCTTTTATATCAAACCTTTGTTTATTTTTTTCAAACCACTCATTATGAACTGAATGAAATGTTAAACATGGTATAATATATCCTTCATATGTCAATCCTATGTTTTTACGTGGAATTTGTTGACACCTAGGAAGAATCGAAACTTCATCATCCCACTTATCTGTATCCATATACTTCTGTACATGTTCTCTATGAATCTGTTGTAAACCGATATGTGATTCATCGGGTCGTAATGGGTCATCCATGCCCAAAAACCTACCACTATTACGAGTTAAAAATCGTGTAATACCCAATTTTGATGCATGTTTTTTTGCATCTTCTATTTGATGTTGGTTATGACTGAATATAATAAATTTCCACGTTGATAATACATTAGATTCACCTGCAAGTTTCATTCCTAAATTTATACTTTCCCAATCAGAGTTTTCTCTGTAGATAACATTAGTGTCTTCCATTCCATCAACTGAAAATGTAATTTTATCATTATGAGATAATATGGAAAATAATTCATTCCACCATTTTTCTGTTTTATAACTCCCATTAGTTTCTAGATGTATTCTACTACCTCTTTCCTTTATAAGCTTAAAGATAGTGAATATTTCTTTATGATAAAGATTATCACCATAGATTCCACAAAAATTGAAAAGAGTGTTGTTTAGGTCAGCATGTCTTAAGTCTTCGAAAAGAATTTTATGAAACACCTTTGGAGAAAGGTCTTCTAATTTTTTTATGATTTCGGGACGAAGTGTTCTATCACATGCACTACACTTAAGTACACATTTATTGGTTGCTTCTACATTGAAGCTGGTGATTGATTCGCCCAGAAATTCCATAATGTAAGGTTTATGTTAAACTTAATAAGTTCCACCATCTAATTGGTTTGATGCTTCCCAACTATCCGTCGCTGCATTATATTTGAGGACACCTTCGTCCACTTCAACTGCAGAAACATCTGATAATTCTGCAAGGGTTTTTGTGGTTATGTCTACATTTGTATTTGCACCTACAGATACTTGTTTTGCAACAATGCCACTAGTCCCTGCAACTCTACCACCGATGGTTGCAACTCTACTTAATGTTCCTTTTATTGCCATAATTAACTCCTAGATACGCCTGGCGTTACTATTGCTTGTCCTTCGACCACTCTTGTTACTACTCCAGCACCACTTGTTATATTCAAGTCGTATACATATCTTCCTGCATCTAAAGTTAGTGTAGTTGCATCTTCCAAAGACATGGTTACAGTGCCACCATTATTATTATGTGACGTAGTAAAGGTTGCAGCAATAGTAGAAGACGAATAAGTTTTTCTTATTTGTGCAAGTGTTGTATAACCTGTTAAATTTAATACACCACCAGTTGCATCAGTGACATCTACCGATATACTGAAGTCTGTTCCTTGGTCAATAAAAATATTTGCAATAATAGCCATACAACTATTTATGCAAATTTAGAAGTTTAAGAATAGAGAATCCAAACATCACCAACTTGACCGTCTCCTGTAGTAGGAGCAGAAGTTGATTGATAAGTATTTCTTGCAAAACCACCAGTATTTGAAGTGTGATTTGTTGTGATTTGTCCACCTGTTATATTAGGTGTTCCTGTTATTGCAGAAGATATAGCTGCAGTTGAGAAGGATGCAGTTGTACCCGATATGTTACCTGAAAAACCTGTTGAAGTAACGTTAGTAAAACCTGTTCCAACACCACCTGTTATAGTTGCAGTACCGTCTGTTATACTTGGAGATTCAAAGGTATGACCTGTATCAACTTTCATATCACCGTTTACAAAAGTATTACCTTCTAACTGAAGACCATACCCACTTTCTAACGAAGTGACTGGAGTATCCGTTGAGTTAAAAACAATACCATTGGTGTTAAGATTATAGATGGTATTTGAAGCAGTTTCAGTGAAAAAACCTGACTCACCACTAACACCGCTTGCAACAGTTCCGAGATATGAACCTGTGAATGCAAAAATTGAAATCTTATCAGAAACGGATGCACCCGAAATTAAATTTATAGTGTTTGATAAACCTTGTGAGTCTGCTGCACTGATTGTGTAATCGGTGCCCTCTATTAATAAATCAGTATTTTTAAATACTTGAATTCTGTTACCTCTAAAAGATAATGTGTTACCAAAAGAATCGTCACCTGTAAATGCAGTTTGACTCGATGTTGCAACATAGATAAACTCTTGAAAGAAGAATGATTTATCTTCAACACTGTTGATTGCATCAACTAAAGTTTGTGTTTCAGATGTTCGTAATCCTGACTTATCACCGACATCAGTTGCAAGTTCATTATAAGTATCTCTAAAATTTACTAGAGTTGAAAAGTTATCTACTGTTTTAGCCATTTAGTTTCTCTATTAATTGTATCATGAGTGATTTCATCTCTTTTACTTCACTCTTTATACTATTTATCTCTTCTTTTTGTTTTTGAAACGTTTCTTTTCTCTTAATTGCTAGTTTATATGATTGTATATCGGTATTGACAATTGCACCCGAAGCTTCTTCTCTTACAAGATGTGTATGTCCTTTAACTTTGATGTAATTATTTTGTTTCATATGTAAAGTTTTCTGTTTTAATATCTGCACTATTAAAATTAGGGTCATGAACATCTACATTCTGACCACCTAGGTTAAAATAAAAATTTCCTGCAACACTCAACCTTTCTTCATTTTCTTTGTAAAAAGGATATGCAGTATGTTTTAACCATGCTGGAAATATCATTATATCTCCTTGTTGTGGATTATGTCGAAATGTATCTGCATTCATAAAATTATATTCACCATACAAAAATTCAACTTGTCCTGCAATCTTTTGATGTTGGTTTTTATCGTATTCGTTATCAACCACATCTTCATAACCAATTGTATTTTTCAGATAAATGATAAATGAAAAAGCACCACCATGTTGATGAACTGGATTGAACTCATAAGGTCTTTGGATATTTACCCATAAACTTTCTAGATAAAGAGAGTTATCGGGTGCATTTTGACCAGTGTAATTCCACCAGTAATTTGCACAATGATTGTATAAATGTTCTACACAATCTTCTGAAACAATACTTGAAATCTCGTATTGTTCTTTGATTCTTCCAACCAAATATTGAGAAGCATCTAATTGTTTATTATTTCTTGCTTCTTCTGTTTTGTTCAACATCTCATCGATGTACTTATCTTCAAATTTCCCTTTGTATATTACTGGCCCAAAGGGTGCTACCATTTCTGCTTTTAAATTTTCCATAATATATTATAACCTAATTCTTATTAAGTAGCAAGTGCAATTGCTCTAAAGTTAGAAACAAGAGGAACAACTGAAGTGTTGTGTGCTTGTCCAACTATCTTAATTGCAAAGGCACTAAATTCTGCAAGACCTTCTGCAGTATATTCATACTCTTTGAAGTTTCTTGCATCATTGTCCACCGTGGTATCGGGTGAACCATTTGAATTAAAAAATTCAAATCCTAAATCATCAAACGGTGTAGACTCATCATTTTTTAGAATCTTAAACATAACTTTAATGTCTGTTGTGGACGGTCTAAAAATATCTGCAAGAACTTTAATAGAAGTTGCAGGTGTTTTTAACATAACTTTTTTAGTTATATAAGTCATAGTGTTTAATTCACCATCGGGATTATTTGTTGGAGTAATAGTTGCAACACTACTACTATTTAATCCATTAATTCTGTTTGCAATACCCAAACAACCAATAGAACCGACATCGATTACTGGTGATAAGTTAGGGTTGACTGTTTGTAATTGTGTTTGAAGTGTAAACGATTTCTCGTTTGACATTTCATTATTTTCATTTATCGTTGATGCAATGATACTTGGTGCATCAAAGAAGTTATTATCATTTAATGTTATAAAACTCGATGTTGTTCGTTTCTGATATGCAGTACCACTAATATAACCTTCGGGTGACTTCATTGCAGTTGATTTGATATTTGCACTGATGGACGTACCCTTTGCACCAAAAGAAGGAACAATAGTATGTAAACTATCAAAATAATAATTTACTGTCGATGTTGCAGAATTTCCACCACCGACTGTTGAATCATCTGCATTTAAAGATGATGCAAAATCATATGAACTTAAATCAAGTGCAACTTTAAATGTATCAATTTTGATATCTGATACAGCTGTAAATGTTTGGTTTATTGCATTTACTGGTAATCCACCCAGTGTATTACCAACTGAATCTATTTGAATAGTTACTGTTTGTGTTCCACTAAAGTTAGTTACGGTCAATGAATCTGCTGCATCATATCCTGAACCTACTTTAGATATTACTATACTTGATATTTCTAATACACCAGTATTCACAACAGTGATATCAACTTCACATCCTGTACCACTTCCACTTGTTGTGGTTGCAATACCTGTATATGTTCCAGCAGATGGTAATGTTCCTGAATCAACTGTTCCATTGTCTACTGTAAATACTGCACCTGTCTTATCACCTGTTACACCTGTAATGGTAACATTACTAGATGTGTCATAATGTCCATGGTTAAATGCATAAACTTTGACATCTCTTGAACCACTTGTAGTTTCAATTGGATTATTTTGTAATTCAGCTGCATCTATCGCTGTATTATCGAATCTAATATCTGCAGTTTTTGAAGTATCAAAATTTGCAATTTTCATATTGAATTTTAAATCTTCTGTTTGTTCAGCTGACCATGTAGATGCATTTTGAGACTTGAATAATGACCCTGCATATGGTTGACCTGAAATAGTTTCAGATGTGATTAAATCCTTTTCACCCATTTTTGAAATAAAGGTTTCGTATTCGTTAGAGTTTGATAGAACAACAAAACAATATTCATTCATGTGCTCTAGATAGACTGGAGAATCAAAAGTAAATGTTGTTACAACAGAACCATCTTGTGATAAGTTAACATCTGATGGATTTTTAGTTACAACAGAGAAAGGTAAAACAACTTGGCCTGGGTATCCGTTTACCATATTTCTAATTTCAACTGAAACTGGTAATGAATTATCTTTTGTTTTAAAATATAAATCAATAGATGTCATGAACATACCACCGTTTGCTTCAACCATAAATGATTGTGCAAGTGGGTCTCTCCATCCTCTTTCAAAATCAAAATCAAAATCAAAAACTGACCTTCCTGAAGGCAGAGGTGCTTGTATGATTGGAAATGTTAATGGTGTAATGACTACATCCGATATATTCCCAGTCGTGATTGGTGGCAATTCAGGTGGTGATTCATTTTGTGGTTCGGGTCTTTCGGGTGCAATAGTATCAATTGACCTTGCATTAATTCTTTCACCTCTTCTTGTAAACTGTCTTGAATCATTTAATTGTTCTGTTATAACTCTACCATTTCTTGTAGATACTATTTCAGTTTGATTAGATTGTAATAATCCTTGTGCTTGATACATTGCAGCTGCAACCGAAGATGGATTACTCTGATTAAATATACTTGAAGTTACTTTAAGTTCTCTTTGACCTGTAGAAAATCTTCTCTTATTTGTATTTGGTAATTCAAAATATGCACGAACTCTACCGTTACCGTCTGCTTTAATACCCGAACTTACTGTTGTACCACCATCTTGTGAGTATGTTGCGCTGAAAGGTCTTACAAACTCATTAACATCTATATTATCAAAGTAAACATAATGGTATGAGTTTGGTTTCAAGTTTTGTGCATCTATTTCTATTGTTCTTGCACGAATGAATGGTATAATGTTAATACTAACCACTCTGTCTCTTCTGTCTTCTACAAAGTCTTCAACGACTGTAGTTCTTATACCTGTTCTTGTTTGTGTTTCGGGTGTTTCTGTTATTTCTCTTGAAACCTCTATTCCATTTACCCACTCACCATCTTGTGCTGGGTCACCTGACCATGAACCTTGTGAGGATGCAGTTACTTCTGTATCTGTAACTCTTGGTTCACCTACCCATGATGTTTGCCATGAGTTCCATACTGAACCTAGAGCATTTGTATTATCATTTAATACTGCATTGAAGTTACCTTCTCTGTTTATTCTAACTTCGGGTAATCTTGTTTGGTCTTGCCATATATCTGTTTCGGGTGATAATTTACATGTTCCTATAAATGCAAACACGTTATATGGGTTAACATTTATAGCTCTTGATGCAAGATTTTGATTTACATATGATATTTGTGAATAAGGTAATGTCAATAAATCACCAGTCTTTTGATAACTTGATGAGTTTGTAGTGTCAAGTGTTATATCAAAAAAGTTTTGATAATTTTCAGGTCTCATTGCACCTAATTTTGCATCCATGCTAACTCTGTAGTCGGGATGTGCAACATCACCTGTATCATGACCTTTAAATGAATCTACTACAAATCCTGATTTAAATCTATCAAAACCATCTGCATCTAATACTTGAAGTGTAGAAGTGTCTCTTTCTAGTAATGATAATGATGTTAATCTTTCTAAATTTGCAACTCTATTATTAATTTTACCAATGTCTTTCATGGTAAATCTTCGATGGTCAAAACTTTTTACAACAACTTCTTTTAGATTATTAGTAAATGCTGGAATATGAACTTCGAACATTTGAATTGCTTCATCGATTGCTTTTGGTTTTGTTGGTGAAAGTGCAGGTGTTCCTACAGACACTTCAAAACTACCTTCTTTATGTAAAAATATTTTATCTATTCTTCCAACATAAAAACCTATATCACCAACTACGTTTGTTCCGTTTACTGGTACATCGGTTGCACTTGCACCTGTTGCTGTAATGCCTGATACTGCACCTTTAAAACTTCTAGATGTATATGAAAAGGGTGAACTAACAGCACCACTAGAGGTGTTACTCAAGTCTATCGGTGATGTTGGGTCGGGTGTACCTGAACTAAAAGTTGTTGTTCCTAGTATTTGTCCTACTACTGGTCTAAAGTCAACTGCATCTGATAATTCAAATTGTCCATCGGGTTCTAATCCACCTAGGTCAATTCTATTAGGAGTGTATTTTGGTATATCTTTATAATTAACATCAGAGTAAGAATTCACATCAAAGAAATCTCCTGCACCCGATACTGTAAAATAATCAAAAACGACTAGTATCGAATTTGATGGTGATGGTTCACCTTGTTTAAGTGTTATTTTACCTAAATCATAATATCCGTCTCTCTGACCATCATCAAAGAAGTATCTACCTGTTATATTTTTTGAACCTGTTGTTACAGTTGCAAGTGTTCCAGTTGCACTAGAAGTTTCACCTGTTATGGTATCACTGTTACTAAATGTTCCTGTGCCTGTGTAATAAAAATGTGAAGTGTTTCCTGTTCCACCATAATTTACAAATACAGCTTTATCTCCAGCTCCATTTGTTATTGTTTCGAAATTTTGAAAACTTGCAGAACCTGTCTCTGTTATTACAGCACTTGGTGGTAATGCTTCTGCAACTCCATCACTTTCATAAATTGCTCTTACTTTAAATACATCTGCAACACCTAATGATATGTCTCTGTCATCATAACATGTTCCATAAAAACCACCAGTACTTCTAGAATTTCCTACTTTTAATACTCTAGATTTTCTTAATGTTTTATCTCTGTTTACGGGTGAGTTTATGTCTATAGTAAAAGTTATTTTTAATACTGCACCATCGTCAGCTGCATTGAATCCGCTTATTGATATGGATTGTCCTGACCCACTAGATGTTACGTTAGTTGTGAAATCTTCGATGTTTAAAACATCACCATTGTTTAATGTTGGTGAACCTGAAGCCTCTTCAATAACACCAATCATGAAATTATCTGTATTTACTGTATCAAAGGTTTCGTTTGCACCTGTTGATATAGATACAGATTGTGATGCAATTGTAACTACTGTTTGTCTTCTAACTGTTAGTTGGTCGGGTGTATGTTCTTTAACATAATCTCTAGGCCATGCATAAATCGATGCAGTTTTATCCTGTTCATTTACTTTTGCACGTCTTCTAGTTACGTTTGCATTTGATATTCCAGTTGCACTTGCAGTAAGTGTTGCTGTAGTTGCATCTGTTACGGATGCAATTATTTTTTCTGCACCACCACCATCAATGATAACATCACCTTCTTTTAATTCTGCAGTAAAGTTTGTTCCAAAACCTGTAACACTAGTTCCACTAATTGTTACTGAACCTAATAAGATTTTATCTGAATCTAAATGTAAATCTGCTGTAAATTTTTCTCTAGTTGATTCGTTTGGTTCTTGTGAAATACCTCTTGCTCTATCGATATTATAATTTCTAACTGCAGTGTTTTGACTAGCTGTCATTGCAAAACTTCCATTCTCGGAAGATATTGCATCACTTGATGTGAATTCTCCTACGACATCATGAACAAAAAGTGCATCTGAATTGTTATCATATCCAACAATACCCACTGCACCTGATGATGAACCTGTTACTCTATCACCAACTATTGCAGTTCCACTATGTGCAGAGTAAGAAATTTTTGTAAACATTTTGATATCAAAAAGATATACGTTAAATTTACTTGTGTCATTATAGACACCACTTGTATCTGTTCCTTCATCTAAATCAACGTTTCTAATTCTACAGAAACCAATATGACCTGATGAATTTTCTGAACCTGCAGAAGCTATGACTGCATCATATAATTTTGCAACCTGAAATGGTGATTGTGTATCACTTCCAGTTTCGTTACCAAACTCGGGAGCTGAATGTGTATTTTTTACCTTTATAAAGTTTCCTAATCTAACTGGAGTGTTTGCACCAGTTAAACTTTTTGTTGTTCTTGCTTTGTCGAGTGTTATAGGTGATGTTCCTATTTTATCAATTTCAAAACCTTTTACATATGCTTTGCCTGGCGATACTGATAAGACAAATTTTGATTCTAATCCACCAAAGGTAGAACCGTATACACCATTATTTGAACCATCGTCTAAATGTTCTTTAATTGTTGGTAAAAATTGTCTAACAACGAAATCACCATTTGCATCGAATGTTCTACGTGCAAGTGTATTCTCTATTGTGTTATATTGTGTCTCTAAAACTTGTAATTCTAATATACCCTGATTAACTCTTAATAACTCTATGAAGTTTTCGTCTGTTGTATCTGTTAATGATTTCTTTGCAAAAGTTAATCCTATTTTTAATCTGTCACCGCCTGGCGCATTTTCGTTACTTGTTCCTGATGCATTATCCAATAAAGATGAATCACTTGCAGAACTTATTAAAGATTCGTTAATAGTTAAACCTATTCTTGCAGAAGGTCTTCCTGAATATTTTTCTATTACAATTTTTTGTTGTTCAACTCTAACAAAAAAACCTCTTGTAAAAATAACACCCTCTGATATGTTTGCAATACTTGCTCTACCTTGTGGTTCATCTGATTCGGGTTCTACTTGAAACTCATTGTTATTTGATACTGCAGAAACGTTTCCACTTGCATCAATTCCTACTTCCTCTAAATCTTCTCCTGATAAGAATTGATATGAATTTTTTGTGTCTGTTCCTTGAACTTGATATTTAATGAAGAGTGTTGGGTCATCGGATGAAGTTTCAGCTGCACTGAAAATAACTTTACCAACAACACCTGAAGTTTTACCTCTTAATGATTTACCATGAAAACCAGTTCTATATGATTCAATAGTAGATGTACCTAAACTATTAGGATTATTTGCATCTACTTTCACATAGTAGATATCCATATCAATATCAGCTTGTGCACCCTCAACAATTGCACCCTCTTTAAAGAAATGACCACCAAATCTTTCTACTTGATTTTGTAAGATAGATTGTGATTGAGTTAATTCTCTAGCTTGTAAAGGTCTTGATGCACGATATAATACCTTGTGGTAATTCTTCGTATTATCATAATCGTCAAAATATGGGGATGTATTTAAGTCTGTATTCTCTGGCATATTTTATCCTGTGAAATGTAAGGGGTTACCTTACATTTCTATAATTAATTTGATATCTTCGATTTGGTCTGAAGCTCTTGTTACTGCACCTCTATTTTCTAGATACATGATATTACCTGAATATCTTTCGACTTCGGGAAAATCTGAATCTACAGAAGATACAGTTGTTACACTTGAACCACTGACATACACTGTATCTGCACCTGCAAAATCATTGTATCCGTTACCTGCATTTGTAACTGGAGTATAAAAAATATTTGTACCACTTATTGATACGATTCTACCAACTGCAACACCTGTTGCATCAACAGCTGCATTAGTGATTATATCATCAACTCCTAATCCAGTTGCACTTGCAACTACTATTTTATTACATGCCATTAATGTCGCATCTGTTGATATGGTTGTTGTACCATCTTGGAAAGGGTCTTGAATTAATCCTACTCTTCTAAAATCGTTATCTGTCGGGAAATCACCTGAACCTTCTGCAAACTCTAATCTTGAGTTTACAATAACATAGTTACCACCCATTTCTACTACTGGGTCTGCACCGTGTCCGTAAATTGGAGAAACGATTGGTTTTAAATCACCTGAAGTTCCTGAACCAATTCCTGAAATATCAGCAACATTGATTTCTGCTCTTCTATATCCTGTTCCTTCTTCTGCACTTTCTATTTGTGCATGAACAATTGCACCACCTTCAACAGTAACAGTACATTGTGCACCTGAACCATCACCAACGATATTTACGTTAGTATATGTTCCGTTTGTATAACCTGAACCACCGTTCACAACTTTAATATGATGAATACCACCGTCTATTGCACCATTTTCTACGTCCCATTGTGTAGAACCATCGTCTGCAGCTGCAGAACCGACTCCAGCAACATCACCGAATACTTCAGTTTGTGCACCAATTGTCTTGACGGGGATAAAGTCATTAGTCACAAATTTAATTGTATCGGATGCAGAGACTGAATACATGTATTTCCACATATAACCTCTACCTGAAGCTGCAGCAGTATCTTGAACTGCAAAAGGAGATGTAGAAGTCCCTGTTGGTTTAACAGTTGAACTAACTACAGCACCACTAGAATCTCTTCCTGTTCTTATACATTTATATACATTGTATTCATCTGTAATAACATAAAATCTTGAATCATACAGATTGTTTGCACTACTTGCTGGTGCAAGATTACTTGCACTATAGTCATCTGCATATTCATCGTATGAAGTTCCTGATGCCCAATCTCTTCTTGAAAGTGCATGTGATACATCAGATGATGCAACTTTTTTCATTGCAATCATATCTGCATATGAATCTATTTCGTCACGTACAGAGTTAACTGGTGTAGGTGGTGAGTTTTCATCTGCCCAATCGAATGAACGTCCTATGAAAATAAACGTTGAGGAAGCTGATTCCCCAAAATCTTCTTTGAATTGTCTAGCGTTATGTACTCTAAACTTTTCGGTAATTATTGCTGCCATTTTAAATTATCCCCTTGGTATTAAATTTTATTTTATAATACTATTTATATCTCTACGCAGATTTTATATACGAAGAGAATGTAAAATTAGTTCTTTCTTTGAAGTGAGTATTAAATTCGGGTATGAAAAAGTTTCCAAGTTGTTCACCCAAATCAATTATTCTTAATCCTTCAGATTTAGATTCTTCGCTCATAAACGAACCATATCCATCTTCGAGAGTGATGTTATCTTCATCTGTCTCGTCTTTTATATAATATACAATATCATATGTTTGTTGTTCACTAATTGTATTTAGTGATGCAAAGGTAGGCCCTATATTAACAAATGAGTAATTATCTACTTCAGATGCTTCCTCGTCTACCATTGCTGTGTTGTCTTCAAAAATTATTCTGTTGTTATCTTCAAAATAAATAAATGCATTGTCCATTAAACTGATAGACCTTTCGGTTATAAAGTATAGAGTCTCTTCTTCAGTTGTTGCATCTTCAAGTTGTAATATGTCATCGTCTTCTAAAATAATTCTTGCACCGAAATCAGCAACATATTCTCTATCTTCTTTTGGTTCTAATCTTAAGTGACCGAATATATCTTCTCTTTCTATTTTTCCACCGTCTTCTAAAACGAGTATCTCATCATGAAGTGTTGCAACCTGTTTAACCTTACCTTGTCTTGCAGGTCTTCTCTCATTGTCTATTACAAAGTAATCTTCATTAGCACTCTCTAATGATAAGGATGTTGCAGTAGATGTTCCTTGGTCTGTTCTTGTTCCAACAAGTGTTGATGATTCTACCTTTGACACAATCTTAAATATATTCATGTGTCTATTTCTATGAGATGAATCACCATATTCTGTTCTTGGTTCTGTTATTACACCACCCGTTCTTGGGTCTGTTTCAGCTGTTGGAACTCCTGCATCTAGATATGCAATCTGCATATCAACTTCTTCATGTATCTTAACTGTTCTTTGAGAATTTGCAAATGCATTTATAACTTGTGGAACAAGAGAAGCTTCAATAATAACTGTAGGTTGGAAAGATACCATATCTTCAACACCTGCAACAACGTTAGATTTAATCGATACTTCACCAAAGAAAATATGACCCGATGGGTGTAGTAAATCTTTGAGTGCACTTCTCCACCTATTAATTGATTCACCAACTCTTACAACATATGAATGTGACTGATAAAATTTATTATCGTGAATGTTTTGTTCAGAGGAATCTAGGTTACCGTAATCACCTGTAGTTCTTTTACCAATGATTGCTTCACCTGACATTTTTCCTCTTGCTTTCAAATCATTGTATTTTATTATTTCAAATGATTGAGTTGAATCAAAAGTTACGGTTTCTCCCTCAATAAATTCCCCATCAACTTGTATCAATTTTAAAAGTTGTCTATCAGAATCATAACTACTTACGATACCAGTTGCATCCGAAAAGTCACCTGTTATAGAATCTTGTACGTCAATCGATGCAGATAATTTAGTTATTAACATCGGATGAGTTGAAGTTCCAGCAATCAGTGCATCTTCAGTAAAACCACTTCCTGTTTCAGAAATGTTGACACTTCCAATCTTTCCTATTTCATCTGAATATGCAATTAATTTTGCACCTGTACCTGATGGCATTTTTAATTGTGATATAGTTCCCGTTGATAATGATGTGCCACCTGTAATTACTTCATCAACTGCAAACGACCCAGTATGTGTTGAGTCTCTTTTTACAATAAGTCTATTATTTTGTGCATCTACTTTTACAATTGTTGCTGTTGCACCACCAGTATTGGTTACGTTTTCGTTTGCAGTAAATCCTGTTACACTGTCAAGATAGATGTATCCGCCAGGCGAACATTTAGGTAATATGCCGTATCCTGCACCTTTATTAGAAATTAATATACTTCTAATTCTTTGGTCTGAAGACTCAAGATTAATTGTCGACCCTTCACCATCATCGTTCTCTGCTAAAATATGATAAATGTCTGCATAGACTTCTACTACATCACCTACAGATAAAGGGTTTGTAAAATCTATATTACTTTTTCTACCTGATTGAAAACTTATATCAGTAGGATATACTTGTAAGATTCCATTTTTAAATACTTCTACGTTCCATTCTTCAAAAACTAAAAAATTATTATAATCATCAAGTTCACCAACAGAATCAGTAGGGTCGGTTGCACTTATGGTAAATTGATAATGTCCATCGGTTGCACCTGACTCAAGAATAATTTCATCACCAACTGAACCTATGATACCCAATGCACCTGAACCACCTGTTCCTGCATCTTCAAATATAACTAAATCGCCTGGCGTATATCCTGTACCTGCTTCTTCTATGAAAACCTTTGTAACTCCACCAGTTTCAATTGAATCAACAACTGTTTTTGCAACTGTTATATTACCTTCATCTAATTTTGGTGCATCAAAATTTATGGTATCGTTCATTGCATATAGAGAACCAGTACTTGTTGTTTCAGTGATAAGAGAACTACCGTCTTCTAAAAGAAGGTCGCCTGGATTGTCGTCAACTAACTCAATTTCATCATTAACAAAGTGATTGTTCAGCGCAATTTTAGTAGAGGATAAATCATACGATAAACCACTCACTATACCGACTACAGTTCCAGTAGATGTGATTGATGTATCTCTGTTTGTAAGATGAATTGTTGCACCTTGTGTGAATGAACCAACATGTTCTAATGTTATGTCTAACTTGTAATGTACAGATATACCATCGTAATATACATTTTCTATAACTGCTTCTGCAAGAATTTTACTATTAGTATCACCGTTTTGATACTCTCTAACTCTATCCCCTCTGACTGGTAACGTATCAGATAAGATTACCATTCTACTTTGTTCTATGTAAGAAGATTCTGATAGGTGTAGTGTATTATCAATTGGATAGTAAACTTCTGCATCTTCCCCATACAATATCCTGAATAAAAATTCTAATGATGCAGTCGTACCTTTTTTCTCGTATAATTCTTTTATGTGTTTAACTGCAAGTCTTTTGTCTGCCTGAATATCTGAATTGATTTGAGGCATGAAGTCGTTCTGATAATATTGTAAAAAACCAACAGAGGTTTTATCGATATCAGAATAATTTAATAATTGATTGTTTGCACGAATAGAGTTTTCTTTATACTTTGCAATTGTTCCTGTTTGTTGGGTCTCTCTTCCCTCTATGATTTCATTTTTTTCGAAACCTAAACCGTGTATAGTTTTAACGTAAAGAATGTTTCCATTTATAACTTTAATTTGTGCAACAGATTTATTTGTTTTTCCAACAACATATTCACCTACTTTAAATGGGTCTGCTCTTTCGTTTGTGTTTGTAACTGTGGCCTCATAAACAATTTTAGAATTGTCTTGGTCGGGTGATGGTGAAACAGTGCCAGGCTCTAATAAAACTGAACCTGACCCTGTTCCTTGTTCGAGTAATATACCATCGATATCACTTTGAGTTGAAAGTTCAATTCTTTCAAACTCTAGATATTCAAAATATGCTTTGATGAATGCAACAAACTCGGGTGACTCATCTTTTACAAACTGTGGTAAAAGACTATTAAGTCCGTGAGTTAGTTTATCAATCACCATAGACATTTTTTATATCTCTTATGTTATGGTTGCGCCAATTGAACCTAATGGAAACCACTTTGCACCGTTCCATATACAAATTACTGCTTCACCTAAACTATCAAGAACGATTTGATTAGATGCAGTTGCAGAATAACCCCAGTTAGAAACTGTAATGTTAGCTGCATATGTTGATGCTGGTTCTGTAGACGCATATATGACTTTTAACTGACCGTTATCTGAACCATTATCTAATGTAAATGCAACATCACCTGATGCACTTGATAAATCAATCTCTGTTACAAAAGATGCTGCAAGGTTAGATGCAGTTGCAGTCAAAGTTGTAATATCATTCACAGCAAGGTGAGTGGGGATATTTTCAAACATTTGACCGATAGTCATTTTTTTATTAACGGGTGTACCGCTAGGGTTATCTACAATGTGTAGTAAATCAGCTGCACCGATATCTGAATCAGATACTTGTGTCAAAGCTGTTATTTTTTTATCTGCCATTTTTTTCTCCTATAAACCAAATAAATGGGATGCTACTTCAAGCACACAATGTGTCTTGAATCACGTTATACATTATTAATTACACACACAACCTAGTATGTGTAATTTGAGGTGGAAGTAAAACCTACACCTGCACTAGATTCACCACTTGAAATGGTATCTAGTTCTCCAGTCACCGAAATATTATCTGCGTCTATATCGATTAGTTTCCCTCTCGTTGCAACGACATCATTACTATTTGGAATGACTGTGAAATCAATTGTGTTATCTAAATTAACTGTTGATGTTATATTAATCGTATTGATTACATATTTACCTGTATTGTAATCAACAGTTCCTGCTGAATTGTCTACATAAACTCTTGTTGAACCTGAAAGGTAATATCTTCTTACAACACCTGAACCATCGTCATCAAAGTAATGAATATTTGATGAATCTCCTGATGCATAGAATCCTGTTGTAGTTGTTATACCACCCCCTGATTTGTTGTGTCCATCATGAGGATGGTAAAGTGCATTACCTGTCTCTACTTCATATCCTAGAGATTTGTTTAATCCCAATCTAATATTTAATGCTTTTCTTAATCTTATATTTGTAACGTTAGATAAGATAGATTCGTCTACATCATCTATAACTTTAGTTAAATTAGAGTGTCTAAAAATACTATCGAATGTATTTAAATTATTACTATCAAAATCTAAAATTGATTGTCTTACTAAAGTTTCCAATTCTCCAATTGATAAAACTGTTTTTCTTTCGTTATATTTAAAAACAGTTGTTACAAGAATTTTGACAATTTCTGCATCGACTATTTGTGGTCGAACTGTTAACATGTTTAATGAGTTTAAATTTTTAACAACAACATCCTTTTCTTCTTGTGTTAAGTAATCAGAATTTAAAGGTTTAAGTGCAATGAATACTTTTCCGTATTGAGGGGGGTCGTTGTCTTCTCCACCCCATACTGCAATTGCATCTGCATTTGGATAGAACTCTTCAACTTTAGATTTGTAGTCGTTTAGAGTTACCAATCTGTTTTGAGAAGAAAAGGATTTAGATGCTTTGAATTTTATTGACTCTAAATCTTCTTTCTCTGCACCACCTGCTGCAGCTGTATTGGTAACTATTGATGAATCACTAAAACCGTTTACAGATGAAACCATACTAAATGTTTTGGCTCCGTTTGCATGTACTTCATCGACTACGAGATAAGTAACATTAATTACATCACCATCTTTTAACTCTACACCTAGTGTTCCATCTCCAAAATAAATATTTGTGAATCCATCATCATTTTCTTCTACAAAATATGCTTTGGTCGTAGTAGTCAACGAAGATATACTAGATGATTGTGTATACGTTGAGGTTATTCCACCACTATTAACACTTACAGTCGTTATCTCTGCTTGTCTTGAACTTCTTTTATTTGATAATACAAATTTAGGGTTAGTAATCTGTCTGTCGTATACAAATGTATCTGTTATAAGTGTACCTTGATGTATATCGATATCATTGTATTGAAAAGATGTTCCATTTTGAGTTGGTGTTTTCGATGATACAAGAACAAAATTATATGTTACTCCATCAAACACGGTTGAAAAAACTGAACCTGCTGATAAAATCATATCAGTTATCGAAGGTGATGAACCATCAGAGTTTAATACGTTTGAAATTGTTAAATCTATATTTGCAACTGCAGCTTTTTCGGATGATGGTGTGAAACCCAAATCCTTTGCACGTGATACAACGTTCTTTCTGATTTGTGCAGAGTCTAAAAACAATTCTGAAGCTGCAATGTTGGTATTAACTGCACCGATATGAGATGCATATGCAAGTAAGTCAACTAACATTGATAATGTTGACCCCTCAAAGTTAAAATCTTTTAAACTGTCTTGCCCTTTAAGGTATTCCTTTAAATTATTAGAGATGTCATCGAAATCTAAATCGGTAACATTTATGAGTGAACTGTTTATTGCCATTATCGAATCCTATTTACTGTAATTTTAGTTTCTTGATTTCTGCTTCCATGCACTATGTCGAAATGTATTGTCATATCAATAGTATTATCTCGCACTAACATTTTTATTTGTACGTTGGTAACTCTTGGTTCTAGTTTTTCAATCGATTCTTGTATAATCGAACCAAGTCTTCTAATCTTTCTATCTGTATCTAATTCAAATAGTGCATTATTTAAACCTGAACCAAAGCCTGGTTTAAAAGGTCTCTCGTAAAAATTAGATAATAATATATTCTTAACTGCACGTTTAACCGCTGCATCATCTTTCTTAATAGTCACATCCCCTGTAATCGGATGTGGTTTAAAAAGTAAATCAATATCGGTGTACTCTGATGTTGCAGTTGTCTTTGCCATACAACTATTTATACAAACTAATTAGGTTTCGATGTAGCACCAGCAGAAGAACCTGAATTAATTCTATGTGTATGTGTTGAAAGTTTAACACCCTTACCTTGAACTTCTCCACTTGCAGTAATACTACTTGCATTTGATTGTTTACCAGTGACATCTAATGTCGATTGTAAATCAGTTGCACCCGATACTGTAAGTGTTCCCGTGACTGTTGTGTCTGATATAATTTCTGTTGTTTTATTACCAGTGATTGTAATCTTACCTTCTGATAATACGTCTGTTGTTCCTTTGAGGATATCTGCTTTCAGATTTCCTTCTGTAATCTCTGAAGTGACATTACCCTTTAACACTTTCATGTCTACATTACCAGTGTTAACATTGATTGTCACGTTTCCTTTCTCTACTGTTAAGTCTGCATTACCAGCTATGTAAATCTTGTCGTCTTTACATATTACCTGATAATTATTATTTACCACTCGGGTTGCAACCGAACCATCGGGTTGTATTTCCTGAAAACTTCCTGAACGGTGATACATAGAAAGTCTTTCTTTACCAAGTGTATCATCCACTTCTAACACATGACCCGATTCACTATGCAACACTTTGTTGTAAGGATACTTGGGTTCTGATTCAGTTTTAAATCCAACCACACTCATGTCTTTACTTAATACATTACCTCTTGCAAATTGACTCAAGTCACTTTGGTCTCTTCTATCTTTTAATGGATAGAAGGGTAAGTCTTCTGCAGTGATTGTTGGATTGGTGATAGTAGAACCTTTTCCTTCGTAATCTATTTTTATACTCTCGGGTTCTATCGGTGCAGTATCAAGTGCATTTTTTAATCCTACACTTCGTTTTGAAGATTGTGTAGGTGTTCCACCATCGGGTGTTCCATCATAATCGGAAGGTGTAAATCTTCTTGGGTCATTAAATCCCTTGTTAATATTTCTAGATAAAAATTTACCTTCGGGTGTTAATTTATATCCACCAGCTGGTGATACACCTGTTAACACTCCACATACAACTGGGTCTTGCATAGTATCGTTGTCTCTGTAAAATCCCCATACACTTGTACCCTCAACTAATCCATGTTGAGTTCCAAACCCTGATAACCCTGCACTCGTGGTTGGAAGTAAAACTTGAGACCATGGTAAGTCGGGTGTTGCAATTAATTGTTTATCATCCGTATGTCTTCCGTGCACACGCACACGTACACGACCTATCTCCATAGGGTCATGTCTATCCTCTACTATTCCGTAAAACATTATCATATCACAGTCCTCGCTGGTTCTGCATCAGATAACGAATCTACATCTTGAATTTTTTTAGTGAACGATTCTTTACACACTCCTAAAATCATCTCTCCTTGGTTTTGAGATGGAGCTCCAATTATTCTCATATCTAATACTAGATATCTAGAACTTTTATATGGATGTTGTGATGGGGTTTCCTCGGCCGGAGATATTTCGAGATTTACCATTGTTCCAACAGTTAAGTCTGTTCTCAACGGAATGATTACTTCCATACGATGTTGTTGTATTATTTCTCTCATGGAATTACGATGTAGAATTCCACCGTCTGTGTAGTCGTAATTAAATCCATGGAACTGTTCGTCCTCTGTTACAATTCTATCATCAAACGGGTGCACCATTTTTGTTTCGTAAACGATTCTAGAATCAATTGCTTTGTTTGGTGCAAGGTCTGAATCGATAGTGATAACATCGGGACTTATTTCTAGTTCAGTTGGATTATCTGTCGTCATCATGTCATCAAAGTAATCGTTATCAGTTTCTGCAAGTCTTAAAATAGGGAAGTTGTCCATATGACCTTTACCATACGTTTCTTGTAAATCGTAAGTTGCTTCCTCTTCCATTTTAAATATTGGATTGTAAACTCTTAATTGGGATGCATATGCACCTGCACCTGTTCCTTGAAGTGTATCAAAGTCTTGAGAGATAGTAAAGTTTTTTATATGAGTATTAGCACCTGTAGGTGAATCGGGATGTACTTCCGATAAATCTATATCACCTCTTGGGTTATTATTAAATGTAACGGGGTGTTCCCTTTTAAACATTTCATCAATCCCCATAAATCTGAAACCACCGTTAAGTGTTTGGAAAAAGAACATTGAACTTTTGTACGATTCTACGTTTTCTATCTCTGCATTCTCTACACAAAAATCTATAAGATGTTTCACATTCCAGTTTGGTGAAATGAATTGAATATTATCAGGTTGTGTTTTTTCAAAATAATCAAATTCTGTTAAACTGATGTGTGCATGTTTAACAAGTATGTTTTGAAGAATAGTGTTGTAAGACCCTCTGAATACTTGACTGATTCTTTTTTTCAAACAAAAGAATGCACGAGGGTCAATTAAGTGTATAGTGTAACCGTCTGTAATACCTTTACGATTGACATCTGAAATTTTATATATTCTGAAAACTTTATCAATAGAATCTTGTTCGTTAGTAGTTTTACCATCACCTTCATTCATTCGAATAGCAACTCTAACATGTTCTTGACCTGTAAGTTTAAAATGTTTTTTGAGGTCAATACCATCGATGATATTTAATTGTGCAGTGCAAAAAGATTCGTATACACTTTCAAATAATGAGAAGTTCATCATGATATTTCTCAAGTCTATGGATTCACCCTCTTGATTTACAAGAGTAATTGCATCTATGTAAAATAGGCCTGGTTTTGGATTGTTCATAATTTTAAGACATCAATCTTTCAAATTCTTTTACGACTTGATTGACAATGTTTGGTCTAACAATTTTTATTTTTCTTTTTTCTTCATTCTTTGCAAATTCATCATCATAGAATGTGACTGCACTGTATCCTGCTGCACTAGTGTTTCTACGAAGTGTATCGTCTGAATTTTTGTAATGGGATACACCATCTCGTCTTTCTATGATACTTGTCGGTGTAAACGACTTTTCACTTGAACCACCTGTTACACTATTAAGTCTAGGAAAATCTCCAACAACACCAATACGATTAAAGGTTGGGTCAATTTCAACTACATGACCACCTCTTCCATTGGTAGGGTCAATAGTATCAGTGTAAGTTATAGCTTCACCGATTAAAAATTTACTGGTCGATGAAACAATGTCTGTCGATGCAGTTGCAACAAGATACTTACCTGCAAACTTGTCGTTCATGTAATTTTCAAATGTTGGACTATCTTTATGCCATTCATTTAAATTTTCAATCTCGTTTACTAACAATAATACCCAGTACAAATCTGAATCACCATAAAGTTTATTTGCAACTATGTCGGGTCTTTCTCCTTCAGACAATTCATAAAATGTATAATCAACTACATCGTATAATGATTTTTGTTCAACTGTTGTTTTCTTAAAAAAGTTTTTTATAGAAACTAGTTTATCGTTCAGAGGATACTGTATTGTTTCAAAATTTTTAAAGTATTCATTGCTCATATTCTAAAATCTACTCCCGTTGAATCTTTACCTATTTTTTTCAAATCTCCTTGTTCAAGTCTTTTATTATCTTTATTTCCTTCAGTATAATCTACTACTACTTCAGAGTTACCACCACTAGTGTAACCTTCTTGAGTCATCATTACAATCTCGGTAAATGCAATAGACATAACATATCTAACTGGTTGACCCGTTTCAAAAGTAGAAAACTTTTGGTCTCCACCAACTGCAACATCACACTTGGTACATACCATTGGCATAAATCCATCTACAAATTTTTTAATCGGCCCTTCAAAATCAAGTGTAAACTTATTTGGATAATTAAAGAAACCTGCGTTAGTTTTTGCTGTTCCTGCATTAAAAGTATCAGGTAACATTGCACTTCTAAAAGTATAGATAATATCTAAAACCATTTGTGCTTCTTCAGGAGATTTAGGTTGAAAATCATATTCAAAAGAAAATTCTCTATACGGAATTCCTTCTAACAACTGTGTTTCGTTTGGGTTGATTGCATAACCTTGTCGTAATGCTTCTATATCTCCACCACCTAGAGTTCTTAATAATGCCAATGAACCTCTATCCAACATTTCCTTACCAGCATCAAATGCTTCTGAAAACCCACCTTGCATTAACTGATTTAAAAATTCACTACCTACACCGATACCATTTGTATTGTAAGATACATTCATTGTTGATGCTAAACCATCGGGAATGTGCAACATGATTTCTGTTCTTCCCTCACTCATAACATTTCCATTTTGTTTTATCTTTACATCATCAGTTGATTCACCAAAAACTTTTGATGTTATTGTTTTCTGATTTTTTCTTGGGTGTATTGTGAAAACAAGATAGTTATCTAATATATCGGTAACTGGATAAATCAAATCGTTATAAACTGTTCTATCTGTTTTAGTTGTTATATCTCCGATTCTATTTTTTGCTAATGCTGAACCTTCGAACTGACTTCTTCTCTCTGCAAGAGTTTGTCTAGCCTTTTCTGCTTGTTCTCCTAGTAAATCTAAATCTGTTCCTTTTGCAAGTGTCGATAATTTTGCAAGTGTGCCTCGAAAAGATTTGATAGAAGATTGTGCCTTCTTGACCTTTCCTAGTAGTTTGTCTATTTTGTTTCCATATGATGCCATGGGTATAAATACTCTTTGTTAATTATATACTGTTATTTATGTCTTATAGTGGAAAGTTCAAACCGAAGAACTATAAAAAATACAAAGGAGACCCTACTAAAATTTTCTACCGTTCTTTGTGGGAAAGAAAATTCATGGTCTATTGTGATAACAACTCAAACATTGTAGAATGGGGTTCAGAAGAAATCATCATACCTTATATATCACCCGTTGATAAAAAAATTCATAGATACTTTCCTGACTTCTACGTTAAACTTGTAAACAAACAAGGTCAAGTTGTAAGACACATTATAGAAGTAAAACCCAAAAAGAAACTATCTCCACCAAAGGAACAAACTAGAAAGACCAAAAAGTTTATTCGTGAAGTTGCAGAGTATGTGGTCAATCAAGCAAAGTTCAAAGCTGCACAAGGATACTGTGACGATAGAAAATATAAATTTACCATTTTAACAGAAGACCATTTACTCAAATAACCTAAATAGTTAAGTGTCAACTTTAATAGAAACAATACGAGAAGAAACACCATCACAGTTGGCAACAAGAAGTGCAGCTGCACTTGAATGGTTTAGGGATTCAGTCCGTGGTCTTAACCTGACTGAAAATAAAATACTTTCAGATGTAGGAACACGAGAAAGTAATATTATAGAAGGGTGTATGTATTTGTTTGTTTATGACCCAAAGTATAAAGAAACACTTCCATACTATGATAGATTTCCACTAGTTATTGCAGTGGATAAAACTACACGAGGATTTACGGGTTTGAACTTACACTACATTGCACCGAGAGATAGAGTAAAACTATTAGATGCACTGTACGATAATTTATATAACGAAGATACTGTTGCAAACACTAGAATTAAAGTTACTTATGAATTACTCACATCCGTAACAAAAATGAGATTTGCAAAACCATGTTTTAAAAAATATCTTGCAGGTCATATTAAAGGAACAATAAGAAAGGTAAGTGCAGAGGATTGGGACATAGTGTCTATGTTACCATTTCAAAACTTTACCATAAATGCAAACACTGTATATGCAGAAAGTAGGAAAAAATACTAATGGCAAGAGATGATTTAAAAATAGATAAACTAAAATATAACTTTGACCATGGTGCAAGACCAAATAGATTTGTGGTCAATATGTTTGGCCCAATCTTTAAAGAAACATTTACTGAAACTGAAGAGGGCGCAACCGTTACAGCTGCAGCTTTGTCTCTAGAAGGTATACGTGTTGAATCTTGTTCATTGCCAGGCAGGGAATTAGAGGTCAACGAGTATTCCGAATATGGCACACCGAGAAGAATACCCCACAACGTAAACGATGGTGGAACTGTTGATTTTACTTTTATATGTGATTCAAATTTTGTCGATAGAGCAATCATTGAAGTATGGCAAGAAATGATTTTCGGTGGTGATTCTAAACATCCAAGAATGAAATACTACAACGATTATGTTGGTACAGTTGAAATAGAACAACTAAACATGAGGGGTAAACCATCTCTTGTGTATACTTTACATGAAGCATATCCTATTTCTTTTGCACCACAAGAATTATCCTATGTCTCTACAAACGAGTTACTTAAGTTTACTTGCACAATTGCATTTAGAAACTTTACAACTCAATACAAACAGCCATCTAAACTATCGGGTATAAATAGAGGTATGAGAGTTTTAGAATCTCTTTTAGAGATTGGTTCTCTCGCAGAAAAATTTGGATACGATGGTAAAGTATTTGATAGACTTGAAAGAGCTAAAGATAGATTGAGTAAAATTACAGATATCTTTGGTGGATAAAATATGGAGTAAATTATGGCATTACCAATGCAAACGGCTCCTAACTATACAGTTAGGTTACCAAGTAATAATGAGGAAGTGACGTTTAGACCTTTTTTAGTAAAAGAACAAAAATATCTTTTACTTATGAAAGAAGGTGAAAATAGTAAGGATACCTTTTCTGCTATTAAACAATTGATTAAAAGTGTAACTTCAGAATCAGTTGATGTAGAAAAACTTCCAATGTATGATATTGAATATCTGTTTTTACAGATAAGAGCAAAATCAGTTGGTGAAACAGTTAACTTTAATATGACATGTAGAAACACGGAATGTGATGCTACTACTCAAATAGATGTTGACTTGGAAACAGTTGAGGTTGTAAAAAAAGAGGTTAATGATAACATTAAATTAACTGAAGAGTTGGGTGTAATTTTAAGATATCCGAGTGTCAATCAAATTATTGATGCAGATAGTATTACTGACCCTGAAGAAAAAACTATGAAGTTGTTGGAGTCTTCTATTAAATCTATCTACGATAGTGAGAATAGTTACGAAGCAGACGAAACACCTTCATCAGAGTTAAGAGATTTCATAGAGAACTTAACCCTGACACAACTTGAAGACATGAACGAATTCTTTGAAAGTGTTCCAAGTGTTCAGAAAAATATTGAATGGAAATGTTCTTCATGTGGTACAGAAAATAGTTACATATTTAAAGGACTCAACAATTTTTTTTAATGACTCTTTCCCATGAGAGTTTAACGAATTATTATTCGACTAACTTTCAGTTAATGCAACATCACAAGTATTCGTTAACTGAATTAGAGAATATGATACCTTGGGAAAGAGAGATATACATACAACTTCTCTTGCAACATCTACAAGAAGAAAGGGAACGTGTTAAACAAAAACAACGAAGGAAATAGTCATGGCAACAGAAGAAACAAGTTCGAGGAATGAAGTCGAAATTGATTTAGATAAGTACATGAAACTTATCGACCAATTGGACGAACAAGAAGATAAAATTAAAGAGATGCAAGAAGAGGCACGTAAAGCCAAGATGCAACTCGAACCACCAAAAAGAAAATTCATGGATTTATTTCTTGATGATAACGACATCAATGAAAAATCTATCATAGGATTTATATCATTTGGATTAATGACGGTATTTGGTATATGTGATTTAATCACTGCATTTGCAGGACAAGATTTAGTTATTTCCGATACCATCTACACATCATTTGTTGTTGTAACACTTGGTGCATTTGGTATATCAGAAGCAGGTAAAGCTTTCGGTGGTAAGTAATGGCAGAAGAAAAACTCAATAAGAGTATTCAACGATTAGTTGATAACATAGGTCAAATTAATTCAGGTCTTGCTGACCAAGTAAAGAATGTTAGATTAAGTTCTAGAGATTCCTTTCAAGGAGTTTTGAACAGTCGTTCATTCAAACAACAAGCTGCAAAACTATTAAAGGACGATACTCTTATCAAGTTAAGTGATTCCGTTAAACAATCACAACAACAATTTGATATAGCTCAACAAAAATTACAAGACGAACTTGTTTCAGATAAGTTCATAGGTGAGTTAAAAGAAAAAAATAAAGGTCTCTTAACTTC
>CENP01038379.1_pt1 | contig 26728 bp, 23 predicted proteins | sample 361281 | NCBI WGS metagenome assembly CENP01 (sample SAMEA2591122, study PRJEB7988) | marine metagenome | biome: marine biome (ENVO:00000447); feature: deep chlorophyll maximum layer (ENVO:xxxxxxxx); material: saline water (ENVO:00002010), including plankton (ENVO:xxxxxxxx) | depth 70 m | reverse complement strand
TCGAAATAGCTTTAAACATTACAATTAAAAATTTACCAAAAGTTTACCCAGCACTCAAAAGAGGTCAGCCAGTTGATGTAGAATTTAATTTACCGTTATTAATATCAACCGAAAATTAATGGAAGAAAAAATTATTTTGGGAATTGACCCAGGAACAACAATTATGGGATTTGGATTAATAAAAGTAAAAGACAAAAAAATGTCTTTAATTCTAATGAATGAACTAAATCTTACAAAATATAAAGATCATTATTTAAAATTGAAATTAATATTTGAAAGAACTATTTCACTGATAGAGTCGTATAATCCAGATGAAATAGCTATTGAAGCACCCTTTTTTGGTAAAAACATTCAAAGTATGCTTAAGTTAGGAAGAGCTCAAGGTGTTGCTATGGCTGCTGGTCTTACAAGAGAAATTCCGATTCAAGAATATTCACCGAAAAAAATAAAAATGTCAATTACAGGAAATGGAAATGCCAGTAAAGAACAGGTTGCAAAAATGTTGCAAAGTCTTTTAAAAATTGAAAAACTTCCAAAAAATTTAGATTCAACAGATGGCTTGGCGGCAGCAGTTTGTCATTTTTATAATTCACAAAATACTTTTGGTGAAAAAAAATATTCTGGTTGGGCTAGTTTTGTAAAAAATAACCAGCAAAAAATCAGATAGTTATCGCCAGTATTTACATTCATATTCCATTTTGCTCTAAGGCATGTCATTATTGTGACTATCACTTTTCTACTTCAATGAAATTAAAAAGTAGATTGATAAATGCTGTTGTAAAAGAAATTGGATTAAGAAAAGATGAAATTAAAACAAAAATTGAATCGATTTATTTTGGCGGAGGAACTCCTTCACTACTAAGTAAAGAAGAAATTAATTTAATATTATCTAAAATTCGTAATTCTTTCAATGTCTCAAGTAATGCCGAGTGTACATTAGAATGCAATCCAGAAAATGTAAATATTAATATAATTAATGATTGGAAAGATATAGGTATTAATAGAGTTAGTTTAGGAATTCAATCATTTAATGATAAATCTTTGCAGTTGATGAATAGATCACATGATTCATTAAAAGCATTTTCTTCTTTACAACTGTTAAAGAATAATTTTAAAAATTTTTCTGTTGATTTGATATACGGAATACCCCATTCAAAATTGCATGACTGGAAAAAAGCTTTGAAGATTGTAACTGATTTAGACGTTCCACATATTTCAGCATATGTTCTTACAGTAGAGCCAAAAACAGCTTTAATAAAAATGATTGAAAAAAATCAAATCAAAGGAGTTGATGAAAAAAATCAAAGAGACCAGCATATGTTTGCTTATGAGTTTTTAACTGAAAATGGATATGAGAATTATGAATTTTCAAGTTTTTCAAAACCTGGGTTTCAATGTAAAAATAATGTTACATATTGGACTAGAAAGGAATATATTGGCTTTGGACCATCAGCTCATTCTTTTAATGGAACTGAAAGAAAATGGAATGTGAGTAATAATAGTATCTATATTGATAAAATAAATGCTAATATTTTACCATTAGAATCAGAAACTTTAACTCAAAATAACATATTTAACGAGATGGTAATGGTTGGTTTGAGAAGATCATCAGGAATTAAAATATCAGAAATTGAATCAACTTTAGGTATTTCTTATGGGGACTATTTAAATAAAGAAATCAAGTCAAAATTATATGAAGGAATATTGGATAAAAAAGATAATATTATAACCGTGAAAAAAAACTTCAAATTTATAACTGATGGTATTGCATCAGAACTTTTTATTACGAGTTAGTTAATTTGATTTTTCTCTAAAGAATATAAAAAAGTATTGTTTATATTTGCATTCAATTTTGCGGGCGTGGTGGAATTGGTAGACACGCTAGACTTAGGATCTAGTGCCGCAAGGTGTGAGAGTTCGAGTCTCTCCGCCCGCACAAATCTTTCTCAAATCAATGAACACTGTTGATGATTTACTTGAACTTTTAAAACTAAAAAAAAAAGAAGATTATTTTCTAGGAATTAGTAAAACCATTGGTAGCAATAGTGTTTTCGGAGGTCAGGTTTTAGCTCAGTCATTACATGCGGCCTATAGCAGTATTAATAATAGAGTATTGCATTCTCTTCACTCGTATTTTTTGGAGCGCGGTGATTTAGAAATCCCAATTAAGTATTATGTTGATCAAATACGAGACGGAGGTAGTTTTTCTACTCGAAGGGTTACTGCTAAACAAAAAGATAAGACTATTTTTATTTTGGCTGCATCTTTTCAAAAAAAGGAGTTGGGTCACCTCTATTACAAAAAAATTAATGATAAAATAAAACAGCCGGAAGAGCTTTTAAGTACTACACAACTAAAAAAAAAGTATGGTTTATTTATGTCCAAAAAATTAAAAAATTTTTTAAGTGTGGAAAGACCTGTTGAATTTAAGCCAATTCAAAGAACCAATCCAATTTTAAAAAAAAATATTCCACCAAAATTAGATGTATGGTTTAGAATTAAGGGGGAAATTCCATCTATGACATTGGAGGTGAAACAGCAAATTTTAACATATGTTTCTGATTATAATATTTTATCTACAACTCTATTTCCGCACTTAACAAAAGCTGATTTTTCAAATACAATTATGGCAAGCTTGGACCATTCGATGTATTTTTACAGAGATTTTGATTTTTCTGATTGGTTACTATATCGAATTGAAAGTCCTAACACCTCTAATGCAAGAGGTATGTCAATAGGTCATATTTATAACAGAGAAGGACTCTTGGTCGCAACTGCAATTCAAGAAGGATTGATAAGACCCATAAAAAAATAAACTATATTAGAATATGGAGCTTAATAGATTTGTTTGTAAAAATTATAGGGATCTTGATGATTTATTAAAATTTTCATGGTCTTCACCAAGTAATATAGCACTGGTTAAATATTGGGGTAAGAATAAAGATCAAACTCCAAAAAACTCTTCAATTAGTTTTACACTAAGCAGTTGTAAAACAAAAACTAGTATTATTTTTTCTAAAATTGAAAAAAAACTGGATGTTGTAAATTTCACTATTTCTTATGATGGGAAGAGACAAAATGATTTCAGACCTAAGATCGAAAAATACTTTGCATCCATCATTAAATACTGTCCTTACTTATTGTATTGTAATCTTGAGATAAATACAAAAAATACTTTTCCCCACAGCAGTGGAATTGCTTCTTCTGCAAGTGGAATGAGTGCTTTATCATTATGTATTATGAGTTTAGAAAAAGAAATAACCAAAGAAGACTTTTCTGGTAATTTCTTTTTTTTAAAAGCATCTTTTTTATCTAGAATTGGATCAGGAAGTGCCTGCAGAAGTGTTTATGGAGGCTTTAATATTTGGGGTAAACATAAAGATTTTGAACAAAGTTCTGACTTATTTTCATTGCAATTGAATCAATCCATTTCTACAGAATTTGAAAATTTTCAAGACACTATTTTACTTGTGGATGAAAACCAAAAAGATGTTTCAAGCTCTGCTGGCCATAGTTTGATGGATAATCATCCTTTTTCTGTGGATAGGTACATGATTGCGAATAAAAATACATCTGCTTTAAAGATAATTTTAGAGAAAGGTAATCTGTTTGCTTTTTGTGAACTTGTAGAGAAGGAAGCTATGATGCTTCACTCGTTAATGATGACTAGCAGCCCATCCTATGTCTTAATGAAACCTGAAACCCTAAAAATTATTTATGAAATTAAATCTTTCAGAAATATGAATAAAGTACCTGTTTGCTTCACCTTAGACGCTGGAGCTAATGTACATGTTTTATATCCTGAAAAAGATTCTAAATCTGTTTTAGATTTTATCAATTCAAAACTTTACAAATATTGTTTTCAGGGAAAATTCATTAAAGATCATTTAGGTAAAGGACCTGAGAAAATCTAAATTTGTATATTTGATCAGATGAAAGGTCCATTATTTTACTCAAAAATCCTTCTTTTCGGTGAGTATGGAATCATTGAAGATTCTAAGGGTTTATCGATCCCATATAATTTTTTTAATGGTGCCTTAAAGTTTTCCAAAGGCGAGACAAAAGAGTCAAAAAAATCTAATAAAATTTTACTTAAATTTCATAAGTATCTTTCTAAAATTCATGATCTACATTTAGACCTAAGTAAATTTGAAAAGGATCTCCAGAACGGAATATATTTTGACTCGTCTATTCCACAGGGATATGGGGTTGGAAGTAGTGGCGCTATTGTTGCGGCAGTTTATGACAAGTATGCGTTAAATAAAATTAAAATATCTGAAAATTTAAACAGAAACAAATTGGTGGATTTAAGAAATATTTTCTCTAAAATGGAATCCTTTTTCCATGGAAAATCATCTGGCCTTGACCCATTAAATAGCTACTTAAGTATTCCCATTTTAATTGAATCTAAAAATAAGATTGATGTCACTGGGATCCCCATTGAAAAAGTAAATGGAGAGGGTGCTATATTTCTCTTAGACAGTGGCCAAATGGGTTCTACAGCTTCAATGGTGGAGATTTTTATGAAAAAAATGAAGGACGAAGGTTTCCGTAAAATGTTAAATTCAAAGTTTATTAAATATACTAACAGTTGTGTTGATTCTTTCTTAAAAGGAGATTTAAAAAATTTATTTAAAAACACGAAAATTCTTTCCGGAATTGTTTTTGAAAACTTTAAGCCTATGATTCCAAATAAATTCCATAAAATTTGGAAAACTGGAATTGAAAGTGGCTCTTACTTCTTAAAACTTTGTGGATCTGGTGGTGGTGGTTATATTCTTGGTTTTGCACCAAATATTGAAAAGGCAAAAAAAGATCTTACCGGATATAATTTAGAGGTAGTTTACAGATTTTAGTTATGTCATCGTCATATAAAAATAGTTTGACGTTAACAAAAATTTTAGGTGCTTTTTATGTGGTTAGGATTCATAATATTTTTCTTCTTGTTTTCGCACAATATTTAACTTCAATATTTATTTTAAGTAGTTCTGAAAGCTGGAAAATAATTTTTGATAAGAACTTATTTTTAGTCATCTTATGTTCGACTATCTGTATCGTTTCGGGGTTTATCATCAACGATTATTATGATACAAAAAAGGATAGTATCAATACCCCAATTAAATTTAAGTTAGGGGAATCCATCAACGATAAAACAAAGCTTTTTCTTTATTTTTTTCTCAATCTACTTGTTGTTCTAGTCTCTTCATTAATTTCCATGAGAGCAATATTATTCTTTAGTATTTATATTTTTTTTATTTGGTTTTACTCCCACAAATTAAGAAAGCTAGTTTTCATTGGAAATTTGTTTTACTCTATATTAACTATCACTCCTTTTTTTGCGATACTTCTTTATTTTAAAAAAATTGAATTCATAATAATAGCTTATGCATTATTTCTATTTTTTATTTTACTGCTAAAGGATATTGTAAAAGACATGAAAAATATAAAAGGAGATTTTTCAGTAAATCATAAAACAATTCCAGTTGTATTTGGAGAGTCTTTTACCAAAACATTAGTGTCGTTGCTTTCCATAATAAATATCTTCTTAATTCTTAATTTATTTTTAAATTTCAATTCTGGTTTGATGTGCTTTTATTATTTTTTGGCTTTAGCTGTAATGATTTATTTTATGTTCAAGCTTTACTTTTCAAAATCTACAGCGCAGTACTTATTTCTTCACAACCTATTAAGGTTTTTGATAACCGCAGGGGTCTTTTCAATTGTGTTGCACTAGTTAAATATAATCGTTATTCTAATGCAAAAGCAGGTTTAGGATATTAATATAACTTTAGTACAGTCAAGTAATAAAATTATAAAAGGTGTTCTACAAACAGAACACCTTTTTTTGTACTCAAGGTGGGAATCGAACCCACACTCTTAAAAAGAACTGGATTTTGAATCCAGCGCGTCTACCAATTCCGCCACTTGAGCGAGCGTGCTAAAGTAAAAAAATAATCAGAATTAAACTTAGTCGTTAAATTAAAATTTCTATTTTTGCATCCTGTTGGAGTGGATTTATAAATACTTAACTATCAATATAATAAAGTGGCAGTAGTAAACACAAAAGCTAAAATTTTTAACTGTACTAATAGCATTGATCTTGCCAAAGAGGTTTCTAAGTTTTTTGGAACCGATCTAGGAAATATTACTATTTCCAGATATTCTGATGGTGAATTTCAGCCATCTTATGAAGAAACTATTAGAGGTACTAGAATTTTTATAATTGGATCTACAAATCCAAGCTCTGAAAACTTAATGGAAATGCTTTTGATGATTGATGCTGCAAAAAGAGCCTCGGCTAGACATATTACAGCAGTGATACCTTACTTTGGATGGGCCAGACAAGATAGAAAAGACAAGCCAAGGGTACCTATTGCTGCAAAAATGATTGCAAAAATGATTGAGTCAGCAGGTGCAACTAGGCTAATTACAATGGATTTGCATGCAGACCAAATCCAAGGTTTTTTCCAAATCCCTGTTGATCATCTTTATGCATCAACTATATTTATTCCTTATTTGACAGCGCTTAAATTAGATAATTTATGTATTGCGTCACCTGATATGGGAGGTTCTAAAAGAGCATATGCTTATGCAAAAAATCTAAGTTGTGATGTAGTTATCTGTTACAAGCAAAGATCTAAAGCAAATGTAATTTCTCACATGGAATTAATTGGTGATGTAACGGGCAAGAATATTGTACTTGTTGATGATATGGTAGATACTGCGGGAACTTTGACAAAAGCAGCTGATTTATTGATTGAAAAAGGAGCTATTTCAGTTAGAGCAATTTGTACACATGCTATACTTTCTGGAGATGCATATCAAAAAATTGAAGAATCAAAACTTGAAGAACTAATTGTTACTGATTCTGTTCCTAAAATAAAACCACATTCTAAAATAAAAATATTATCTTGCGCCGATTTATTTTCTGATGTTATGAAAAGAGTTCATAACAACAAGTCAATAAGTTCAAATTTTATAATGTAAATAAAAAACAATGAAATCAATTACAATCAATGGATCTAAAAGAGAAAGCGTTGGTAAATCTTCATCGAGATTACTTCGTAATGCTGGACAGGTTCCTTGCGTTTTATACGGAGGAGAAGGGCCAATACATTTCTCAGCACCAGAATTGGCATTTTCAAAACTAGTATATACAGCAAACGCATATACAGTTGTAATTGCCTTTGGTGAAAAAGAATCTTATAATGCGATATTACAAGACATTCAATTTCATCCTGTTTCTGACAAAATATTACACATAGACTTTTATCAATTATTTGATGATAAAAAAATATCAATGGATATTCCTGTTAAAGTCAGTGGAAACCCAATTGGTGTTAAGTTAGGAGGTAATCTGCAGAGAAACAAAAGAAAGCTGAGAATTAAAGCTTTACCGACAAATCTTCCTGACAATATAGAGATTGATATTGCTGAGCTAAATATTGGAGATAAAGTTTATATAACTCAGTTATTTAACGAAAACTATGAGTTCTTACATCCTGATAATACTGTTGTGTGTCAGGTAAGAAGAGCAAGAGCTGCATTAGTAGTTGAAACTGAAGAAGGTGAAGGTGAAGAAGGCGAAGAAGGAGCAGAAGAAGGTTCTGAAGGAACTCCAAAAGAGTCAGAAAGTACCGAAGGAAAAGAATCATCAGAAGCTAAAGAAGATTAACCCACAGATGCTTAATTAAAAAGAGAAGTTTTTACTAAAAAAAAGCATTCTGACATTTACCAGAATGCTTTTTTTTATTTTTGTAATCATGACTTATTTTCTAATATGAAGAAATTTCTAATTATAGGCTTGGGAAACCCTGGTATTGAATATTCTAAAACTAGACATAATATTGGTTTTGAAATACTGGATTATATCTCGTCAGAAAGAGAGTGTAAGTTTGATACAGTTAAGCTAGCAGATATTACAAAATTTAAAATTAAGGGTAAAACAGTCTTCCTTTTGAAGCCTAATACTTATATGAATTTAAGTGGTAAGGCTATTAAATACTGGATGGATAATCAAAAAATAAAATTAGATAATATTTTAGTTATTAGCGATGATTTAAATTTAAAGCTCGGTCAAATAAGATTACGAAAAAAAGGAAGTAGTGGCGGGCATAATGGATTGGAAAACATATCCCAAGTTCTTGGTACTGAAAATTACTCAAGACTGAGAATAGGAATATCAAATCCCGGGTCAAATCAAATCGATTATGTTTTAGGAAAGTTTACTGAAAAAGAATATAAATCAATTTTAAAGATATATCCAAATTTTAATAATTTGATTGAATCATTTGTTTTGAAAGGGGCAGAGTTAACCATGAACAACTATAATAACTAATCTGTGCACTTTGATTTCTGAAGACTTTGAAAAATTAAAGGAAAATTATCCATCAGTTATTACTGTTGGTACTTTTGATGGTATACACCTTGGTCATCAGCAATTGATAAAAAAAGTAATTCAAATTTCAATTGAAGAGAATTTAAAATCAATTGTATTGACATTTGATCCACATCCTAGAAGCGTATTGAAAAACAGTAAAAATATTAGCCTTTTAAATACTTTTCAAGAAAAAGAAAATATTTTAATTCCATTTGGATTAGATTTTTTAGTAAAAAAAAGATTTACGGCAGAGTTTTCAAAAATGTCTTCTATTGATTTTGTGAAAAATATTTTGATTGATGGATTAAATCTTAAACATCTTGTAATTGGTCACGACCATCACTTTGGTAGAAATAGAACAGCTAACATTACCCAGCTCATTGAGTATTCAAAACTTTACAATTTTAAGGTTACGCAAGTTGATGCATTTAGGTTAAATAGCATCTCTCTTAGCTCAACAAAAATCAGAAATTTAATTAAAGATGGAAACATCGACCAGGCGAATAGATTTCTTGGATATAATATGTTTCTTTCAGGAACTGTAGTGGCTGGTAAGGGAAGAGGAAAAAAAATGGGATTCCCAACTGCAAATATTCTTTTGGAAAAATTAAAAATTAAGCCAGGGAATGGTGTTTATCTAATATCATCCAAGTATGCAGGAATTAAAATTTATGGGATGATGAATATTGGTAACAATCCAACTTTTGATGATAAAAGCCCCTCCATTGAAGTGCATTTTTTTGATTTTGATCAAAAAATTTATGATGAAAATATCCAAATGCAAATAATCACAAGAATTAGAAATGAAATTAAGTTTTCCGGTTCAGATGAATTAAGTAATCAGCTCATTGAAGACAAAAAAAAATGTATTGAATTCATCTCAAGAAATAAAAAAAGCCCTTAAATTTAAACTAAAATTAACCAATGCTTAAAACATCATATCTACTATCTAACAAAGATGAAGTAATAATATTATTATCTAAAAGAGGTTTTGATGCAAATAATATGGTTAATGAAATTATAGCATTAGATAAAAAAAGAAAATCTATTCAGGTCCAATATGAGGAAACTCTTGCTGAGATTAATTCAATCTCAAAAACCATTGGTGAATTATTCCAATCTGGAGAGGTTTCCAAAACTAAACCTTTAAAAGACAAGAGTAGTGATTTAAAAAAATTATCAAAAGATCTAGCTTCTGGCTTGGAGGATTATAAAGCGAAAATTAATAGCTATTTACTACAAATTCCCAATATTCCTCATAAAGATGTTCCAGCAGGTAATGATGAAATTGATAATAAAATTATTTATGAATCAAAATTAGATTTTGATAAAAACCTCACAGAACCTCACTGGGATCTTGCAAAAAAATATGATATCATTGATTTTGAGTTGGGAACTAAAATTACAGGCTCAGGATTTCCAGTATATAAAGGCATGGGAGCAAAATTGCAGCGCGCTTTGATTTCTTTTTTTCTTGACTATAATACTGATGCAGGATATGAGGAAGTTCAAATTCCCCACTTAGTTAATGAGAATTCTGCATATGGCACGGGTCAATTGCCTGACAAAGAAGGTCAGATGTATGTAGTTTCTAGTGAAAATTTATATCTGATTCCTACTGCTGAGGTTCCAATTACTAATATTTTTAGAGATGTAATCATTAGTGAATCTGATCTCCCTATTATGAGAACTGGGTATTCTCCGTGTTTTAGACGTGAAGCCGGAAGCTACGGATCAGATGTTAGAGGCTTAAATAGATTACACCAATTTGATAAAGTTGAAATTGTCAAAATTGAGCATCCTAAAGAATCATATCATTCACTACAAAAAATGAAAAATCACATTGAGGGAATTATTAAAAAATTAGATCTTCCCTATAGAATTGTTACTTTATGCGGCGGTGATTTAGGTTTTACTTCCGCCCTAACTTATGACTTTGAAATATTTTCACCAGCCCAAGAAAAATGGCTTGAAGTTTCGTCTGTATCCAATTTTGAAACCTTTCAATCAAATAGACTAAAAATTAGATATAGAGACAATAAAGGTAATATTGATTTAGTACATACTTTAAATGGTAGTGCTTTAGCTTTACCAAGAGTACTGGCTGCTATTTTAGAAAATAATCAATCTCATGACGGAATAAACGTCCCTAAAGTATTGCAGAAATACACTGGATTTTCCATTATAAAATAATTTAGGTTTGAATTTTGTAAAACCAAAAAAATCTTTAGGTCAGCACTTTTTAACTGACAAGAATGTTGCAAAAAAAATAACAGAATCATTAAAACCACTCACGAAAAATGTTCTCGAAATTGGGCCGGGAACCGGAATTTTAACAAGTTTTTTACTTAAAAAAAAATATAATTTAATTCTTGTGGAAATTGATGATGAATCTGTTGCTTTCCTTATCAATAGCTTATTAGTTGATGAAAAAATCATCATTAAAAAAGATTTCTTAAAATTAGATTTATCCGCTATTTTTTCAGGAAATAATTTTTCAATAATTGGAAATTTCCCATATAATATTTCTTCTCAGATTTTGTTTAAAATTATAGAAAATAAGCAGTTTATTTCTGACATGTGCGGAATGTTTCAATTAGAGGTCGCAAAAAGAATTTGCGAAAAGCCTGGAACAAAAGTGTATGGAATTTTATCAGTTTTAACGCAAGCGTATTTTGAAACCAACTTTTTATTCAAAGTTTCTAAAAATCTTTTTTATCCAGCTCCTAACGTGGAATCAGCTGTAATTTCTCTAAAAAGAAGAGAAAATTTTTATTTAAAGTGTAATGAGTTATTATTTTTTAGAGTAGTGAAGCTATCATTTCAACAAAGAAGAAAAAAAGTTAGAAATAGTTTAAAAACACTTAATTTATCAAATAATTTAAGAGAAGATGCTATCTTTGATAAAAGACCTGAGCAATTATCTGTCAATGATTTTATTAAGTTAACTTGCTCAATTGAAAATGACATTTAAATCTTCTTTGATGAATCAGGATCAAAAATATAAGAAATTCACAATATCTGATGAGCTTATTGAAAATATAATAAAGTTAATTGATGAATCAAATGATTCTAAGATCGTTAATAACTTTAAAAATTTTCATCATGCTGATATTGCTGAAGTTTTAGAAGAATTGAATTCTTACCAAGCTACCTACATAATTAAACTTCTTGATTCTGAAAAAACATCTGATGTATTAATGGAGTTAGATGAGGATTACAGAGAGAAAATCCTGAAAAATTTATCAATAAAAGAAATTGCTGAGGAGGTTGAAGAACTTGATACAGATGACGCTACAGACATAATTCTTGAACTTTCTGAAGAAAAACAAAAAAAGGTTATATCAAAAATTGTTGATGCTGAACATAAAGCTGATATTAAGGAATTATTAAAATATGAAGAAAATTCAGCAGGGGGATTAATGGCTAAGGAGCTAATAAAAGTAAATGAAAATTGGTCAGTTAACAGATGTATCAAGGAAATTAGGTCACAAGCTTCTGAGGTTACAAGAGTGCATTCAGTATATGTCGTAAATAATAAAAATGTTTTACTTGGAAGGCTCTCACTTAAGGATTTATTAGTTGCAAAAGATAGTTCAAAAATTAAATCAGTATTTATTTCTAATGTTGATTTTGTCTATGATACTGATTCAGCTGAACATGTTGCTAATGTTATGCAAAAGTATGATTTAGGAGCAATTCCTGTTGTAGATGCTATGAAAAAATTATTGGGAAGGATTACAATTGATGATATTGTAGATTTAATCAAGGAGGAAGCTGAAAAAGACTATCAGCTTGCTGCAGGTATCTTACAGGATGTTGATGTTGATGACAGTATATTTGAGCTAACTAGAGCTAGGCTACCATGGTTAATTTTTGGTTTATTCGGTGGTATTGGTGCAGCTTTTATTATGGGAGGATTTGATGAAATACTAATGCAGCATAAAATTCTTTTTTACTTTACGCCTCTTATTGCAGCGATGGCAGGAAATGTTGGTGTTCAATCCAGTGCTATTATAGTACAGGGCCTTGCAAATAGTGAAATTAAAGGAAGTATAAACAATAGATTATTTAAAGAGACTTTATTATCTGTTTTAAATGGGGTTATCCTTGCTATTATTCTTTTTGTTTTTATTTATTTGTGGAAAGACCAATTTTCGGTAGCCCTAGCGTTATCAGTATCACTTGTTGTTGTAATTATTGTTGCTGGAATTATTGGAACATTTATTCCCTTATTTTTGAATAGTAGGGGTATTGATCCCGCAATAGCGACTGGACCTTTTATTACAACTAGCAATGATATTTTTGGAATTTTGATTTACTTTTTAGTGGCTAAACTAATATTACAATTTTAAATTGAAAAATATACTCGTATTATGTACAGGTAACTCGTGTCGAAGTCAAATGGCACATGGGTATTTAAAAAAAATGCTTTTTGCAAATGCTAAAGTTTACAGCGCTGGGGTGAAAAAACATGGTCTTAATCTTGATGCTGTAAAAGTTATGGAATTAGATGGAATTGATATTTCTGATCATACTTCAAATTTAATAGAGGAATATTTGAACATTCATTTCAATTATATCATTACTGTTTGTGATCATGCCAATGAATCTTGTCCAATATTTCCAAATAAAGAATCAGTTAAACTTCACAAAAACTTTGTTGATCCTTCTAAAATAAAATTTGAAAATGATCAAAAAAAAATAGAGAAGTTCATCTATGTAAGAAACCTAATTAAAACTTATTGTTTCGATTTTGCTAATAAATTTTTTCCTGATAGATGAAATATTTTCCAATCATCTTTTAATTTAGCTCCCTTTTTTTTATAAAAATCAATTGCATTTATATTCCAATCTAATACTTCCCAGGAAACTCTTTTTACTTTCGTTTCGTTAGCATAATTAATAACTCTTTCAAATAATAAATTACCAATACCTTTATTTCTAAACTTTTTGGTTACAATTAAATCTTCTATGTGAATTGTTTTACCCTTCCATGTAGAAAACCTGTTGTATATTAACGCAATTCCAACAATCGAATTTTCTATTTCAGCTACAAAACATTTAAAAAGTGGGGTTTTTTTAAATCCATTTGCAATATAATATGCAACATCAATTTCAATTGCATCTGGTTCTTTTTCAAAGACCGCAAGTTCTTGAACTAAATCAAAAACCTTAGTCATATCATTTTCATTTGCCTCTCTTATTGAAATTTTCATATTATTTTTTTGTAGGTATCTAAAATAGATTAATTATAATTATTTATAAAAAAATATAATTTCTAATATATTTGCAAAAATTTATTTATTGAAAAATAAATTTTTTTTAGATCAGTATAATGAGTCGTCAATTTTTGATAGTCTCCGGAAAACTATTGCCAAAAATCAAAATATTAGTCTCAAAGGATTAATAGGTTCTTCATTATCTTTTTATTTCTCAAAACTCATTGAAAATTTTAGTCTTCAAAATTTTATCGTTTTTAAAACCAAAGAAGAATCCTTGTACTTTTTGAATGATATTGAATCCCTATTGCCAAAAGACAAGATTTTTTTCTTCCCTGAATCAAAAAAAGACTTTTATTCTGCCAATAAAACTAATAGTTATGACTTATTGCAAAGAACCGAATTGTTGGATTTTTTAAATTCAAAAAATAAACAAAGTTATATCGTAGTCACATACGTAAAGGCAATTTGTGAAAACTTGATTGATAAAAAAGAATTTATAAAAAGATCTATTGAGCTTAATATTAATCAAAGTATTTCTTTTGAAGGCTTAAACGAAGAATTATTTGATCTTGATTTTAGAAGAGAAGATTTTGTTATGGAGCCTGGTGAATTTGCTGTCAGAGGTGGTATTATTGATATTTTTCCATTTTCAAGTCAGGTACCTTACAGAATAGAATTTTTTGGTGATGAAATTTCTAGAATAAGATCTTTTGACATTGAATCTCAAAGATCAGATAAAAATTATGAATCAATAAAAATTGTATCTAACATATTGATAAATTTAGACAAAGAGAATATCTCTAATATTTTTCAAATAATAGAAAAAAATTGTTTAATATTTCTTGAAGATATTGAAATAGTTTCTGATGAATTATCTAATTTCCTTGATTCTCAAAAGGTGTATTTTTCAAAGGCTCAAAAAAAAGAAAACTATGTTAAGCCTGAAATACAATTTATTCATGTTAATGTATTTTTAAAAGCAATAAATAACTTTAAAGTAATTGAATTTGATTCAAAAAAGTCTAATTCAGATTTTAGATTTAATATTTTACCTCAACCTTCATTTAACAGAAATTTTGATTTATTTATCCTGGAGATTAAAAAAAGAATTAATGATGGTTTTCGAGTTAATTTATGTTGTACAAACATACAGCAACAAAAAAGACTTAAGCAGATTTTAACTGATTTAAATTCAGACTTTATTATTGATCCATTGATTCTTGCTGTGTCAAAGGGATTTATTGATAACGATGAAAAAATTGTTTTTTATACAGATCATGAACTTTTTGAGCGGTACCATAAGTTTAAATTAAGAAGGAGATATAAAAACCATTTATCAATTGCTCTAAAACAAATCAATAATCTCAAAAAAGGGGATTACGTAACTCATATTGATCATGGAATTGGAAAATATATTGGTTTAGAAAAAATTGATGTGGATGGGAATATGCAAGAATCAATAAAATTGATATATGGAGATAGAGATATATTATATTTAAGCATACACTCCCTACATAAGATTTCTAAGTATTCAGGAAAAGACGGAAAAAATCCAAAAATATACAAGTTAGGAAGTAAAGCATGGGCATTATTAAAACAGAAAACCAAAAAGAACGTAAAGAAGATTGCTTATGACCTTATAAAGGTGTACGCTGAAAGAAAACAAAAAAAAGGTTTTAAGTATGATGAAGACAGTTATTTGCAAAATGAATTGGAAGCATCTTTTATATATGAAGATACTGAGGATCAAAACAGGGTTACGCTGGACATAAAAAAAGATATGGAAAGTGACCAACCCATGGATAGACTAATATGCGGTGACGTTGGATTTGGAAAAACTGAATTAGCTATAAGAGCAGCTTTTAAGGCAGTTGACAACAATAAGCAAGTTGCTGTTCTCGTCCCAACTACAATACTTGCTTTTCAGCATTTTAAAACTTTTTCATCGAGATTAAAAGAATTTCCTGTTTCTGTAAATTATTTAAATAGGTTTAAAACCAATAAGGAAAAAGAAGAGATAATTAACAATATTAATAGCGGAAATATTGATATCATAATTGGAACTCATCAGCTTGTAAATAATAAAATAGCATTTAAAGATTTGGGATTATTAATAATTGATGAGGAACAAAAGTTTGGAGTTAATGTTAAAGATAAGCTTAAATCATTAAGAAAAAATATTGATATTTTAACCCTTTCAGCAACTCCTATCCCCAGAACATTGCAATTTAGCCTTATGTCTGCAAGAGATTTATCATTGATAACAACTCCACCTCCAAATAGATATCCAATAAAAACTAGTGTTATTAGATTTGATAAGGAGATGCTTACAAAAGCTATTCGATATGAAATCGAAAGGGGTGGACAAGTATTTTTTGTGAACAATAAAATTCAAAATATAGAGGAAATTGCATCTCTTTTAAAGGGTCTGGTTCCAGAATCTAAAATAGCAGTTGCTCATGGAAGGATAACTGGTAAAAAACTTGAATCTTTAATGATAAGATTTATAAATAATAAATTTGATATTTTAGTTAGCACAACCATTATTGAAAGTGGTTTAGATGTTCCAAATGCAAATACCATTTTTATTAATAATGCAAATAATTTTGGATTAAGTGATTTGCATCAAATGCGTGGCAGGGTAGGAAGAAGTAATAAAAAAGCATTCTGCTATTTAATTACCCCTGAGTTTAATAAAATGTCTGATGAAGCTAAAAAGAGAATAACTGCTTTGGAGTATTATTCAGATTTGGGAAGTGGTTTTAATATAGCAATGAAAGATCTTGAAATTCGCGGAGCTGGTGATTTACTTGGCGGCGAGCAAAGTGGATTTATAAATGAAATGGGATTTGAAACATATCAAAAAATATTAGATGAAGCAATTAATGAATTAAGAGATACTGAATTTAATGATATTGAATTTAATATTGATAATATAAAAAGTGTAGCAAAAGTTATTTTTGAAACTGACTTAAATTTAATGTTTCCAAATTATTATATAAATAGTAATTCGGAAAGACTAGATTTATACACAAGACTGAGTAAGATTTCAAATCAATTAGATTTGACCAATTTTGAAAATGAGTTAATTGATCGTTTTGGGAAAATACCCATAGAATCAATCAATCTATTGAAGAGTATTAAGTTGCGTTGGCTTGCTGATACTTTAAGTATCGATAAGATTATTATGAAAAAAGGGTATATGATATGCCATATAAAAAACATCATGTCGTCTAAAGCAAGTATTAATGTTCAAATGTTTTTAGCATACTCTACAATTAATAAAAATATATCTTTTCGAGAGAAAAAAGTAGAGAATGTAAGCAAGCTAATTTTGAGGATTCCAAATATCAAAAATGTAGAAAGTGCATTGGAAGTTTTAAAAAACATTAGATCTAATTAGAGAATCTAATTTCACTTTTATTTTTACTTACATTAATTTCAACATTTCTTCCAAAAATCAATGGGAAATTTTTCTGACCGTGTCCAGCTGGAAATCCATAAATAACAGGGAAATTATATTCTTTTACAATTTCATTAATAATCTCATGTAAATTTTTTCCAAATTCTGTTTCATTTTTTCTTATGTCAGTAAAATCTCCAACAATCAAGCCACTACATTTACTAAAATAGTCAGCACGCTTGAGTGAATGGAGCATTCTATCTATGTGATAAAGATATTCACCAACTTCTTCAATAAAAATAATCTTGTTAGTTGTGTCGATAGAAGATTTAGATTGTAGTAAACTTTGCAATAAGGTAAGGTTCCCTCCAACCAACTTACCGCTAGCCTCTCCAGTAATATTGTATTTATTACTTTCAATCACATAATGTAGATCTCCTTTTCCAAAAATAATATCTTTCAATATTTTAATTGATTCATCATCTACAGAAATATCTTCTAAACTTTTACTCATGACCCCGTGTAAGGATTCAACTCCTAAGTTGTGAATATCATTATGAATGGCTGTGATGTCTGAGTATCCTATGACCCATTTGGGATGTTTTAATAAATTATCATAATTAATTTTATCTATAATTCTCATAGTTCCATATCCACCCCTTGCACACCAAATTGCTTTTATTTTATTGTCATCAATTGCATTTTGAAAATCCTTTTCCCTATTAGCATCTGTTGATGAAAAATGGCCATATCTATCATAAATATTTGATCCAAGTACTACATTAAGACCCCAGCTTTCCATGAGACTAATAGATTTGTCCATATACTCATCATAATCTTTTAAAACACCGGATGGAGCAATAATTGAAATTGTATCGCCAATTTTTAAATTTTTTGGTCTAGTAAGTTTGTCCATTTTGTGAGATATTTGTGAGAAGCCTAAAGAAAGGATGAAAAATGTTACTATAAAAAAAATTTTTACTTTCATTAACCAAACTTTAAATAACTACATCTAATTATCCTTATTAGTAAAATTGTTACTTTTACTAATATAAAAATTATTCTTGAGTAAAACCTTCACAATAACCGCAGCCCTTCCTTACACAAACGGACCTATTCATATTGGACATCTAGCGGGTGTATATGTTCCAGCTGATATTTATGCTAGGTTTCTCAGAATCAAGGGTAATGATGTTGCGTTTATTTGTGGAAGTGACGAGCATGGAGTTCCAATTACATTGAAAGCTAAAAATGAAAATTCTACTCCACAAAAAATTGTTGATAGATATCACAAAATTATTAAGGACAGCTTTGATGAATTTGGAATTTCATTTGACAATTATTCAAGAACTTCAAATAAGATTCATCATAAAGTTGCATCAGACTTTTTTATCAAGCTTAATGATAAAAATTGTTTTGAGGAAAAAGAAAATGATCAATATTATGACTCCAAAGAGAATCAATTTTTAGCAGATAGATTTATTATTGGTACATGTCCTAAGTGTGGTCATTCAGAAGCATATGGAGATCAGTGTGAAAAATGTGGAGCAAGCTTAAATTCTGCTGATCTTATTAATCCTAGGTCAGCTATTTCGGGTAATAAGCCAGACTTGAAAAAAACCAAACATTGGTATCTAAAATTAGATAAATTTCAAGATTTTTTAAAAGATTGGATTCTTAGTCAAAATAAAGATTCTTGGAAGTCAAATGTTATTGGACAGTGTAAGTCATGGCTTGATGAAGGACTTAAACCAAGGGCTGTAACTAGAGATTTAGATTGGGGTGTTCCTGTGCCAATTTCGAATGCTGAAGGTAAAGTTTTATATGTTTGGTTTGATGCCCCTATTGGTTATATATCATCTACAATTGAATGGGCAGAAAAAAATAAAATAAATTGGGAAAAATTTTGGAAAGATCCCAAAACTGAGTTGGTTCATTTCATTGGAAAAGACAATATAGTTTTTCACTGTATTATTTTTCCATCTATGTTAAAAGCACATGGAGAATTTATTATGCCAAAAAATGTGCCTGCAAATGAATTTTTAAATTTAGAGGGTTCAAAAATATCAACCTCAAAAAATTGGGCAGTATGGCTGCCAGATTTCTTAAAAGATTTTCCCAATCAGCAAGATGTTTTGAGATATGTTTTGACTATTAATGCTCCAGAAAATAAGGATAATGATTTTACATGGAATGACTTTCAGTTAAGAAACAATAGCGAATTAGTTGCTATATTGGGAAATTTTATAAATCGTGTAACTGTTCTTACTAAGAAATATTATGATTACAATATTCCTGCAGCAGAAAATATTCAAGATTCTGATTATGAAATATTGAATGAAATAAAGTTAAATATTAATCAGATTGAAAATCTAATTATGAACTTTAAATTCAGAGAGGCATGTTTTGAATTTATGAAAATAGCTCGTTTAGGAAATAAGTATCTTGCGGATCAAGAACCATGGAAATTAATCAAATCAGACCCGCTTAGAGTAAAGACTATAATGTTCGTTGCATTACAAATTAGCGCAATAATTTCAATTGTCTCCGAGCCGTTTATACCAAATACATCCAAAAAAATTAAGAGACTTCTTAACCACGAAAGTCATGATGTTTTATGGGATTGGGATCAGTTAATTGAGCTAAAATTTTTAATTAAACCGGGTGTTAAAATTAATGAGCCTGAACTATTATTTTCAAGAATTGAAGATGAACAAATTGAAAACCAGTTAGCAAAACTAAAATCTTAAAACTAAGTTTTACTCCCAAATAATTTTACTATTACTATTGTGCCAATTGCTATAGTCTGATTTGTATTTCTTGTCCACATTTCCTCTCTTAATTTTCATGGTTGGGGTAAGTATAGTGTTTTCTGGAGTCCAATTATCTTTACAGATAATTATTGTTGAAACTCGTTTATGACTTACAGAATTTGAATTTATTTTTTCTAATTCTGATTCAAGAATTTTGGTCAATTCACTTTTATCTTGATTTTTTCCATTTTCAGAAAGATTAGTAAGTAAAATTGGCTGAGGAATATCTAGACCAACGATACACATTTGTCCAAGCTGTGATATTTCGCTGAATAAAACTTCAATCTTTGCGGGATCAATAAATTCTCCTTTGCTAGTTTTAAATGTATCTTTTACTCTACCGGTAATAAACAGATGGCCATCTTTATCAATATATCCTTTATCACCTGTGTGTAACCATCCATTTTTAATAGTATTTTTAGTTGTTTCTTTATCATTGTAATAGCCTATCATAACATAGGGCCCTCTCATTAAAATTTCTTCCGAGTGTTCATCAATCTTAATTTCAACATTTGGTTGTACTTTTCCCACTGATCCAGGCTTATTAAAATTATTTCCAGGTATTTGTGTTGTGATAGCACAATTCTCTGTCATTCCATATCCAACTGTAATATTGACACCAATTTTTCTAAACCAATTTCTTTGAGAGACTTGCATGGCAGCAGCACCAGAAACTACAACTTTAGCCTTGCTTAATCCCAACTTCTTTTTTAAAATATTTTTGATGAGAAGAGAAACAAGAGGTATAGACAGTAGCAAGTCAAGTTTTTTCTGATCAAATTTGGAAAGAATTGCACCCTGAAATTTCGTGTAAATTCTAGGAACTCCAAAAAATACACTTGGTTGGATCTCCTGTAGATTTTTAACAAAAGTTTCAATGGACTCTGTAAATGAAATAGTTCCACCATTTTTAAATGCAGTGAATTCAATAGCTATTCTCTCAGCAATATGGTTCATTGGCAGATAGGAAAAAAATCTATTATTTCCGTTAAAATCAACACCTAAGGGATTATATTCCTTGGAATACATGATGTCAGTACTTTGATTAGTATCAAAAGTTAAAACAACCCCTTTGGGATTTCCAGTGGTTCCTGAGGTAAAAATTATTGTCCAAATATCACTAAGTTTTGGATGATAATCTTCTTCTTGTGGAATAAATCTATTAATAAATTTATCCCACTGATATCCTTCTTTAACTTTGGAATTATTTTCATAATGTGGAAATGCTATTATTGGCATTTCTTTTTTTACTCCAGTTTTTATTTCATCCCAATTTTCAAGTTTTCCAACAAACAGAGCTTTAACATCTCCAAATTCAAGCAGGTTTTTAATTTCATCTGGTTTGAGGTTTGGAAAAAAAGGAACCGAAATGTAGCCAGCCATAATTATAGCAAGATCAGCAATTATCCATTCTCTACAATTTTTGGAAATTAACCCTATGTGGCTGCCCTTTTTTAAATTTAAACTTTTTAGACCAGTTGCAAGTTTTCTTGCCATGATTCCTGTTTCTCCCCAAGTATATTCCTCCCACTTATTTCCAAAGGGTTGTCTTAAAAAAGGTTTGTTTTTTAATTTTTTTTCCCAATCGTAAAATCTAAAATGGTATTTATTAGTAGACATAGTTTAGTTTGTTTGTTGCAATCAAATTACAAAAAATTGAATTTATATTATTAAAAAAATTAAATAGATTATAGTAGTGGTACCAAGTCTTTGCTAAGATCAAATACATATGGTAAAATGTAGTACACAATAAGTGAAATGACAATTACAGAAAATAAATTCATCCAAATACCCTTTTTAAACATATCTTCAATCTTTAGTAGACCTGATCCAAAAACAATAGCATTTGGAGGAGTCGCAACCGGAAGCATAAATGCACAAGAAGCTGCTAATGTTGCGCTAACCAGCAAAAAGTATGGATGAACATTAATTGCCAAAGCCATTGTTACTAAAACTGGAAGTAACATAGCTGTAGTGGCCATATTTGATGTCAGCTCTGTTAGTAGGTTAATTGATACTACAATTATTAATATTAATAAAAATAGAGAAACTCCATTCATAGTAGATAATAGATTAGCTATCCAAAGAGCTAATCCACTTTTCCCAAAGGCAGATGCAATAGCCATTCCACCACCAAATAATAATAATATTCCCCATGGTAATTTAATTGTGTCTTCCCAATTTAGTAAGGGTTTATTTTTTTTATCTGGAATTATAAAAAGTACAATTGCAAAAGAGATTGCAATTATTGTATCGTCTAGAAATGGAATTATTTTTACAAGTTGCTTTCTAAATATCCAACTGAACGCAGTTAAACCAAAAATGACAGAAACTTTTAATTCTTCATTAGAAAATTTACCTAATTTTTTAAGTTGATTATTTATTTCTTGTTTTCCTGAAGCCTGATTTTTATCTTCAAATGAAAAAGCAACTTTGGTAAGATATATCCAGCAAATCATAAGAAGAAATAATGAAACTGGTAAACCAAATTTTGACCACTCAAGCATACCAATTTCAATTCCATAGCTTTCTTTTACAACTCCTGCAAAAATCATATTTGGAGGAGTTCCAATCAATGTAGCCATTCCACCAATTGAAGCACTGTATGCTATTGCAATCATCAATGATTTTCCAAAGTTGATATTTTCATATGAATTATTACTTTCAGAAACTTTTGAAATAATTGCCATCCCAACAGGCAGTATCATAATTGTTGTTGCAGTATTAGAAATAAACATTGATAATACTGCTGTTGCTATCATAAACCCTAAAATTATTCTAGATTTTTTAGTTCCTGTAAATTTTATAATGCTTAGAGCTACTCTTTTGTGTAAATTCCATTTTTCAATCGCTAACGCAATTATAAAACCACCAACAAAAAGAAAAACCAAATTGTGTCCATAGGATGCTGTAGTTGATTTGATATCAAGGCCACCGGTCAGAGGAAATAACACAATTGGAAGAAGAGCAGTAACCGAAATTGGAACACATTCAGTTATCCACCAAATTGCAATCCAAATAGTAGAGGCTAAAATGCTTTTAGCATCAGGGTTAAGGTTTTCAGGATTAAAAAATAACATTACTAGAGCAAACAGAACTGGTCCAAGAACTAACCCGATTTTTTTCTTTGAAATTTTCATTTAATTATTAATTAAATTTAAAGCGAATTGTAAGCTTGGTTGCCATGAATGATTTGTATTGGGTATAATATCTAAATTCCAATTAAATTCATAGTTATTTTCTGATGCGATATTATTTGAAACATTGTAAAAGTGTAACGCTCTATCCAATCTGTTGATTCCTTGAGCATCAGCATAATCGTTTCTTCTTAGTCCGTATGCATTGGGATTATTATCTAGTTCACCTACAATATAGTACACTTCTTTTGAGAATAAATTTTCAATGTTGTTAAAATCAAGTATAGAATTTGCATAGCCATATGGGAAGTCAATATTAGTATCTATAACTGTGTACCAACCTGGTGCTGCAACAATTGCTTTTGAAAATCTAGCCAATGGTTTAAATAATATAAACCTTTGAACAAATTGAGCGCCAGCTGAATATCCTATAATGTTATATTCTTCATTCGTAAGGTTCAAGCTAGTGGTCATAGAATCAAATAGTGGTTCAATTAATGAAAATGTCCAATTATCTTCATCATTTAATGTTTCCTCACTTGGGTTGTCTCCATCCTCATACACATTACCTAATATGTATTGATCACCTAATGAAAAATTTATAGCATCAATTTTAGGTGCGATAATTATTTGGTTATATTGATTTGCGCTTGTGATCATGCTATTTCTCATTTCCTCAGCATCTCGTCCTCCTCCATGCATGGCAAAAAAGATTTTAGATTCATTATTGTAGTTGTTTGGAACATAATAATAAATTTCAATTTCAAAATCTCTAATTGGATATAAAAAAACACCGCTTCCGCTTTCTATCTCGGAAATGATTTGCGGAGTTATGTTTGAAGTAAATGTGATTTCAGATTTCTTACAAGAAGTTGAAAAAATAAAAATACATACTATAAAGAAAACTTTAAAAAATGATTTTAGCATTAAATTTTTTTATATGTTAGTGTAAACATAAATAAAAATACACATTAAAAATGAGGTTTCAACTATTTTATATTCTGGCAACTTTTTTTATAATATCTTCTTGTGATACTGAGGATATATTACCTGCAATTACACTAGACGTTAGTGATTTACAGTTTGATGAAAACGATGTAGATTCAATTCAAATTACAGCAAGTATAAATGTTCCTGCAGATGAAGATATTGACTTAACTATTTTAACAAATGGTTCGGCTACTTTAGATGATGATTATAGTATTAGCTCTTCTTCTATCATTATTTCTGAGGGATTTTCTTCTGGCTCAGTATCCATTGTTTTAATCGATGATCTTGAAAGTGAAGGGGATGAAAATATTGAAATTGATATTTCCTCTGCAGGAAACTTTCTTTTTTTAAACCCTCAAGTATCCATAATAATTATTGATGATGATTTTGACACAGACGGAGATGGAATAGTAGATGTAAATGATAGTTGCCCAGAAACTGCAGGTCCGGTTGAGGGATCTGGATGCCCTGATTCTGACGGTGATGGTATTTATGATAATGAAGACCAGTGTCCTGACGAGCCTGGAGATGCTGAAAATAGTGGTTGCCCAATCGTTGATACAGATGGAGATGGAGTATTAGATGGCTTTGATGATTGTCCAAATGAGCCAGGACCTGCCCAGTATAACGGTTGCCCCTCTCCTCAAATAGTTATTAATGAAGTTTTGTATGATCCGCCTACGCCTAATAATTTGGGAGATGCAAATGGAGACGGCACACGTGAACCTCAAGAAGATGAGTTCATTGAATTTTATAACTATGGGGGTGATTTAGATATTTCTGGATGGTCTGTTCATGACAATGCTCAGGAAAGACACATATTTCCTGAAGGAACAGTAATACCAGCTGGAGGTGTATTAGTTTTATTTGGTGGTGGAACTCCAACTGGAACTTTCGGTGGTTCTATTGTTCAGGTTGCTTCTGAGGGTATTTTAAACATGAACAATGGTGGAGATTTTGTTACCGTTTATGATAGCAATGATATTTCTATTTTAACATTTGATATTGAGCCACTTTCAAATAATCCAGATGAATCCTATACTAGAAATCCTGATATTACTGGAGAGTTTGAACAACATGCTGGAATAGTTGAAGCCAATGGGGCATTATTCTCACCAGGAACGAGAGTTGATGGCTCTAATTTTAATTAATATGAAATATTTTAAAGTATTACCATTTTTATTTTTTGTTATCAATCTTAATGCACAAGAAGTTGAGATGCAATCCTACACGTTTGGTGAAGGATTAAAATTTGTTGGCGAATCTGGTTATAATTTGAAACTAACTGGTTATGCTCAACCAATGTCAGAATTGAAAAGAATTAGTTCGGAAGAGTCTAATTCATCCAGATATAGAATGAGAAGAGTTCGTCTAAGAATGGATGGCCAATCGAGTAATGAAAGATTTAAGTATCGTTTTCAAGTAGATCTTAGTGGAGTTTCAGAAATTGGTGAATCAGACGCGGATCCTCTACTTGATGCATATGTGGATTATGCCTTGACTAACAGAATTTCAGTAAAATTTGGACAAAGATCTACATATACAGACAATAGAGAGCTTTTTATGAATTCCAATTCCTTACAACTCGTGGAGAGAAGTAGATTAACTTCAGCATTTTCCTCAATTAGAGAGTTTGGGTTATTTATTTCGGGAAGATTCAGAGCAGGAAGAGGTTCTTATGTAAGACCTCACTTTGTATTGACAAACGGAGATGGTAAAAATGTTTACTCAAGAGATAGAGGAGGTTTAAAAATTGGTGGTAGAGTAGATTATTTACCCTTTGGTCTTTTTACAAATATGGGTCAATTTAGACAAATCGATGTCATGCGTGAACAAGTCCCCAAACTTGTTGTTGGTATGCACTATAGTTTAAATCAAGGAATGAGCAGTAGAAGAGGAAGAAAAAGTGGTTCTATTATTTATTTAAATGCGAATGATGAAGATTTGCTCCCTGATTACACAAAATATGGAGTTGATTTTTTATTTAAGTACAAAGGCTTTTCAGCACTTGGGGAGTTTATAAAGTCAAGTGCAGTGGTACCAACAGATATTACGCAAAGAGTTAGGACAAACGGAATTGTTACTTCTGATTTTTTAGCACCTTATACTGACGGCAACAATGGAGACTTAAACGATATGATTAATTATGTCAAAGGAAGAATGATGTTGGGAAGTGCTTACAATATTCAAATGGGATACCTATTCAAAAACGGCTTTTCTGTAGACTCAAGATACACACATTTGATTGCAGATGAGAATTCTTTTTTAAATAATGAGACATTTTACAATAGACCAAACTATTACACATTTGGTGTGAGTAAGCTTCTTGGAAGAAATTATGGTTTTAAAGTGCAAGCTTCTGTCACACACGTAGATGGAAGTATGGGTATTAATCATGATCTAGATACAGATACACCTGCAATTTTCGAAGATGAAATTATTTTTAGACTTATAACAACAATTTCCTTTTAAAAATGTTTCGATTTATTTTTTTGGTAATTTTTATTTTTTTTGGATATGATAAAGCATATCCACAATTAAATCAGCAGTCCAAAAAAATAACAAAAACATTTTTTGAAGATTTTTCAGACTTAGAAAATACTACTCCAGCATTAAAAAAGAAAAAGGGTTTTACAAATCAAAAAGAATTAAATCTATTTATTGAAGAACTCAAAAAGAATTTTCCAAGTTTAGTTGGGCTTGACTATATAGGACAAACACAAAAAGGGAAAAAAATACCTATTGTTTATTTAAGTGACAAAAACTTTAAGGATTCAAAG
>CENP01052953.1_pt1 | contig 26786 bp, 24 predicted proteins | sample 361281 | NCBI WGS metagenome assembly CENP01 (sample SAMEA2591122, study PRJEB7988) | marine metagenome | biome: marine biome (ENVO:00000447); feature: deep chlorophyll maximum layer (ENVO:xxxxxxxx); material: saline water (ENVO:00002010), including plankton (ENVO:xxxxxxxx) | depth 70 m | reverse complement strand
AATGGTAATGACGAAGATTTAAAACAGACCAAGGTTACTCAGCCTGCAATTTTTTTACATTCTGTAGTAAGAACACAATTATTGAAAAACTTTGAAGGCATCATGACAGCAGGACATTCACTGGGAGAATATTCTGCTCTAGTCGCGGCTAAAGTTCTAAATTGGCAAGATGCCCTGAAATTGGTATCTGCAAGAGCACAAGCCATGCAAAAAGCTTGTGAAAACCAACCAGGTACAATGGCTGCAATCATAGGTTTAGAAAACAAAATTATTGAAGGTGTTTGCGAGGATATCAATGGAATTGTTGTTCCTGCCAACTATAATACAGAAGGACAACTGGTGATTTCTGGTGAAGTTGATGCTGTAAAAAAAGCGTGTACTAAGCTTACAGAGCACGGAGCAAAACGAGCGCTTTTACTAAATGTTGGCGGTGCTTTTCACTCTCCTATAATGGCAAGCGCGGCAGATGAATTAAAGTCAACTATAGAAAAGATCTCATTTCAAAGTGCGGCAATTAAAATTTTTCAGAACGTCACCGCAATGTCTTACACTGATGCCAATCAGATAAAAAATAATCTCATAGATCAACTTACGGGACCCGTAAAATGGGCACAAACAATAAAAAATATGCTGGATAATGGTGTCACTAAATTTGTTGAAATTGGTCCCGGTAGAGCGCTTCAAGGTATGATCAAAAAAATTGATCGAAGTACGGATACCGAGGGACTGAGCTGATTCTATGGTTTAATTAGAACTTCAAAATCGTTATAGAGTTCTTCCAAAAAAGATGAAAACGCATTTTCACTAAGAAAAGTTTGTTGCATTAGATCATTCATGAATCGAAGACTTTTGTTAAACAAATTTGAAGAAAATTTTACCTTAATGTTAACATTGTTTGTAGATAGTTCATTTCTTTTCGGTTTTCTTAAAATAAATGAGTATCCAAAGCATCATGATTGAGGTGGCAAGACAAAACTTAAATCCGTTTTGGGTGTCAATTGGATTCCCTCCAACCAATATTGTGGGTAAAATACTACCAATTATAATTCCTAATTCTAGGAAAATAAATAGAGTGCTCATGCTTCTCCCACGTGTTTTTGGAGATGCCAAATCAATTGCCCATGCGAAAATTGAGGGTGAATTAAATCCTGACGCAACACCTAATACCAAGGCGGAGAGAAAAAATAAGTTTAACGTATGAGTAAAAGATAACAACAATAGTCCAACTATCCAGAACATCGTTCCAACCAGTATTATGGGTATTCGGCCAAATTTATCGCTTAATTTACCTGCTACTATACGCGTGATTAAGGTACTGCATGTCATATAGATGAAGAAAACTCCTTTATTCTCAAGTTGAAATATTTTTTGGCTATAATCTGGAATTAACGTTAGTAAACAACCAAACGGAATAACACCAAAAAACATAATTATGGCTGGCTTTGCAACTTCAAGGGATAAAATTTCAGAAAACTTAATTCTTAGGTGTTTAAATTGAAACGCTTGTTTATTTGCTAAGGTTTCTTTCATGCCTAGAACTACCAAAATGGAGGCCAATGCAAAAAAAGCTGATACACCAAATAATACTTCAAATCCAAACTTATTTTTTATCAGGCTACCAAAACCCACTCCAATCATAAAGCCAATATTGTTCATTAATCCAACGAACCCCATTGCTTCTCCTCTTTTTTTTTGTGGTACTATGTCTGAGACATAGGCGACTGTAGCCGTTGGTTTAAAACCTGCAGAAAAACCGTGAAATAATCGAATAGCGATAAATGAAGAAGCCATTACAGCTAGAGGATAACTAAGTGAAGCCACGCATGCGATTCCTGCTCCTAATATCATGATTGGTAGTCTTCCAATTTTATCAGTAAGTACGCCACTAAAAGGTCTGCAAATGAGGGCTACAAACGCAAAACTACTAATAATCCAAGCTTTGTTTTTTGACCCCAATTGTTCTAGGTAGCTGCTCAGTTCTGGTATGATTAAATTGAAGCTAGTGAAGAAAAAAAGTGTACTGAGGCACAACATCCAAAACTGCCATGAAAAATGCCTCATAGGAAATAAAGAATTAAAGTTCTACTTTTTGAAACTCTTTTCCATTCCAATAACCAAGAAATTCTACATCCTGTGCAGACCGCATGATTAATTGTTTCACTTCTGGTATAGTATCTCTGCTGATCAGAACATCATTTTTTGTGTTGTTCATGGAGTTGTAGACCTTCACCTTAACATAATAAGCTTTCCTTTTGGTTACTGGTTTTGTTGGTGGCCTGCCTTTTTTGCCTTTTTTGTCTTCAACAGTATTTTTTTTCTTGCTACTCACCGGAGTTTAAGTAAATATGCTGCAAACATATTCATTACCAATAATTTTCAAAGAATTATTGTTTTCATCATCCACAAGATTTACTCATTATGGTACGGATGGCCTACAGAAAGGGTATAAGCCCGGTAAATTTGCTCCACCAAAATAAGCCTTGCGATTTCATGTGGTAAGGTAAATGAGGATATTGAGATTTTTAATAAATTAAGTTTGTCAACTTCGTGATGAAAACCATTGGCTCCTCCAACATAAAAGTGAAGTATCCCAGATTGAAGTTTTTTTTGTATAAAATTTTCAAACTCCCTGCTAGACAAGGTTTGTCCACCTTCATCAAGTAGGATATGTGTACCTCCACTTTGGGTTTGCATTGTTAAAAAAGTCAACTCTTTTGCTAGCTGGGTAGCAGTATCCTTATGTGCTAATTTGTTATGTAAAATCACATTCAAAGCGTAACTCTTTGGAATTCTCTTTAGATAATTTTCAAGAATTTGGGACTGATGAATGCTAGGTTTCTTGCCAAAAAAGTGTAGGGCAATTTTCATCAAGATTGGATTTTTATTTCGTCTTCGTTAGAATCAAATATTTTAAATTCTAACAATCCAAAATCACTAGAAATTTTAATTTTAACCCAACGTCTGTAAGAAAGGAACCATTGTATTTGCCTTGAAATCACACCCTTTGTAAAGTAAGATTTAATAACTGGATGAACCAAGAGGTTTAATTTTTTTTGATTTTGATTCTGCAGTAAATGTATTAGCGTGTCTTCAATATCTTCAATTAATTGACTTGTGTTTTCTATTTTTCCAGATCCATTACATGACGGGCAAGCCGCATTAGTATTGATGTTTAACTCGGGGCGAACTCTCTGACGTGTTATTTGAACTAGACCAAATTTGGTCATAGGTAAAATGGTATGCTGGGCTCTGTCATTTGACATTGCCTCTTTAAGGTTTTCAAACAGAATCTTTTTTTCTTCAGATATTTTAAGATCAATATAATCAATAACTATTATACCTCCCATATCTCTGAGTCTTAACTGCCTTGCAATTTCTTTGGTGGCTTCAATATTTATTTCAAGCGGGGTAACCACTTCAGAGCTATCTGAAGAAACTTTTTGATTGCCACTATTCACGTCAATTACATGCATTGCTTCAGTATGCTCTATAATTAAGTATCCTCCCTGTCCAAAAGGAACTTTTTTACCAAATAGAACTTGAATTTGTCTGTGAACTTTGAAACTTGAAAATAATGTTTCTTTTCCTTTATGTAGTTTTAGGTTCTTTAGGGCATTATTCTTTTTTGACTCTTGAAGAAAATGTTTTACTTTCTGATAAATTACTTTGTCATTGGTAACAATCTGTTTTAGTTCATAACTGAGTAGATCAGTAAGCAATAGAATAGATTTATCCGACTCTTCATAAATTTTATCCCTATTTTCTGCTTGTGTCAGTGATTCAATCATGACTGCCCACTTACTAAAAATTTGGGTTAAATCTTGGTGCAGATCTTTAACTGCTTTATTTTTTGCCGCAGTTCTACATATCACGGTAAACTTAGATGGTTTTATGCTGTGAGTTAATGTCTTAAGTCTTTTTCGTTCCTCTGAACTTCCTATTTTTTTTGATACGGTTACCGTATCTCCAAATGGAATGATAATGAAGTATTTTCCAGCTAGACTCAGCTCAGCAGAAATTCGAGGACCTTTTTTTGAGATCGGCTCTTTTTCTATCTGCACCATCAATTTCATTCCTTTTTTAACAACTTCACTTATCTTTCCAGTTTTTGTTGTCTCTGGTGATAAATTGAAATTATCCAATTCGCTCTTTTTCCAAGCTCCTTGAAGCGTTGAAGATGTTAGGTTGATTAATGACCTGATGTTTGGCCCTAAATCGTGGTAGTGTAAAAAAGCATCTTTACCATGTCCAATATCAACGAATGCAGCATTTAAGTTAGGCATGATTTTTCTAACTGTACCTAAATAAATATCACCAACATTAAATTTTTTTGAGCTCTTATTTTGCTGAAGCTCAATTAACTTTTGATCCTGAAGTAATGCTATTTTTTCCCCTTTGGAGTCTTTATCTATGATTAGTTCGTAAGACAATTAGGGGTTCTTATTTTTTGTTTTTGTGACGGTTCTTTTTTAACCTTTTTTTTCTTTTGTGTGTGGCGATCTTATGTCGTTTTCTTTTCTTTCCGCTTGGCATGTTAATCTAGAACTTATAATTTTTGGTTTATTTCCAACAGTTTCTGTTGGTATACTTTTTTTTGTGGGTGCAAAAATACCAATTTTTCAAACTTTTCTTTTGCTTTAACCAATTGTCCACTTTGAATACTCCAAATACCTAGGTAGTATAAAGCAATTTCATTATTTGGATTACTAGACAATACCTGATTTTTTAATACATCAACACCTGACATTAGATTGCCACCGTTAAGCACATTTTTTACTGTCTTTTCGGCAGATTTGTAGTCGTTTTCTTCAAGGATATCAAGAAATGGTGCCAATTTTATTTCTTTTTTATCATCAGACGAAGCAACCAATTTCGAATTGTTATTAAAACTCTTAAAAGAGAGAATACCTAATACTAGTAAAAAACACGCTACGAGACCCAGTTGAGCCTTTCTATTTTTAACAACCAATTTTTGTTATTTAACAGGAACGCTATTTTTTATTTTCTCAATAAAAACTTTTGCAGGCTTAAATTTTGGGATGTTGTGTGCTGGGATAGTAATTTGTTCATTTGCAGAAATATTTCTAGCTACTTTTTTCGCTCTCCTTTTCAAAATGAAACTACCAAATCCTCGGAAGTATAGATTATTCCCTTCAGCAAGTTTATTTTGCACTGTAGTAAAAAAAGTTTCAACAGTCTCTTGGACAATTATTTTTTCAATCCCAGTTTTGTTGTGAATTTCGTTAATTACCTCGGCTTTGGTCATAATATTAAATAGTTCCTTTCAAATGTATTGATTTCGTGTTAATTAGATGTAAAATTTTTTAGAAATGGGATTTTCGGAAGACTTAATAAGTTGGTATGATAAAAATAAACGTTCATTGCCATGGCGTGAAACGAGAGAACCATATATAAGATGGATTTCTGAAATTATTTTACAACAGACAAGAATAGACCAGGGCACGGCTTATTATCATAATTTTTTAGAAAGCTTTCAAACCATTGATTTATTAGCAGCAGCTGAAGAGCATGTAGTTTTAAAACTTTGGGAAGGGTTGGGGTATTATAGTCGCGCAAGAAATTTGCATAAAACGGCAAAAATAATTTCGGAAAATATGAATGGACATTTTCCAGAAAAATATGTTGATCTCCTCAAATTACCTGGTGTTGGTCCTTATACTGCGAGTGCGTTAGCCAGCATTTGTTTTAATGAAATACAGCCTACGATAGATGGTAATGTTTATCGTTTTTTATCGAGGTACCTTGGAATAAAAGAAGCAATTAATAGTTCAAAAGCATATAAAATTTTTCACGCATACGCTCTTAACTTGATCTCTCCAAAAAGGCCCGGTGATTTCAATGAAGCCATGATGGAATTTGGCGCGTTGGTTTGCAAGAAAAAGCCAACTTGTGAAGCATGCCCATTCCACAGGGAGTGTTTTGCCTTTTCAAGAAAAAAAGTTAATGAATTTCCTTATAAAACCAAAAAGCCAAAAAAAAAGAAAAGGTATTTACACTTTTTATTTTTGGAAAAAGAAAATAGAATTTTGTTAGAAAAAAGAGTTGCCGAAGATATTTGGTTTCACTTGTACCAATTTCCTTTATTAGAGTTAAATGAAAAGCAACAAGTTTTCAATGAGCTGCAACATTCTTCTAACAAGAAACTAACCCAAAATTCTATTGTGTTAATTCATGAAGAAAAACATTTGCTAACACACCAAGAGTTGTACATTTCGATATATGGCGTAAAATCAACCCAACTCTATTCGCATTTTTTGAATAAATCTAATATATTTGAAATTGAGGCAATGGAAATTATTGAGAATTATTCTCTTCCAAAGCCTCTTAAAAAATTTATCAATCTATACTATGGCAATTAACAAAGCAATTTTAATCGGTAATTTAGGCGCAAAGCCAGAGGTAAAATATGTCAGTCAAGACAGGCCAGTTGCAACTTTTAACCTGGCAACCACAGAAAGCTACAAAAACAAAGAAGGACAGAGGGTAGATAATACAGAATGGCATAGCGTAGAAATGTGGGATGGCCTTGCTCGAATAGCAGAACAATATCTAGATAAAGGTTCAAAAGTCTATATTGAAGGAAAAATAAAAACTGACAAATGGGAAGACAAAGAAACTGGGCAACCGAGAAGTAGAACAAAAATTTTGGCATTAAATATGACCATGCTTTCGCCGCGAAACGATGGCTCTCAAACTCAAGAAAACCCAAGCATGGGAGGAGAAAACTTGGTTGATGACAATTCAGAGGAAGATTTACCATTTTAATTAAATGACAACAGATCCTGAACCCGATTCATATCATAGAGTTATAAATCTTTTCATAGATCTGCCATTTGGATTAGCGGATAGTTTAATGCTTCAATCCGCACCAATGCACATACTTTATATAAGTATTATCCTTTTGCTTTTGTTTTTGTCTGCTACATTTTCTAGTGCAGAAATCGCTTTTTTTTCCTTAAGCCCGACTGATGTAGAAGGCTTATCAAATGATTCTAGAAAAAGTGCGCGAACTGTTCAAAAATTACTCAATGAGCCAAATAAGAAGGACGCTCCTAAACAGTTATTAGCAACCATTCTGCTTAGCAATAACTTTGTGAATATTGCGTTGGTTATAATTTCTTCTGTTTATATTGATATTTTTATTGGTGATAAAAACTTAAATATTCTTTACTCTTTTCTCATAAAAGTTGTTTTGGTTACATTTCTTCTGGTTTTATTTGGAGAAATTGTCCCTAAAATTTATGCAACAAAGCATAAGTTAAAAATTGCAAACAATGTTTCTGGTGTTTTAAATCAAGTTCAGAAAAATAGTAAACTACTTATCAATTTATTGGTTAAAAGCACTAGCCTTATTGAAAACAGATGGGAAATGAAAAATAAAGAGGTGTCAGTTGATGATCTAAACAAAGCCATTGATATCACCTCTGAAACAAGAGACGAAGAGGAACAATTGATTTTAAAAGGTCTCATCAACTTAGGTAGTATTAGTGTAACAGAAATTATGAAATCTAGGGTGGAAATATCTGGGGTAGACGAATCCACTAGTTTTGATAGTCTAATAGAAAAAGTTAAAGAGTGGAACTATTCACGGATCCCTGTATATCAAGAAAACTTAGATAACGTTATTGGCCTAATCTATATTAAGGATCTTATACCACTTCTTTCTAGTAACAAGACAAATCAAAAAAAATGGGCTCAACTCATTCGAAAACCGTTTTTTGTACCTGAATCAAAAAAGATTGATGATTTAATGCAGAATTTTCAGGAAGAAAAAATTCACCTTGCATTGGTGGTTGATGAATATGGTGGAACCTCAGGTCTAGTAACTATGGAAGACATTTTAGAAGAAATTTTTGGAGAAATAAAAGATGAGTTTGATGATGATGAGTGGATTTATTCAAAATTAGATGAAGATACATTTGTCTTTGAGGGAAAAATCATGTTAAATGATATGATAAAGATTGCCAATCTAGGCGCTGATTATTTTTCTGAAATAGATGGAGATTTTGACACCTTAAGTGGCTTAGTATTGGAGATTGCACAAGGCATACCAAAAATTGGAGAAAGGGTTGAATTTAAAGAAGTGCAGTTTGTCGTTGAAAAATCAACTCACAGAAAAATTGACCGTATAAAATTGAAAAAGATCCATGAAAATAATTAAAGCCTCAATATTCAGTTTAATTTTTATTTCATGCCAAGATTATACGCCCCGCCCTAAAGGATACCCAAGGATTGATTTACCCAAAAAGGAATATAAAAAAGCACAAACCGTAACCTGCCCATTCGCTTTTCAAATACCAAAGTATACAAATCTGTCTGTGATGGATAAAACTGATGCAGAGCCATGTTGGTACAATTTGAATTTCGTACCTTTCAATGCAACTTTACACCTAAGTTATAAAAATATCAGCCCAGAGAAATCAATAGAAGCTTATATTGAAGATACCAGAGAATTGGTTTTTAAACACACAGTAAAAGCAGAAGAAATAGAAGAAAGAGAGATAAACAATCATAAAGATGTGAAAGGTATTTTTTATGATATCAAAGGAGAAACAGCGACGTCAATAAACTTTTTTGTATCTGATTACCAACATCACTTTTTGCGCGGTGCTTTCTATTTCAACTCAAAAACCCGCATAGACAGCGTTCAACCGGTCGTTGATTTTGTCAAAAGAGATTTAATTCATTTGATAAAAACCCTTTCTTGGGAATAGCTTGTATCCAACAATCAACTATTTAGGCAAATTCATGTTCTTAATACATTAAATTCGCCGAAACTCCATGGAAAACATCCGTAACTTCTGCATCATAGCCCACATAGACCACGGTAAAAGTACATTGGCCGACAGACTCTTGCAGGAAACACAAACAATAAGCGATAGAGAGCTTAAGGAGCAGACTCTTGATGACATGGATTTGGAGAGAGAACGAGGAATAACTATTAAGAGTCATGCTATTCAAATGCAATATAATTATCATGGCAAAGACTACACCTTAAATCTTATCGATACACCAGGACATGTAGACTTTAGCTATGAAGTTTCAAGAAGTATTGCGGCTTGCGAGGGTGCCCTTTTGATAGTGGATGCAAGTCAAGGCATTCAAGCGCAAACGATTAGTAATTTATATTTAGCATTAAATAATGATCTGATCATTATTCCAGTACTAAATAAAATGGATCTACCTGGTGCAATGCCTGAGGAAGTAATGGATCAAATCGAAGACCTAATTCTATGCGAAAGAGAAGACATTATTCCAGCAAGTGGGAAAACTGGTTTAGGTGTGGAAAAAATACTTGAGTCGATAGTTAAAAAAATACCACATCCTTCAGGAGATGAAAACAAACCACTCAAAGCACTAATTTTTGATTCAGTTTTTAATCCATTTAGAGGAGTAATTGCATACTTTAGAATTTTTGAAGGAAAAGTTAAAAAAGGTCAAGCCATAAAATTTTATCATACTCAAAACAACTATCACGCAGATGAAATAGGAATAATGGGTATGGAAATGATTCCTCAACAAGAAGTTGGAGTGGGCAATGTGGGTTATTTAATTGCAGGTATTAAAGAAGCCAAGGAAATAAAAGTAGGAGACACAATAACTTATGAAGAAAATCCTACAAATGCACCGGTTCAGGGTTTTGAAGATGTAAAGCCAATGGTTTTTGCAGGCCTATACCCTGTTGATACTGATGATTTTGAAGAATTAAGAGAAAGTATGAGTAAGCTTCAATTGAATGATGCTAGCTTGGTATTTGAACCAGAGTCTTCTACTGCTCTTGGTTTTGGATTTAGATGTGGTTTTTTGGGTATGTTGCACATGGAAATAATTCAAGAGAGGCTCGAAAGAGAGTTTGGATTAACCGTTATTACTACCGTGCCAAACGTGAGCTACAAAGCGATCAAGTCAGACAACTCTGTTGTGATAGTAAACAATCCAACGGATTTGCCTGAACCAAACTATATCAACTATGTAGAGGAACCTTATATCAATGCACAAATCATCACACAAGCTGATTTTGTAGGGGCTATTATTACTTTATGCATTGAAAAACGAGGGATGCTTAAAAATCAAGTTTATTTAACACAAGATAGGGTAGAGCTTACATTTGAAATGCCATTGGCAGAAGTCGTATTTGATTTCTTTGATAAGCTAAAAACAGTCTCGAAAGGCTATGCTAGTTTTGATTATTATCCAATTGATTATCAACAATCAAAACTTGTTAAACTAGATATTTTGATAAGTAGTAAGCCTGTAGATGCACTTTCGGCAATCATCCATAGAGATAAAGCATATGAGTACGGGAAAAAGATTTGTGCAAAATTAAAAGAGTTAATCCCTCGGCAGCAATTTGAAATTCCCATTCAAGCAGCAATAGGAACCAAAGTTATTTCTCGAGAAACAATTAAAGCATTAAGAAAAGATGTCACAGCTAAATGCTATGGGGGAGACATTACTAGAAAAAGAAAACTACTCGAAAAACAAAAAGCCGGAAAAAAACGAATGCGACAAGTAGGCAGGGTAGAAATTCCCCAAAGTGCTTTTATGGCCGTATTGAAAATTAATGATTAGCTATTGGTTAATACTTTAATTTCTGTAGTTTTAGATATGCAAAAAATTATATCCTTAGCGTTCTATCTCCTTTTTTTTCAAGTAGTCTCGGCGCAAATTCAAATCTCCAAAGAACATATGCCAAAGGCAGGAGAAACCCATGAATACATCAGCGCCCAAGATATCGGTGGATTTGATTATGAGGTTTCGGGCGAGTCGATCCACTGGGATTTTAGTCAATTGGGTAGTAACCGCAAAGGAGAATACAAATATCTATCTGCGGATAAGACTCCGTATAAAATTAACTTTGGATTTGATGCAGTTGGCTCAAAACTGGCAGATACCCTGGGCAGTAGTTTCGGTAGTATAAACAATGTTTACGAGTATTACAGAACAACTAACGACAATTATTCAAGAGTTGGTTTTGCTTTTAATATTCCAGACATTTCGATGGGTCTAAAAGGGAAACATGAGCGTGCAGATGCTGTGTTTCTTTTTCCATTAAAATATGGAATGGAATATTCCAACAAATTTGATTTAAAAATACCTATCGGATCTCCACCTTTTACAATGGGTAATTATTTCCAATCCGGCTCAAGAACTTCACAAGTAGTGGGATGGGGATGGATATCTCTTCCAAATTATGATAGTATACCATGTTTAAAAGTGGAAAGTGTTGTTGTACAAAATGACTCCACCTCTGTCCCGATTCAAAATATAAATTTCAACATCAACAACAGTAGAAAGGAATTTGTCTGGCTTACGCAAAGTAGCAAAATTCCAGCATTGGAAATAAATGAACAAGAAATTCAAAATAGAACTTTAGTTACTAAAATTAGGTATAGTGCGATAAGTAAAAATACGGGTTTTAGTAAATATCTTCAGAGAAACAATTCAATAAATATTTATCCGAATCCAAATAATGGTTATTTCGTGCTTCAAAGTGAATTACCGATTAGAAGTGTTAATGTCTATAACCTTCAAGGAAGTATAGTGCACAAGTCTGAAGGACAAAATACTTTAGCGCTTACTTCTTTGGTCAAAGGGACTTATATAATTCATATTCAAACTAGCCAAGGCGTATTTGTCGAAAGAGTATTGATACAATAACATGCAATCAAGCATATCTTTGTAAATCTATATCCTGTGGGAGTCGTTTGTTGTCAAATATTAGTTTAAGTAAACAATCAGCTAGATAAGGTGCTAAGCTAACTCCTTTGCTCCCCAAACCATTAAAGAGTAATACATTTGAATATTTGGGATGTTGTCCAATGAGAGGTCGTCTATCTTTAACGGAAGGACGGATGCCAGCAAATTGGTCCTCTAAGGATGGTTCATGATTCAATAAATCCTTCACTTTAGCAAGGAGATAATCTTTTGCATATTCAGTAATATCCTCATTTATTTCTTGCCAATTGTATGTAGATCCCACCTTTATTTTACCACCATTTTGGGGTAATATAAAACATGCCTTAGTGAAAATCTGCTTTAATTGAATATCGTTTTTAATCAGCAAGATCTCTCCTTTCATTGGCGTAAACGGGAGAAATGAAAATAAATCACTTTTGGCCGCAAGATAACCTGTACAAATAATAATTCTTCGAGCTTTCAACCCCTTGTATTCAATAGATTTGGGATTTATAATGAGCGAATTGAAATCAAAAAAATCATCTAAAAAACTAGCTTTAGAGTGAAAATAGGAAAGGGAATGAGTTATGAAATTTTCAACAGATAAGTATCCGCTCTGTTTTATGCTTATGTGGCCAAATTTGTTTGTATTAATATAGTTGGGTAAAACAGCATTTTCTGCTGCTAAAAAAGGTTTATATCTACTTTGTATTTTTCTTTTATTCCATTTTAAGTTTTGGTCTTCGTTACTTAAAATCCGATTAATTGGCAAAGGAAATAAAAAGTTTTGTCCAAGTTTTTTTTCAAGACGTTGATAAAATAGCTCTAAATCGCTCCATACTTCCTCTGCAGACCACGAAAGAGAGAAATATTTTCCAGCAATCGGATTATAAATTCCTGCAGCAACTTTTGAACTACTGCTTAGTGAACTTTTATCAATGACATATATTGATTTTCCTTCTGATAAAAGCTTATGACTTATTACACAACCCGCCAATCCACCACCAACTATTAAGGCGTCAATCATTTTGAACAAAATAACCACTCTTTTTTTCTAATAGTGTTTTAAGCAAATTTTATTTTTTATTTCGTAGTTGATTTGGTAGTTCGCAGAATCGTCTTTGTCTTTTTTTTATCATTAACTATTCAATTAGCAAATGGACAAGATGCGGATTCTTCTTTTTTTGTTAAGCCAAACCCAAAACTAAGTATAAGCGCTACTTACAAGCTAGAAAAAGATATTAACTTGATTGATACCTGTAAAACCAATTGGATGGATAGTACCTTACAAGAAAATCCAAATCCTGTCTGGCGGTCATCGTCATTTATTCACGATCTTGGTTATTGGGGTGCACCAAGTAAAGACTATTCGTCAAACAATCGTTTACCATTTGGATTTATAGACGGCTTGGATTTTTTTGACATCTATGAACTTGACGAACCAAAATATATTACTACAACAAGCCCAATTACCAAATTAAGCTATCACCAAGGTGATAATGATCTCATCGTACTAAATCTGAATCATGCTCAAAGTTTACATCCTGGATTTTCTTTCGGTATAAATTATAGAAGGTTAAAACAGCATAACACCTACTATGCCAATATTAAGGATATTGAAGCACGAATTCCTAATCATCATCAAACACAGATTTGGGCAATTCGTCAGACCGCTAATAACCGTTACGAAATATTCGGAACCTTGACTTTGGAAAACTTCAGACACGTTGAAACTGCTGGTATATCTGATGAACTCTTATTTGCCAATTCACAAGCATTAGCTAATAATCAATTGGCCTTTTTGAGTGATGCGTCAAATCACTTAAAAAATAATTTGTTGAAATGTAAACAGGTCTTTAGGTTAGGGCCACTTAAACAGCATATAGTTGAGCGTGACAGTGCCACCGATACATTGGCTTTGGTTGAAGCAACATCTATGCTTTGGCATAAATTAGAACTTATTGAAAGACAAAACACCTATAAAGATCTGAACCCAGACTCAAGTTATTATCAATTGCCATTCAGTATGTTAGAGATTTATGATCGTAAAAGGTCGAGGCAGTTGAAAAACTCATTTGGTTGGGAATCTTCTTGGTATGGGTTTCAATTTAATGTCGGAACGCAATTCAATATTATCGAAACACAGTTTAATGCTTCGATTTTTAGAAACTTCCATAACTTTTCAGTAAAGACCGACGTTCAAAAAAGTTGGAAAAAGTCACAGATGGACTTTCAGTTTATAAAAGGTATAACGGGATACAATAAGAATGATTTTTTATTTGAAACTTCGCTGTCAAAAGCCGTGGGTGAATTTGTTCTTGATTTGAATGTAAAATCTCAAAAAATGACTAGCCCATTTTTTTATAATTTTAATGAAGGTATTTTAAGCAATTGGCGTTTAGATGCAAAACAAATTTTTGTTAATCGAGCGCTTGCCAAAATTAGCAAAAAGGAATTTGAATTTAGCCAAAGTATTGATGTCGTTCGGCATCCGATATACTTTGATTCAACGGGTATACCACAACAAAAAAGACAAAGTGCGTCCTTGCTAACATCACAAGTAAATTGGGGGGCTTCCATATTCCCGTGGCTTAAATTGCATACCAATTCGTCGATTCAAATTGGTAACGATGATGATGTTTTTAGAATGCCAATGCTTCATACAAAAACCAAGTTGTACATTCCATTTTATCTATTTAATAGTCATTTGAAGAGCCATTTTGGATTTGATCTTATGGCTTGGTCAAAATATAAGTCGGTCGAGTATAACCCATATAACCAGCAGTTTCAGAACGGTAAACAGGATGATATACAAAGGTATATGGTGATAAATCCTTATTTCTCGGGTGGGATAAAAAACTTTTCCTTTTATATCAAAATGCTTCATGTAAATCAAGCTTGGATGGGTTATAATTATTATCGAGTTTCTCGACACCCATTACAGAGAAGAGGCTTGCGAATTGGGATATCTTGGAGTCTTAATAACTAGACTTTCACAGTCCAATTAAAAATGTCTTTGTTGCTCCCAAATTGAATGTCCATCAAAGTATTTTTTAATAGACCTGCTATAGGGAAATTGGTATTGAATTCAGCTTTGAAGTTATCAAAATCTATAGAGACAATAGAAGAAATGACAGCTGCTGTTCCTGTAGAAAAGCATTCTGTGAGCGAACCAGTGCGATAGGCTTCTTCCATTTGTGTTACACTTACCCCATTGTCATCAACTTCTATACCTAAGTGTCTTGCTAGCTGAATAATAGAATCTCGCGTTACTCCTTCTAATATGCTATCGGAAGCCTTGGGTGTACAAAGTTTATTGTCGATTACCGCAAAAAAGTTGGCTGTCCCAAGTTCTTCAACGTTATTATGGTTCTGGCCATCGGTCCAAATAAGTTGATCATAACCTTGTTTTTTTGCTTGTTGCATCGGGTATAAAGAAGCAGCATAATTTGCAGCGGCCTTAGCAGAACCGATGCCACCTCTTACTGCTCTGGTAAAATTCCTTTCTACTTTTACATTCAAAGGTTTGTTATAATAACTTCCAACGGGAGAAAGAATAATAATCATTGTATATTTCTCTGCTGGACGCACGCCCAAAAATGCCTCATTAGCAAACATAAATGGACGGATATATAGCGAGCCATACTTTCTTTCAGGAACCCATTTTCTTTCTAAATCGACAAGAGATTTTATGGCTGACAAAAACAAATCTTTGGGGACTTGCGGCATGCAAAGTCTAGTGGCGGACTTGTTGAATCTATCAATATTTTTTTCAGGTCTAAATAGTTGAATGTCATTGTTTGCCTTCCTATAAGCTTTTAACCCTTCAAATATTGCTTGTCCGTAGTGCAGTGTTGAATTACCTGGGTGGATGGCAATCTTATCCATAGGTTTTATCACTGGGGTAATCCAATCATCATGTTCATAATTTGCTTGAAATAAATGATCCGTAAAGAACTCCCCAAAACCTAGATTATTGAAATCAATGCTTGAGATTTTTGAAGAAGAATTTTTTTGAATGTCAATCCTTATCATCCTAACTTGCGTGCAAATAAAGAAACAAAATTTAATTTAATGAGTTTTGAAAATTTATATGACGAAGTATTTTTTATTTCAAATACTTCCGATTTAACAAAAAAATCAAGCATACATTTGGCTTTTGTTATAGATGAGGGAGATAATTCATATTTAGCAAAAGGTGGCAAAAGTACCTTGCAAAACTTAGCTAAGGCCCTTGGTTGTGGTTCTAAGGATTACAATATTTTCGTTTTAGATAAAACTAAACAAAAAATCTCTGCTGAATTTTTTATTGTTTTCGGAAAAATCTCAAAAGCTATTTTGCCTGATTTGTCCCATGATAAATCTAAAGTTGAATTTACCTTGTCTCTCTTTGAACTGGATAAGCCTGAAAACAAAATCCACAAAATGAAATTATGGAATAGCGTAAAGTCGAAGTTTATAAAAATTTAAAATGGAGGTTTAGAAAAGTCATCTTCTTTGTTTTCGCCAAAATCGTCATTGATGTTGTAATTTTCGTCATTCAATTTTGAGCCAACAGTAATGGATTGTCCGTCTTCATATGAAATTATATCTAGATTTTCAAATTTTGCATATTCCTTTTTAAATCGTACAAAAGCAGATTTAGTAGCGCCATTTCTGTGTTTGGCAATATCTACAGAAGCAATACCTTCCATACTGTTACCTTCTTCGTCTTGGGTAATTCCGTAGTACTCAGGTCGGTAAATAAACCCTACAATATCTGCATCTTGTTCGATAGAACCTGACTCTCTTAAATCAGAGAGTATAGGCTTTTTGTCAGGTCTTTGTTCAACGGCTCTGCTCAATTGGGCCAAGGCAATTATTGGAATGTCAAGTTCTTTAGCCAATCCTTTAAGTGATCTAGAAATATGACTTATCTCTTGTTCTCTATTTTTTGCACTTCCTTCATCACTTCTCATTAGTTGTAAATAGTCGATAACGATGAGTTCAATATTTTTTTGTTGTTTAAGCCTTCTTGCTTTGGCTTTTAAATCGAATATGGTTAACTGAGGCGTATCATCGATAAATATATTGGCCTGCGAAAGCGCATTCATCTTATGAAGAAGTTGTTCCATCTCAAATTCTGATAAGTTTCCTTGTCTTAATTTTTCACCTGAAAGTTCAACTTCGCCTGAAATCAATCGTGTAACTAGCTGAACTGCGCTCATTTCAAGTGAAAATACAGCAACTGGTTTGTTGAACATTACTGCTGCATTTCTTGCTGCAGTGAGCGCGAAAGCGGTTTTACCCATACCCGGTCTACCCGCCAGTATGATTAGGTCAGATTTTTGAAAACCGTTGGTAATTTTATCTAAAGAGTTAAAGCCTGTAGGTACGCCTGTGATGGTATCAGAAGAGCTTTTTGCCGATTCAATTTGTTCAATTGCTTTTGCCACCAAGTCATCAATACTGTTGAAGTTTTTTTTCAAGCTTTCGTCCTTAATAGCATACAATCTTTTTTCTGCATTGTCCAATAATTGAAAGGCATCATTGGTTTCTTCATAGGCCTCTTTACCTATCTCAGTCGATACTTGAATTAGAGATCTTTGTATGAACTTTTCAATTAATAAATGGCTATGGAATTCTAAGTTGGCAGCCGATGCAACTTTGTTTGTTAATCTTGCAATGCTGACGGAACCACCTGCCATCTCTAGTGTTCCATTTTTTGCTAATTGATTTTTGACAGTCAATAAATCAATTGGTTCTCCGTCGGCAAATAGTTTTTTGATAGCCTCAAAAACGACTTTGTGTTTATCGCTATAAAAACAGTTTGGGTGCAGCAAATCCATAACCCGCTCCGCTGCATTTTTTTCCAACATGAGTGCTCCCAAAACAGCTTCCTCCAACTCCAAAGCTTGTGGAGGTATTTTTCCCCCAAGGTCTAAAAACTTCTTTTTATCTTTTTCTCGGAAACTATTCTGAATTTTAAATTCTTGATTCATCTGAATTTGCTATCGAAAGTAGGTCAATTTTTGCTGCGCAAATGGGTAAATTATCCCCAAAATTAAAATTCCACAAGTTGTAAATAAATGTGACTAAAATGTTGATGTTTATCTTTTATTTTATTCAAATTATTAAAAATCAATAGATTGTTTTCAACAATAAAAATTAATACTCCCTTTACATAACCAATTATTTACCAATATTTTTTGTTTTTAGTTTCATGAATAAAAACTTTTCAAGAAGGGAAGTGGATAAAAATCATACAGCCTATGGACTGACATATTTGCTTCAAAAATTATTCTACTGGTCAGTTTTTTGACGGATTTGACTTAGCAAACAGGTTTGGAATTATATTTGTTAGGTAACCAGTAACGTATGGAGTCAAAATTTTCACCACGTGTAAAAGAAGTGATAACCTACAGCCGCGAAGAAGCAATTCGTTTGGGTCATGGTTACATTGGAACCGAGCATCTTTTACTTGGCATTATAAGAGAAGGTGAAGGAAAAGCGCTTATTCACCTCCAAGCTCTTGGTTTGGATTTGGTAAGGCTTAAAAAAAATATTGAGGATAGTATAAGAGACACATCTGCTAAAAATACAAATGTTGGCAACATACCACTCACTAAGCAAGCTGAAAAAGCATTAAAAGTAACTTACTTAGAGGCCAAGATATTTAAAACTGACGTAATAGGCACAGAGCACCTAATGCTATCTATACTTAGAGACGAAGACAATTTGGCTTCACAGATATTAGAAAAATTTGGGGTTGACTATGAAGTCTTCAAAAACGCAATAGAAGAAAATCTAACAGATATCAAGTCTGATATGGGGACAGATACGCCAGAAGATTTTTACAAAGAAGACTCAAGCAAAAATCAACCTAAAAGAACTGCTTCGAAATCCAAAACTCCTGTACTTGATAATTTTGGTAGGGATTTAACTCAGCTAGCTTTAGAAGACAAACTTGACCCAATTATTGGGCGAGATAAAGAAATTGAAAGAGTATCTCAAATTTTGAGCCGGAGGAAGAAAAATAATCCTGTACTAATAGGTGAACCCGGTGTGGGAAAAACAGCTATTGCTGAAGGCTTAGCTCTAAGAATTATACAAAAAAAAGTATCTCGAGTGTTATTTGACAAGAGAGTTATCACGCTTGATCTAGCCAGTATGGTTGCAGGTACAAAGTATAGAGGACAATTTGAGGAGCGTATGAAAGCTGTAATGTCAGAATTGGAGAAATCTCCTGACATCATTTTGTTTATTGATGAAATTCATACAATTGTAGGTGCTGGTGGAGCTTCTGGAAGTTTAGATGCCAGCAATATGTTCAAACCGGCTTTGGCAAGGGGAGAAATCCAATGTATTGGCGCAACGACTTTAGATGAGTACAGACAATTTATTGAAAAAGATGGAGCCTTAGATAGAAGGTTTCAATCTGTGATTGTTGAACCTGCTTCAATTGAACAGAGTATTCAAATCTTAAAAAATATAAAAGATAAATACGAAAATCACCATTCAGTAAATTATACCGATGAGGCCCTAGAATCTGCAGTACATCTTGCTGTCCGGTACATATCAGATAGGCATTTGCCAGATAAAGCAATAGATGTAATGGATGAAGTGGGCGCAAGAGTTCACCTAAGTAATATCCACGTACCCGAAGATGTTTTGGAATTGGAAGAAAAGGTTGAAGAAATAAAGGATGAAAAAAATAAGGTAGTTAAAAGTCAGAAATACGAGGAAGCAGCAAAACTTAGAGACAAAGAAAAGACCTTAATTGAACAACTGACTAAAGCCAAACAGGAATGGGCAGAAGAAGAAAAAAACCAAAGATATGAAGTTACGGAGGAGCACGTGGCGGAAGTAATTGCAATGATGACAGGCGTTCCTGTGAAACGAATTGGGCAAGGAGAAAGCGCCAAACTTTTAAAAATGTCGGATGATTTAAAATCAAAAGTTGTAGGCCAAGATCCGGCAATAGAAAAATTAACGAAAGCTATTCAGAGAACACGCGCTGGTTTAAAAGACCCTAACAAGCCTATAGGATCGTTTATTTTTCTCGGGCCAACAGGTGTAGGTAAAACAGAGCTGACCAAAACGTTATCAGAATATTTATTTGACTCTAAAGATGCGATGATTCGTATAGATATGAGTGAATACATGGAGAAATTCTCAGTATCGCGATTAGTTGGTGCCCCTCCTGGTTATGTTGGGTATGAAGAAGGAGGATTATTGACTGAAAAAGTTCGCAGAAAGCCGTACAGCGTTCTACTTTTTGACGAAATTGAAAAAGCACATCCTGATGTTTATAACATCATGCTTCAAATTTTGGATGAAGGCTACGTAACTGATAGCTTAGGTAGAAAAGTTGATTTCAGGAATACAATAATTATCATGACATCAAATATTGGCTCAAAACAACTTAAAGACTTTGGTTCGGGAGTTGGATTCAACACCAATGCGAGAATTGAATCCCTCGATAAGGCCAATAAAGGTGTTATAGAAAGTGCCTTAAAAAGATACTTTTCCCCAGAGTTTTTAAATAGAATAGATGATATAATCATATTCAATAGCTTAAAAAAGGATCATATCAAAGACATTTTAGAAATTCACATTAATGCGCTAAAAAAGCGTGTACAAAAACTTGGATATGAGATTGGTATTTCAAAGGCTGCGAAAGTTTTTTTAGTGGAAAAAGGTTACAACCCAGATTTTGGTGCTCGTCCGCTTGGGAGAGCTATTCAAAAATGGCTTGAAGACGCGCTAGCAGAGGAGATACTCAAAGCTGAAGTCAAAGAGGGAGACAAAATTCAGGTTGGTTTTAGTGAAAAATTAAATAGACTTACTTTTAAAAATACGAAAAACCAAAATGGTAAGGAAAAAACAATTAAATAAAATTAATATTATTAAGATTCCTGCACGCTAATATTATGAAAATAGGAGACCCTTTATTTGATTTTAAATTACCCGCCACCAATGGAAATAGTTACACGAAATATCATTATGCAGATAGGTATGCTCTACTAATAATAGTTTCCTGCAATCATTGCCCGTATTCTAGAGCTTATTGGAATAGAATCGTACAGTTGTATAATAGGTATTATGAAGACAATTTGGGTATTATGGTAATCAATGGAAATGATGCAAATAGATATCCCGACGACTCATTTGAGAATATGAAGAAATATAAGAACGAGCTTAAATTTCCATTTATTTATTTGCATGATGAAAAGCAGGAAGTCATCAGACAATTGGGAGCTATGAGAACACCCGAAGTATTTTTATTTAATAGTAAAAGAGAGTTGGTTTATAAAGGGGCTATAGATGATTCTTGGGATAATGAAAATGCAGTAACAAGAGTTTACTTGGAGGACGCTATTGAATATACGCTAGATGGAATGGATATTGATTTTCCCGAAATTCCCGCGGTAGGTTGCTCAGTAAAATGGTTGCCAGGAAATGAACCAGCTTAAAAACAAAATAGTTGTTGTTACTGGCGCTTCATCGGGCATTGGGGAGGCGCTAGCACTTGAATCTTATAGGCATGGCGCCAATGTTGTGATGGCAGCTCGAAATATTGAAAAAATGGAGGGCATTTTGAAAAAAAATAATCTTCAACCTTCAAGATCCCTTTTGGTCAAGACAGATGTTACCAAACCGAATGAATGCAAACAATTAATTGAGCAAACCATAGAAACCTTTGGTAGTATCGATGTCTTAATTAATAATGCGGGTGTATCAATGCGAGCAAACTTTTTGGATTGCACTTTTGAAACATTGCATCAGCTTATGAATGTCAATTTTTGGGGAGCAGTTCATTGTACAAAATATGCCCTGCCACATATCATAAAAACTCAAGGTTCTGTATTGGGTGTTTCTAGCATTGCAGGGGTAAATGGTTTGCCGGGTAGATCAGGTTATAGTTCTTCAAAATTTGCATTACATGGCCTCTTTGAATCACTCCGAATAGAAAATTTAAGTAATCGCGTAAACTTTTTACTTGTATCTCCAGGATGGACTAGTACAGACATTCGAAATAGAGCATTGATAGGTAATGGCTCACAACAGGGTAGTTCTCCAAGAAATGAAAAGAAAATGTCTACACCACAAGAAATAGCAAAACTTATACTTCGAGGAGTCATCAAAAGAAAAAGCTTCATTGTTCATAGCCCGACCGGTATTTCTATGTTTTGGCTTAAAAAATTTGTTCCTCGACTTGTAGATAAACTGATTCATAATAGTCTAAAAAAAGAAGAAGGAGCACCTTTTAGTTAATGAAAGTCAAGCGTTTAATTGAAAAAACCATTCAAAATCAAATAGGAGGCATTGAGGATCCTTCTAAAATTACATTAGAACCAACAAACCCAAAGTTTGAGGGTGATTTCACCTTTGTCGTATTCCCTTTCTTAAAACATTTAAAGAAAAAGCCAGAAGAAGCGGCAACCTTTTTGGGTGAAATTATTTCTAAAGAAATCCCCAAAATAGAAAGCTTCAATGTTGTTAAAGGATTTTTAAACCTTAAACTTTCTGATCAAGTATGGTTAGAATATTTCCAAGAAATAATCAAGGATCCATACCATGGCAGAAATCTATATGGGAAGAATAAAAAAGTAATGGTTGAGTACTCGTCACCAAATACCAATAAACCGCTGCATCTAGGTCATATAAGAAATAATTTACTTGGGTATTCAATTGCAGAAATTCTGAAGTATAATGGTTTTAAAGTGATAAAATCTAATCTAATAAACGATAGAGGAATTCATATCTGTAAAAGTATGTGGGCTTGGCAGAAAACCGGAAACCAGGAAACACCAATTAGTTCTCAAATTAAAGGAGATCATTTGGTAGGAAAATACTACGTAATTTTCGACAAATTATATAAGGGAGAAATTAATGAATTGAAGGCACAAGGTCTAAGCCAAAGTGAAGCCGAAAAAAAATCCAAAATCATGCGAGAAACAAGGGAAATGCTTCAAAAATGGGAGAGAGGAGATGAAGAAATAAGGGCTTTATGGTCAAAAATGAATTCCTGGGTTTATGAAGGCTTCAAAGAAACCTATCAAAAATTGGGTGTTGATTTTGATAAGTTTTATTACGAATCTGAGACATATCTTTTAGGTAAGGAAATTGTCAAAGCCGGTTTAAATAATGCCGTTTTTTTTCAAAAAGAAGATGGTAGTATTTGGGTAGATCTTCAAAATGAGAATCTCGACCAAAAGTTGTTACTTAGGGCCGATGGTACCTCAGTCTACATTACGCAAGATATTGGGACTGCAGATCTAAAGTATAAAGAATTTAAAGTTGATCAGTCAATATATGTTGTTGGTAACGAGCAAGACTACCATTTCAAAGTTTTAAAAGTTATTTTGGAAAAACTTAAAAAGCCATATTCAAAAGGGGTCTTTCATTTGAGTTATGGCATGGTAGATTTACCTTCAGGGAAAATGAAATCTAGGGAAGGGACTGTTGTAGACGCCGACGATCTGATGCGAGAAATGATAGCAACTGCAGCAAAACAAACGCAAGAACTCGGTAAAACAAATGGATTGTCATTTGAAGAGCTTGAAGTGCTGCATAAGCAAATTGGCTTAGGTGCTTTAAAGTACTTTTTATTAAAAGTAGATCCACAAAAAAGACTTCTCTTTGATCCAGAAGAAAGTATTGACTTTCATGGAAACACAGGACCGTTTTTGCAGTACACTTTTGCAAGAATAAATAGTCTATTGTCGGAACAAGAAATTACAGATGATTTCGACCTTAATTTTGAAGTAAATATTGAAGAAAAGAATCTTTTGGTGCTAGTCACGGAATTTCCAGCCAAAGTACAAGAGGCAGGTCAGAGCTTTTCTCCAGCATTGGTATCAAACTATCTTTATGAATTAGCAAAGTGCTACAATAGATTCTATCAAAACAACCCTATTTTAAAATCCAACCTTCCTCAAAAAAAGGCTTTTAGACTAGCATTATGCAAGGAAACAAAAAGAGTATTAAAAGAAGGCTTGTGCTTATTGGGTATTGATACACCGAAAAGAATGTAGTCTTTACAAAATATTATTATTTATTTGAACATGTGAGTCCTTTGGAAGTATTGGTAATAGGTGCGGGTAAGTCAACCTATTTTTTGCTAGAATACCTTTACGAATATGTTGAAAGTGTCAATGGAGAAATTTATTTGGCAGATGCAAATAGTGAATTACTTCAAAAAAAATCTAAAGGTAAGAACATCAAAACAGTACAGTTAGATATTACGGATCAGCAGAAATGTTTTGAAGTAGTAAGAGGTAAAAAATTGGTTGTAAGTATGTTACCTGCCAGCATGCACATTCGCGTAGCAGAAATTTGTTTACAATTGGGGGTGAATCTTATAACAGCTTCTTACATAAGCCCTGAAATACAAAAAATGCATAACTTGGTAGAAGAAAAAGGGCTTATATTTTTAAATGAACTCGGTGTTGATCCTGGTTTAGACCATCTTTCTGCTATGCAAGCACTTGATCGACTGAGAAACCAAGGAAATGAAATCACGGCTTTTGAGAGTTTTACAGGTGGGTTAATGGCGCCTGAGTCAGAGAACCCACCATGGAATTATAAATTTACTTGGAACCCTAGAAATGTAGTTTTAGCAGGTCAAGGTGGTGCAGTGAAATTTTTACATGAAGGCAGATATAAATATATACCTTACCAAAAGCTATTTAGGCGGACAGAGATAATTAACATTGAAGGTTTTGGGAAGTTTGAGGGATATGCCAATCGGGACTCGTTAAAGTATCAACAGACTTATAAACTTGAGAAAATAAAAACATTATATAGAGGTACTCTCCGTAAACCTGGTTTTTGTAAAGCATGGAACTTATTTGTTCAATTGGGTCTTACAGATGATTCTTATAAAATTACCAATTCTGATAAGCTAACAAATAGAGATTTTATTAATACATTTTTGCCTTATCATCCAAGTGATTCAGTAGAGATAAAACTCAAACAATACCTTTCACTTCAGCAAGATGATATTCATCTTTGGGAAAAATTAGAATATTTAGAACTTTTTAAAGAGGAGCGTATCAATTTACCTAATGCCTCACCTGCAGAAATTCTTGAATCTATTTTAACAAAAAAATGGACAATGAAAAATACAGATAAGGATATGGTTGCTATGTGGCATAAAATAGGCTATCGATCTAGTATTGGCGACTCATTTGAAGAAAACCTTTCAATGGTCGTTATAGGAGAAAATCAACAAAAAACAGCAATGGCCAAAACAGTGGGTTTGCCTTTGGCAATTGGAGCAAAACTCATTCTTGAGAATAAAATTAGCCAAAAGGGTGTTTTATTGCCGACTTACCCTGAGATTTATGAGCCAATATTGGCAGAATTGAAAGATTTTGGAATTGTATTCGAAGAAAAAACTATCGAATAGTATCACGTATTTCAGAATAACAACAGAACATGCCTAAACCATTGTCCACGTTTGAGAATGCATTTGAAGGTAGAGAGAGGACATCGCCATAACGATAAGTGTTCTGAACTACAGATAGAAGAAAATTGAAATAATTGACCGATACTTGTCTCAAAACAATTTCTTTATAGAAATCTTTATGTTTAACAGATTTTTCTAACGTACTGTTGAGAGATAATGTAATGGAATGCCCATCATGACTTCCGCCATTTAAACGAAAAATGCGGTACTTCTGCCCATCATTTCTAAAATTTTGATTTTCGAAAAAAATATTGTTGCTACTAAAATCTAAAGTTTCAACTTTCAAAATTGAATCATAATAGACATTACCGATCTGGACATCGTAATCCATCCATGTTTCAAAAACTTCCAATTTATAATAGCCCTCCTTTTCACTCCCCGATAATTTGACTTTCAATCTTGTTTCATCAAGTTTTTCTATTTGCACGTTGCCTTTATTTAGGTCCCTTGGACAAATGTCTTGAGCTTCAAAATTTTTGGAGTTTAACGAACCTATAAGCTGTATCGTATCCAATTCATTTACAACATTCGGGCTTGAATACTGGAGACTATCATATAGTAAAGCGTTCTGAAAATTATTGACAAAAAATATTAAATTAGATTTTTTATTTCGTAAGTCTGTATCAAATGGCGATGTGGTTTCATGAAGTGAAAAGCTTGGTTCATCTCCAATTTTAAAAAAACCAGAAATTACGGGAATTCCCTTATCTCCCTGAATTTTTACTTCGGAATTCCAATCAGAGCAAGCTGTTAGAAACAACAAGACGCCCAAGTATTTATTTAATTTTAAACGCATATTGAATTCCAGGTAAGAAACGAAAAAATGTTCTTTGTTTCAAAACAGTTTCTCCTTGGCTATTTATACCAAAATAGGCATACATAGGATTAGGATATCCATAAACATTGAACAAGCCAAAAGTCCATTCAGAATGTCCATTTACTTTTTTTGCCGTTCTTTTAAAGCTAATATTTAAACTGTTATAATTTCTAAGCTGAAAATTATTTTTTCGATCTAAATGATTCAATGGGAGTTGACCGCTTGGTGTGGTAAGTGTATAATGAATGGTGGGCAGCGAAATGAAATTTCCCGAAATCCATTGCCAGTTTGTCGATAAAATCCATTTTTTATTTATTGGGTATGTAAGAAAAACACCTAAGTTGTGTGCCTTATGGTACTTTGAAAAAAATCTTTTTCCTTCATTTAATTCATCAAATTGTCTGTCACTTTTTGATAAGGTATAAGAAATCCAACCTTGTAAATCGCCTATGCTTTTTTGAACCAACAACTCTATTCCAATGGATCTTCCCGTGCCAGACGAAAATGCATCAAAAGAATTTGTATTAACATAAAGACCCGATTCATTTTTATATTCTAAAATATTTCTAAAAGATCTATGATAAGCTTGTGCAGAATAGCTATACATTGGTTTGTTTAGCAAAAATCCAAGCGAGTATTCTTCAAGAGAAGAGGAACTAAATTGTTGGCTTGCAGGGATCCACAAATCAATAGGAATACCAGTGCTATTGTTGGGTATTTGATGAATAAATTGAAAATTTTTTGAGTAACTCCCATTAAATATTAAGTTTTTGAGACCTGAATATTGAATGCTTAATCTTGGTTGAAAATGTG
>CENP01194920.1_pt1 | contig 26961 bp, 20 predicted proteins | sample 361281 | NCBI WGS metagenome assembly CENP01 (sample SAMEA2591122, study PRJEB7988) | marine metagenome | biome: marine biome (ENVO:00000447); feature: deep chlorophyll maximum layer (ENVO:xxxxxxxx); material: saline water (ENVO:00002010), including plankton (ENVO:xxxxxxxx) | depth 70 m | reverse complement strand
CATGCGTGACAGGCATGTATTCTAACCAACTGAACTACCAGACCTTAATAATTAAAAACGTAAATATACATTGCATTTTGATTTTGCCAAATAAAAGCCTCTAAAAGTAATTTTTGGATTTTACAGGATAGGAATTATATCCATTAAAAATAGCTTTTATAGGTGCGAATTTCAACGCTTACTCTTTGGCCGAAGTATAGAGAAATTTACAATCGCAGCAACACCCAATACAATCATCAAAAATAGATCAGTTCTGATTGAAATAATCTGTTTTGGAAACCATCCTAAATTGGATAATATAAAAATAAAAAGTGCCAAGGCAGATAAGACAATAATCGACACGCCTTGGGGTCGTTTAGAGAAAATCCCCAACATTATCATAGGACCCATTAGGGCTGTTCCAGAAAAGCTCAATCGGGCTAACAGTACCAACTCATCAGAACTCAATAATGAAAAAACCAATGCCGATAATGCAAACAGCAAAATCACAAATTTAATGGGGAGTAGATTATCATCTTCTTTCAAACCCAAAAGACCTTTGATCTCATTTCCCATGGCAAATAGTTGGGAGTCGGATGTAGACATCGCGGCAGCAAACAAGCCAATGATAATAAAGGCTGCAATTAATTCGTTTTGCTCTTCCAGAAGAACCCCGCCGAGGAATTCGGAAGTACTAGCATCGGCATAATAAATAGCCCCGTACATCCCGATGATAATGGTCGGAAGGATCACCAACATGGCAAAAAAACCAACAGAGGTAGCCATTTTTTTTAATGCATTATAATTTTTCATTATCACCAAACGGGTTGACAACTGTGGTTGGGTAACCGGTATCATCAAAATGGCCAATGCTGAGGCAATTAAAAATTGTGGACTGAGTAATCCTTTTGGCCCTGGAGTTGACAATAAATCTTGGTTCACCGTTGCTACTTTCTCAAAAAGTAGACCCCACCCACCTAATTCATTCAAACAGTTAAAGGCCACAATCCACACGACAATAAGTAGTAAAGTCCCCTGTAAAGCATCGGCATAAATGATGGCTTTAAGCCCTCCCAACTCTGAATAAATCAACATGATTAAAACAATGACAATAGACCATCCCCACAAAGGAATAAAATCTGGAAAAGCAGACACTAAAAAAATGGCTACACCTCTTATTTGAATCGCAATATAGGGAATCAGAAATAAAAAAACAGCGGTGAAATATAGGTAACCAGCGATTTTATTTTTGTAGCATTTCTGTAACAGTGCAGACATCCCTTGATAGGTTGATTGACCCACCCTCTTTCTTAAGTAAAAGCCAAACCAAAGAATTAAAAAAACCATGATGGTATCTGAAAAAGTAAGAAAAATCCATGCACCAACCCCATTAGACCTCGAAAAATCAGGCATCCCCAGTAAGGTAAATGTACTGAACAGGGTTGCTGCAAAAGTCATCAATCCAATAAGAACACCTATCTTAGTCCCACCTAACATAAAATCTGAAGAAGTTTTTATTTGTTTTTTAGTCCTCCACGAGAAGAAGATTAAAATGCCTATGTAAACAGCCCCAATAATTAAAAGGTAGGTCAACATATTATTCTTTATTTAATTCATCTGATTTAAGTCGAGAAAAAACATAACCACCTAATGCGGTTAATAACACAATCAGTAGGCTTATTAAAATACCAAACCATAGGGTAAAAGGCATACCCAAAAAATAGGGAGTATTCATATTTTTATCCAAAACCCAAGGAGAAAATTGAACAGTAGAGCAGATAAAAACTGAAATAACGATAATTCTCCAAGCAAGTTTGTAATTCATAATTAAAGGGTTCTAATGGTCATCCCTCCATCAATATTAATGGTTTGACCGGTTGCGTAAGGGATCATTCCCTCAGCTAAAGCTACAACTGTTTTCCCGATATCCTCAGGATATCCCCATCGCTTTTGCAAGGTGAGTCCCTCAGCAATCAGTTTATCGTATTTTTCTATTACTCCAGCAGTCATATCTGTTTTGATCAGGCCAGGTTGAATTTCATATACGGGGATATTGTATTCTCCTAATCGGGCGGCCCATAGTTTTGTTGTCATATTCATTCCTGCTTTGGAAATACAATAATCCCCTCTATTAACAGAAGCCACAGAGGCTGAAACAGAAGAAACGTTGATGATGGAAAAATCATCTTCAATACTTTTTTTCTTTTGGTCGATCATCCAATTGGCTACGAGCTGGGTTAAAAAATAAGGGCCTTTCAAGTTAATTCCTATAAGCCAATCAAAGCTTTCTTCATCAGCTTCGAGAATATCTTTCCGATCTTTTGGCGCTACTCCTGCATTGTTGACAAGGAGGTTCAGCTGGTTCCATTTGGACTGTATATTGGAGATCATCTTTTGTCGGTCTTCTCCATTGCCAATGTCCCCTTGACAGTAGATTACTTCCCCCCCATTGATTTTAAGTTCCTTAAGGGTTTGCTCAACCAGTTTAGCGGGTCTTACACCATTAATGGCAACGCGATACCCCTTTTTCATTAATGCATGAGCTATACCCAGACCAATACCCCTAGATCCCCCCGTTATGAATGCTACAGGTTTCATTATAATTTGGGGATGTTAATCCAAGCTTTTTTCTCCCAACTTTCGATGCCCAACTCGGCTAGCTGAACTCCTTTTGCTCCCTCCATCATGTTCCAAGGAAAAGGCGTATCCAAGACTACATGTTTTAGGAAGAGCTCCCATTGAGCCATGAAGGCATTATCAAAATCCTCCTGCTCGGGAACTTTGGCCCATGCTTCTTTGAAATCGATCGAGTTAGGTATGTCTGGATTCCAGACAGGCTTTGGGGTGTTTCCATAATGCTGGGTCCAACAATCTCTCAAACCAGCTACAGCAGATCCCTTGGTTCCATCGACATGAAGGGTGAGTAAATCGTCTCTTCTTACACGAGTAGTCCAAGAGGAATTGAACTGGGCAATGACCCCTCCCTCCAATTCAAAAATAGAATAAGCAGCATCATCAGCAGTACATTTGTAGAGCTGTCCATTTTCATCGATGCGCTCAGGAATATGGGTGGCTCCCATGCAGAAAACACCTTTTACTGATCCAAAAATATTATCCAATACATATCTCCAATGGCAAAGCATGTCAACAATTATACCTCCATCGTCCTCTTTTCGGTAATTCCAACTGGGTCGTTGTGCAGGTACCGTGTGACCCTCAAAAACCCAATACCCAAACTCTCCTCTCACCGATAATATTTCTCCAAAAAAATTATGGGCTATCAATCGCTTAAGCTTCATCATTCCAGGTAGCCAGAGTTTGTCCTGAACTACTCCGTGTTTTACCCCTGCCTTTTCACATGCTCGGTACAAATCCAATGCAATTTTTGTAGAAGTTGCTACTGGTTTTTCACAATAAATATGTTTACCTGCAGCTACAGCTTTATATATAGCATCTGCTCTTCTTCCGGTGGTTTGTGCGTCAAAATAGATCTGATATTGATCTTGGTTTAGAACGGAGTCAATGTCTGTAGTCCAATTTTTTACTTGTGTTCTTTCGGCCAAGTATTTTAATTTATTTTCATTCCTTCCTACCATTACTAAATCGGGTATAATGACTTGATCATCACCTATTTTAACTCCACCTTTGGCTATAATAGCTGCCAATGAGCGTATCAGGTGTTGATTGGTTCCCATTCTACCAGTCACTCCGTTCATTATAATTCCAATTTTATATGTTTTCATTTAATTTAGTTAACAATGTTTTAAATATGCTTTTTTAATCTTTTCCAAATATAGCTTTTGGTCTTGAGTCCACAAACGTTCTGAAAAAACTTCTACTTCATTGTAACCTTTAAAACCTGCTTTCTCAACCCATTCTCTAATCTGTTTTACTGGAATACAGCCTTCACCCATTAGGCCCCTATCTGTTAAAAAATCAATTGTTGGAACCCGCCAATCACAAACATGAAAAGCAAAAATATTCCCTGACCTCCCACATCTGTATATTTCTTTTTCCAGCTGATCGTCCCACCAAAGGTGGTAGACGTCTATTGCAACACCTACCCATGGAGAGTCAATTTCCTCACACAAATCATTGGCTTGTCCTAGGGTCACTATTGCAGACTTATCTCCTGCGTACATAGGGTGTAATGGCTCTATTGACAACTTTACGCCTAATCGCTCTGCTTGTGGAATCAATGCAATAATACCTTCTTTTATTTGTTGGCGTGAAACTTTTAATGACTGATTGGGATCTGTGCCACAGACCAAAACCACCTGTGGACCGCCCAATGCAGCAGCTTGCTCTATGGCCAAACGATTATCTTCCAATGCCAATACTCTCTGTTCTTGGTCAACTGCAGGAAAAAAACCGCCCCGAACCAGAGAAACCACTTCAATTTTTGACTTGATTAACAGCTTTTTAATATTTGACAAGTCTTTTCCTTCCAACAAATGTCTCCAAATGGAAATAGCCCTTATCCCTGCTGCTGCATAATGATTGATACATTGTTCTATGGTCCACGGTTTGTTGGTTTGAGTATGGACACATAGCTTTGAAAAATCTGCTAACGGAGTCATCTGAAGCTTATTATTTAATGCAATTCGTGAACTGGTAGTAGGGATCTCCTGCTATTATTTTTTGAACATATAGCGCTAATTCTCGAAGGTGATAATCTCCCCACATACAAGATTCACCGTTGGCAATTTTACTCCCATTGGGAATGTGGTCCCATCCGTTGGGTTGGTGATAGATGGTATGCAACAATAAACCATGATGATTTGTGTCGGTACTGAGGTAAAGTTCCTGTAATAGTGAATTGAAAACGGTTAATCCTGCTTGCCAATATTTATCTCCTGCTTCTTTTTGACCTTTTTTTCTAAGGTAATTTCCAAGTCTCAGCAGCCCTTGAGCTCCAATGGCAGCAGCAGAACTGTCCACGGGTTCCCAGTCATTATAAGGATCTGCAGGGCGGTCGAGATAATCCCCTAATTTATGAAGGTTAGGCGCTCCAGTATCCCAATAGGTAACCCCACAGCTAGGTGTGTGTTCGATGTAAAAATCACAAGTAGCTTTGGCCCCTTTCAGCATCATCTCTTCCAATTTATCAAAACCCCCCAGATTAATTAATTCGTGTTTATTTATCAATTCTAAGACTTCTAATTCCTCTGTAAAACCAAGCATACCCCACGCCAATCCACGTGTCCAAGTTGAAAATCCTGTATAACCTTGTTGGGCATTTGGACATCGGAATTGACCGTCATTGGTGTTAAAAATAATCTCGTGGGCTGTTCTCCCCCAGATATCAAAATGATCTCTGCCCTCGCCATAATATATTGAATATTTTGCTGTCGCTTGAATGTGTTGCATCGCGCGTTCTAGCAATGAAATTTTTCGGTCTCCCTCACCGTGTAAAGAATGACCCATCAAGTGACTGGTCACCAAAATCCTGCAAGAACGAATGGTATCAACAAACAAGGAATGGGGACCATTAAAAGAGCAAATAAAACCGCCTTCAGGGAGATCGGTCCAACGCGAAGCTTGTACAGCTCCAGATATTTTAATGGCTAAAGCATAAAAATGAGCCTCCCATTCATTGTGAGGAATTTTACCTTCGTGCATCAACCTTAGTAAGTTACCATAAGTGCTCAAGTTGTTAAATCCATGATCGTGTACTCCGGTGTGACTGACGTGGGTCGGCATTTTATCGAGAACCTGTCTCTTGGCCAAATTAATAAATTGGATATCGTCAACTGCATCGAACTGTAAAACAGCAGATCCAAACTGAAACCCATGGGTCCACTCGGTCCATCCTCGGGTAGCATATTTACCATTTACAGTAAACACGGGAGCACCAAGGGTCTCATCGTATTCGGATGCTATTCTTTTTATTTTTTCTCCAGAAAGCGTCCAGAGTTGGTTTATTTTTTCTTTTAAGTCCTCTATTTTGATATTATTGTTGATTTGAATCATCGGTGGTATTTTAACCTAATTGCTGGTTTTAGTTTTTTAAATAGAATTTTATTTTAACAAATTTATTTTAGATTAAAATTAAAATATGCTTTGGGCATATTTTAAAATAAAAATATTTCAAAAGAATGCTTTAATATAATTAAATAAAACTTTTTCTGAAAAAAAGGAAGAAAGAGAGGGTTTAATAAATATTAATGGTGTAACTAAAAGTTAGAGAACGGCATCCAAAGCATCGGAATATGCTTTTTTTGGAGCAACTCCTACTTGTCTTCCAACTAACTCGCCTTTATCGAATAGTAGCACAGTAGGAATATTTCTAACGCCATATTTTGCGGCATACTCCTGATGCTGGTCAACATCGAGTTTCCCTACAACAGCTTTACCATCATAATCTTGACTAATTTCATCAATGATGGGTGCCACCATTCGGCAAGGTCCGCACCATGTAGCCCAAAAGTCTACAATGACAGGTTTATCAGATTTTAAAACAGTTTTCTCAAAGTTCGCGTCGGTTATTTCTAATGCCATACTCTAAAATTTTTATTCAAAATTAATCATTTTAAAAAATGTAACCCTGTCTTGATGTGTCAAATTTAGTTATTAAAATATATTGAAGTATAATAAGCTTTCAGTTCAATTTGTAGTGCCATTTTTTCTCTTCAAGATGAGACAGCAACTCTTGTGAGATGGCTACTTTGTGTTTACGACTCGGTAATGTTAGTTTAAGTTGTTTTTTGGGGTCTATAATGTCAAAATATAGAGGCTTGCCTCCACTAAATGCTCTGAGCTCTTTCTTGAGATTCTGAATACTTTCTGATTCCAGTTGTCGGATATCCAGCTGCAAGGTTAATTTTTTCGAGTTTTTGGACAACGAATCGTGAAGCATCTCGAAATTAATGAACTGTATTCTCGGGTCGGTTAATCTCCCTGTTTCTTGATTTCTCCAACCTTCACGTATGTTGATTTTAATGCAAATGAATCTGTTGAAATCAAGAAAGTGTTTGAATTTGAGGTACTCCTCTCCAAAAATTCTAAATTCATACTGATCCGAGAAATCTTCTAAAATAAACCGACCCCAACCTTTTCCACTTCTGGATTCTAAGTGCTGAAAATCGTTGATAATACCTGCTAAACTAAGATTTTTGTTGATCCAAGGTTTCAAATCTTTAAGCTGAGACAAATCCGCATTGGTAAACCATTTGATTTCTTTTTTGAAATCATCCAGTGGATGCCCTGAAATATATATCCCTACAACTTCTCTTTCTTTTTTAAGTTTTCTCAAGTTGTTCCATTCTGGAGCTTGTGGAATAACGAGTTCTTGATATACTTGGTCTGTGTCTCCTTCAAACAGACTTGTTTGAGATGAGTTTTGATTCTCTTGAAATTTAGACCCAAAGCGAATGATTTTCTCTAAAAAGATTATACCATCCCCATCAGGACTAAAGTACTGTGCCCTATGGGTGCCAGCAAAAGAATCAAATCCACCTGCCAATGCCAGATTTTCCATTGCCTTTTTATTGGCCGCCCGCAGATCAACTTTTTTTACGACATCAAAAATATTCTTGTAGGGAGCCTCTTTCCTGTTTTCGATAATGGTATCTACTGCTCCTTTACCTACCCCTTTAATAGCCCCCATACCAAAACGAACTGCGTTGTCTTCATTAACTGTAAACTTGTAAAAAGACTCGTTGACATCGGGTCCTAAAACTTTAACACCCATTCTTTTACATTCCTCCATAAAGAAAGTGACCTGCTTGATGTCGTTCATATTGTTGGAGAGGACAGCTGCCATGTACTCTGCGGGATAATGGGCTTTAAGGTAGGCGGTTTGAAAACCTATCCACGCATAACAGGTAGAATGGGATTTATTGAATGCATATGAGGCAAAAGCTTCCCAGTCTTTCCATATTTTATTTAAAACTTCTTTGGGGTGATTATTGGATTCTCCCCCCTTAATGAACTTGGGTTTTAGTTTTTGCAACAGGGAAAAAATCTTTTTCCCCATTGCTTTTCGAAGCAGATCGGCTTCACCTTTAGAGAAGCCTGCCAATTTTTGAGATAATAACATTACCTGCTCTTGATAAACTGTAATACCATAAGTTTCTACAAGATACTCCTCCATTTCGGGTAGGTCATAACTGATCTCCTCATCCCCGTGTTTTCGGGCAACAAAACTTGGAATGTACTCTAATGGTCCAGGTCGGTAGAGTGCATTCATAGCAATCAAGTCGGCGAATACATTGGGTTTTAAATCCTTCAAATACTTCTGCATCCCTTGGGATTCATACTGAAAAATCCCTATTGTATCACCTCTTTGAAATAGTTCATAAGTGAGTTGGTCGTCAAGTGGAAATTCGTCTGGTTCCAGATCGATGTCATGGCGGTATTTTACGATTTTAACGGTGTCTTTAATTAATGTAAGGGTTTTCAATCCTAGAAAATCCATCTTCAATAGTCCTGCCTCCTCAACCACTGCATTGTCAAACTGCGTAACATTGAGTTCAGAGTCTCTGGCAGTGGCTATAGGAACAAAGTTAGTAATGTCATCGGGAGTAATGATAACCCCACAGGCGTGAATCCCTGTATTTCTTAATGAGCCTTCAAGTACTTTAGCCTGTTTCAGGGTTTGTCCCGCTAGGTCATCCCCTTCAATAATTTCCTTTAATTCTTTTACTTGATTGAATTCATCCGACCTGAGGTTTTCTCTCAATTCTTTGTCTTCAAGAGAAAATATTTTGGCGAGTTTGATATTAGGAACCAACTTAGCAATGCGGTCGGCATCTCTTAATGATAGGTCCAAAACTCTCGCGGTATCTCGGATGGAGGATTTGGCTGCCATTGTACCATAAGTAATAATTTGCGCCACTTGATTGGCACCATATTTCTCTATGACATATTGCATTACCTTTCCCCTGCCCTCATCATCGAAATCAATATCTATATCCGGCATGCTCACCCTATCAGGATTGAGAAAACGCTCAAAAAGTAGATCGTATTTAATAGGGTCCAAGTTGGTTATCCCAAGACAATAGGCCACAACTGATCCGGCTGCTGAACCCCTTCCAGGCCCAACGGAAACACCCATTTTACGGGCGGCTGCAATGAGATCTTGTACAATCAAAAAATATCCGGGATAGTCTGAATTGGCTATGACTTTCAATTCAAAATCTAATCGCTCTTGAATTTCCTCATTCATCTCTCCATAACGCTTTTTGGCTCCTTTCAGGGTCAAGTGTCTTAGGAATTGGTTTTCTTTGTTCTTGGTGTCATCTGATGTCTCAACGGAAAAGTCATCTGGAATATCGAATTTGGGTAACAATACCTCACGTGCTAAATCGAATGCTTCTACCTTTTCAATAACTTCTTCAATATTGATTATGGCGTCTGGTAAATCGGCAAATAGACTTTTCATCTCTGCCTGTAATTTAAAATAGTACTCTTGATTGGGGAAACCGAATCGAAATCCCCTACCCCTGCCTATGGGTGTGGCTTGTTTTTCCCCCTCTTTGAGACAGAGCAGAATATCATGAGCATTGGCTTCGTTTTTCGTGGTATAGTAGCTGTTGTTGGTTGCCAGAATCTTGATTTGATGTTTTTTGGCAAACTCTAGTAAAACGGTATTGGCGCGTTGCTCATCTTCTTGCTGGTGTCGCATTAGCTCGATATAAAGATCGTTCCCAAATTGACCTTGCCACCATATTAGGGCTTCTTCGGCCTGATTGTAACCAACATTCAAAATTTTTGAGGGTACCTCACCATATAAATTACCTGTCAAAACAATCAAATCAGATTTATAATGCTCGACAATTTTTTTATCAATCCTGGGGACATAATAAAATCCATGAGTATAGGCTTTGGAACTCATTTTGGAAAGGTTTTCGTAACCCTTTTTGTTTTTGGCAATAAAAACAATTTGGTAACCGTTGTCTCTTCTAGAACGGTCTTGGTGGTCTTCACATACAAAAAATTCACAGCCCAAAATGGGTTTTAATGGTGTTTGTCCTTCCTCGAGTTCGGCATTGTGTTTTTTAATGGCCTTGATAAAATGAAAAGCACCCATCAAATTAGCGTGATCGGTCAAGGCGACCGCAGGCATCTGATCATCTGCTGCAGTTTTAATGAGATCATGAATCCTAGATGTGGATTGTAAAACAGAGTATTGGGAATGGGTATGCAAATGAGCAAAAGGAGCTTTTTGTAATAACTCCTCTTCTGTATGGCTGAGTTTTTTGGAGGGTTCCTCCTCAGAATTGGCCAAGCTGACTAATCGGGTGGAAGCGGCTTTTAGATTTTCGTGTTTCAATCCGATGCCTTGAACAGGCCCCTTCAAAACTTCTTTGAGATGATTAATGACTTCTAGACTGTTTTTTAATGCCTCTGGGTTTATACTTCCCCTTCTGAAAAGCTCAAAAAAACACCTGGTGGTGGCCTCAACATCGGCAGTGGCATTATGAACCTCTTCAAATTGGGAATCAAAAAGATAGGCGTGAAGTTCAATTAAAGTGGGCAATTTGAATTTTCCCCCTCTACCTCCAGGTAATTTACAAAGGTTAGCGGTTTCCTCAGTACAAGTATCAATAATAAGTAAGCTTTCAAGCGGATTTTCACCATTCATTCGGAGGAATTCAGCTCCCATAATGTTGAGGTCAAATTTAACGTTGTGTCCTCCAACAAACTCACATTGCTGGAGTGCGTTTTGAAATTTTTCCAATACCACCTCAAGTGGGAGTCCATCTTTATTGGCTAATGCTGATGAAATACCATGAATTATTTCGGCATCATAAGGTACAGTAAATCCATCGGGTTGAACCAAATAATCTTCATGGGAAATGCAGCTCCCGTCTTTATCATGTAACTGCCAAGCTATCTGAATACAACGCGGCCAATTGTTGTTATCTGTTAAAGGTGCATTCCAGTTGATTGGTAAACCTGTAGTCTCGGTATCAAAGATCAAAAACATAAAAACAATTATTATTACTAAAATAGAATTTTGTGTCACTAGACTTTGATGAAATTATCACGAGTTATCAACCAAAAAAAGGATGGAAATCTTACTACACCGAAGGTTAAAAAATGGAAATGGAAAACTATCTTTGACAAAAAATAAAGTTATCGAACAACTGTTTGATAAAATTTCCCAGACCTCCAGCCAAAAGGCTTTTGAAAAAGCACTTTTGCAGGATAGCTGTTTCCAAATTAAAGGAGTGGTTGGTTCTGGTTTAAATTTTAAGCTGATTACTGCCTTCAAAAATTTAAATCGTACTTTTTTGTTGGTATTAGATAATTCAGAGCAGGCGGCTTATCACCTGAACGACCTGGAACAACTACTTACTAAAAATGAAGTTTTATTTTTTCCTGCCAGTTACAAAGAAGTTTATAACCTAGAGGCAACAGATAATGCTAATGTATTACTGCGTTCGGAGGTGTTGAAAAAACTGAGCAACTCCAATAAGAATAGAATAATTGTCACTTACCCCCAAGCACTTTTTGAAAAGGTAATTTCACCACGCACCCTCAAAAGAAAAACTCTGACGGTTAAAAAAGGGGATATGGTCGGTTTGGATTTTATGAACGAAACCCTTTTTGAATATGGTTTTGAGAGGGTAAATTTTGTGTCCCAACCCGGGGAGTTTTCTCTTAGAGGGGGAATTATTGATGTTTTTTCATTCTCTTATCAACACCCTTATAGAATCGAGTTCTTTGATCAAGATATTGAAAGCCTGAGGAGTTTTGACGTAAACACCCAACTCTCAATCAGCCCTTTAGAAAAGATCGATTTGTTACCAAATACCTCCAAAGTTTCCTTTACTGAAAAGCGTAAATCCCTGATCGATTCACTACCTCAAGGAAGTACTGTCGTTTTTAACCAACTCGATTTGTGCTTGGATCGTATTGAAAAATTGGGCGACAAAGCTGCCAAAGAGTTTGAAACCCTTGAGATTATGCTCCAATACCCTCCCGAAATTTTATTTTTGGATCGGAAGGAACTACTGGATCGAATAGCTAATCAAAGCACAGTACTGGTTAATCAGTCAGATAATCTTAAACCGAAAGAAAGCCTAACAATAAAACAAACCCCACAGCCTTCTATAAATAAACAATTTGATCGGCTGGTTCAAATCCTTAATGACAATCATTCTTCTGGTTTCGAGAATTATATTTTTTGCTCGAGCGAAGCTCAGCGCAAACGTTTTAATGAAATTTTTGAGGAGATGGAGACAACCGTACATTACAAAACTGAAGTATGCCCTCTCTTTGAGGGTTTTGAGGACATAGAGGCCAAAGTAGCATGTTTTACGGACCACCAAATCTTTGAGCGCTACCACAAATACAAACTGCGTTCTTCTACTGCCAAAAAAGAGGTACTAACCCTGAAAGAGTTGACCAACCTAAAACTTGGCGATTTCGTCACCCACATTGATCACGGTATAGGTAAGTTCGGAGGGCTACAAAAAATTGATGTTAACGGTGCTAAACAGGAGGCCATAAAGCTGAGTTATGGGGAAGGAGATATTCTATACCTAAGTATTCACTCGCTCCATAAAATTAGTAAATTTAACTGCAAAGACGGCCATGTTCCCAAGCTTCACAAATTGGGTTCTAATGCATGGAAAATCCTCAAGCAAAAAACCAAAACCAAAGTCAAAGCGATTGCCTTTGACTTGATAAAACTTTACGCCAAAAGAAGGGAGAAGATTGGACATGCTTTCCCGCCGGACAGTTATCTCCAATTGGAGCTAGAGGCATCATTTATGTTTGAGGATACCCCCGATCAGAGTATAGCTACAGCTGCTGTAAAAGCGGATATGGAAAACAAACGTCCCATGGATCGACTGATTTGTGGTGATGTTGGTTTTGGAAAAACTGAAGTGGCTATCCGAGCGGCTTTCAAGGCAGTTGACGACAGCAAACAGGTTGCTGTTTTGGTACCCACTACCATATTGGCTTTTCAACACTTCAAAACTTTTTCCAAGAGACTCAAAAATCTTCCTGTTCGGGTGGATTACCTGAATCGTTTTCGGTCCACCAAAGACCGAACTAAAATATTGGAAGAACTGAGAAATGGAAAAATAGACATATTAATCGGTACCCACCAGTTGGTTAATAAAACAGTGAAATTTAATGATTTGGGCTTACTGATCGTTGATGAGGAACAGAAATTTGGTGTGGCTGTAAAGGAAAAATTAAGGGATCTGAAAACCAATGTAGATGTTTTGACCTTAACTGCAACGCCCATTCCCAGAACATTGCAGTTCAGCTTGATGGCGGCACGAGATTTATCAGTTATTGCTACCCCGCCCCCTAACCGTTATCCGATCGAGAGTGAAGTGGCTCGATTCAGTGAAACCCTAGTTAGAGATGCCATTCGATACGAAATGCAGAGAGGCGGACAAATATTCTTTATTCACAACCGCGTTGAAAATATTCAGGAGTTTGCAGAAATGGTACAGCGCTTGATTCCTGATGCACGAATTGCTATTGGTCACGGTCAAATGGAAGGGAAAAGATTAGAAAAAACCTTACTGGGGTTTATGGAGGGTAAGTCGGATATTTTGATTGCTACTACAATAATAGAGAATGGGCTTGATGTTCCAAATGCCAATACAATTTTTATTAATAACGCTCAGAGTTTTGGACTGAGCGATTTACACCAGATGAGGGGAAGGGTAGGCCGAAGTAACAAGAAGGCTTTTTGCTATTTCATAACTCCACCATTAACCGCTATGGCCTCAGATGCCCAAAAAAGAATCCAAGCTATTTCTCAATTCTCAGAGTTGGGAGCAGGAATCCAAATTGCGATGAAAGATCTCGAAATCAGAGGTGCGGGAGATCTTTTGGGTGGAGAACAAAGTGGATTTATTAATGAAATAGGTTTTGAAACCTATCAGAAAATTTTAGAGGAGGCCATTGAGGAATTGAAGGAAAAGGAGTTCAAAACCTTGTTTGAAGATCAAGAAAAGGGCTGGGAGAAAAAGCATGTCAAGGAGGTGCAGATTGATACCGACTTCGAAATTTTATTCCCAGATGAATATATAAATATAGTGAATGAGCGGTTGGTGCTTTACAAAGAATTGAGTGACATTAAGAATGAGTTTGCCTTAATGGAATTCAAAAAAAATATTGAGGATCGATTTGGTGCCATTCCCCCCGAGGGCATTGAGCTTTTGAGTACGCTTCGCCTTAAGTGGTTGGCTTCAAAAATGGGATTGGAAAGGCTAATCATCAAAAAAAATAAGTGTGTGGGTTACTTTTTGGAAGATCAACAAAGTGACTTTTACCAAAGTAGTGTTTTTAATCAAATATTATTGAGTGTTCAGAAGGAGTCCAGTAAATTCAGCTTAAAAGAAAAACAAACCCGAAAAGGGTTGCGACTTCTGCTTTATTTGGATCAAGTAGAAAGTATAGAAAAGCTATTGGAGCAACTGAGTAGCTTACAGGTGGTTAGAGTAGTTTAAGATTTTTAATCACTTCAAAGGCTACATTGACATAGTGTTCATCTATGAGGATGGTGAATTCATTGGAAGTTGAAATGACCTGATTAATATTGACACCTTCCCATGACAGTTTTTGAAAAATGAAATAATAAATCCCAGGAATTTTGACATTCTCAATAGGTAGTTTAACAGTTATAGCTGAAAGATTATCTATTTTATCTATGCATATTTCGTTTTTAAATAATTCTTCAATCAAGGGAGCCAGATTACTACTCACAATGATATTAGATTCCCCCACTCCTCTAGAGGAAGTAAAGAATATATCATTTTTGTCTTTGATAACTGTTAGGAATTGGGCTTGAGCCAATAGTAAAGTTTCAGTGAGTTTAAAACAATAGTCGGTCAATGAGGAACGTACGGTAATGTCTCCTAGATTTCTTAGTACACTCACAATCTTATGGGTGGAGAGAAATTCTTCATTGTCCGAAATGCGTTTCAATGCCATGACAATTGCCCCAGTTCTGGCAGGCTTGCGCAGAACATTTTCAATGTCTGGCTGAATCTCTCTTGCTAAGGAGGTTAGGTTAATGATGCCTTGGGAAAGTGCCGTTGATAAATAGGGTTTGGTCTTAACATATTCCGATACTTGAGAGGCAATGGTTTTCAATTATTAAAAATTTGATTCATATGCAAAATTATGAATTTTAAACAAAATGTTTGTTTTGAAACATTTTAGCTAAAAGAATAAAAGTTTTTTTAAGTGTGCTTTTGATCCGAACTCTAAAATTCAAATGCATGGGTAATTATCAAAACGAATTTAAAATATTAAATTTTTTATGTTGAAATTATTATCGATAATACCTGCTAATATTTTTTTTTATGAAACGTTCTCATAAAAGGTAACCATAAATCTTTAGTTCGTTACTTAAATTCTAATGTAACTAAATTATTTTCATTTTTGGACAATAAAATTAACTTCTGATTCTAGTTAGAGGTAATTCTATTCCAGTGGGGAGTGTCTTAATTTTTTGAAATAAGCGGCTTCTAGATTCTCTGTTTTCTTTCGAGGTTATATGCTTAGATTACTAATAGTAGATAAGTTCTATATGCTGATAGGGGTTTATTATAATTTAAAATATAATTCCATGATGGGCAATAAAATCCTTATTTTTGAAAAATGAGCACGACCATGCAGCCCAAGAGATATACAATTACTGCTGCTTTACCTTACACAAATGGTCCCATTCATATTGGTCATTTAGCAGGAGTCTATGTGCCTGCAGACATATATGCGCGTTATCTCAGACTCCGAAAAAAAGAAGTAGCCTTTATCTGTGGAAGTGATGAGCATGGAGTTGCGATTGCTATTAAAGCTAAGAAAGAGGGAAAAACACCACAAGAAATAATTGATCATTACGATGAAATTATCCATCAGTCGTTTGATAACTTTGGAATCTCATTTGATAATTACTCACGGACCTCACGTGAAGTTCATCACGAAACAGCAGGAGAAATTTTTAAACAGCTGGATGATCAAGGTCAGTTTGTGGTCAAAGAAACTGAGCAACTTTATGATACAGAGGCAAAGGAGTTTTTAGCCGACCGATTTGTGATGGGAATATGTCCAATTTGTCAAAATAGTGAAGCTTACGGTGACCAATGTGAATCTTGTGGAACTTCACTAAATGCTACAGATTTGATAAACCCAAAGTCGATGCTTTCTGGAAGCATCCCTAAATTAAAAAAAACCAAACATTGGTTTTTACCCCTTGACGAACATGAGAATTTTATCAAGGAATGGATTTTGGAGGGGCACAAAAAAGATTGGAAATCTAATGTTTATGGACAAGTAAAGTCATGGATCGACAATGGGTTGCAGCCCCGTGCTGTTACAAGAGATTTAGACTGGGGTATCCCTGTCCCAGTTGCTGGAGGAAAAGGAAAAGTCCTATATGTTTGGTTTGATGCACCAATTGGATATATCTCTTCTACCAAGGAATGGGGTCAAAAAAATAATATCGACTGGGAACCTTTTTGGAAATCTGAGGATACTCAGTTGGTTCATTTTATTGGTAAAGATAATATCGTCTTTCATTGTATTATTTTCCCCATTATACTAAAAAATACGGGTATCTACATTCTACCTGCGAATGTCCCTGCTAATGAGTTTCTTAATCTTGAGGGAAATAAAATTTCTACCTCCAAAAACTGGGCGGTATGGTTGCATGAATATTTGGAGGACTTTCCTGATAAACAGGACGTTTTGCGATATGCACTTACGGCGAACGCACCCGAGACAAAAGACAACGATTTTACATGGAAGGAGTTCCAAACGCGAAATAACAGTGAGTTAGTTGCCATTTTTGGAAATTTCATCAATAGGGTGATGATACTGACCCTGAATTATTACGATGGAAAAGTTCCTCCACTGGGAAATCTTAGTGATAAGGATGAAGAGGCACTATCCTTACTAAGAGAGTTTCCTTCAATAATAGAAAATAAAATAGAGCATTATCAATTCAGAGCTTACAGCCAGGAGGTGATGAACTTGGCCCGTTTAGGAAATAAGTATTTGGCAGAACAGGAGCCTTGGAAATTGATTAAGACGGATTCTAGAAGGGTAGAAACTATAATGTTCATTGCTTTGCAAATTGCTGCGGGAATTAGTATTCTTAGTGAACCTTTGTTACCTCATACAACTCAGAAGTTGAAAGATATGCTTAACCTCGAGACTTCTTGGGACGAATTAAGTGATGAACAGTATTATCTTACAACTGGTCATGAGGTTAATCAATCGCAATTACTTTTTGAAAAAATAGAAGATGAGGAGATTGAAAAACAATTACAAAAATTAAAAAATAATTTATCCCATGAAAACGAACAAAATGAAGTGGAGGAGGCACCAAAAAAAATGATTTCATTCGATGAATTTACACAAATGGATTTGAAAACAGGTACCATTCTTAAGGCAGAAAAAATGGAAAAAACGAAAAAGCTTTTGGTCTTGAAAGTTGACCTGGGTCAAGAGCAAAGAACAATCGTCTCTGGAATAGCCGAAAGTTATTCACCAGAGGAGATAGTTGGCAAAAAAGTTTCAGTACTAACCAATCTTGAACCCAGAACGATTCGAGGCGTTAAAAGTCAAGGCATGATTCTGATGGCAGAGGATGGAGACGGACGATTGATTTTTATTTCCCCTGAGGACGAAAATACACCCAGTGGTTTGAATATTCGGTAAATAGTCGCTGTGATACCTGTTGCGTTTGATCCCATTTATGTGTTGCCCCTACCTGAAAACCATCGGTTTCCAATGGAAAAATACGATCTCCTGCAGAAGCAGTTGATTCACGAAGGTACTTGTGATCCGAATGACTTTTTTTCTCCCGAATCCATTTCCGATGCCATTGTAAAAGTTGTCCACCATACAGGTTATGTAGATCGGTTGAAACGTCAAGGCTTGAATCGATCAGAAATGAGAAAAATAGGCTTCCCAATTTCTCGACAGTTGGTAGAAAGAGAATTTATTATTAGTGGTGGCACATTAGAGGGGGCATTGAAATCTTTGCAAGAAGGAATATCATTTAATATTGCAGGGGGAACGCACCACGCCTACTCTACCCATGGGGAGGCTTTTTGTATGCTCAATGACCAAGCGATTGCTGCGCGATATTTATTGGATCATGACCATGCTCAAAAGATATTGATTATTGATTTAGATGTTCACCAAGGGAATGGCACTGCTGAGATATTCCAAAAAGAGGATCGGGTATTTACTTTTTCTATGCATGGGAAAAAGAATTATCCTTTTAAAAAAGAAAAAAGTGATTGGGATATTGCTTTCGAAGATAAAACTGATGATGAAGAGTACCTGAATGTATTGAGTGAAACCCTACCAAAGCTTTATGATAAGGTTGATCCTGATTTTGTTTTTTACCTCTCTGGGGTGGATGTGGTAGCTACCGACCGATTGGGTCGATTAGGGATGAGTGAAGCGGGTTGTAAAAAACGGGACGAAATAGTGCTAGAAAACTGTTACAAACGTTCTTTGGCTTTACAATGTAGTATGGGTGGAGGTTACTCCAAAGACATAAAGTTGATTATTGAGGCACATGCAAATACGTATCGTGCAGCAAAGCAAATTTATTAACGCCAGGTTTGACTTTTCATGTTAAGGGTAGCGACTACGATATCTTTCCTGCTGATTTGTCCAACCAACTGATTTTTATCGAGAACTGGGAAACGCCTTCTAGAGGTTTTAAAAAATCTTGATGCCGCCTCAAAAATAGTTTCACTGGCTTCAATGGTATCAACTTTTTTGGTCATAAAATGAGCTACGGTCTTGTCCAATATAGGCATATTAAAATAGCGACTATCCGATATTTCTTTCATACAATCCGCCTCTGATATTACCCCAATTAATTTTCCTGCTTGATCGACAACAGGACCACCAGATATACGGTATTTAATGAATTTCTGCATGACTTCATGGATGGATTGGTTTTTAGTAAAAACGACTATATCACGAGTCATGATGTTGGCGACCAATAAAGTTTTATTTGATGATTTAGAAAGGGTCTCCCTTTGCCCTTGAAAACTTTTTATCGGCATAACTCATTGTTTTTAGATTCCTTAATATAGCAATTTTTAAAATATCATTTAATATTTTTGATAAATATCTAATTAAGAAATTAAATAAAAATTAAAGCTTAATGAGTGTTATTGGCATATTGGGTGGTGGATGGTTAGGTTTGGCTCTAGCAAGTGAGGGATTAGAAAAGGGACACGAAGTGAGGATAAGTGCAACTAGTGAAGAAAAAACTAAACAGCTTTTTTCGGAAGGATATTCGGCTTATTTTTTAAAAATAAGTAAATTAGAAGTTCAAGGACAACTTAATTTTTTTAAAGACTTAGATACATTAGTCATTACAATTCCACCTGGTTTAAGGAAAAATAAAGAGCGTAATTATGTGGTGCTTTTGGAGCAAGTGGTTAAAAAGATTGAATCTTTCAAAATCCAAAAGGTAATATATACAAGTAGTACTTCGGTTTATGGTTTTCAGGAAGAAGTAATTACTGAGGAAAGTGCGTTGTTGGGAAATACTCCATCGGCTCAACAAATCATAAAAGTCGAACAAAATCTTATCGAAAACAACAACTTTTCTTGTAGTATTATCCGTTTAGGGGGATTGATGGGTCCTGATCGTCATCCCATTTTTAGTTTAAGTGGCAAAAAAAATCTTCCTAACCCCAATTCTCCAATAAACTTTATTCACCAAAAAGATGCAGTGGCTATTCTCCTTAAATTGACAGAAAATTTTGTTGGAGATGAAGTGTTCAATGGAGTCTGCCCTTTCCATCCTAGCAGAAAAGAATATTACACCCAAATGGCAGAAATAGCCGAACTCCCGGCTCCTACTTTTGAGGAAAAAGGTAGGATAAGTGGGATTGTCAGTGCTGAGAAAGTGGTAAGTGAATTGAATTGTCAATTCATGGTGAAAAACTTGTTAATATTAAATTAACGATTGAATTGTTTGTCGGATTGATTCTTTTTAGATTGTAAAAAAAAATTGTCCACTTTATCAGACTATATTAGTTTACTTAAAAAAATTCTCACACTTCTAAAGAATTCAAAATTAGAGTATTTAAAAGCTTCTGACGAGTCCAACAACTCGAAGGACAAGCGGCATTTGAATTTACAGTCTACTCTTAGAAATCGCTATTTTCAGGATGTAGCTAAATTGTTGCGGTCGCTCAATGTGGAGTTAGATAACTTGTTGATCCACCGCCTAAATTTTGAAGAAATAGTTGTTTCTTCGATCAAAAAAGCGAATCATAGTCATTTGCATAAATGTCTTAAATACGATCGAAAACTTCTATCACTCTATGATGAAGCTATTGCGCTCGAAGCTAAAGCTTCAGTTTTAAAAATCCAACAAGACAAAATTTCCAAATCTGTATCCGAGAGTATTTACTTATTGGAAAGTGCTGGATTCATTTTGGAATCTTGAAAAATAGGTAAATCAACTGCCATTGAATCGAGAGGAATTTTATTTTCTTCTGCCACTGTGATCATCCTCTTAATTAGAATGTTGTACTCTGAATATAATTGGTCCAATGCTTGGTTGAGTTTTTCGTTCTGTTTATTAGAAGCGTAGTAATGGCATTTTATGATTTGAGTTTGGACGACTTTTACCCTACTGAAAATGGGAAGTTTGTCAAATTTTTCTGGAAAAGGATTTTTTAATAAATTTAGGGAGATTTTATAGAGCTCTTTTAAATAGGTCATAATTCCCTCTGGATTTAGTTGGCTTATATCTTCAATTGCATCCATAAGTTTTTTGAAGTCAGCCCAAAGATTAATTTGATTTCCCTCAATAAATTCGGGAGTAAGTTTAATCACTTGATATGCACTCTTGGGGGAGGATATCCCCACCTTCTTTTTTGTTTCCAAATTTATTGATCGTGCCTCTGGTTTTTTTTCCTTACAAGAGAAAAGAATTAAAATTAAAAAGGGAATGAATATATAGCGCATAATGAATCAAAGTTAGAGTTTTATAACCCAATGGTGGTTTCCTTAATTAATAAAACGGTAAAAAAGATAATTTGTAAAAGATACAATTGGTGAGAAAACCATCCTTTCATAGAAATTTTAAAATAATGAAAAATGGATTGCAGAAAAAGAGCGACAGCAGCCCATCCAATATAGTTTTGAATAGGTGCCTCTCCCCCTTCAAATACCCAAAAATCCAAAACTGGTGCAATGGGTTCAATTAATAGATCAAGAAAAAGCATCAAACCAACCCCAATAATAATACGCATAAAAATATTTTTATAAAATTGTTGAGCAATGGCTCCTGTAATTAAGGTGAGTAATGTCCAATTAACGCCGATAAGTAGTGGTACTCCTAAAAGCTTATACCCTAGGGCCTCACCGTATTGGTAATGACCAAATATCCAACCCCGATGAACTCCCAAAATCTCTGAAATCATACCCGTCAAAAACCCAATTATAATCATTGGAAAAAACCATTTGTGTCCACTACAGTTGACAATTAACAGCACAAAATTAATGGATAAGTTGAGTGGAGTGACCGAAATAAACCATTCTGAGTTACCGTATATAATACCTAATATTCCACTGACATGAAACAACCATATAATAAGAATGGATATATTTTCATGGTTTAATTTTATTGGAATCATTAAGTTTCAAGGTATTAAATCAGTTGCAATTTTGGCAGAAAGTAGACATAAAGGGATGCCTCCTCCAGGATGCACAGTACCACCACAAAAATATAAATTTTTGATTTTGGAACTAAAGTTAGGGTGTCTCAAAAAGGCCGCCATCATATCGTTGCTTGAACTTCCGTAAAGTGCTCCCATATGAGATGATGTTTTTTGTTGAATTAGCGAGGGGGTTAAAACTTCCTCTTCCTTAATCAATGGATTTAAATTGGTTTTGAGAATACGGTTAAGTTTAGCAATGGTTTTTTCTCTGAGTTGATTTTTGATTTTCTCCCAATCCTGGCCGTGATCAGCTGCTGTATTGATCATTACAAACCAATTTTCTCCTCCTTGAGGAGCATCTGTGGGAATATCTTTGGAAGTGATGTTGACGTATACAGTAAAATCTTCACTAATTTTATTTTGATTAAAAATAGCCTCAAATTCTGCTTTATAATCCTTTGAAAAAAATATGTTATGTAGATCAAGTTGGTCAAATTTTCGTTGGATTCCCCAATAAAATATAACGGCAGAACTGGATCGCTCTTGACTCAAAATACGATCGGGGGGTTTGGTATTTTTGAGTAAGTTTTTATATGTAGGGAAAATATCCATATTGGATAAAGTAATGTCGGACTTGAGAATTTTTTTTTCAGTTTTTACTCCGATGGCCTTTCCTTTGTCAAGCAAGATTTGATTTACTTTTTCCCCCATATGGAAAGTGACTCCTTTTTTTTTTGCCAATGTATAAAGGGATAGTGTAATTTGTTCCATTCCTCCCTCAGGGATAAAAGTTCCAAATTCCTGTTCAAGGTGTTGGACCATCGTCATAATACCAGGGGTTTGAAATGGCGAGGAACCATTATAAGTAGCGAAGCGGTCATACATTTGAACCAAGTGAGGTTCCTTAAGTTGACGTGCATTTACGGTATGCAGATTTTGGTTGATTTCGTAAAGATTTAAATTGATAAGCGCTTTAAGTGTTTTTATATTTAAGAAACCTTTGAGTTTGTGAAGGGATTGATCTAAAAAAAGAGGGGCGGTCAAATCAAATTTTTTCTTAGCCCGCTTGAGGTATTTTTCCAATAAAGTGGCTTTTACACCCAATTTATTTTGGACTTCTTCAAGAAAAAGTTTTGGATCGGCATATGCAGTAACTCGTGTTTTGTCTTCCCAAAAATACTCACAGGCAATTTTTTTCTTTTTATAAGTAAAAAAATCGCTAGCTTTCTCACCGTGAAGTTCAAATAATTCATTTACAAATTGTGGCATGGTAAAAAGAGATGGTCCTGCGTCAAATCGATACTCTCCCATTTTGAAAGCACTTAGTTTACCTCCAGGATAATCGTTGTCTTCAAAAACGGTTACCCTGTAGCCTTTTTTTGACAAGCGTAATGCAGCGGCAATCCCTCCTATACCTGCTCCAATGACAATGGCTGTTTTCATAAATTACTCATTTTGGTAAAGAAGGGTTTACAAATCCACTATCTGAAATCACATGAAATCGGGCAAATAGGTCTTCACTGTACCATTTTTGATTTCTTGTTTTTTTGATGATTTCTGAATGGGTCTTTCCGCTGTAGGCAAATTCCTTTACAGACTCAAAACTGTCCCAAAGGCTAAGGGTGGCTTGTTGGACAAAGGGCCATTCTCCAATCCCTTTAAAAAATTGTACGCCAGAAGCATTTTCGATTGCGGCACTAGCAGCAGGTACAGATTTCCAAAAAGGAAGGAGACGTGAAGGTCGTAATGTGGCTCGCGTAATAACGGCCACAGGCATGTTAGAATAATTTTTGTTCAGGTTTTGCTCTACAAAGGGATTTTTACCACTCCAAAATCCGTGACTTTTTACCGGCAACATTTTTATAGTTCTAATTGAGAAAGATTTCTTATGATAGGTTTTGATAATCGGGTTGTGTTTTAAAAAATTATCTGCTGATTTTTTATTGTCCCAAACACCCAAAAAGGCATAAGTTCCAAAATCTGGCCAAAGACTGAATCCATTTCCACCTCCAGTTCCCATTAGTTTAAAAAACCTAAGTCCCTTGTTTTGTGAAATTTTAGTTGGTGCAAGTCCCATTTGAGCGAATGCCCAGCGTTTATTTTTACGAAATTTAAAAAAAGTAATAGTTGTCAATCCTTGCATCTAAATCCTTGTCATCCTTCAATACTAAATTAGGAAAAAACTGTCAAAAGAAGAGAAAAAATAGTTAGGTTAAAAAACGCCTCTGCTAGGATTTTAGAATTTGACTTTAAGAGATAGTAGTTGCAGAGGCGCTAATTAATAAATTGAATTTAAACTTTCTGAATATATATAAAAAATATTTTAACAAAAAAGGTTAAACAATAAAAAATTGAAGTTTTTATTGAATATTAAAAAGGAATTTGAAATTGATTATCTTTGAACAGCTGTATATATATTATGACACCTTCATTTGTAGCCTTTATTGTTATCGTTTCCATTGTAGGAGTAATGATTGGGATTTTCATTGACCTCTCCAAAAAATAATCCGTCTTGAAATCTCAGGTTTTTTTCGATAAGTTCATCTATTTACTTATTATTTGCAATGTATTTGCAATGATTCTAGAGTCTCATGTTTCTATTAGAAATGTGTATGGTAAAATGTTTCATTTATTTGAAGCGATATCTATTTATATTTTCTCTTTTGAATACTTGTATCGCGTTCGAATTGCCTATTTGGACAAACGAATGAAAGGGGTATATCAATATGTGTTCAGCACTTTTGGTCTGATTGACTTGATTTCCATCTTGCCTTTCTACCTTAACCAGTTTGTAAAAGTGGATGGAAGGTTCTTGAGGATTTTGAGACTGTTTCGTCTGACCCGTATTTTTAAGTTGGGCAGAGACAGCAATTCTCTAAAATTATTTGTAAAAGCATTGAAGGGAGTTAGTAATGAATTGAAGTTTACCTTATTTCTTTCAGCATTGGCGATATTATTTTCTGCATCTGCGATCTATTATTTAGAGCATGAGGCCCAACCTGATAAGTTTTCCAGCATCACTGAGTCCATATGGTGGGCCACTGTTTCGCTAGCTACTGTAGGCTATGGTGATGTTTATCCAGTAACAGCTGGAGGGAAAATTTTTGCTTCTATCATTTCACTGATTGGGATTGGGATTGTGGCCATTCCAACAGGTATTATTTCAGCATCATTTGTAGAGGAAATTCATTCGATGAGAAGAGGGAAAAAAAAGTAGTTTTATTTGGATTGAATATTTAGTTAATACATTGTTGTAAAGTCGAAGGATTTTTAGCCACATTATCACAAAAACTACTCGGTTTATTGATAGCTTTGTAAGGAATGAGAAAGAGCATTAGCATTATCGGTTCTGGTTTTTCGTCATTGTCTGCGGCATGTTATTTGGCACAGTCTGGACATGAAGTTGAAATTTTTGAAAAAAACAGTACTCCTGGGGGCCGAGCCCGACAATTTAAAAAAGATGGTTTTGTATTTGACATTGGTCCCTCTTGGTATTGGATGCCCGATGTTTTTGAAAAGTTTTTTGGAGATTTTGGCAAATCAGTAAGCAACTATTATGAGTTGGAGCGATTGGACCCAGGCTATCAGGTCTATTTCGGTGAGAACGATTTCATATACATCGGAGACTCGTTGGAAAAGATCTATGATGCTTTTGAAACGGTGGAGCAAGGTAGTGCTACCAAGCTCAAAAAGTTTATCGCTAAAGCGGCTGACAATTATAAGATTGCGATTGATAAATTGGTTTACCGCCCTGGCGTTTCTCCAATGGAGTTAGTTACCCCCGATACCATCAAAAAAATAGGTTACTTTTTTTCAAATGTAAAAAAAGAAGTGACCAAAGAGTTTAAAAATCCTAAGCTGTCGCAAATCCTTCAGTTTCCTGTACTTTTCTTAGGAGCAAAACCTGCAGATACTCCCGCTTTTTACAACTTTATGAATTTTGCAGATTTTGGATTGGGAACTTGGCATCCCAAAGATGGAATGTACAGTATTGTAAAAGGGATGGTAAAACTGGCCGAAAGTCTTGGGGTAAAAATTCATGTAAACAGTCCTGTGGAAGAAATATTATTGGAAAACCAAAAGGCGGTAGGGTTGAAAACCAATGGGAAAATAGTCCTTTCAGATATAGTTTTGAGTGGTGCTGACTACCACCACACAGAGACATTACTGCCCAAAAATCAACGTGCTTACACTGAAGCCTATTGGAGTAAGAAAACATTTGCTCCTTCTTCACTGCTCTTTTATTTAGGGTTGAATAAAAAGGTGAAAAATGTTTCCCATCACACTTTGTTTTTTGATGTGGATTTTGATAAACATGCTGAAACTATTTATGATACGGAAAAATGGCCAAAGGAGCCACTTTTCTATGCTAATTTTCCCTCTATTTCTGATCCAAATATGGCACCAAAAGGAAAAGAGGCATGTTTTATTTTGATTCCCTTAGCTCCCGGATTGAAGGATACTGATGAACTAAGAGATCAATATTTTGATATCGTATTGAAGCGATTGGAAAAACTAACCGATCAAAAAATTGAAGATGATATTTTGTTTAGGGAGTCTTTTGGTGTGAATGACTTTATTTCGGTTTACAATTCTTATAAGGGTAATGCTTATGGCATGGCAAATACATTATTACAAACCGCCTTTTTAAGACCTAAATTGAAAAGTAAAAAAGTGAAAAATCTTTATTTTACTGGACAATTGACAGTTCCCGGTCCTGGTGTACCCCCTGCTTTGATATCAGGCAAACTAGTTGCTGGCCTAATTGAAAAAGCCTAGAACCACCAATATACTAGAACAAATTCCTCATCTTTAACATTTATAACAGAATCAAGCTTTCTAATGTTGACCTCCAATTCTGCATCATACTCCGCCAGTTGCTCAGATATTTGCTCCCATAGTCCTAACCTTTTGAAAAGGTTGTATTTTAAATATTTATCGTCTTGGATATAATTTCGATTTTTAATAAAAAATTTCATGTCGTATAAATCGATCTTATCCAAATCGTATATCCATTTGTTTGCTATTCTGGATTCAAATTGATCTACATATACTTTTTCTTCTCTGTCAGAGTTCAACATCAAATATTTTAGATCTGTGCCATCGTAGGTGTTGTTTACAAAACGTCCTACCTCCGATCCCAGAAATCTAAAAGTTCCATCGAGTTTTATAGCTTCATAAACTACCCTTGGAGGGTTAAAGGGATTATAATTGTTATAGAATGAAATGGGGGAATAAAATTGACCATCTGATTCGTCTAGAAATAAAAAAACACTATCACTATCTATCTCCCATTTTTGATAAAGTTGAGCATAAAGGTTTCTTATCCACTGATTTTCTTCAATAT
>CENP01009010.1_pt1 | contig 27105 bp, 29 predicted proteins | sample 361281 | NCBI WGS metagenome assembly CENP01 (sample SAMEA2591122, study PRJEB7988) | marine metagenome | biome: marine biome (ENVO:00000447); feature: deep chlorophyll maximum layer (ENVO:xxxxxxxx); material: saline water (ENVO:00002010), including plankton (ENVO:xxxxxxxx) | depth 70 m | reverse complement strand
TAACTTGAATTTATATTACCTGTTTTAGCAAATAACAAGTTTAACTGTACATCAGTTGGTTTGAAGATTTCCTTTGCAAAAAGGAAGCTTTCTATCATCTTGTTAAATGTTACTTTAGTAAATGTTGAATCCAAATTTGAAGGAAAATATATTCCAATATCAACCGTAGGCTTTCCATTTACGAGATCACTATTTATTTGATTGATGTCAATTGAATCAATAAGGCTCCAATTAACATCAGGTACTAAATCATCATTATAATTTGAAGTAAGATTAGATGAATTTATACAACCAGTAACCATTACAGATATTAAGAAAACCAGCATAGTGTTTTTAGGTACAAAAGGCATATTCATTTTCTTTTTTAATTTCTTCCAAACTCCAATATAATGATAAAACAAATAATACTAATCTTAGGTAAAAACCAAAATTAAAATTGCCATCCATAGCAAGGAGAATTGCTCTACTAGCAAAATAAATAGGAAAAACTAAGTATATATATCTTTTCAAAATTTATACTTTTGATAATTCACTCAAAAAAATTGCTAAAGAGTTAGCTACATTTAAACTATCTGGTTTCAATTTTCCAGTTCTAAAATGCGGTATAGTTAACTCACAGTTTAGATTTTTTAAAATGTCTTTTGATATACCGTGAGATTCACTGCCAAATATATAAGTGGCGTTTTTAACCAATCTATATTTATAAATTGATTTGCCATTTAAGCTTGCCCCAAAAATTGGTTTTTTTAATGATTTTAAAGAATCCCCTAGATTATCTAAATAATGGCATCTAACTCTTACAATTGATCCCATAGAGGCTTGTATTGCTTTTGGATTATAACAATCAACAGTTTCATTACTACATAATATTTGAGATAGCCCAAACCAATCACATAATCGAATGATTGTTCCTAAATTACCTGGATCACTAATTCCATCTATTGCAATTGTAGTTGACTCTGACATAATTCTTTTTGATTGAGGCAAATTAAAAACACCCAAAACTGGACTTGGAGTCTTAAAATGGGTTATTTGCTTCATCTGGCTTAATTTTATTGGTCTTGCATCTGGATAAAGATTTTTTTTAGTAGAAAATAGCATTTCATATTTCCAACCATTGCTTATTAATTCCTCAATTGTTTTTTCACCTTCAGCTACGAAAAGTTTATTTTGGACTCGATACTTTTTTTTACTTAATTGAAATATTAGTTTACGATCCTTAATTGATATCATAATGCCTTATTTACAATATTCTAAACTTAATATAATTAATTATTAATAATTCAATAAATTAAAATAATCTACAAAAACTGATTATAATCATTTTAATATTATACTTTTACACAAATTAAATTAATGAATTAATGAATCAAGGAATTGTAAAGTTCTTTAATGAGACTAAAGGTTTTGGTTTTGTTAAAGAGATTGATTCAGATGCCGAACATTTCGTTCACATTTCTGGAGTAATTGACAGGATAAAAGAAGGAGACAAAGTAGAATTTGAATTAATAGAAGGTAAAAAGGGGTTAAATGCAGTTAATGTAAAAATTGCCTCTGAAGACTAACTACAAAACCCCCTAAATTATTAGGGGGTTTTTTCATTAAAAATTAGACAGCTTCAGCCAACTCAATTTCTCTATTTTGAGTCTGAGCATGGTTTTGAAGTTCTTTTTTTAATGCTAATGCGTGGCCTTGGTTTGGTTCCAAAGCTAACATAATCATATCATTCATAATCTTAAACTTTAAAGTTAAACTTATGTAACGATTCATTCGGGTGCGTTCTCTCCACCCGCGACTATATTATTGAACCCAGTCCACACGGGTTATCGATAAAGGAAATCGACATTTAAATTTACAAAAAAAGAATAATTTAAATATCATTCATCTTTCTTAATTCTGAAAGCAAAAAATTTGACCTCTGCTTATATGTCAAAGGAGTTCCAGGTTCATTTATTTTATCATAAAGTCTCCAATAGTCATTAATACGATCAGAGCAAATATTTGAATCCAATAAATACTTTTCAAACTCTTTTCTTGTCATTAAATTATAGTTATCTAGGTTATTCTTGTCTTGCAAACTTTAGTGCATCATCTGTCCAATCTGGAATGTCTCTTATAATGTCTAAAATGTTGTTAGTTTCATCAACAACATTCCACATTTTTAAATGCCTTTTATCCATAAAATTTTGATCAACACATCTCTCCAACATTTCTATTAAAGGATTATAAAAGCCTTGGGTGTTAATAATAACTATTGGCTTTAAGAATAGGCCTAACCTCTTTAATGTAATGGCTTCTATAAGTTCATCTAATGTTCCACATCCACCTGGCAAAGCTATTACTGCATCAATATTTTCTAAAAACTTAGATTTCCTCTCATGCATTGTATCAACAAGTTCTAATTTTTCTAGTCTTTTATGAGTCCATTCAATATCTTGCATAAACTTTGGACTAATACCTGTAATTTTTCCACCATTATCTATAATTACATCAGCAAGATGACCCATTAGTCCTCCTCCACCCCCTCCATAAACAACTTCAACATTTTCCTTGATTAATTCTTTTGCTAATTCTTTAGTAGAATCAAAATATTTTTTTTCAATTTTTGAACTTGAAGAACAATAAACACAAATTTTCATCTCATCTAAATTATAAAAACTTAGTCAATAATATCGGACATTCAGTCTTCAATAAAAATAATTTACAGCATATTCAACATTGGTTTAATGATGAGGGCGAAATAGTAAGAGAAGACTACTACTTTAATCCTGCTCAACTACCTTAATAAATATGAATTATTAACCCCCTTCATTTAAGATGGGGGTTTTTATTTTTTAAGAGCAGATAATTCTCTTATTCTCGATTTATTAAGTATACTGTCTTTTAATTCTCTCTTTCTTTCAAACTCATTGTCGGTAACATTGATTTTCATTCTCTCTCTATTTACAGTATAAATCTCATAATTAAACATTGCAAGATTAAGAAATTCAAGAGCTTTGATTTCATTATCAACACCGCCTAAATTTTCGTCAAGGGCAATTGCTCTGGAATAAACTGAAATAATTTCATCTGCAATAATACTGTAAGCTTCAACTGATGCATCGTTAAGAGTTGAGGAATTCAACTCCTTGGTTTCATATGAAGGTTCACCTAAATCAGAATAATTGTAACTATCTAAATAATAAATTTCATTACCGCATCCAATCATTAATAGTGATATAAAAAAAATCTTTCTCATATTTAAATTTAAAAAAAACTCTAACAATTATTATTGTAAATTAAATAATACTTTTAGTGATAAGTGATTTTACCAGTAAGCTATACCATTAAATTAGACTTTGACAAGACTAAAGTCTGGTCAATTCTTTCAAAAAGAGAACATCTAAATCTTTTCCATCCTTTTTGCAAAAAAAATATTGCCTATTCATGGAATAAAAAATCAAAAGAAGACTCTTTGGAGTATTTAAATGGAGTTAAACTGTATAGAAATTTTTTTGAATGGAATGAAGGTTCTGGCTTTAAATTAATCATTGGCAGAAAAGATGGTAAAAAATCCAAAGTAATATGGGATATAAAAGGTGATAAAAATACTAGGGTAAAAATAACTGTTTACCCTCATATTCTTGGTGGAAAAAATAAACTATTTTACCTATTTGCATATGTATTTTTTATTAGACCAGGTCTAAAAAAATATTTAAAATCTGTGTTACTTGGTCTAGAGTGGTATCTTAAAAATCAAAAGCCAATTTCTAACAATCAATTTGGTTCTCACAAATGGTTTTCTCTAGTTGACTAATTGGATTATCATGATTCATATTACTATGATCCATCATATTGTGATCCATATGTTTTTTACCAATGTTAAATATTGGAGTCATTATACCTATAGTTTTCATCATTTCTGAGTGATTGTAAAAAACTTTAAGATTTTTATTTTTGAAAAGCTTGTAATCAATACCAAAATATGGTTCAGTTCCATCCATGTCCATATCCATATCCATATTCATACCCATATTCATTGACATGTCAGATTCATTACGCATCTTCATGTCCATTAAACCAGCTGCAATATTAAATCTGCCTATGTTATACTTTATGTTATACATTATTTCATAATCACCATCCGTTTCAAATGGTGTAATCATTAAACCAGCACCCAATGTAACTTTTGGTAGCACCATGTAATTGATACCCACTCCTAACTTAGCGATATCATTTTCAACATCCATTGCTCCTGAGGCACCAATATGAAATTGAGAGTAAGCAGCTGAGGAAAATAGTATTGATAATGTAATAATTAGATTTTTCATAAATGTTTACTTAGGTAAAGAGCCGTGACGATCATAATAGTCTTTATCGTAATTTATTTTTTCTTTACTAGATAAAATTAAAGAAATTAAAACAAGTAGAGTTACTAAAACTCCAAAAATAAATATAGATGTAGTTAAATCTCCTAATAATAAATCTCTAATTTGACCATATCGATTCATAAAACAAACTTATTCATATAGACTAACATATTAACTTTGTGTAATATAATTAACAAAAATTTTTGATTTTAGTATTAAACTAAAATCTACATTTGTATTGTGTTTAAGTATAAAAAAATCTCTAAAGAATACTATCCTGAAATCCTATTTATTGTTTTTCTTATAGTTATGTTTGCTAAGGTTTTCTTCATGGTTCAACTAGCAAATGCTTAAGCCTTAATTTTAAATACTATTTTATTATTTAAATTAAGCTTAAAATAACATCTTCTCTCTTACTGTCTTTGATTTACTTCAATCCAATTACCTTCAGGGTCGGTTAAATAAATTTGAAATGCGTTGTCATGAGGTCTAATATTATATTGAAGTTTTTTACCATCCCAACTTTCAAAGTAAATGTCATTACTTTTTAAATACTCCATAAAAATTTCAAGATTATCTATAGTAACTGCTAAATGATTTGCTTTGATTTTCTCATGATTTGCTTCTTTGTTTTCACCTAGATGAATTTCAAAGCCATCTCCAATATCAAACCATCTTAATGAAGGGTTATCTATTTCAATTTCTTCAAACTTAAATATATTTAAAAAAAAGTCGCCTACTTTATTTAAATCTCTTACCTCATATGCAAGATGGTCAGTTTTACTAATTGTAAATTCCTGAGAATAAACATTGTTTAAATGAAAAATAGATAATATAATAGCAAACCTAGAAATCATTTTCATCTTCACAAGTTAATCAAAAAGTTAAAATTGATTAAATTAGGCTTATGTTACATTTGTCAAGCAGTTTAAAAATACTTCTGATTTTTTTGATATTTATATCCTGTGAGTCTATTGATAATTCTAATAAATGGGTTAGTTTATTTGATGGGGAAAGTCTAGATGGATGGGAGATGAAAATTTCTGGTTATGAATTAAATGATAATTATAAAAATACTTTTAGAATTGGTGATGGGACTATCAAAGTGACATATGAAGATTATGATTTATTTGATGAAAATTTTGGACATATTTTTTATACAAATAAGAAATTTAAAAATTATCATTTAAAACTTGACTATAGATTTTATGGCGAACATGTTAATTCATTTAAAAACGAAAATGATGCTTGGAATTATAAAAACAGCGGAGTTATGCTGCATTCTGAACATCCAAATCAAATGTTTTTAGATCAAGGATTTCCTGTAAGTATAGAAGGACAATTTCTTGGAGGCTCTGGTGTAAATGATAGGCCAACACTTAATATGTGCTCACCTGGAACCGAGGTTGATATAAATGGAACTCAAGCCATGCAGCACTGTGTTAACTCAACCTCAAAAACAATTCATACTGAACAATGGGTGAGTGTTGAGTTTCTTGTTTTTTCAGATTCAATTGTTCACCATATAGTTGATAAAGACACAGTAATCACATATTCTAATATTCGTTTTGGAGGAACATACTTATCTGATAACTTCTCTGATAAAATTGGAGAACCTTTACAAGAGGGTTATATATCTCTTCAATCTGAAGGTCATCCTATTGAGTTTAAAAATATCAGAGTTAAAGAACTGGATTAATACTATAATATCTTGCCCCAATCTCCTCCAGTATATATTTCAATTATAGACCATGCTGAGAATAAGCTAATTATTATTATAAAAATTAGAGTGTAAAAAATCCAAAATAATTTTTTTTTTATTAAATAAAATAAAGACCCAACTATGAAAGAAGGTACATTAAGAATTAAGACAAGCATTAAAGGATCAATTAAAATAAATGACTCAAAGTCAAAGTTGTGGATTAAAAAGAAAACTAATCCTAAAAAGTAGCTTACAATTATATATGACTTTAACTTACTCATAATAATTTATATCCAAAAACAGGTTTTAAAATTAATGATTTATCTAATTTTTATGAGTGGGTTCATAGTTAAGGATTTAGTGGTAAATTACACAATTCGGTCTAAAGCTTTTTAATTTTTATATTCCTAAATGAAAGATCATTACCATAATCTTGAAAGCCAATATATCCAGTCTTAAACTCACCATAATCTTTATTATCTCGCCACATTGAATTATTTTTCTTTTCATACCATTCATCTGACCAAGGTGTAAATGATAAAACTTTATTACCATTTAACCAATATTCAACATTTTCCTCAGTAAATATTATTTTTGAAGAATTCCACTGACCTACAGGATTTAAAATTTTCATTTTTGGATCTGCTGCATACATCCCATAATCAGAAGCTGTTTTTTGTAGTGGTGTTAATGAAATACCATGAATTGAATCATAATTAATATCGTCAATTATTTGATACTCCGGCGATCCTCCACCAGATTCTTGTAAATGATAAAAAATACCACTATTGCCTCCTGGTGGAATCTTCCACTCTAAATAAAGCTCGAAATTGTCAAACATTTCGGCACCATAAATAATATCTATTTTTTCATCCTCTTCTGTACCTTCTTTCCTTAGAGTTAAGGTTCCATCAATTATTTTCCAACCAGAGTGTAAATTAGACCCATCTCTTGCTAACCAACCACTAGTAGATGAACCATCAAATAAGTTTATCCACTCAGACTCTGACTCAACATTAGAATTACATGAGATAAGAAGAAAAGAAATTGAAAATAAGATTTTTTTTATCATTGTTCTAATTTAAGAATTCTCTTTTTTTCACAATTAAAGAATCAAGGATTTAAAGTCTTTCTTAGTACTTTACCGGCCTTAAGGCCCATAAAGTTGAAATTATCTACAGCTAATTCTCCATTTACTATTACGTACTTAATTCCATCTGGATACTGATGAGGAGATGTGAAAGTAGCATTATCTTTTACCGTGTTTTTATCAAAAATCGTTATATCTGCTTTCATACCTTTTTTTATCAATCCCCTATCATTTATTCCAAAAGCAATTGCAGGGAGATGTGTCATTTTATAAATAGCTTCACTTAATTTTAGAACTTGATCTTCTCTTACGTACTTTCCTAAAACTCTGGGGAAAGTTCCATAAGCTCTAGGATGTGGATGTCCAACTCCCGGCTCAGATAATCTTCCATCAGAAGCAATCATAGTATGAGGATACTTCATTATATTTTTAACATCTGATTCATCCATAGCATGAAAAATACATCCTGCCCCTCCATTTAGTTCAGCTTCAATTACAAGCTTAGCTCCATTCTCTAAAGTCGGTTCTAAACCTTTCATTAATGCCCAATCTTTGAGAGTCCTTCCTTCAAGATCTGGATTCCAGCTTACTCTTGAAAATTGAACTCTATCTAAATCATTTCCTCCTCTGTCATTTAAAATATTAAAGACTATTTCTTCTTCAATTTTTTTCCTTATTTCTTCGTCAGACATTCTATTCTTAAATTCTTCACTACCGCCAGCTCTGGCCCATGTAGGAATTAATATATTAATGCCTGTGTGACTCGCACTGTATGGATACTGATCTGCCATAATTTTAATTCCCTTTTGTCTAGCTGAATCTACTAAGGAAAGAGTCATTTCACTTTTCCCCCACATTGGCTTTCCAATTACCTTGTGATGTGTAAGAACTACATTTATATCAGCCTCTTTTGCAATTAAAATTGCTTCATTAACAGCATCAATTATTTTTAATCCCTCATCTCTAAGGTGAGTAGTATATATGCCTCCCTTTTTAGATATTTCTTTAGAAATTTCAATCACTTCTTCAACTTTAGAAAAATTTCCAGGTAAATATTTTAATCCCGTAGAAATACCAAATGCGCCTTCCCCCATAGCCTTACTTGCAAGCATCCTCATTTCATTCAATTCATCTTCGGTTGGGTCCCTATTTTCTAGGTTCATTACTACTCTTCTAATTTTATTATGACCAGTTAAAAATCCAACATTCATACCAACTCCAACTTTTTCAATAGAGTCTAAGAATTCTTTAAAACCATATTTCAATGGCACACCTCTTCCATCTGGTCCTCCAAAACTTGTAGTTACACCTTGCCTTATATGGCTTTCACCGTCAGAGAGATTTATGAAATTATCCATTGGATCAAGATGAGCGTGTGTGTCAATAAAACCAGGAGAGACTACCAGATCTGAAGCGTCAATTATTTTTAAGGAATTATTTGATTCAATATTTCCAATCCTGACTATCTCATCTCCAATAATTCCAATATCTTGGATTTTAGATTCATCTCCTGAACCATCAAATACTTCACCATTAATAATTACGATATCATAATCTAATGGTCCAATAACTCTTTTAGTTATGGATATCAAAGCAATAATAGCAATTACAAAGTATATATATGATAATATTCTCTGAGATGAAGAAGTCATTTTTTTATATTTATTTAAATTTTATTTATAGAAGGTAAATATTCTTTTAATTTTAACCAAGTTTCATTTAACCCCCCAATAGATAAAAATATGTCACTAGATAAAAGAGAATTTGAAATTATAATATGGGGGGCTTCAGGATTTACAGGTAGGCTTGTTGCTGAGTATTTATTTCAAAAATATAATTCGAAAGATTTAAAATGGGCAATAGCTGGAAGAGATAAAGACAAATTAACATCTGTAAGAGATATTTATCTCGATAAAAGTATTTCAATTCTTATAGCAGATAGTTTTGATGAGCTATCACTAAATAAAATTACAACAAGAACAAAAGTTATTTGTTCAACTGTTGGGCCATATTCAAAATATGGATCTTTAATAGTAAAGTCTTGTGTAGAATCAGGGACTGATTATTGTGATCTAGCAGGAGAATCACAATGGATTAGAAAAATGATAGATTTCTATCATGATAAGGCAGAGTCAAATCAAGTAAAAATTGTAAATAGTTGTGGATTTGATTCAATTCCCTCAGATATGGGGGTATACTTTATTTATAAAGATATTTTAAAGAAAGACCTACAAATTAGTATGAGAGTTACTGGAGCAAAAGGAGGTTATAGTGGTGGTACATATGCGAGTATAAATAATATAATTAGCGAAGCTTCAAAAAACAAAGAAATAAGGAAGGATTTAATTAACCCATATGGTTTGAATCCAGAAGGAGAAAAAAATGGGCCTGATAAAAGAGATTTGAGCTCTGTAATTTTTGACAAAAAAATAAAAAAATGGATTGCTCCTTTTTTAATGGCTGGAATTAATACAAAAATTGTGAGGAGATCTAATGCTCTATCAAATTACAAGTATGGAAAAAATTTTAGATATGATGAAGCTGTAATGACTGGAGATGGATTTATGGGTAGAATAAGAGGAATCTTGTTCTCTATACCATTAATTTTTCTAACTGCAAAGCCTGGATCAATCATGAAGAGTATTTTTAATATTCTTTCACCTAATCCTGGTCAAGGTCCAAACAAAAAAGAAAGAGAAGCTGGATACTTTAGTATTAGGTTCTATGTATTTAATGAGTCAGTTAATTCAATTTATAAAGTTACTGGAGATAGAGATCCTGGATACGGTTCAACTTCTAAAATGCTTGCCGAAAGCGCTGTTTGTCTTGCCAAAGATTCCTTAAACAACTCTTATGGATTATTAACACCCTCAACGGCAATGGGTGATGAAATTCTGAAAAGGCTTGAGTTGAATGCAGGGTTAAAATTTTCTAGAATTAAATAATGGTTAAGCTAAAATTTAGAAATTATTATTTTTCTTAAAACATAGATAATTAGTTCTAGATATAGATGAAAGTTTATGGTTAAATTCTTAATTTTGCAGAGAATTTAAACCCATAAATAAACCATGAATTATATATCTCTTTCTTTAACGCTTTTTTTAAGCACTTTTTCTTATTCTGACAATAATAATCCTGATAATATTTACGGCTATTGGCTTAATAATGATAGTGAAATTTTATTAATTCAATTAGACAATTCTTTTACAAGAAGTGATAAACTCTCAGTTCTTGCTCAGGGGAGTGTAGAATTTATTGATGATAAAATTTTAGTCTACAGGACAGATACTAACGAAGAATATGCTTTAGAATATTTTCTTGGAAATGAGACACTTGTTGTAATGAAACCAAACTCTCAAGAAGCTTGGCTATTTTCAAGAATTGGTGACTAACTTATTTATTTTTCAGAGGATACCAAGATGATACTAAAGTAATAGGATGCCAACTTTTTGAATTATTACAAAAGATTAAATGCCTTGTTGACTTTGGCTCATATAGTTTTCCTTTTTTAGAGTTTGATATAATTTCATTTTTTGAAAAGCTATCACTTTCATCAGTAATTATTTTGTCAGTAAAATAATTAACTAATGTGACTGGAGCTTTTTTAAACCCTAACTCTTTTAATGCTGTATATCTATGATGACCATCAATAATCATATTTGACTCACTACAGATTAAAATTGTCGAGATTATGAGCTGATCATCTTTATATTTTAAATTACCTTTTAAAACTTCTTTTTTATCTAGTAAAACCTTTTCATGAGGCATAATATTTGAAATATCAATCTCTTTAATTTCTTTGACTATATCATTATCTATTTTGATTGAAAACATATGTCTAATTTAAATAAAAACTATATCAGATCTTTTTTTAAATTTATAACATGTCAACAAAATCTCATTGGGATAAAATATACAATGAAAAGAGTCCTAGTGAACTATCATGGACACAAGAAGTCCCAGTTACATCAATTAAGTTTTTTGAGAAATATAATATAGATAGGTCTTCGCCCATAATTGATATTGGTGGGGGTGAGAGTAGATTTGTTGACTATCTGATTAAAAACGAATACAAAAATATATCTGTACTTGATATTTCTATAAATGCTATCAACAGAATAAAAGATAGGCTAGGAAAAGATTCTGATAGTGTAAATTGGATCGTTAGTGATATAAATGATTTTAATCCAAAAACTCAATACTCTTTCTGGCATGATCGAGCTGTATTTCATTTTTTAACTGAAAAAAAAGAAATAAAGAGATATGTCAAACTAGTTAATGAATTTTCCAAAAATTTTGTTGTTGGTACTTTCTCAAAATCAGGGCCCTTAAAATGTAGTGGTTTAAATATTTCTCAGTACGATAAGGACTCTCTTGAAAAATTATTTTGTGATGGAGAACTATCGATCAATGACTATGAGTATATTAATCATACAACTCCTTTTGAAACGATTCAAAATTTTATATTTTGCGGATTCTCGTCAAAATAAACTAATTAACACAACTAATGGAATACAACAAACTACCTGGGACAAATATTGAAGTAAGTAAAATATGTCTTGGTACTATGACATGGGGTAGACAAAATTCTGAGTATGAAGCTTTTGAACAAATGGATTATAGCTTAGATCACGGTGTAAACTTTTTTGATACTGCCGAATTATATCCAGTTCCTGCCACTCCCGAAAGATATGCTGATACTGAAAGAATTATTGGGAATTGGTTATCACAAAGAAATAATAGAGAAAAAATCATATTAGCTTCAAAAATTGCTGGACCCGGAGACTACACTGCTCATATTAGAAAAACAGGATTTAAAGGAGGTTCAATTGAAGATGCAGTAAATGGAAGTTTAAAAAGACTTAAAACTGATTACTTGGATTTATATCAACTTCACTGGCCAGAAAGAATGACAAACTTTTTTGGAAAAAGAGGCTTTACATATGCTAATGATGGATGGGAAGATAACTTTCAAGAGATTTTAGAGAAACTAAAAAAACTAGTTGATGAGGGAAAAGTAAGATATGTTGGTTTATCAAATGAAAATCCTTGGGGGTTCATGAAGTTTATTGAATACTCTAAAATTGGGTTACCTAAAATGATAACTATCCAAAATCCATATTCACTTTTAAATAGACTGTTTGAAGTTGGTAATGCAGAAATATGTAGAAGAGAGAACGTTGGATTGTTAGCGTATTCACCTCTGGGGTTTGGTGTGCTTTCTGGAAAATACAGAAATGGTGAGATGCCAGAAAATAGTAGGCTTAAACTGTTTCCCAATTTATCAAGATTTAGTAATGATAATTGTGCAAAGGCAATTGATATGTATTTTGAAATTTCACAAAAGTATAATATGACATTAACAGAGATGTCGCTTGCATTTGTTAATGATAGACCATTCGTTACTAGTAATATTATTGGGGCTACATCAATGGATCAGTTGAAAGAAAATATTAATAGTATTAATATTAAATTATCTGATAAAATTATCTCAGAGATTAATTTAGTTAATGATAAAATACCAAATCCAGCTCCATAATTTTTAAAATTTAGAAATCCCTTTTTTCAAAATCATCATTCTTTGGATTTGGTCCAAATTGATTTTCGCCTTGTTCTCCTTCAGTAGCAAAAAGAATTATAAGCCATATAGCTCCAATTATTGGAATTAATACAAGTAAGTAATACCATCCTGATTTGCCTACATCGTGGAGTCTTCGAAAAGCTACAGATAAACTTGGGATAAATACTGCTAGACCATATCCTATATAGATAGGTCCATATCCAATTGCCCATGTGGTTCCAAGCATATTATCTAAGAGGAGACAGAAAATTGAAATAAGAGAATTGATAAAAACAAACATCCAATACTCCATTCTTCTGGATCTTCCGTTAAAATCAAAATAAGAATTGATTACTTTTAAATACCATTCCATTTGATTAATTTACAAAATAATTTCCTCTTATCTAATGAGCACTGATAAATCTAAAATATCATTAAATGAAGCCGCAAAAATTTTAAAATCTATATATAATTTAGATGGAGAAGTCTTAATGCTTGATGGAGAGATTGACTTTAACTTCAAAGTAATATCAAATAATTCTAAAAAATATTTGTTGAAAATATCTAGGTCAAGTTTTGATCAAGAATATATTGACTATCAAATCCTATTGTTAGAACATCTAAACAAAAGCTCTAAAATCGAACTACCTAAAATAGTTTTCTCAAGTCATAATAAAAAATCATCTATTATTAAAGATAGTCATGGATTTAATAGGTCTGTAAGATTAATGAGCTGGATAGATGGTAGGTTATGGAGCTCCGTTAATCCAATAACAAAATTATTACGATATGAGTTAGGATATTCATGTTCTGAATTATCAAAATCTCTTCAAGGTTTTAAACATTCATATGCTGACAGAGAAATTGAGTGGGATATTGCAAAATCACTATGGGTAGAAAGTCATATAGATAAATTTGATACTAGGGAACTTAAGATCTTAAAAAAAATTATAAAAAATTTCAAAGATAATCTTCATCTCTACAATAAACTTGAAAAATCAATTATTCACAACGATATTAATGATAATAACATTATAGTTACTAATGATTTTTTAAATCCAACTGTTAAATCGGTAATTGATTTTGGTGACTCAGTATTTTCTCAAATTATTAATGATCTTGCAATCACTTGTTCATATGGCATAATGAATCTGAATGACCCTCTCTCTGGATGTATAGATATATTAAAAGGATATAATAAAAATAGAAAGGTTAAAGACAATGAACTAAAGCTATTATATAATTTGATTGCTATGAGGCTAGTAATTTCTGTAACAAAATCATCTATTAATAGATATAAAGAACCTGATAACAAATATCTTTTAATTAGTGAGAAATCTGCATGGGATCTTCTTTATAAATGGAGTGAAATTGATTCAGAGTTTGCATATTATTCATTTAGAAAAGCGTGCTCACTAGATGCTCATCCTAATAGAAAGAAATTTCATAAGTGGGCTAAAAATAATAGATTCTCAATTAAAGATTTATTACCAGAAATAAATAAAACAAAATTTTATAACCTAGATTTAAGTATAGGTAGTAACTGGTTAGGCAGTAGAAATGAAATTGAGGATTTAGATTTTTTTCAATTTAAAGTTGAAAAACTACAAAAAAGTATACCGGATCATATTATTTCTGGTGGATATCTTGAACCAAGATCAATCTATTCTTCAAATTCATATGAAAAAATTGGAAATGAGGGTGAGGAAAGCAGAACTGTTCACTTAGGTATAGACTTTTGGGTACCTGTAGGGACAAAAGTCAGTAGCATTTATGATGGAGAAATAGTAGCTGCGTTGAATGATGAAGGGAATAAAGAATATGGAGGACTAGTAATCATAAAACATAATGTTGAGGACTTTGAATTTTTTACACTATATGGGCATAACAAAGTTGATAGCGTATTAAAAAATAAGATAGGCTCAAAAGTTAAGAGGGGAGAAATAATTGCTGAGGTAGCAAATTACCCTGAGAATGGAAATTGGGCACCTCATCTTCATTTCCAAATTATGCTCTCTATGTTGAATTTTAAAGTTGATTATCCAGGTGTATGTTATTCAAAACAAGAAGATGTTTGGAAAGATATATGTCCAGATCCTAATACCCTATTTAAGAATAAAGGATTGATCTCATTGAAGAATAAGACTAATAGTGAAATAATAGATTATAGAAAAAAACATATTGGAAAGAGTCTTAAACTTCATTACGATATACCAATTAAGATAGTTCGTGGAGAAGGAGTTTATTTAATTGATCATAAAGGCAAGAAATATTTAGATACCGTAAATAATGTAGCTCATGTTGGACATGAAAATGAAGAAGTAGTAAGTGTAGGAAAAAGTCAAATGTCAGTTCTTAATACCAACTCTAGGTATTTACATGAAAATATAAACCATCTTACAAAAGAGATACTTAACACCTTACCAGATGAGTTAAATGTTGTTCATTATGTTAACTCAGGGAGTGAAGCTAACGAACTAGCAATAAGGATGATGAAAGCTCATACCGGCAATATAGATATAATAGTATCTCAGCATGGTTATCATGGAAATACTAATATATGTATTGACATTTCATCTTATAAATTTGATGGAAATGGTGGTAGTGGAGCCCCAGAAAATACTCACATAATTCCTATTCCAAATAATTTTAAGGGAAAATATAAAGGAGATAAAAAAGACGATAAATATGTTGATGAGGTTAAAAAACAAATTAAAAAAATTAAAAAGAAGAAAAGAGGGCTTGGCGGATTTATTATTGAGCCAATTATAAGTTGTGGAGGTCAAGTTGAATTGCCGAATGGATTTTTAAAAAAAGCTTACAAAGAAGTTAGAAAAAATGGAGGTGTCTGTATATCAGATGAAGTTCAGGTAGGATGTGGAAGAATGGGTAAAACATTCTGGGGTTTTCAGATGCACAACGTTATCCCTGATATTATTACAATAGGGAAACCCATTGGAAATGGCCACCCAGTTGGAGTTGTTGTCTGCACTAAAGAAATTGCTGAGAGTTTTGCGAATGGAATGGAATTTTTTAACACATTTGGGGGAAATCCAGTTTCGTGTTCAATCGCCCTAGAAGTTCTCAAAACTGTTAAGAAAAATAATCTTCAGAAAAATGCTAAAGTTGTTGGGAATTATTTTAAAAAAGAACTAAAAAAACTGGCAAAAGAAAATAGAATTATTGCAGATGTTAGAGGTCAAGGGCTCTTCTTAGGTATTGAATTTCTTGATGATAATGATAGACCTTTAAATGAGGAAGCTCAATATATTATAAACAGGTTAAAGGACTTTGGTATTCTTTCAAGTATTGACGGGCCGTTTAATAATGTAATTAAGATTAAACCTCCTATGATATTTAACAAATCTAATTGTGATTTGTTTCTAAAATATTTTAGAGAAATCTTGAAGGAGGACTTTATTGCAAAATATTAATTAACGTAGGCGGGAAGAAATAGATGTTAAGAATATCCTAAACCAGATTCGATTAATTTTTTATGACCTATGACTATTTATATTTGATTTATGATTAATACAATCCCTAAATTTAGTTTACTGATTGCCATTATTTTTTTAAACTCATCAATGGTTTTTTCACAGAAATATGAAACACAGGAGTATCAAGTATTAGAACAAATAGATAATGCTGAAATAAGATTTTATCCTAGTGCTGCTATGGTAAAGATATCTGCTGATCAGAATAGAAATAACAATTTTGGTAAACTCTTTAGATATATTACTGGTAATAATCAAGAGAGTGAAGAGATTGCTATGACTACCCCTGTATATATGTATGATCAAAATAAAACTATGGAGTTTGTTCTTCCAAAAAAATATTTATCAGAAGACCTTCCTGTTCCAAATGATAAAGACCTTGAAGCTTATATTTCTAATCCAAGATATTTTGCAGCAATTAGATATTCAGGATACTCAAATGCAAATAAAATTCTGAAACATAGAAATGAACTCAAATCTATTCTTGAAAATAATGGACTTGAGATAATTAGCAACTTCTATGTACTTTCATATGATGCTCCAACAAAGTTCTACAACAGAAGAAATGAAATATTATTTGAAATCAGTTACAAAGATTAAATCTGAATTTTTATAGAATTCCAAAAAAAGAACTTCTCAAATTAAATTTTTCTAAATATTTCATATTGTAAAATATTATTTTAATAAAAATTGAATTTTTTCAAAAAAAATAAGTTTTTATAATAGTGGTATAATATAGATTTGATTCTTTAAACAAAAATATAATTATGAAACTATTTAAATTAAACTTTTCTAATTCAATAAGAACTGGAATTTTAACTATGATTGCAATATTATCTAGCAATATTTCATTTTCTCAAGATTTTGGAGCAGATGTAGTAAGTTCTTACGTTTGGAGAGGTACACAATTCGGGTCTGGTGCTCATGTTCAACCATGGATGGAACTGGGGTCTGGGAATTTTACTGCAGGAGTTTGGGGAAGTTTTCCAACAACTGCACAAGGTGGAGGTGAAGAACTTGACATGTATATTGGATATGACTTCGGACCTTTCGCTTTAACATTAACTAATTATACCTTCCCTCAAGGAGATGGAGAGGATGTTATTGGAATGGGAACTTACTTATCTTCAGAGGGATTATTTGATGGCACTTATACTGAAATTAGTGCATCAACTTCTTTAGGAGGTATAGATTTTTTAGCAGGATACTTTACTGAATTAGAATCATTGTACCTAGAAGCATCTTTTGCTGCTGGTCCAGTAGGTGTTGCTATTGGATATGCTGATGACCAAGGAGATTCGTGGTACGCCGGTGGCGGAAGCGGGATTGTCAATATGTCATTTAGTGGTTCCAAGGATATTCAAATTACAGATGATTATTCACTTCCTGTATTTGGCTCATTTATTTATAACCCCGATGCAGAGACTGCATTTTTAGTATTTGGAGTTAATTTTTAAACTCAAACCGTTATGAAAAAAATAGAAGCCATTATTAGAAAGTCAAAATTTGACGAAGTGGTTAAAGCTTTGCACGATGCAGAGGTTTATTTTTTCAGCTATTGGGATGTAACCGGAGTTGGAAATGAAAAGATAGGAAAAGTATACAGAGGTATTACTTATAGCACTAAAGATATCCAAAGAAGATATTTATCAATTGTTGTGTCCGATACATTCGTTGATGCTACAGTTGATGCTATAATCAAATCTGGAGCTACAGGTAATGTTGGTGATGGTAAGATTTTCATACTTCCATGTGAAGAAGCTTACAGAATAAGAACGGGTGAAAAAGGAAATAAATCATTTAATTAAAAATTATGGAACTATTAACAACAAATAATGTTTGGATGATGCTGTGTGCAGCATTAGTATTTTTTATGCATCTTGGGTTCTCTTTTTTAGAAATTGGACTGACAAGACAAAAAAACACAATAAATATTTTATTTAAAAACTTCTTTATAATAACTATGGGGCTGATAACTTATTGTTTCATTGGCTTTAATTTAATGTATCCAGGAGATTTTAATATTATAGGAGCATTTGGAGGTATCCTTGGATTTGCTGGGGCTGGTTTAGATGCAGCTGCAGCTGCAGATCTTTCATATAGTGAAGGTTATACTTATTGGACTGACTTCTTATTTCAAGGAATGTTTGCAGCAACAGCTGGAACAATAATTTCTGGAGCAGTTGCGGAGAGAATAAAAATTAATTCGTTTATGCTAATTGTGTTATTATATGTCACAATTGTTTATCCAATTGTAGGATCATGGCAGTGGGGATCTGGGTTTCTTTCTACTCTAACAGATGAAGTAGGATTTTATGATTTTGCCGGATCAACTTTAGTTCATTCTGTTGGTGGATGGGGAGCATTAGTCATTATATATCTGTTAGGAGCAAGAAAAGGAAAATTTGATAGTAATGGGAAAGCCTTAGCTATTCCGGGTTCTAACATTCCATTATCAGCAGCTGGAGTTCTTATACTTTGGTTGGGATGGTTTGGATTTAATGGAGGATCGGTATTATCTGCTGATCCAGCAAATACCTCTCTTGTTCTTGTAACAACATGTCTTGCAGCAGCAGCTGGAGGACTTGGTGCAACATTATTTTCTGGATTTTTATATAAAAATCTTGATTTGACAATGTTTATGAACGGTGTACTTGGAGGTTTAGTTGGAATAACGGCTGGTGCAGACCAGATGGGTCCTACAGAGGCAATAATAATTGGAGCAATTGGAGGTGTAATTGTAGTTCTAGGTGTTGCATTATTGGATAAATGTAAGCTTGATGACCCAGTAGGTGCAATACCTGTCCACCTATTCGCTGGAATCTGGGGAACCTTAGCTGTAGGAATCTTTGGAGCATCTGCTAGTTTCGATCAATTTATGGTTCAACTAGCAAGTGTTGGAATTGTAGGAGCTTTTTGTGTAATCTGTACTCTTTTAATTGCTCTTGCAGTCAAAGCAATAATGGGACTTAGAGTTTCTGATGAAGAGGAAGAACAAGGTTTAGATATAGCAGAACATGGGACTGGTGCCTATGCAGATTTTTCAATGAGATAATAACTTCTATTATTTTCATTTCTAAAAGGAGATCAAATGATCTCCTTTTTTGATTTATATAAATATTAAATTAAACCATTTATAATATATTAGATTATAATTATGAAGAAAGTAGTTATTATTGGTAGTGGAATTAATGGACTAGTTGCTGCAAATTATCTTGCAAAAAATGGATACCAAGTTGAGGTTATTGAAAAAAAATCATTTACTGGAGGGGCATGTATAAAAGATACAGTCTCAATAGATAATAAAAAAGTTGATTTTGCATACGGAGCAACTGTTTTAGGTATGATGCCTGATTTTATATTTAATGATACTGGTCTTAGCAAAAAAATTCATGCTTACTATCCAAAAAACCCAAAGCTTGTATATTTTAATGGTGAGGAAACTCCTACAAAAATATATCAAAATAATGACAAACTTGAAAAAGAACTTAATCAGAAATGGGGAGAGACAGGCAAGGTTAATGAATTTAGAAATGATGAAAATAAAGTAGTTAAGTTTATTCAAAAATTATATAAAAACGCAACAACCCCCTCAATCGAGTTAGCAAATCATTTTTTAGGAAAAGAGCTTACTAGTCTTTGGATTAGCGGTTCAGCTAAAGATCTTTTAGATCATTACTTTTCTTCTGAAAAGGCAAAACTTTATATGGGCATGACAGTAATTGAAAGTGGACCTGCTTCAATTTATGACCCAGGAACAGCATTTACAATTCCTTTGATGGATTCAGGATCGATATTTGATGGATACTGGGGATTTGTTAAGACAGGAATATGGAAGATAACTGAGAACTTAACTGAAATAAATAAAGAACTTGGAGTTAAATTTTATTTAGAATCTAATATTAAAGAGGTTGATAGTTCTGAGCGATCTATTTTATTTTCTAAAAACAATAAAGACATTAAATTAAATTATGATCATCTAATTTTTGCTACGGATCCTATAACTCCTTCAAAACTTATTAAAGACTTTAAAAATCAGAATAGTTTGGATTTAATTGGAACTAGTGGAAAAGTAACAGCTTTTTTTAAAAATCCTGTAAGATGGAAAGATGCAAATAATTATTCTGATTCTTTTAGATTTATTTTTTCAGTTGACTCTCTTGAAGATTTTGAAAATGCTAGTCAAAAAGCTTTAAAAAATAATGGTGATTACTTTCCTGGATTTATTCAAATTTATCCTGAGGGAAGTGCTCAAAGAAATATGGATAATCATGAAGATTATGATAAATTAATTTTCTTTACTAAAAATCTAAGTTTTGATAAAAAAGCAGATAATGTATCTGATATAAAAGATAGAATTATTTCAAAAGTAATTCCTCATATAGAAAATCCTGAAGATATTGTTTTTTCAAAATTTTTGACTCCTATGGACTTGAATGAAACTTTTCTTTTTCCAAAAGGAAATATTGACCACACAACATTAACTGGGAATCAGAATTATGAAAAAAGAACTTTTAGTAACAATAAAGATAATTTTTACTCCTATTATGAATATGATAATATTTTTTATTGTGGAGCTGGAAGTTTCCCATGTGGAAGTGTTGCAGGAACTCCTGGTTATATGTGCTCAAAACAGTTAATGAGGAGCACAACAAAAACATGAAGATAAAACCATATTTCGCCTTACTTATTATTTCAATTTTAAGCGGATTATTTTTAAAAATTGATTTTTCTGAGACTCTAAACCTAACATTCGTGGGTTTCAAAAACATAATATTCTCAATTGGACCTATTATAATTATTGGGACTATCTTAGGAAAGTTTCTTCAAGAAACAGGTGCAACTAATAAAATGGTAGCAACTTTCATTTCAATATTTGGATTATCAAAGATTCCACTAACATTTAATATTCTTGGATTCATTATATCCATACCTGTATTTTGTGATGCAGCATTTATACTAATGTCCTCAATTATTAAAGAAATTTCTAGAGTATCTGGAAGGAGAATGATCATTCTGAGCGTATGTCTAGCAACAGGTTTATACTCAGCTCATGTTTTTGTTCCCCCTACCCCTGGCCCTCTTGCAGCCTCAGCTCTAATAGGTGCTGATGTTGGTTTACTTTTATTATTAGGATTGATTATTGGAACAGCAGTATCCATGTCAGGTTATATATGGATGAGAGTTTTATTAAAAAAAGACTTTAAATTAAGTAGTGATAATAAAGTTTCTAACAGCCTAAATCATGAAAAAAAAATTTCTGCTTTTCTTCCAATCATTATTCCAATTATTTTAATATCAATTTCAACACTATTAAAATACCCCTCGTTCAATATTAATGAAAACCAGCTAACAAATTTTATTGGCTTTATTGGCAAACCTGAAATTGCACTGCTTGTTGGACTTATTATCTCAATAGGATTTATTAAAAGAGATGATTCCAAAAATATCTCAAAATGGATTAGAAATTCTCTAAAAAACTCTTTAGATATATTACTTATTACTGGTGCTGGTGGAGCATTAGGATTTATAATAAGAACATCAGGAATAATTGAATCTCTGGGAATAGTAAATTTTAATGGTATATATGGGCTGGTATCTGTTTTTTTGATTGCAGCTTTAATAAAGACAGTTCAAGGCTCATCAACAGTTGCAATTATCACAACATGTGCCTTAGTATCACCTCTTATTGATCAAATCGGAAATATTGGTGAAATTGAAAAAGTACTTTTAATAACTTCTATTGGTTCTGGAGCTATGACAGTTTCTCACGTAAATGATAGCTACTTTTGGGTTGTTACAAAATATTCAAATTTAGAGATAAAAGAGGTTATAAAATTTTTTACAACTGCTACTCTAATTCAGGGACTGATTGGATTATTTACTTCAATACTTATTTTTCTTTTGCTGATGTAGTATAATCAAAAATTATTATTGTATTAGTTTTTCAATTTAAAACTATTTATAATAAATAAATTTAATTGCAAAATTATTATTATTTTAACTGTCCAAAAAATAAAACTATGAAACAAAAATTATTACTTTTTGCTTTAGTTTCTTTGACTTTTAGTCTCACAGCTAAAGCCCAACAGATTACAGGATCTGTTACCGATGATAACGGGATACCTCTTCCAGGTGCTTCAATTGTAATAGGAGGAACATCAGATGGTACAACTACTAATTTTGATGGTAACTTTACAATAGATGTATCTCAAGGAAGTACTTTAATTATAAGTTATGTTGGATATGAATCACAAGAAATAGTTGTCGGTTCATCTTCAATTAACGTTCAACTTAACCCTGATAATGCTCTTGATGAGGTCGTAATTACTGCTTTGGGTATATCTAGAGAAAGAAAATCACTAGGTTACTCTGTAACTGAAGTAGACGGTGATCAAATTAATACAATTAAGGATCACAATATTGCAAGTTCTCTAGTTGGAAAAGTTGCAGGTTTAAATATTACAGACACTGGATCTTTTGGTTCAGCATCTAGAATAGTTCTAAGAGGTAATAATTCCATAACAGGAAATACTCAGGCACTAGTTGTTGTTGATGGAGTTCCTATAAATCAGGACGGAATTAACTCTGGTGGAAGTATTTGGGAAAATAAAATTTTAGGTGGTGGATTAACAGATATCAATCCAAATGATGTAGAATCTATATCAGTATTGAAAGGTCCAAATGCATCTGCATTGTATGGATCAAGAGCTGGTAATGGTGTTATACTTATAACAACAAAAAAAGGAGTTGAAGGAGATGATCTAGGTATAACTTTAAATACTAATGTAGTGGTCAACTCTCCAATGATCTTACCCGAATTACAGAATTCATATGGTCAAGGATCAAATGGTGCAGCATACACTGATATCACTAATGATTGGGGAACATCAAACTGGGGTGCACCACTTGATGGAACTTCAAGAATGTACTTTACTGGGTCTACTAGAGCTTATGATGCTCAACCAAATAATATGAAAGATTTCTTTCAATCAGCCGTGAGTGCTATAACTTCAGTATCTATTCAAAAGGGTTTTGAAGATGGTTCAGTAAGATTTTCATATTCAAATAATGACACTCAGGATCTTACACCCAACTCTCACCTAGAGAGCCACTCTTTTAATTTAAGAGGTACAATGCAACTAAGTGATAAGTTATCAATAGATGCTAAAGCAACTTATTTTAGTCAAAATGTGAGGAATCGAAAGTCAAACTCTGTTCAAAGTATTTATACATATTTGTACAAGATTCCAAGGAATGTTGTTCTGTCAGACCTTGAGAGATATCAAATGGAAAACCCAGGTACAGCTGAAGAAAGAAAAGTTATAAGTTATGGTGGTACCAATTCACAAACTGGAAACCCATATTGGATGTCATACCATGATGAAAATTTAGATCGAAGAACAAGATTTTTTGGTTTCTTCAAGATGGATTATGATTTTACAGACTGGTTAACTGCATTTGTTAGAGTTGGTGCTGATTACACTGATTCTAAAATTGAAAGATTAGATAAACCTGGACATCACTTTTGGACCACTGGACAATATGATCTTACAATGAATAACTATGGAGAATTTAATACTGACTTTGTAGTTACTGCAAATAGAGATCTAACTGAAAATCTTAATTTAATAGCAACTGTCGGTGGTACATTATCAAAAAGAACTACTGAAGGATTCAGACAGTTTGGTGATACCTTTAAGATTCCAACAAAATTTTTCTTTGCTAACGCAGAAAATTTAAGAGCACCTGAACATAGTCCTGTTATGACTAAAAAAGTTAACTCTGTTTATGGTTCTATTAATTTAGCTTACGATGATTTTTTATATCTTGATGCAACAGGCAGAAATGACTGGTCATCAACATTAAGTGAGGATAACAGATCATATTTTTATAACTCTGTATCATTGTCCGCACTTCTAACTAGATTTATTGATCCTACTCAAGAAACATTTGATTTATTTAAAATTAGAGCTGGAATTGCCGAAGTTGGTAATGATACTGATCCATACCAATTAACTCAAACATTTGATGTTCCTGGACAAGGTTATCTTGGGCTAACAACATTATCAGCACCAACAGTAAGAGCAAATCCTGATTTAAGATCGGAAACTATTACATCGACTGAGTTTGGTATTGAGTTAGCGATGCTAAACAATAGGTTAAATTTAGATTTATCATATTACAACATAAATACGAAAGACTTAATATTTGATCTTCCAGTAGCTGCAGCAACAGGGTATCAATTTTTTAGATCAAACCTTGGTGAAGTAAACAATGAAGGTATAGAACTTACTATTGGTGGTCGTCCTATTCAAAACTCAAGATTTGTTTGGGATACTACATTTAATTATGCAGCCAACACAAATGAACTTGTTTCGTTAATTGATGGTGTTGATAACTACACATATTTAAGCACTAACAATGGAAACATGCAACTTAGAGCTCAAGTTGGAGAAAGTATTGGTTCTATATATGGAACCACGTGGGATACAAATGATGCAGGTGAAAATTTAGTTTCTGCAGAAGGTCGTCATGTCTCATCAACTGTGGACAACTTGTTAGGAAATGCTGAACCAGATTTTATTGCCGGATGGTTTAATACACTCAGATATGATAACTTTTCATTGAGCTTTCAAATTGATGGTAGATTTGGTGGAGAGTTTTATGCAGCTACTGATGCTGATATGGATGCAAGTGGTGTAACTGCCAATTCTCTGCTTTACAGAGATGGTGTCACAATACCAGGGACAAATACTGGTACTGGTCTAGCAAATGATGTAGCTATTACTGGTCAGGAATACTGGGGATCATATTCAACCATTGCAGAATTTTATGTATATGATCAAACAAATATAAGACTGAGAGAGGTTGCTCTTGGTTATCAAATTCCAAATACTCAAAGATTTGGAGTTGAAAGTGCAAATATCCAATTAATTGGAAGAAATCTTTTCTTTATTCAAAAGGAAGCAAATGGTGGTACTAATTTTGGATTTGATCCAGAAAGCTTCTTGGGAACTAATATAGGATCTCAAGGATATCAATCTTATGCTGCACCTTCTTTGAGAAGTATTGGTCTAAACTTAACTTTAAACTTTTAAAAACCCAAATTATGAAAAACAATAATTTATTAATTTTTACTTTTTTATCAATGGCGCTTTTAGTGTCATGTACAGATGATTTCAACGAAATCAATGAAAGGCCAGATGCGTTATCTTCGGCTGATGTAAGTGCAAAATACTTTGTTACCAATACTCAGATTGGGCTTTTTGCACAAAACAGATTTACTTATTGGAGAGGTAATCTGATTCACGCTGACAGATTTGCTGGTCAACACACATTCGGATACAGTGCAAACTGGTGGGATGACGGTGCTTGTTACACTCCATGTATGGGATGGATAAATAATACACATGATGATTGGATTGGAAGTTATAACAGTCAACTTACAGCATTTACAAATTTTGTCGCTGAAGGTGGAGAATTAGAGAATCAAAACTATTATGCTATTTCATTGATAATGAAAGCTTTATATTATCAACTCTATACTGACACTTGGGGAATGATACCATATTCTGAAGCTTCAGACCCTGATATTGTTACACCTAAGTTTGATGATCAGGCTACTATTTACTCTAGTCTTATTGCTGGTTTAGATGAAGCAGTTAGTATAATTGGTTCTCAAACAACAACTGGAAGTGGGGTTGATATGTTAGGTGATAATGATCTCTTCTTTAATGGTGATTTACAGGCTTGGAAAGGACTAGCTAACAGCATGAAATTAAGGTTAGCACTCAGAGCTTATGGAGCTCCTGGAGAAACTTTTTCTGCTTCAGCAGTCACATCAGCTATACAATCTGGTGTTCTAGCAACCCAAGATGCACTTATTGAAAGAGATCTTGAAATAAGTCAATGGACAAGTGCGGTTTATGGAGATATTTGGCATAATTTTTATGGAGGTGGCAACTGGCACCTTGGAAAAAGTATGGTTGATCCTTTAAGAGACAACAATGACCCTAGGCTTGCATATATGGCAAAGCCAAGTGCAGGAGGAACTATCTCATGGAATAAGCCAACTGAAGGAAAAGGTGTTGAACTATTTGACAAACATGTTAATTATTTAACAGGTATACTAGATGCTGCAGGTGCTGTCTACACAAAAACTGCTACAGCAACAGGATATGATATTGTAATGCCGGCAGGAGTTAATTACATTGGTCAGCCAACTAGATTAAATGGTGATATAAAGCACATGTTAGACAGAAACCTATGGTCTGAACCATCTGCAATTGTAACAAATGCTCACAACTCTGGTAATCCAATATATCCTAGAATTATATTTCCCGCAGCCGAAAGCCATTTTTTAATTGCTGAAGCAATAGTTCAGGGGTTAGCTCAAGGAAATGCTGAAAGTTTTTATCAAGATGGTTTAAGATATGCAATGGCTTTATGGAATGTTCCACAAGGTGAAGTTGAAAACTTTATTGCTACAAGTGATATGGCTAAACTTAATGGTACGACTGAACAAAATATGGAAAAAATTGCAACTCAGAAGTGGTTAGTACATTATACTGATGGCTTTGAATCATGGGCAATTGTCAGAGATAGTGGTTATCCAAGTGAACTTGCTAATGGAGTTTCAGATCCTGATATTTTTGGTTTAGGTGAGCTTGACGGTGCCTATCCCCAGAGATTTCAATATCCTAGTGGTATGTACTCGAATAACGCAGCAAATTTAGAACAAGCTAATAGTGTTCAAGGACCAGATAAATTAGCTACTAAATTGTGGTGGGCTAAAAATTAAATAGTAATACCTGTTAAAAGCATTTATTAATTAGTTTAGTTTTTAATCTGTGCTGATAACATTTACATAAGAACCTGAGTTTCGTAAGTGCTCAGGTTCTTTTTTT
>CENP01005409.1_pt1 | contig 27129 bp, 25 predicted proteins | sample 361281 | NCBI WGS metagenome assembly CENP01 (sample SAMEA2591122, study PRJEB7988) | marine metagenome | biome: marine biome (ENVO:00000447); feature: deep chlorophyll maximum layer (ENVO:xxxxxxxx); material: saline water (ENVO:00002010), including plankton (ENVO:xxxxxxxx) | depth 70 m | reverse complement strand
AAAACACCTTGGCAATCTGTGCATGATGCATTCCAAAATGGATCTCCTGGGTTATTGGGACCTATCCATGAACCATTACCTGTAGCGCATTCCTCCTCTGAACTATATTCAAAACTTCCCATTCCATAATAACAATAAGGGGTCCAGCATTCACCACAATCATCTATCACAGATAGGCCATCAATAACACCGGCACAATCTATTGTACATGTATCATTCCAAAATGGATCTCCAGGATTGTTAGGGCCTATCCATGAACCATTACCTGACGCACATTCATCTTCTGATAAAAATTGAAAATTACCTTGGCCAAAATAACAATAAGGGGTCCAACATTCACCACAATCATCATAAATCGAATCTCCTCCTACAACTCCTGTACAGTCAGGCTCTAAGTCAACATAGTCGTACCTTATTTCTATATGGCCTCCATTGCTTGTAGAATTATAATAATTATACGGCCAAAATTTTACAAGCTCACCATCTGCATCCTTAACAAACATAACATAATTATTAATACCAAAGCCAGCCGATGTACCAAATGCTCCCCATTCAGCTAATGCTAAATTACTATTAAGCGTCAAATTAAATACTCCACCACCAGCATATGCGCAGCACCACTCTTCATCTTCAAGCCAAGTAGCATCTTCAGGAACACTATCTAAAGTTTGCCAATGCTCAGTCCAAGTTTTTGATACATCCACATATCCTCCGCCTTGCCCAGGTCCTGACAATCCGCTATTTGTTTTTATATGATTTCTTCTAAATGCTAAATCCCAGTCTAATGAAGCCTCAATATTATTAATATCGTCAGTTGCGCCATCTAATACAGTTGCCACAACAGAATTTGTTTCAAATGAAAAATAATTCCATGCACCAAAACTAGTTGCATCAATATATGTTTCAGTATCACGATTACCGTTGAATATTGTATATTCTATTTTATCAAGCCTATCAAATTTTTGCTGATTAAAATCAACATCACTTGACATTAAAAGTGCACAAAAAATAAAATTTAAAAAGGTAAAAAATATATTCATTTATAACTCCTGGCTAATTATTCATTAATGAGAGCCATTCTCATTAACAATAATTTATTGCTAAAAAAAAAGCTATGCAATAATTTTCGAATGAATAGTCGAATTATAGAATATTTAGTTAGAAAAAGACATATTTAATTGAAAGAAAAGTCGCTGCCCAGGATTATAGGTAGACAGCACATCTCTTAAATAATCATTCTCAAGCAACCTATTCGAATCTTTATAATTAAAAATATTTTTACAACCAAAATTTAATGATAATACCTTATCAACTTGAAACGATAACATTAAATCTGATATAGAATAACTATCTAGATAAAGCCTATCATCTAAGTACATTATAAACTTTTTACCTGAAAATTTAGTATTCCAAAATAAATTTAACCTGTCATCAATCAATTCTCTATTAAGCCTTAATTGTAATGAGTGTTTTGAAATTAACTCTAAAGCACCATCATTAGATGATGAAGGGTCTGTATAATTATAAATAAGCTTAATTTTATTTTTGTTCTTATAAACCTCATAATGAAAATTAAATCCTGATATTTCAACTTGATTATAATTGTTAAACATTATGATATCATCTTGACCGTCGCCATCAGAATCAGAATAATTGGTGCCTATCATATCCTCAACTTTATTGTGAAATAATTCAAAAGAACTAGATAGTTTGCCGGTTCTTCTATCTATTGAAAGCGAATAATAATTATTTCTTGTAGACTTTAGTTCTGGGTTGCCTAAGATTGGTGGCGGATGGCTTTGAAAATCATAATACAGTTCTTTAATTGATGGCGTTCTAAATCCTTTACTGTAATTAAATCTGTAATTATATTTTTTCCCTCTAAGCATGTATGCTGCAGAAGACACTAAATCATTGCCATAATTCTTTGAATCTACACCTCTTAGCGATATTGAAAGCACCTGCTTATTATTAAAGTCACCATAGTAACCAACAAAAAAAGCTTTTGTTAAATATGTTTTTGACCCATCTACAGCTCCATAAATAGACTCCGCCAAACAGTCTCCATTACAAAGGCCATCACCTATATCAAGATAAAATTCAGCAGCGTCATATTGTCCATTACCCATTGACTCAAAATCCCATCCATCATCATTTTGGCAAATCCCTAATTCTTCATCACAATCTATAAATGGTTCGCCTAAATCATAAACTCCAGCTGTAAATCCATTAAAATTCAAATCAGTAAATTGCTCGCCGTCATCCCATTGATTGTTTCCATTCTCATCAATAAAAGACTCTATGCCTTCATCATACTCACCATTTCCCAAATCCCCAATATGCGAATATATATTACCAGAAATATATCTATTTTTATTTTGCTCATAACCAAACGTCAAATAACTTGTGTCGCTCATATCATATATATACTTTAAAATAACGTTCTCACTTTTATTTGTAGAATTGACATACTCTGCATCAACTAAATTATTAGAATTGTTACAAAAATAATCTTCACTAGCATTACTGCAATCTAAATCTGTATAATTAAAGAAATAATAACCTTTATCATATTTATCATAATGATACTTGATAAACACCGATGATTTATTTTTTGCAAAATTTAAGTCTAGTTTATACTCTTTATCTTGGAACCATGGCAATTTACCAGCTAATGAAGAATAATAGTATGATGGGTATAAAGGGCCATCTGTAAAAACTAAATGATTAGTATATTGAGATATTTTATTTTTATAATCTTTGTAACTCAGCCCAACTGAAAAACTCTCATTAAAAAAATAATTTAATCTATGACTTATAGTATTCGCGGTGTATTCTTCAAGAGTTTTTAGGGGGTTGCGTTCTTCAATTGGATCCGGTGTAAGATCATAACCATTACTTTTTTGCTGTGATAAATTTACACTATAATTAAAATTATTAAAGCCAAACCCAACTTTTGCATCTGTAGAAGAGACTAACGGACTATCGTGCAAATGAGAGAACTCAAACTCAAAGGGTTTTGATTCTTTTGATGTAATAATATTTACAACACCCCCAATTGCACTTGAGCCATATAAACTTGACATACCTCCTTCTACAACCTCAATAGTTTCTACATTTGAAAGAGTTAGCATATTAAAATCTAGATTACCTGCAAATTCACCAGACACTCTGGCTCCATCAATAAGAAACAATACATATTTATTATCTAACCCTTGAATTTTTATATTATCGTTACTTATTCCTGCGTGGCTAGACATTACATTTTGAATATTTGGAACAGCTAACTCTAAAAGCTCTTTGACAGATGACACTCCTGATGTTTTAATGTCATAATTTGTTATAATTTTGGTTTTAATAGGTACATCTTTAATATATGAATCACGTCTAGCACCGGTTACAACAATAGGATTAGAGTCTAATGGCGATTTCTTTAAGACAATTCTTGAAACATTTTCTGTTGAAGCATCAATAATTTTCTGATTATAACCAATATGAGTAATCTTGAATAAAAACTGATTTTGATTGTACTCAATAGCAAAAAAACCATCATTGTCACTAGAAGTACCCGTTTGCGATTCTATTAACTCAATATTGACACCTGAAATAGGATTTCCCAATTCATCAACAATTTGACCTTTAAAATAATCGGAACAAAATAAAAAACTAAACACAGAAAATAAAATAAAATACATACCACTAATATAATTGTTTTCGAATAACAAGTCGAAAATTAAAATATCTATTTTTTTGTGTGCCCTTTTTCATTAAGATAGCGAATCTGACTTAATCCTGGACCATCAAAAACAAATGCACGAGCGAAGCCATGTACAAGTAACCCCTTTTGTGGTTTTATTTTAAATAAATGAAAATCGGTCATATTTTTCAAATAGGTAACAGTTTCTCCAAATTTAGATTCCATATTAAGTATTAATTGATTCCATTTATTTGATTCTCTATCAATTAAATCTGAATGAGCATCCATTGTGAATCTTTTTCTACCAAATATATTTTCCGAAACAGACTCATCTTCTATTATCATAATAGAGACTTTATTATTTGATAGTAAATTTGAAGTATGCTTGGACAAGCTACTAATATATATATAAAAATTATAATCTAAATCAACAATAGCTGGAGCATAACTTGAGTTAGGCAAGCCATCTGATCCAATAGTGCTCATCACTACTGTATTCATATTTTCAATTAAACTATTTTTTGCTTCAATAGCTTTAACTAATAAATCATCCATAAAAATATCCTATTTAAAAACGATAAGAGGCTTATTGTTCGAACCCGTTTTAAATACATCCAAATCTACATCAAATACACTTTTTAAAGTATCTAATTTTAAAACATCATTAGTGTAGCCATATTTAACAAGTTTAGAATTTTTAAGCATTAAAATTTTATTTGAATTCCTAACTGCAAGATTCAAATCATGTAAAACTAGAATAATTGTCAACCCCTTTTTATTAATAACTTTCAAAAAATCGAACAATGAGGCTTGATGTTTGATATCTAAATATGAAGTAGGCTCATCCAATATTAATAATTTTTTATTATAACTATCCAATGACCAAATCTGAGCAATAACTCTAGCAAGCTGAACTCTTTGTTTTTCACCACCGGATAAAGTCATATAATTTCGATTTATATAATCTTGTAAATCAAAAATTTTTAATAGCTCGCCACAAATCGCTTCATCATTATGAATAAACCTTTTATCTTTTTGAGTGAATCTACCCATTTTCACTATATCTATGACTGAGAAAGGAAATGAAAGATTATTAGATTGAGATAAAACTGAGCGCTTTAATGCTAAATCGCTAGGATTATATTTAGAAATACACTTTCTATCAAAAAAAATAAATCCCGAAGATGGTAATAACTCACCTGATATTAGTTTAACTAAAGTACTTTTTCCTGATCCATTTGGTCCGACGACAGATAACATGTCACCATTTTCAACACCAAAACTAATATCTTTAATCAGCTTATTACCGTTAATTTCAAAGCATAAAGATTTGACTTCTAAAATTTTATTAGTCTGAATAACCTAGCCTCCTCTTTTGACTAAATATCAACCATATAAAAAATGGTGCACCAATAGCAGACGTAACAACACCTATAGGTAATTGGGCTGGAGCTATAACTAATTTAGATATCAAGTCTGAAGACACAAGCAATATTGCTCCTAATAAAGCTGAAGCTGGAATTAAATAAGAATGTTTAGGCCCTATAAACAATCGAACTAAATGCGGAGTAACTAATCCAACAAACCCAATCATACCGCAAAAACAAACAGAAATACCAACCATTATAGATGCAATAAGTATAATAATTTTTTTCAAATTCTCAACATCAACACCTAAATGATGAGCCTCGGCATCTCCTAACATAAAAATATCTAACTTTCTTTTTATTTTATAAATACATATAAATGAAATGAGAATAAATGCATATGAAATTCCAACGACTTGCCAATCAGCATTATCTAGTCCTCCTAAACTCCAAAACGTAAAACTTCGCAACTCTGAGTCTGATGACATGCTTACAAATAAACCTATAATAGAGCCTGCCAAAGCATTAATTGCAATGCCTGATAATAGCATAGCCATAATATTAGTTTTATTATAAACTTTAGATATTTTATATACCATGATCGTAGTTAAAAAGGCTCCAATCATAGCTAATATCGGCAACATGAAAGGAATAAGACTTTCAAAAAAATAGCCGGAAATTAGTGAGGAGAACATAATAGCCACCATAGCACCTACAGCGGCCCCGCTTGATACACCTATAAAGCCAGGATCAACTAATGGGTTTCTGAAAAGTCCTTGCAATATAGCACCTGAAGAAGCAAGCCCAATTCCAACTATAATACCTAACAATATTCTTGGAATTCTAATATCTAAAAAAACAGACTCATGAATGTTAGTAAAAGATGAATTATCATTTATAAATCCCATCTTATATAACAAAATATCAACCATTTGACTAAATGATATACTAACAGGCCCATTACCTATAGACAAAATAGACAATATAATCAGTATCGACGAAAGGGCTAATATAAATAGCTTATTTTTACTTTTCTTTATAATCAATCTTGAATTTTTCCATTATCAATAATGCGTTAGAAATAAAACTTGGCCCCATGGTTAAGTCGGACATTGAAATATCTATTACATTACTATTATTTACACAAGTTAAAAATTTAAACTCGTTCGCTTTGAGAAAATGTAAGGATGCTTTTTCAGACCCAGAGTGCGAGGCAACTAAAATTATATCTGGATTATAATTTAAAATTTGCTCTTTATCAACTTTTTTATACCTATTAAAATCATTCGCAAAAACATTTTTGCCTCCAATTAGCTCAATCAAGTAATCTGCAGCTGTACCACTACCTGCTGCATTGTACGAACCAATAGAAGGGTTCATGAAAAAAGCCATTTTTGGAGTTTTTTTATAATTAGATGATTTAGCTTTAATATTATCCCTCAAATCTAAAATCTGGTTATTTATAATATCACCATACACCTCCATATCCATAGCATTTGAAATTAAAGATACAATATTAATAACATCTTCTATTTTTTTGGGAGCCTTATAAATCTCTATATCTACACCACTGTTTTTTATTTCACTAACAGCTTTTGGAGGACCCATATCAGTTGTAGCAAATATTTTATTTGGCATCATAGACAAGACACCTTCACTTGAAATAAAACGATGATATCCAACTTGGGGAAGATTTTTTACATTTTCAGGAAATGTACTCGACTGATCTACAGCGACAACCAATGAACCCAAACCTAAATTAAATATTATTTCTGTAATACTGCCTCCTACTGTTACATATCTATATTTAGAATCATCAAAAATTAAATTTTCACCTGGATCCCAAAAATTATTACCATTTAAATCATTAAAATCTCTATCTAATAGACTCTTATCAATTGTTTTCTTATAAACTTTTAATTCACTAGAAGGCAATATAACACTAGATATAATTAAAGTTAGAAATATCATTTTTATATATTTTTTCATTTTAACCCCTTTAAATGATTTACCATTTGAATAAACGACTCTTCTTTTCCTTGCGTAGATGTAATTCCCAATAAATATCTACCATTATTATCTAAAAAATCTACAGAATAAAAATATTTCTCATAATTACAATGTTTACTCAAAACACATTTTGTTAAAGATTTTTCTAATACATGTAAATTAAACCCTTTATCTATAATATTAATCCATGGGCCATAATCAACTATATTTTTAATCTGACCATAAAAATATTGTACTGCATCTAATCCTAAGGCATATATCTGAACTGAAATTTTATTTTTTAAAATATTATTCAAAACTATTCTTAGGTTGATATTACTAACTATATCATTTGAAACAATATAATCCGTACTTTTTTTATTTCTAAAATAGAAATCAACCGAACCTAAATTTATACCTCCAGATTGAGAATGGCTTTTAAAATCAACACCTTGTAGCTGATATTGATAATCCACAACATAACTAGAAACTAGTTTATCAAATTCTTTTTTATCCCGACCTTTTAAGTAAATCTTAATTACAGATGAACCCATTTTATCAAATATCTGGATACTTCTTAACTCTCTTTTAGAATGTATTTTTTTCTGATAGAAAAAAAACATTAAAAGCTTCCTATTAAACTTTAAAAGAGGTTGGCCATTATTTTTTTTGCTAAAAATTGTATCTGAATCAAAATACAGGTTTTTTCCTTCAACAACTATTTCATGCACTACATAATTACTTCTAATTAAGAACATCAATTTATCAATTGAAAACATATGATTAAAAAAACCATCCAAATCATCAACAGATAAATATTTTACCGTCTCATTAATTTCTGTGCTAAGAATTTCAGCCTCAGAAAAACCAAGAATATTAGAAGCATCACGAATACGTGTTTTTTTATTATTTGATTGAAAATTTTTCCAATCAAGCTTCAAGCTATTAAATCTTTTAATTTTATCTATCATAATCTAAGAAGGTAAGGAACATAAGTAATATATTGAGAATCATTCTCATTTTTAAAGAATTTTTTCAGCAATTACTATTTTTATTTTATAAACGAAGACACTAATACCTGAACATCTTTTTCAAGTATTTTTTTTTGATTTCCCATAAATACAATACCATGGAACATACCACCTACAGCCTTCATAAATAAATCTGGCTTTGTATTTTTAAAATCACCACAATCTATACCTTCATCTACAATTGTTTCAAGAGTTGCATACGTTCTTTTTTGAAAAGATTTCCATGTAGCTTTTTGATCTGACACTTTTAACGATCTTGGCGCAGTGAATAAAAAATTATACAATAATTTATCAGAATACACGATATCAGACATTTCAGTAAGCATACTAACTATTTTTTTATAGGGACTTTTTTTGGAGATAACCATTTCTTCTACAGAATTCCATAGACATCTCCATCCATTTTCAAGCAAAGAGCATAAAATATCTTCTTTGGAAGAAAAATAATAATAAATAGTAGCTTTTCCAAAATCAGACTCTAGAGCTATATCCTCCATTGTCATTTTATCTATCCCATTTTTAGAATATGCTTTTAATGCACCTTTTAGAATAAGATTTTTTCTGTGATTTCTTTCCTGTTCTATTCTGCTCATTTAATTAAGTTTCCTAATAATTAAGATTCACAATCTTCATGAACATCAGACTTAATAGGCTTAAAGTGGATATGTTCTTTAGGCAAATAAAAACTAGCTAATATTTCTAAAGTTATAAAAAATAAGGCTATAAATGCAGTTATGTACGCAGATTCAGCAACTGCAGAGAAAACTTCTATAAGGTGTCCTAGTCCATGAAATCTTAAGCCCCACCTTAATATTTCTAAAAAATTTCTTTTAAAAAACATCTATAAGGTATTCCATTAATTTTTAAAACTTATCAATGATTTTATCAAGCCAATTCTTCATTAGATCTTCATTAAATTCTTCATCTTCATTATCATAATCAAGACCTAAACCTAAAAGCTCATCATTATCTAATGCTAAAGACTCTCTAAAATCATAGGGCTCTTTACTGCATCTACCAATAATTTTTCCACCAGTCTCCATAAAAGCTCTACCTAATATTCCAATAGAATCTAGAAAATTGTCAGGATAACCTGTTTGATCTCCACATGCGTAAAAAGCTCCAATCTTACCTTCAAAATCTAACTTTTCGTAATCTAAATACACAGAATCCCAATCACTTTGCAATTCTCCAATATCCCATGTTGGACAACCTACAATAAGATTATCATATTCTAACATTTTATCCACTTCAATATCTGCTATATCATAAGAATCTACCTCAAAACCTTTTCCTTCAAGGTAATCAATCATAAATTCACTTGCTATTTTTGTATTATCTGAAGTACTTCCCCAAAAAAAACCTATTTTTTTCATATTCAAAATTCCTCACATTTTAAAAGTAACTAATTAAACACTATTTTATAACTTGAAATTTAATTTATTTCAATCATAATAAGTTTTAATTTAATTAATCTAAGCTAACAAATAAAAATCAAATCTTAATTTAAAATAATATTAATAATTAATATTATATCAAGAACACTTAACACACTATCATCATTAAGGTCTGCAGTAGAAAATTGTGATCCACTAGGACTACTTATTCCAAGTATAAAATTAACTAATAAAATTATATCTGAAACATCTACGCTCCCATTTTGATTTACATCACCTGCATTAAACGAGAAACATTCTAAATTTGTAATGTATTGGGATGATGTTGAGGGCACTGACAATAATGCTTCACATGCATCTGTATCATCTAATACTTGATATTTAAGCCAATTTAAAGCATAGTCTGCCACATCGCCATTAGGAAATGCTGCTGAGCTATGACCATTACCAGTAGTCTCAAAGTAAATTTTATCAGTTGTTTCTTGCATATTTGTATACATATCAGGACCAATTAGACCTTGATAATCAGGGCCTAAATCATTTAGCTCAAATTCGCCTGCATAAATTAAAGAAGGAACAGTATGATTTATAAGCTCTGGTACTAAACATATACAATATCCTTGATCGGATGCGCAATAATTACAATCTTCAAATAAAGCTGTAGGGTTAAAGGAAAGTATGGCTTGAATCGAGTCATCATCCATCGCAGCATTATGTGAAGCACCTCCGCCCATTGAATGACCTCCTACAGAATAGCTATTTGTATCAATCAAACCAAATAATGGTGATGTAGATCTAGAATTTTCTTGGCGAATTGTCTCTATAGCATCAAGAAGACCTTCTCCTCTTTGCTGATGAGAGTCATTAATAGGGTCATTTGGACCTATAGACATGGCTATAAAACCATGAGAAGCAAAAAAATTAGCCCATCCAGACATTGCAGAACTATCTCCACCAAAACCTGGTGTAAAAACTATACTTTTAAAACCTTGACTTCCATCTCCATCAGATGGATAATATAAAACACCACCAGCATAATCTGGACCATTTCTTAAGCCTTGACCTTCATTAATTGATGCAACTTGATACGGACCTGAAGCAGCACTACCTCCTCCACCACCACCAGTTTGTTGGCATTGACCAGAATCTGAATTCCATTCACAACCATAAGAAGAAAAACTTTCACAGTCAGACTGAGACAAAACATCACTACACGCTGAATAAGTGAATCCTGATAAAATAAAAGTGACTACAAATAATCTAAGTAACATTTTTTACTCCTTTTCTTTTTTAATTAAAAAATTTAAAGCCTAATTATAGCTGAAGCAATCGATAGCCCAGCTCCAGTACCTACTAAAAGAATAATACTATCTTTAGAAACTAATCCTATTTCAAAAGCCATTGCAAGAGCAAGAGGTATAGATGCAGCAACACAATTACCTGTTTTACCAACTATATCCATAACCTGTTTTTCAGCAAAGCCTCCAAACTTATGATACGCTTTTACTCCTTTTCCTGAAGCTTGATGCGGTATTAACAAGCTTATATCAGAATGAGAAAAATCATTTCTTTTTAAAATTTCTACAATCATATCATAAACTTTAGGTAAGGTAAATCTAAAAACTTCAGGACCATTCATTGAAAAAAGATTATCAAAAGATGTAGTTTTAGCATCTTGAGGATGCAAATTAGTTCCTCCACCTCTGACTTCTGTTAAGTTAGCTCCTTCTGGCCATGAACTCATATCATAATCAATTAAACCTGTTCTTTTTTCAGTAGTAGACTCTAAATAGAATGCCGCCGCTGCATCTCCCAATAATGCTGCACTTTCTGGCTCATCGAAATTTCTTCCTCTAGTACCTCTATCAGATGAAACAATTAAAATATTATTGTAAGATTTACTTTGAATAAATGAGCCTGCAACATTTAAAGCAGTAACGAATGATAAACAGGTAGAATGCACACTAAATGAAGGAATACCACTCCAACCCAATTCTCGTTGAATAAAAACAGATGTATCAGGAATAGTCTGCTTAGGAACACCTGAAGCATTAATTATTAAATCAGGTTTACTTTTATTTCCCACAGCTTTCTTCGCAGCCAAAGCCCCCATCTTGTCGACATCTATTTCAGATACTCTTCTCTCTTCAACTCCAGCTCTTGAAATAACCCAATCTTTACTCCTGTTGATTTTTTTTGAAACTTCATCAGCAGTCTCAATCATTGGAGGTAAGTAATAACCGTAACCTGATATTTTAAAATTAAACTTCACAAGTTAATATACATGCATAATAAATTAAATTAAAGTTTGATTACAAAATTTTACATGTAATATGACGTTAAATTAAACTTGTGATTTCAGAAAATTTTTCAAATGATTTAAATCCAGAAGGAATTTCTTTAATTATAGCTTTTGTGGCTGGACCACCAATATTTAAATTAATTTTGCTATCTAAACAGATTCTAGAAATTTTATTAATATCATCTATACTTTTTGAAAGATTAGTTTCCACTGTTGATGTACAACATTGTCGACTACATAAGTAGATAAAAATTGAATCAAAATTACTTTTTTCAATTAAAAGCTTTATATCAGTTAAGGATGTATTAGACCCCGCATTATGGACTGAAAAAGAATTTGATTCTAAAATAATTTGAATCATATCAATAGCAAGATCAGGAATATCATTCTCAAGATTTAAACATAAAGCTCTTCTGCTTGATTCCGTGTTTTTATGTATAGTATTTCTAAAGTTGTTTAGTGAAAGTGAAATTTGTTTTCTAGCAATGTGCTCTTCCGCTATAGATATTTCTTTTTTATCAAGTTTTTGCTGAATAATATCTAAGCTTTTATCTATATAATTATCAAAAATTTCTGACAAATTTATACCTTCCATATACAATTTAAATATCAGTGAATCAATTTTTTCAGAAGATCTATTTAAACTATTAATTGCTATCTGGTCAGGATATTCAATCAATTTATTTTTGACATCAGTATTGTTTATTGTATTTAAATTTAACTTGACTTTACTTGAACTACTATTTACGAAAGATAGTATGTCTCTATATGAAAACTTTCTGTGCCCACCTACAGATGAAAAGCAGCTAAGTTTCCCAGACATCGTCCATCTTCTTATCGTTGAATTGTCAACTTTAAATAAATCTGCTAGTTGATTTGTATTTAAATAATTTTTAGCCATACTATAAGGTAGCAATATCGTTTTATTCAATCAAGCTTTTTTGCACGTATTGCACATTTTTATTGTATGTAAATCTAAATGCATGTATATTAAAACATGCAAAACGTGCAAAAATACACTGTACCTAGCGAGCTCCTCTCTGTTTTGGGCTTATTAGTCTCCTCTCGTCGAACCAGTTGGGCAAATAAGCTACTAATTGAGGGGCTCGTCCTTTATGTATAGTTTTTTATTATTTGGTATAATTATTAATTCCATTTTAATAGGTGTGATTATAGTTACTCAACTCGTTAGTTATCCTTTATTTTTAAAAGTACCTAAACAATCTTTTTCTAACTATCATTCTCTATACACAAACCGCATATCAATAATAGTTATACCACTAATGATAGTTGAGGTATTTATAACCTTTTACATATTATTTAATTTTTATTATTCTATTTATGCTCAAATGCTATTCTTTGCACTTATGATAGTATGGCTTAGCACATTTTTAATTCAAGTACCATTACACAATTGTATTAGCGGTATTAAAAACACTAAAAATATCAAAGAGCTTATATATTCTAATTGGATCAGAACATTTTTTTGGATAATAAAACTTATTTTAATGATATTAATTTTAATCAAAAACAATGAAGCACAATTATTATGAAACTTGATACTATCGACCATATTGCAATACAAGTAAAAGACATAAAGAAATCTCTAGATTGGTATGTAAATAATTTCAATTGCAAAGAAATTTATAGCGACACAACTTGGGCGTTTATAGAATTTAAAAATACAAGACTAGCACTTGTTACAAACGATCAGCATCCAGCACATTTTGCTATATTGGATGATGATGTTGAGCAAAAAGGGAATACTATTGTGCACAGAGATGGCTCAATCTCAAAATATATAAAAGATAACAATTCAAATTTTATTGAACTTATAACATACCAATCAAAGAAAAATGACTAAATTAAAAAAAATACCTCTATTTCCTTTAAACATGGTCGTTCTTCCAAAAGAGCAAATACCATTACATATTTTTGAAAAACGTTATAAGAAAATGGTAGATGATTGCATTAATCAAGACACTGAATTTGGTATTGTATTTATAAAAAATGATTTGATGGAAAAAGTAGGTTGCTCAATATCGATCGAAAAAGTCTTAAAAAAATATACTAATGGCAAATATGACCTAATGTGTAAGGGAGATGAAAGGTTTAAAATTAAAAGATTGCATAAGAACGAAGACTTGTGGTACGCTGATGTTGAGTATTTCACTGAAGATTATAGTTTGATAAATAAAAAATATCTTGAAAAAACTTTAGATAAATATCTCAAAATTTTAATGTCAATAAATCCAAATATGAATTTTCAGAATGAACTTAAAAAAAACATTTCTTTTGATTTTGTAAAAAATGTTGTTTTGCCACGAGAAATAAAACAGATTTTTTTGAATCTTAAAGATGAAAAATCTAGATTAAAATTTATTAATAATTTTTTAGATAGTTTATCAAAAAATGTCAATAATGATGTAAAATTGAAAAAAGAATTTTATAATTAAAAGGAAATCTAATGAAACTACTAATTACTTTATCAACCGCAGCTCTAATATTAGTTTCAAATCTTGAAGCAGGATGTGGTGGTTACCAAATCAAAAATAACGTTGATAAAACAAAAAAACTTTCAAATTTTGTAAATGAATTTTCCAAAAATGAAAAGATTGAAGGTTTTGTTATTTCATCATGTAACAAATGTAACCTTGGAAAAAACGGTGACAAAAATTGTAGTGTAGGTGTCCTAGTTAATGAAAAATCGTGCATCGAAAAAGGTTGCCAAGAAAGCCATAAAGATTTGCACAATATCTATGGTGTCTGCAATGCGTTTAGATTCGCATATGTGATTGGAAAGCTATATAAAAACACATTTTACGCTGACAGCTTTACAATGATAAACGCTCCAGTATAATTGATGAATTTAGTTATATTCAAAAATAATCTTAGATTGAACGATAATCCTGCACTTTATTATGCTTCAAAAGAAACTGACATCATTCCTATATATATAGATGACAATTTCAATATCAAAAAAAAGATTGGATCTGCATCAAAATACTGGCTTCACCATGCCTTAAACAGTCTAAACACATGTTTAAACAATAATTTGCAATATTATCGGGGCAATAGTTTGGAGATTATATCCGAACTAAAATCAAAGTATAATATTAGTAAAATTTTTATGGAAAAAACTTTCACTCCAGATGAAATCAATCTCCAAAAAAAAATATCAGTGTTTGCAAATAAACTAGGAATAGACTTAGAGTTATATAATTGTAGTTTACTTTGGGAGCCTAAAACCATTTTAAAGAAGGACATGACTCCTTACAAAGTTTTTTCTCCATTTTACCGAAAGGGATGCTTACAGCAGTTCGAAGAACCTGACAAACCATTAGGACAGCCAAATAAACTTAATTTCGCATCTATTGAAAATGAAACTTCTCTGGATAAGCTTGATTTATTGCCAAAGTTTGATTGGCATAAAAAATTAAATAAACATTGGAGAATATCAGAAAGAGATGCAATGAAAAATTTCAAATTATTCATTGAGAACTCTGTAAATGAATATAAGATAAAGCGAGACTTCCCTTATCTTAACAAAAATTCTAGCATGTCTCCATATATTAGATTTGGAATGATAAGCATCCATCGTATGTGGTGGGAACTTCAAAAACTAGATTACAACAATAATGTTGAACACTACAAATCTGAACTTGGATGGAGAGAATTTTCTTATTACTTATTATACCATTTTCCATATATGGAATATGATAACTTTCAATCTAAATTTGACTCGTTTGAATGGAATAATTCAAAAACTAATTTTGAAGCTTGGAAAAAAGGAGCAACTGGTTTTCCTATAATTGATGCCGGCATGAAAGAATTATGGGAAACAGGTTTTATTCATAATAGAATTAGAATGGTCGTAGGCTCTTTTTTAGTAAAAAATCTACTAATTGACTGGAGAAAAGGAGAACAATGGTTTTGGGATTGTTTAGTAGATGCTGACTATGCTTCTAATATAGCTAGCTGGCAATGGGTTGCAGGAACTGGAGCTGATGCTGCACCTTATTTTAGAATATTTAATCCCATTCTTCAAGGATACAAATTTGACAGTGAAGGCATATATACTTTGAAATATTTACCAGAACTAAAAAATATCTCTAAAAAAAATCTTCAAACTCCTAAAGAGTCAAACTTAAAAGTAAATTACCCGGATCCAATAATAGATTATAAACAATCTAGACAGAATTCTCTTCAAGCTTATAACAATATCAAGTAAGGTCTTTAATATTGTTACTATTTTTTTTAAAATAAATCTTATATAGAACTCGCCTTAAAATGATAGGAATAATCATAAAAGGGTATATAATTAAACCAACCATATAATTACTATGACTGAAAATCAGATTATCCCTAATGGTAATATATTTTTTATTATTTTCTACAATGTGCGTATGATGCCAAAAACTCAACCCCAAAGGTAACTCCAAACCTTCATCAATAAACTTTAAATGACTATCATTATTAATATAATCTTTATGTATTACTTTTAGCTTTTTCCATCCAAAAAACCACAACTTAAAATAAGCGACACAACCATTTTTAATACCTGACCATTCTAAAATTTTTACTGGCTGTAAATATGTTAAAAAGCTCACAAAGTCAATCCTATGAAATGAGGATTTAACAATATCAAAATCTACTTTTTTTATTTTAACCGATTGACAATACTTCATTGATAATTTTATCTAATTATTGTTTTAATCTTTATAAAACTCATGACTTTCAACAGATTTCTTAATTGCTCTTACCAAGCCTCTAAATATAATTTTATGTAGTGGATAAAGAGTATACCAGTAAATTAAACCTAAAAGACCAGTTGGCATAAAATATGCTTTTTGTATTAATTGGCAGCTATTTTTTTTATTTAAAATTTTATACTCTAGCCATGCTTGGCCTGGTAGCTTCATCTCAGCTTTGAATCTAAGTAATTTATTCTTTGTTATTTTTTCTACTCTCCAAAAATCTAAAGCATCTCCTTGTTTTAATTTAAATGGATGTCTTCGTCCCCTTCTAAGACCAACTCCTCCAAATAACAAATCTATATAACCACGAACAATCCATAAAAAGTCTGCATACAACCATCCTTTTTCTCCACCAATAGAACATATGTATTCAAAAACATTACTGCTATTAGAGTTTATATTAATCCTTCTAGTTTCAATAATCATACCTTCTTTGATATAGGCAGCAACTTTACTATCATTACCTTTGCTTGAAGTAAGTGAGTCTGACCATGAAGTTTCAACAGACTTTTCATTAAACCTAGATATTGCTAATTCAACAGCTTCTTTATAGGATAATAACTTGATATCAGGAAAATATTTAAGGGCATCATTACTTTTTACAATGCTTTCATTTTTCAGTCCTTCAACAAGAGGTCGAGTAATATTTGCTGATAAAGGCGTTGTCCAATGTACCCAATATGAAGAAAGTTTTGGTGTTAGGACTGGAACAGGAATTAAAAATCGAATCAGGTTTCTTGACTGAGCATACTGCTTAATCATATCTCCATAAGTAAAAACATTCTTTCCCCCAATTTCAATAACTTTATTTTTAGGAATTTTAATATCTAAAGACTGTATAAGGTAATCTAAAACGTTTCCAATTGCAATGGGCTGAGTTTTTGTATAAACCCAATAGGGACAAATCATAATCGGTATTCTTTCAGTTAAATTTCTTATCATTTCAAAGGACAAACTCCCTGAACCAACAATCACATTTGCTCTAAATTCAGTTACATCAACACCGCTTTTGGATAGCACCTTTCCTGTTTCTAGCCTAGATTTCAAATGATTTGATAAATTACTAGTTTCATCAGCTAAGCCTCCTAAATAAATTATTTTTTTCAGACCCTCAACCTTGCTTTGTTCTGAAAAATTTTTAGCAGCAATTAAATCTGTTTCAGAAAAATCTTTATAGCCCTCCATGCTATGAATCAGATAATAGGCCGTATCAACATTTTTAAATAAACCAGAAAGTGATTTTTTTATTAAAACATCACCATTGAAAACCTCAACTTTATTGTACCAACTTTTATTTTTTAATCGCTCAAAATTTCTAACCAAAACTCTAACATTATAACCTAAATCAACTAATTTAGGGATAAGTCGACCTCCAACATAGCCAGTTGCTCCTGTTACTAAAATAGTTTTCATTATTTATAGTACTTATTTAAATAATCCAAAACAGCTAACTCTTTATGTTTTGCTTCAATCATAATATCTAATTCCATACCGTATGTGTTTATATAGTTTACAACATAATCAGAATGAGCTTGTGGCTTAATATTTTTATCTTTTTTTTCTAAACTACGTGATTCAGAATAGTGGACTACTGGCTTAATATCATCCCAAGTTGAAATAGCTAAATTTAATGCTTCTTCCTCTGTCTGCCCCCCATTACACAAGCTATGATGATGATAATCAAAAACAATGGGAATTCCTATTTTTTTATAAACACCATAAAAAAGATCTTTGGTGCTATAAAGAGTTTCTCTATCATCATTTTCAACAGTTAACCTTTTTTGGACAGACTTTGGAAGAAGCTTATAATTTTTGCAGAATCGAGTTAAAGCAGACTTTTTATCATTGTAAGCTCCACCAATATGAATGTTAATTTTATTGTACGGAGTCCGAGAAAGATTCATCAAGTCAAAGACTTCACCATTTACTGATAAATCACGAACACAATTTTTTACCACCCTCTCACTTGGCGAAGTAAGAACATTAAATGGACCTGGATGAGCAGTCAGTCTCATATTATTTTTTTTGGCAAATTTCCCAGAATCAAATAGAATTTTTTTAATTTCTAAATAATCTGGAAGATCACCTAAACTATATTCACTTGACCATGGAAAAATATCAGACGATATCCTGAAAAAATTAAAATTATTAGCTTTATTCCATTTAAGTATTTTATATAAATCCTTACAATTTTTAAGTGCAACTTCTGAAACATAAACTAACCCTTTAGTTTCAAAAGTTTTTTTAATCATAGTTCTAGAACTAAAAATTCTATTTAATTTTCTATTTTGATATATTTCGGGATATGCCAATTGCATATTAACACAAGCATAACCAAAATTATTTGACATTTGACAAGCCTCCATCAACAAATATTGTTTGGCCTGTAATCCAATTAGAATTTTTATCAATCAATGACCTGATGATTGGAACTAAATTCTTTGGTTTGCCTATTCTTTTTAAGCCGTGTAAATTTTCTGAATACTTTAGAGAGGTTTCATTTTTTACAATATTACTAGTCATTGGTGTATCTACAAGACCTGGAGCCAAAGCATTAATACGAATATTATAAGATGAATATGTTGATGCAGCTGATAAAACTAATCCAGAAATAGCAGCTTTAGCACTAGAGATTGCCTCATGATTTCTCAAACCTACTTTTGAAGCAGCGCTTGAAAAAAAGAGCAATGAGCCACCATTTTTTTTCAAAAACTTTACGCCATGTTTTAAAAGGTAAAAACAGCTAAAAACATTAGTTTTGTATACATCTTCTAAGTCATCTTCTTTAGTCATGTGAGCTGGTTTTAAAAAAAGTGAGCCAACACAATTTATTATACAATCAATACTTCCAAGAGATTCATTTGCTTTTTCTAAAAAATCTTTAATTGATTCTGAATTGCTGGCATCGACATACGAACCATCCACGAAGTTATTATTTTTAACCTCAATACGACATTCGTCTATTAAGGCATTAATTTTATTTACGTCTCTAGACCCTAAATACAGATTATTATCTTTAATAAGATTAAGTGTAACACATTTCCCAATACCACCATATGCACCAGTTAGAACAATATTCATAGTAGACCTCATTAATTAATTAAGTTAAAAAATAGAATATGATTTGCAATCAAACGAATATTCATCAAGATTAAAGCACTGCTTTAAAAAATATCCAAACTGAATAAATAAGTGTAAATGAGAAAGTCACCTGAAGCAAGTATGTAATAACCATTTTATCTCCCGTTTTAGTTAACTAGGTGCCCGAACGCTAAACGTGGAGGAGGTGTAAGAATCAATGATTAATACTAAATCGGGCACCTAAGGCATTTAAAAGTATATATAATTTTTTAGCACAATCATTATGCACGTTTTGCACGTAATAATTTATAATTAATATTTTATATATGCAATTAAAACATGCAAAACGTGTATTTTTTTATTATATTATATCTAAGCTTAAATAAAAAATGAATACACGTGAATTAAATAATGCAATTAATTTCTTAGAAAAAGATAAATACATTGGTAGCATCATTAAAAATCACCCAAAACCTAAATTCAATGAAACAAAATCTTATTTTTTAGATTTGTGTAAAATAATAATATACCAACAACTAAGCGTTAAATCTGCCCAAGCTATATACTTCAGATTTTTAAAAATTGCACAACAACCTAAAGATATAAATCCTAAATTTATTCTTAGTCAAAAGAAAGATGCGTTAAGAAGTATTGGAATATCAAAACAAAAAACATCCTACATAATAGAATTAGCAAATTTCTTTGATTATGAAAAGCCTAAATTTGAAATGCTAACTGACTCGCAAATTGAATCCAAATTAAAAACGATAAAAGGGATTGGTCAATGGACAGTTGATATGTTTCTAATGTTCAATCTCCACAGAATGGATTTAATTCCATTAGGAGATTTAGGAATTAAAAAAGCTTTCAAAAAACTATTCAATTTAGATGATTTACCATCTAATGAATTTATGATTGAAAAATCAAATAAATGGAAACCTTATAGAACTATTGCTTGCTGCTATTTATGGAGACTTGTTGATGATGGTGATGCTTGGTAATTAAAAGCAATTATTTTATAAAATAATATTAAATTTATATATGTTATCAAAAGGCTTAATATCAACAATTATGGCGATGACTATTTTTCCAATCAAAGACCTGAACTATCTTGGACAGCTAAAATGGAAAAATAGAGTATTAATAATCATTAATAATGATAATATAAATATTGATAAAACTATCGCTAAATATGAATCAGATTTTTTAGATAGAGATTTTATTTTAATTCAGATTAAGAACAATAAAGCATACGTTAACAATGAATTAATGCCAGACTCATTTACAAGGTCAGTTATAAAAAAAATAAAGAAAAATAATTCTGGAGATAATGTTATCTTGATTGGGAAAGATGGTAAAGTTAAAAAATCTTACAAAAGTATAATGGAAATCGATAAAATTTTTCTAGATGTTGATAAAATGCCCATGAGAAAAAAGGAACTAAAAAATCTAATTAAATAAGAATCCAAACTTAAACAATTCTGAATTTATAAAATTATCACTAATCACACTATAATCACTTTAGTATAAGTATCTACCTATTGAAAGACTAGTTCCCCCATACAGCCCGTTCTTATTGAATATCCTAACCATATACCAACTGCCAAACTCTTTTCAAATGATGTATTAGCAACTAATATATTTAAAACCTTATCTTTTTTACAAAAAATCTTAAACCTACTAAACTATGGAATCCATTTATGTATTTTTGATTAAAATAAAATCTATTATTCACATCTATTTCCAATCTATATGGATCACTTTTTTCAAGAATGAATTTCTACCAATTAATTAGAATTAAAAATAAATTCATTATTACTTCAAGTCAATCTTTTCTTTTTTTGCGATATTCTTTTATTAATATCTAACTCCATCTTTCTCAATCTTAAACTATTGGGAGTTATTTCTATCAATTCATCATCATCAATAAATTCAATACACTCATCTAAAGACATTTGCTTAGAACTACGTAAAACTACTGTGTTATCTTTAGTAGCTGACCTAACATTAGTTAATTTTTTTTCTCTAACAATGTTAACGTCTAAATCTCCTGTCTTGTTTCTTTCTCCAACTATCATCCCTTTATAAACTTCAACTCCAACATTAACAAACAACTCTCCTCTATCTGCCATTGCCAATGAAGCATATTGAGTAACTTTACCTGGCCTATCTGCAATAATAACTCCAGATGTTCTCTGAGAGATATCTCCAAACCATGGAGAATATGAATCAAACAAAGAGTTTAATATGCCCGAACCTTTTGTATCTGTTAAAAATTGGCTTCTAAATCCAATCATTCCTCTTGATGGTACCTTGAATTCTAAAATAGTTCTACCAAAACCGTTATTGTGAAGGTTAACCATCCTGCCTTTTCTATTTGATAACTTTTCAGTTATAACCCCAACATGCTCTTCTTCAATATCTAAAAAAACAGATTCAACAGGCTCTAATATAGCGCCATCTTCTTCTTTAGTTATAACGCGTGGCTTTGAAACCATAAACTCATAACCTTCTCTTCTCATTGTCTCAATAAGAACAGCCATCTGCAACTCTCCTCTACCACACACTTCAAAAATATCAGTATTATCTGTGTCATTAACTTTAATAGAAACATTACTTAAAGTCTCTTTATGCAAACGCTCCATAATATTACGTGATGTGAGAAATTTACCCTCTCTACCTGAAAAAGGACCACTATTAACATGAAAAAACATGGCAACAGTAGGCTCATCAATTTTAATTCTTGGTAAAGGCACTGGATTCTCATTATCTGAAATAGTATCTCCAATCTTAATATTTTCAATACCCGCTACAGCAATTATATCACCGGACTCTAATTTGTCTACCTTAATTTTATTTAAACCATTAAATGTGTAGCATGCTAATAATTTTTGATTAGATCTTATATCTTCAGTTTGACACAAGCTATACTTATCATTTTTATTAATCACACCTCTATTTAATCTACCAATTGCAATTTGTCCAACATATGAATCATAATCAATATTTGTAATTAAAAATTGAGTGATTGAATCATCCTTTATATCTGGACCAGAAAAAGTACTTATTATCAAATCAAACAAGGGGGTTAAATCTTTAGAATCATCACCTTCTTGATTATAAGCAATTCCATCTTTAGCATTTGTATAAATTATTGGAAACTCTATTTGTTTCTCATTCGCACCTAAATCAATAAATAAATCATACACCTCATTAATAACTTCTTTTATACGAGCATCTGGACGATCAACTTTGTTAATTACAAGAATAATTGGCAGTTTTTTGTTTAATGCTTTATGTAATACAAATCTAGTTTGCGGCAATGGACCTTCGCTTGAATCAACTAAAAGCAAAACGCCATCAACAAGATTTAAACTCCTTTCAACCTCTCCACCAAAGTCTGCATGACCAGGGGTATCAACAATATTGATTTTTATATCATTATAAAAAATAGCTGTGTTTTTTGCAGTAATTGTAATACCTCTTTCTTTTTCTAAATCCATCGAATCCATAACTCTATCATCAACAGTCTCATGTATTTTAAAAGCACCACTTTGTTTTAAAAGCCCATCGACTAATGTTGTCTTACCGTGATCAACGTGGGCAATTATTGCAATATTTCTAAATTTATTTTTTATCATTTATATTAGTCCTTCAAACAATTCAAAATATCATCCATAGAATCCTTAAAATATTTTGAACCAATAGTATTCACAGATACGATATCTTTAAATTTATCCATAATTCCTGAATCTGCATTTAATATGAAAAATTTAATTTTCTTTAATTTTAAATTTTTAAAAAGATCCTCCATAGCAAAGGCTCCAGTTAAATCCATTACTGTGACCTTGCTCATATCAACAATTAAAGTATTATGACTTTGATAGCTATTATAACTATCAATCATAGGTTCAACAGATCCAAAAAATATTGGTCCTACAGGTTGCAGCAAAGCAATCTTGCTATACATTTCTTTTTTATTATCATTTAAACACAAATTAGAATTTAATAAAGAGATAACCTTATAAGAATATTTTGAACTTAACGCTCTTTTAATTTCATTCAAATTTCTTACAATAGATACGATAACTCCAATTCCAACGGCTATCATAAGGTCTGCATAAACAGTAACAAACAATACAATAATAAAAACTAATAAATCAGTTTTTGGAATTTTTCTAAAAATAGGAATTATACGATAATCCAATATATCAATTCCAACTTTAAATAAAATAGCAGCCAAACAAGCATTAGGTATAGCTGCAACTAAAAAACCTAAACCTAATAAAATTCCTAGCAATGTAAATCCATGAACAATTGAGGCTAAAGGTGTCTTAGCTCCAAATTTAATATTTGCTACAGTTCGCATTGTAGCAGTCGCTGTTGTAACACCGCCAAATAAGCCTGCAACAATATTTGCCATACCTTGCCCAAATGTTTCTCTATCACTACTATGACGTTTTCCTGTTATATTATCAGCTACCTTACAACTAAGCAAACTATCTAAAACTGCTAAACCAGCAAGAGCAAATGCTGGGCCAATATATTGACTTAACTGACTAAAGTCTGGAAAATAAAAAGAAAAAACTTCCACGCTATCTGACTTACCCATTTGATCACCAATATATGGGATCTTCAAATCCATAAAGTAAGCTATCATTGACCCAATAAAAAGACATATAAGAGGAGAAGGTATTGTTTTTACAAAATTTATTTTGTTTTCAATATAAGGCCATAAGAATAATATCAACAAAGAAGGTACAGCAACAAAAAGCGCTTCAATATTAACATTCTGAAAAGTATTTGGCAAATTCTGGAGCACCTCATGAATAGTTTTTTTATTTTCAAGACCTACAAAAGCATTAATTTGAGTTATTATTACAATTAGACCAATTCCACACATAAAACCGGCAATAACTGAGTATGGAATAAAATGAATAAAACGAGATATATTCAACATTGAAATAATTATTAAAATAATTCCACTTAAAAATATAATCGAAAAGGCAGCTAAATAAGGATCATTAGAACTAGATGAAATAATTGAAACAAAAACTGCTATCTGTGCTGCCTTAGGAGCTGTTGGTCCACTAACACCAACCACGCATCCACCAAAAAAACCACCAACTATACCTCCAGCTATTGCGCCCCATACACCTGCTATAGGTCCTAATTGAGACATTTCTCCAAATGCCAGAGCCATTGGCAATGCTATAATAGCGACTGTAATACCAGCCAATACATCAGCTTTAATATTTTTATGAAGTATTTTTAAATTATGATAAGGACTAACTTCTTTAAATCTACTGAATATAAACGTTAATATTTTATTCATAGCCTAATTTATAAATAAGAAATGCTCAATAAAAGAGGCTTTTAAATAAGCATCAATTATATCAATTTAATTTTAATTCTATTATAATATAATTTTATAATTGAGATTAATATTAAAACCAGGCTCCGGAACAACATTTTTAATTCTTGATAAATGATTATAATATTTTTTATCAAAAATATTATTAAATTGGAAAGTTATATTATGCTTTTTGAATGTTACAGAAACAATAAAGTCAGTTAAAATTGCCCCAGGCGTATACCTCTCAAACTCTCCTAATCTATTTTGCGAATGTATTTTTGAGAGCCTGAGCATATAGTTTGTTTTTTCTCTATTAAAATCAAAGCTTAAAATTTGTTTTGTAGGGTTCATATATGATAAGGGCCTACCTAATGTTTTATCTTGTCCATCAACTAAAGAGAAATCATATTTAATTTGAATCATTCTTAATTGATACTCTAAATTGAACTCTAATCCTTTAATTATTGCTTCACTAGATTTAGAGTTGTACTTGTACAGATATCCAAACCCGCTACTCCCTCCTTGTCCCCAAGCAATAAAATCTGCACCTGCGCAAGGATGATTAACTCCTGCATAAGGATCCCAATCTGATTCTGCAGGACAATCACCCATTTTTGCCATTTGATAATAATATGGACTTTCATTATAAAAAGATGTGAGAGATAACTTGAATGCATTGTCATAAAAATCTGTAGAATTAAAACTTACAGAATTTTCTATTCCATAAATTTTTTCAACTTCAAGATTAGGGTTACCTATTTCATAAGCATAAGTACCTAAATGAGGCCCATCTGAATATAACTCTTCAACTCTAGGCGCTCTCATTGTATGCATTATCCAGCTATTCAACTGAAATTTATTTATTATTTTTATTACACCAAATGAAAGTGATCCTGTTTGAAAAGTTTTTTTTATCACATCTTCAGGATTAAGATAAAAATAATCAACAGTATCTGAATTAGGGTCTAATTGCAAATATCCAAATCTAAATGAACTTAAAAAATCAAATCCAGAAAAATTTATCTTTTGAAAACCATAAATAGAGCTAAGCAGTTCATCCGTATCTGGAACTTCATACTTTTCATAGGCACTAAAGTCTTTTTTTATAAGCTCTAATCCTAAAATAGAATTGTTTGAACTTAACTCAATTTGAACGTTCTTAGTATTTTTAGCTAATCCTACATGGAATGCACCGCTATTGAAAACCTCAAACACATCATCTTTATTATTTTGATTATTGATAAGCTCTAAATGGATATATTCAGTAAAACCATACTTTATATCTAAATGATCAAATAAATTCATGGATAGATGTCTATGAAAACTGAATTCCTCAGTTTTTTTATTCAATAAAATATCAACTCCATTAGTATGGCCTACATCTGGATTGGGAGGGATACCATAAATCATATCAAAATTTTCAACAGAATAACTAATAAACCCATTCTTATTATAATTTGTAAACCTTACTTTAAAATTTATTGTATTCGATTCTGTATTATATAATTCCCCTAAAGGATTGGTTTCATTTTGATTATTTTTTTCACTCACAAATAAATTTATTTGATTATTATAAAATGGAATATAAAAACCCAAGTTTCCATAAACCCCATTATTATATGATTCGCCACCAAAAAAATATCTCTGATATATTTTATCTACTCTAACTTTTGGATCACCAATTAAACCTGTGTTAACAACTCCTCCAATTGTATTTGGTCCAAAGACCAAAGCTTTAGGCCCCCTGATAACTTCTATACTATTTACTTCTGACATATCTAAAGCAATAATATGATCAATTGAAGATTGGGATAAATCACCTATCTCTCTACCATCTTTTGTAAGTAAAAATCTATCACCTGAAAAACCTCTAAGAGCTGGCTTAGAGGTAGCAGAGCCAAACGAGTTAATACCAATATTAGAATAATTAGTTAATGTGCTTGCTATATTAGTTTTGAAATTTTGCTCTAACTCAGAATCTGATATAATTATATCAGATATCTGATTTGATTGATCCGCATGAGAATGAACATACAAATCTTTTAATTGAATGGGATTTTTAATTAAAAATATTTTTCCTAAATCTTTATCTTTGCATAAATCACAATCAGCATTTTTATTTCGATTAATTAAAATAGTTCTATTTTTATAT
>CENP01173649.1_pt1 | contig 27136 bp, 38 predicted proteins | sample 361281 | NCBI WGS metagenome assembly CENP01 (sample SAMEA2591122, study PRJEB7988) | marine metagenome | biome: marine biome (ENVO:00000447); feature: deep chlorophyll maximum layer (ENVO:xxxxxxxx); material: saline water (ENVO:00002010), including plankton (ENVO:xxxxxxxx) | depth 70 m | reverse complement strand
TGAATACCCCTATCATTTATTATTTGTGTTTTATATACTTTTTTGCCCGACGCTTTATATATTTCAGACATACTGTATCCAAGAAGATTGTTTCTTATATGACCGAGATGTAATGGCTTATTAGTATTTGGAGAAGAATATTCAACCATTACGACATCTTCTGAATTAATATTAGAATATCCATACTCTAAATTATCTTTTATGGAATTAAATAAATCTAAATAGTATTCATCTGAGATTGAAAGATTCAAAAATCCCGAGACAACATTATAGGAAACAATTGAATTAGTTTGAACCAAATAATTACCAAGCTTTTCGGCAATTTCTTTGGGATTCATTTTTAATTCTTTTACTAGCGGAAAAACTACAAGAGTGATATCACCATCGAATTCTTTTTTAGTTTGCTGAAGTTCAATATTCTTAGTTTTAAGCTTAAATATCTCATTTAAGGCAGTTTTAATATTTTCTCTAATGATTTTTTGAATATGCATTCTCAATTATCTGTTGTAAATATACTGTTTAATAATATTACTGTTTTGGTAAAAATATTTCAGCCATCATACATCTAGTACTTCCTCCACCACAAACTTCAATTATATTTATTTCCGAGGAAATAATTCTTGAATATTTAGTAATTATATTTTTCTGAATTTCGTTTAAAGAATTTTCAGCTGACTTACTCATTACCAACAAACTTTCCTTTTTATCATTTATAAGCTCTAGCATATTTCCTGCAAACTTTTCCACTTGATTTTCAGAAATTTCTATTAGCTCTTTTTCTGAATTTTCAAGGAAACTAATAACATTAATTCTCTCCTCTTGATCATCTATAGAATCTAAGCATATTATACAATAAGATTCAGCCAAGCACATCATAACATTGGTATGATAAATTGGCAGTCTTTTTTTTGCTACATCTTGAAATGAATGGAAACTTACTGGAATATATTTAAAATCTTTGCAAAATTTTATAAATAGCTCTTTATTTGATCTTTCAGAAATAGAACAGTAAGCAATTTTATTTTTTCTATCTAATATCATACTACCTGTGCCCTCTAAAAATTGACTCTGCTGTTCAGCAAATGAATAATCGATTACATTATTTATTATAAAGCCTCGATTTTTTAAAAAATCTAAAATTTCTGGGCGTCGCTCCATGCGCCTACTTTTTGCAGACATGGGATACAAAACAATATCTCCATTTTGATGTGTCGATATCCAATTATTTGGAAAGACTGAGTCTGGTGTTCTGTACTTATTGTCATCTTGAAACACATGTATATCAATATTATTTTTTTTTAACTTCTTAACTAATTTTTCAAACTCTTCAATTGCTAACTGCGCTATATTTTTTTTATTTATTTTTTTTTGATAATGATTATCCTTTGAAGTCTCATCATTAAAACCAAAATCAAAAGGCCGAATCATTAGTATACTTTTTGCTGTGCTCAAAATTATTCTCGGATTAACGGTAAAGTACTACATCTAAATAAACCACCTTGCTTTGAAATTTCATTATAGTTAATTTCCTCAACTGTAATTCCACTTGATCTTAACCAATTATTAAGTCTTGAAAAACTTATTTCGCTGACTACAGTATTTTGTGATATTGAAAAAAAATTACATTTTAGTTCATTAATTTCTAATAAAGAAATTTCAAAAATATTTTCTTTTTTAAAATTATTCAAAATCCAATTGTAATCATCCTTGCATAAAAAAGCCTCAGGACATACAACCAATTTATTTATTCCAACTGGCTGGAAACAACAATCTAAATGTAAAGCTAACTTTTGGTAATCAGTATCTGACTTGATCAGGGGAAATGAAATGATTTTTTTTTCAGGAAAATATTGTTTTATAAAATCAATTCCATCTTGATTTGTTCTTGCGGTTTTAAAATCATCAAACTTATTCTTTTTACATGTACCAATAAAAATGTATCCATCATGTAAAATAATATCACCACCTTCAATACTACAATTTTTTGGCAGGTAGACTAAATCATCAGGATTAATTTTTTTAAATAAATTATTCAAACCCTCAATTTCTTTTGATCTTTCTTTTATCGTGTTCGAAATAAAAAATTTGTTTTCAATAACAAACCCTATATCTCGACTAAAAATCTGATTAATATTTTTTAAAATTGATGGTCTAAAAACTTTAATATCGTATTTCAAAAATATCTTATTAAAATAATCCAATTGAGAAATAATATCAATCTCCGTTGGATATGTTCCATTCAAAACATGAAATCTACTTTTTGGATCATAACATTCATTTGCTGATGGAACTGAACCCAAACTATTTCCAATTCCTAACACTACAGCCTTAAGCCTTGATGTTTCATTATTTACATTAAGCCTTAGCATTTAAAAAATATAAATGATTATTTTTTAGATTAAAAACTTCTTGGAGCAGATCCAGTGAAAAGTTGTCTTGGTCTTCCAATTGGTTCTTTCATTAATCTCATTTCTCTCCATTGGGCAATCCAACCAGGTAATCTTCCAAGTACAAACATAACTGTGTACATATCTGAAGGAATTCCCATGGCTCTGTAAATCACACCAGAGTAGAAATCTACATTAGGAAATAATTTACGATCAATAAAATACTTATCTTTCAAAGCATTTTCTTCCAATTCAGCAGCGATATGAAGTAAAGGGTCGTCAACACCAAGAGATTTTAAATATTTATGTGCTGCTTCTTTAATGATTCTAGCTCTAGGATCATAATTTTTATAAACTCTATGTCCAAATCCCATTAATCTAAATGGATCAGATTTATCTTTAGCCTTTCTAATATATTTTTTTGTATTTCCTCCATCCTCTTTGATAGATTTTAACATCTCGAGAACAGCCTGATTAGCACCTCCATGAAGTGGTCCCCACAAGGCCGAAATACCTGCAGAAATTGATGGGAATAGGCCTGCATGTGATGATCCAACAATCCTTACGGTTGAAGTAGAACAATTTTGTTCATGATCAGCATGTAGAATCAAGAGTTTATTAAAAACATCAATTAACTTTTTATCCGGTCTATAAATATCGTTAGGTTTTTTAAACAATAGATGCAATATCATTTCTGGATACCCAAGGTTTCTCAATTTCATTGAGTATTGAAGAGGGAACCCATTTTTTTTCCTGAATGACCAACCTACAAGAATCGGTATCTTTCCCATTACTTTGACTATGGTATCATACATCCCTTCTTTACTTCTGACATAATCTAGAGAAACATCATCGGGATTAAAGGCAGTTAGAGAACTTGTTAAAGATGATAAAACTCCCATCGGATGTGCAGAGCTTGGAAATGCATCAACAATTTTTTTTACATCATCATTTACAATACTATTATCAACGATATCATCATGAAATTTTTTAATTTCATCTTTTGTGGGTAACTCCCCAAAAATCAATAGGAAAGCTACCTCTAAAAAAGATGCTTTTTTTGCCAAATCATCAACATCATACCCACGATATCTTAAAATTCCTTTTTCACCATCTAGGTACGTAATTTTGCTTTCACATGAAGCCGTATTTTTAAAACCTCTATCAATAGTTGTAGCGCCAGATTCTGCTCTTAGAGATTTTATGTCAATGCATACATCTCCTTCAACTCCTCTGTAAACAGGGAAATCATAGCTTGAACCATTAATATTTATAGTTGCTTTTTCGGACACAATGAGCAAATGAAAGTTAGTCTACTATTTTGCAAAAATACAAAATATCTTCGATAAATTAAAGTTATTTTGTGAATGATTTATTTTTGAAAAGGAGATACTTTAAAAGTAGAGATCTGAGGATAAACAGCTTTATTTCCAAGCTCCTCTTCAATTCTTAACAGTTGGTTGTATTTTGCAATCCTATCACTCCTAGAGAGAGAACCTGTTTTAATCTGACCACAGTCTAATGCAACAGAAAGATCAGAGATTGTACAATCTTCAGTCTCTCCAGACCTATGAGACATAACAGTTGTATAACCTGCATTATGAGCCATATCGACAGCTTCAATAGTTTCGGTTAAAGTTCCAATTTGATTTACCTTAATCAAAATAGAATTTGCAATATTTTTTGTTATTCCTTTTTCTAATCTTTTTGTATTTGTAACAAATAAATCATCCCCAACTAATTGGACATGCTCACCACATATACTTGTCAAATATTTCCATCCCTCCCAATCATTTTCATCCATTCCATCTTCAATAGAAATAATAGGATATTTTTTACATAACTCAGCAAGATAATTTGCCTGTTCAATGCTAGTTCTAACTAAACCATTTTTTCCTTCAAAAATTGAATAATCGTATTTTTCATTACTGTAAAACTCAGATGATGCACAATCTAATGCAATCATGACGTCCTTACCAAATTCATACCCCGAATCAAGAGTGGCTTCCTTAATTGTTTGTAATGCATCTTCAGTACCATTAAGTTCTGGGGCGAATCCACCCTCATCGCCAACACTTGTGGTTAAATTTCTTTTCTTTAAAACTTTTTTCAGCGAATGAAAAATCTCACTCCCAATTTGCATAGCATGAGTAAAATTCTTTGCAGAAATAGGTACTATCATAAATTCCTGAAATGCAATAGGGGCATCACTATGTGAGCCACCATTAATTATATTCATCATTGGAACAGGCAAAATTTTAGGGTCATTACCTAAATATTGGAAAAGAGAAATGTTTTTTTCTTTTGCAGCTGCTTTTGCTACAGCCAATGAAACTCCTAGCGTGGCATTAGCACCTAAATTAGATTTATTAGAAGTTCCATCAATTGAGATCATTAACTTATCTATTTCATTTTGTTTAAAAACGGATAACCCAATAATTTCTTTAGAGATAATATTATTTACATTATTCACAGCATTACTTACTCCTTTACCATGATATTTTTTACCTCCATCTCTTAACTCTACTGCCTCATGTTCCCCTGTAGATGCTCCTGATGGAACTGCTGCTCTTCCAACTAAACCATTTTGTGTTGTTACATCAACTTCTACTGTAGGATTACCTCTTGAATCAAAAATTTGACGCGCAATGATTTTTTTTATTTTAGACATTTTATTCTACTTTGAAATATTGTTAATGAATTGATCAAAAAGATAAGATGCATCATGAGGCCCAGGGCTAGCTTCAGGATGATATTGAACTGAAAAGCAATTTTTATTTTTCATAGAGATACCTGCTACAGTATCATCATTCAAATGAATATGTGTTATTTCGATTTCCTTATTAGACTCTGTCTGTTCTCTGCTAATAGCAAATCCATGATTTTGAGAGGTAACTTCACCTTTTCCTGTAATCAAATTTTTTACTGGGTGATTAATCCCCCTGTGTCCGTTATGCATTTTATATGTTGAAATACCATTTGCTAAAGCAATTATTTGGTGACCCAAACAAATTCCAAATAATGGAATATTTCTTTTGATTACTTCCTTAGCAATATTCTGCGCATCAATTAACGGTTTGGGGTCACCAGGACCGTTAGAGATAAAAAAAGCATCAGGAGACCAATCATTCATTTCGTTAAAAGTTGAATTGAAAGGAAAAACTTTTATGTAACAATCTCTCTTTTCTAGATTTCTCAAAATATTTTTTTTAATTCCTAAATCCAGAGCAGATATTTTATATTTTGCAGATTTATTTCCAAAATAATAAATTTCCTTGGTAGAAACCTGAGATGCAAGCTCAAGACCATCCATAGTGGGTATTTCAGATAACTCACCCTTCAATTTATCAACTTCATCAACTTTAGTTGAAATAACCGCGTTCATTGCACCATTATCTCTTATATATGAAACTAACGCTCTAGTGTCAACATCAGAAATTGCAACAATATTGTTAGATTTTAAAAAATCAAATAGGGATTTCGTTTCACCATATCTTGAATAATTATATGTAAAGTTTCTACATATAAGACCAGCAATTTTAACAGAATCAGATTCCACCTCTTCAACTCTAACTCCATAATTTCCTATGTAGGCATTTGTGGTAACCATTAATTGTCCGTAATAAGAAGGATCAGTAAAAATTTCTTGGTAACCAGTCATTCCTGTATTAAAACAAACTTCTCCAAATGCTGTGCCGTCAATTCCAATGGATTTACCAAAAAATATGGTTCCATCCTCCAATATTATTATAGCATTTTTCCTTTTACTGTATTGCATTATGAAACTAGTTAAACAAAAGTAATTTATATAAATTAAAAATATTAATTATACTTTAAAAAAAAAGGGATAAACATCCCTTTTTAAATTTTACTTTTCAAAAATATAGTCCAGCAACTTAGATATATCTTCCTCATTCTTAAATGACAATTGATTTTCAGAAACAAAACTGTCAACTTCTGTTTGTGTTTTATTTTTATTTGTAAAAAGCTTACTAATAGATCTTCTGTTAAGTTTAAAATATTTAATTGTTTTACTCTTTTTGTTTCTTAAAAAATATTTTTTCTTTCTGACATATCTATCATTTTCTCTATTTATCATTGGGTTCCCAGATCTTGAAACTAGTTTTACTGAAAAACCTTTTAGCAACGAAAAAGAATCATTTTCATATATTACTTGATATACTTTATTGTCTTCATTGTAGTAATAATTTTTAAATACCTTATCATTAATTATAACTTTATCAATGTTATTAAAATTAAATGAGAATATTGAGTCATTTTCACCCTTTGCCTCAAAGGCATTTCTACTCATATTTAAATTTATTTTTTTAACCAGAAATCTCTCTCCAGAAATTGTTTCAATTATTCCGTTATTATTCCATTCATCAAATAGATAATATGAGCCCAAAATAACTTTGTTTGGAGGATTATAAAAAAAGGAAGAACCATAGCTTGACGGTTGACCAGAAACTTTAGATGAAATATCAGCTTGTAAATTTGTTTGAGTGAAACCTAAAAGTGGTAGGATAAGAATAAAAAAATAAACTCTCATTGCAATTCAGTATATTAATATTAATTATTTTGAAGAAGGTTTTTCTTTTTTAGATGAACTGTCCTTAACTGCGCGTGCCTCCTCAGCAGCAGGTGCCTCCTCAGCAGCAGGTGCCTCTTTAGCGGCAGAAGTCTCCTCTGCATTAGATGCTAACTCATTAGAAGATTTAGATTCATTAGTATTTTTACTACCCCTTCTACTTCTTCTTGTCGATTTTTGCTTTTTTTCATGTGAAAATACATCATTATAATCAACAAGTTCAATCATAGCCATTTCTGCATTATCACCAAGTCTATTCCCAAGTCTTACCACTCTTGTGTAACCTCCCGGTCTGTCAGCTACCTTAACAGAAATCTCTCTAAAAAGCTCAGAAATTGCATTTTTTTGTTTAATTCTTGAAAAAACAATCCTTCTATTATGGGTGGTGTCAGATTTAGATTTTGTAATTAGTGGCTCAATGAACCTTTTTAAGGCTTTAGCCTTAGCAACAGTTGTATTTATTCTTTTATGGTAAATTAAAGAACAAGCCATATTTGCCAACATAGAACTTCTGTGACCTTTTTTTCTTCCTAAATGATTAAACTTTTTTCTGTGCCTCATCTGTAAAATTTTTTACTTTTTATTCTTTATCTAATTTATACTTTGACAAATCCATTCCAAAACTTAAACCTTTGAGAAGTACTAATTCTTCCAGCTCAGTTAATGATTTTTTACCAAAATTTCTAAACTTCATTAAATCATTCTTATTAAAGGAAACAAGATCTCCCAATGTATCAACCTCAGCAGCTTTCAAACAATTTAGCGCTCTAACAGAAAGGTCCATGTCAATTAATTTTGTTTTTAACAGCTGACGCATATGAAGTGACTCCTCATCATATGTTTCAGTTTTAGCTATTTCATCAGCTTCAAGGGTTATTCTTTCTTCTGAAAATAACATAAAATGATGTATAAGAATTCTTGCAGCATCAGTTAATGCATCTTGAGGAGAAATAGATCCGTCGGTCACTATGTCAAATACTAGTTTTTCGTAGTCAGTTTTTTGTTCTACACGAAAGTCCTCCACATTGTATTTTACGTTTTTTATCGGTGTAAAAATAGAATCTACGAAGATTGTACCCAATTGAGCAGATTGACTTTTATTTTCTTCTGATGTTACGTATCCTCTTCCTTTGTCAATTGTAATTTCTAGTTTTATCTCGACCTTAGGATCCAATGAACAAATCACTTGGTCAGAGTTTAAAACCTGAAAACCAGAAATAAATCTTTGAAAATCACCAGCTGTAATTTTATCCTGTCCTGAAATTGATATTGAAACAAGTTCATTGTCAACTTCGTCAATTTGCCTTTTAAATCTAATTTGTTTTAGATTTAGAATTATCTCTGTAACGTCTTCAACAACTCCAGGAATTGTTGTAAATTCATGTTCAATACCCTCAATCTTTGCAGATGTGATAGCAAAACCTTCAAGAGAAGATAATAAAACTCTTCTCAGGGCATTTCCTACTGTTAATCCATATCCAGGCTCCAGGGGTCTAAACTCAAATCTTCCTTCAAAATCAGAAGATTCAATCATAATTACTTTATCAGGTTTTTGAAAATTTAATATTGCCATAATTTGTTTTATAAATGTTATTTTGAATATAATTCAACTATATATTGTTCGTTAATTTTTTCTGGTATTTGTAACCTTTCAGGGATGGAAACAAATACGCCTTCCATTTTTTCTTCATTCCAAGTAATCCACTCATAAACTGTTAAAGAATTTTTCAGTGAACTAGTAATAGATTCAACTGATTTAGATTTTTCTCTAACAGCAATTAAATCACCAGGCTTTAATGTAAAAGACGGGATATTAACTATCTCTCCATTTACAGTAATGTGCCTGTGCGAAACTAATTGTCTTGCACCTCTTCTTGAATTAGAAATACCCATTCTAAAAACTACATTATCAAGCCTAGATTCACAAAGCTGAAGTAAAACCTCTCCAGTGATTCCTTTGGAAGCAGTAGCTTTTTTAAATAAATTTCTAAATTGTCTTTCAAGGACACCATAAGTATATTTAGCTTTTTGTTTTTCCATAAGCTGAACAGCATACTCAGATTTTTTTCCTCTCCTTTTATTATTGCCGTGTTGACCAGGAGGATAATTTCTTTTCTCAAAAGACTTATCATCACCAAAAATTGGCTCTCCAAATTTTCTTGCAATTTTTGTTTTTGGACCAGTATATCTTGCCATAATTATTTAATTTTATTTGAGTGATTATGAATTAAGGTCAATCCTTCGATAATCAAATTTCTCAATTATACTTTCTTTTAAACTCTTCTTCTTTTAGGTGGTCTACATCCGTTGTGTGGTGTTGGAGTAACATCAATAATTTCTGTTACCTCTATACCACCGTTATGTATTGACCTAATTGCAGACTCTCTGCCATTACCAGGACCCTTAACATAAACCTTAACTCTTTTAAGCCCTGCCTCTCTAGCTACAGTAACAGCATCTTCAGCAGCCATTTGTGCAGCATAAGGAGTATTTTTCTTAGTCCCTCTGAATCCCATTTTACCAGCTGAAGACCATGAAATAACATCTCCATTTTTGTTTGTAAGAGATATTATAATATTATTAAATGATGCTACAATATGGGCTTTACCAATTGAATCAACAACAACTTTTCTTTTTTTAGCTCCCGATTTTGTCATAATAATTATTTAGTTACTTTCTTTTTGTTCGCAACAGTTTTCCTTTTACCTTTTCTTGTTCTAGAATTATTTTTAGTTCTTTGTCCCCTAAGTGGTAAACCAGACCTGTGTCTAATACCCCTATTAGAACCAATGTCCATCAATCTTTTAATATTTAATTGAGTCTCTGACCGAAGTTCTCCTTCAATTGTGTAAGAGCCTATAGCTTCCCTAATTTTACTTATTTCAGAGTCATTCCATTCGTTAACTTTTTTATTCTGATCAACTCCAGCTTTTTCAAGTATTTTCAACGCTCTACTTTTTCCAACTCCAAATATATAAGTAAGAGAAATTACTCCACGTTTATTTTTTGGTATATCAATTCCTGCTATTCTTGCCATAATTATCCTTGTCTTTGTTTAAATCTTGGGTTCTTCTTGTTAATGACATAAAGTCTACCTTTTCTTCTAACGATTATACAATCTGAACTTCTTTTTTTTACTGATGCTCTAACTTTCATAATTTAAAATCTATATGTTATTCTAGCCTTAGATAAATCATAAGGACTCATTTCTAATTTTACTTTATCTCCAGGCAATAGCTTTATGTAATGTAATCTCATTTTTCCAGAAATATGAGCGGTAACAACATGACCATTTTCTAGCTCAACTCTAAACATTGCATTAGATAATGATTCAATTATCGTTCCTTCTTGTTCTATCGGTGCCTGTTTTGCCATTAATTTAAATTTTATATTGCGGGTTTTCTATCATTACCAGATTTCATCAAACCGTCGTAATGTTTATTTAACAAATAGGAATTAACCTGCTGCATTGTATCTATAGCAACTCCAACCATAATCAATAAGGAAGTACCTCCAAAAAACAAAGCCCAACCCGCTTGAACATCCATAAATTTTACAACAACTGCTGGAAATACAGCAACCATTGCAAGGAATATTGAACCAGGTAGAGTAATTTGGGACATAATTGAATCTAAAGTATTAGATGTATCTGTTCCTGGTCTAATTCCCGGGATAAAACCTCCGCTTCTTTTTAAGTCATCAGCAATTTTGTTAGTTGGAACAGTAATCGCAGTATAGAAATATGTAAATACAATAATTAATAATCCAAATACTATATTGTACCATAGTCCAAAAATATCAGAGAACTGAATTACCATCCATTGACCAAAATTAGTGTCTTTCATTATGCTAAGTCCACCAATCAGACTTGGAACAAACATTAATGCTTGTGCAAAAATAATTGGCATTACACCAGAAGCATTTAATCTAAGAGGTATATACTGTCTTTTTCCAACGACATTTCTATCAAAACCACCAGAGGAATTTCTTCTAGCATACTGGACAGCAATTTTCCTTACAGCCATAACAAGCATGACTGATGCTAAAATTATTGCAACCCAAATAACTAACTCTATAGAAATCATTATCAATCCACCATTTGACTCAGTAACCCTAGAAACCCATTCCTGAACAAAAGATTGAGGCATAGTTGCAATAATACCAACCATAATTAATAGAGAAATACCATTCCCTATTCCTTTGTCAGTAATTTTTTCGCCTAACCACATCGCAAAAATACATCCGGTAACCAAAATAATTACAGATGAAAAATAGAACATACCACCTTGTCCTAATAAAAAGGCATCTTGTGGTATTCCAAGGGCAGGTAAAGCAGTTAAATATGCTGGAGCTTGCACTACGCAAATAGCGATGGTTAACCATCTAGTAATTTGTGTGATTTTTTTCTGACCACTTGCACCTTCCTTCTGTAACTTTTGTAAGTATGGGATAGCGATTCCCATTAACTGAACTACAATGGATGCAGAAATATATGGCATGATTCCCAATGCAAATACTGAAGCATTTGCAAATGCACCCCCCGTGAAAGCATTAAGTAAACCTAAAATACCTTGTTCCGTATTTTCTGCAATTAGGCCTAATTTTGTAGAATCAATTCCAGGAAGAACAACCTGAGCACCAAACCTGTAAACAAGCAACATACTCATAGTTAAAATTATTCTGTCTTTTAATTCAGAAATTTTCCAGATATTTTTTAATGTTTCAAGAAATTTCATAATTATTAAATTTGAATTGCCTCCCCACCATTATTTTCAATTGAAGATTTTGCAGCAGCTGAAAATTTATGTGCTGAAATTTTTAATTTTGCTTTTAGCTCTCCTCTTCCTAATACTTTTACAAGATCATTTTTTCCAATAATCCCCAAATTGACCAATAACTTGTGGTCAATTACAGTCTTAATCTTCTTTTCATCGACAAGGGATTGAATTTTGTCTAAATTGATAGGTTTATATTCAACACGATTAAAGTTTTTAAACCCAAACTTTGGAATTCTTCTCTGTAGAGGCATTTGTCCTCCTTCAAAACCAAGTTTTTTTGAATAACCCGATCTAGACTTTGCGCCCTTGTGACCTCTTGTAGCAGTCCCCCCTTTTCCAGAGCCTTGCCCCCTTCCAATTCTTTTTGAGTTTTTATTAATTGACCCTTTGGCAGGTTTTAAATTACTTAAATCCATTTGTTTAATTTTCTACAGTTATTAAATGGTTAACCTTTTTAATCATTCCTAAAATATTTGGGGTTCTGTCATGTTCAACTGACATACCAATCTTTCGAAGACCAAGAGCAAGCAATGTAAGCTTTTGTTTCTTGGTTCTATTTATAGGACTTTTAATTTGTTTAATCTTAATTTTTTCCATATTAGCCATTGTATAATTTTTCAAGTGAAATTCCTCTATTCTTAGCAATAGTTGCAGCATTTTTCAATCGTAGGAGAGCATCAAATGTAGCTTTTACAACATTATGTGGATTTGATGAACCTTGTGACTTTGATAAAACATCATTGACCCCAACTGCTTCTAAAACTGTTCTAACAGCCCCACCTGCAATGACTCCAGTACCAGGTGCTGCAGGAATTAGATTTACCCTTGCTCCACCAAACTTTCCTTTTTGCTGGTGAGGAAGAGTTCCTTTAACGATAGGAATTCTAACTAAATTTTTCTTAGCATCTTCAACAGCTTTGGCAATTGCACTAGAAACATCTTTAGACTTTCCAAGTCCCTGACCAACAACCCCATTTTCGTCACCAACAACAACAATAGCAGAAAATCCAAACGTTCTACCACCTTTGGTAACCTTAGTTACCCTTTGAACTCCAACCAAGCTGTCTTTTAATTCTAAACCGCCTGGTTTAATTCTTTCAATTGTTTTATAGTTTTGATACATATTTTAAAATTTTAATCCTCCTTCTCTTGCACCATCAGCCAATGACTTTACTCTTCCATGATATAAATATCCAGATCGATCAAAAGAAACATTTTTAACTCCTATCTTAACTGCCTTTTCTGCTAAATTTTTACCAACAGAAGCAGCCATTTTTATTTTATCCAATTTTGATTTAGCAAACTCTTTTTCAATTGATGATGAAGAAGTTAATATACTTCCCGAGACATCATCTACTAGCTGGGCATAAATTTCTTTATTGCTTCTAAAAACAGAAAGCCTTGGATGATCCTTAGTACCAGAAATTAATTTTCTAATTCTATTTTTTATTCTACTTCTTCTCTTATTTTTGGTTAATCTCATATTAATAATTATTAAGCTTGTTTACCGGCTTTTCTTCTAATTTGCTCACCCACAAATCTCACTCCCTTTCCTTTATATGGTTCAGGTTTTCTAAATGATCTAATTTTAGCAGCAACCTGCCCCACTAATTGTTTGTCATATGAGGTAAGTTTAATGATTGGATTTGACCCTTTTTCATTAACAGCTTCAACTTTAACCTCATTGGCAATTTGCATAACAATTCCATGAGAAAAACCCAAAGCAAGATCTAATTTTTGTCCTTGAACAGAGGCTCTATATCCAACTCCTACTAACTCTAACTCTTTGGTCCATCCGGTTGATACACCAATTATCATATTGTTAATTAGTGCTCTGTATAGTCCATGTTTAGATTTGTGTTCTTTAGACTCACTTTTTCTAACTAAACTTAAAACTCCTTCATTTTCTGAAATTTCAATATTGGAATATTCTTGAGAAATCTCACCAAGCTTACCATTAACGGTAATGATATTTTCAGAAATTTGAACTGAAACTCCCTCTGGGATAATTATTGGATTTTTTCCTATTCTTGACATTTATATTATTTTCTAATTAACATAACAAATTATTTCTCCTCCAACATTTTCTCTTTTTGCCTGCTTTGCTGTCATGACTCCTTTAGAAGTCGAAATAATTGCAATTCCCAATCCATTCAAAACTCTAGGTAAGTCAATTGAATTAGAATATTTTCTAAGACCTGGCTTACTTATTCTTGAAATATTTGTGATTACAGATTCATTATTTTCCTTGGTATATTTCAAGGCAATTTTAATATTTCCTTGAACTAAGTTATCTTCAAATTTGTAACTTAAAATATATCCTTGGTCAAATAATATTTTAGTTATTTCTTTTTTTAAGTTGGAGGCAGGAATAGAAACAACCTTGTGGTTGGCTCTAATTGCGTTCCTTACTCTTGTCAAATAATCTGCTATTGGATCTGTATTCATAATATTTTATTTACCAGCTTGCTTTCTTAACTCCTGGGATTAAACCTTTATTTGCCATTTCACGAAATAAAACTCTAGAAATACCAAAATTTCTCATGTAACCTTTTGGTCTTCCAGTTAATTTACACCTATTATGCATTCTAGTAGGTGATGCATTTCTAGGCAACTTCTGTAAACCTTCATAATCACCAGCCTCTTTTAATACCTTTCTCTTTTCAGCATACTTTTTAACTGTCTTTGCTCTCTTAACCTCACGGGCTTTCATTGATTCTTTTGCCATATTTGTTTTATTCTTTCTTGTTATCATTTTCGGATTCAGACTCTTCCTCTTGTTTAGCCTCTTCAGGAACAGGTGCTTGCTCAACTGCTGGAGCCTCTTCAGAAACAGGTGCTTCCTCATCTGCCGGAGCCTCTTCAGAAGAAGTTGGTTTATTAGAAACTACTTTGCTTTCTGTTTTTTCTATAATAACTTCATTACTTCTTCTTTTAAATGGCAAACCTAACTCACTTAAAAGCTGCAAAGCCTCTTTATCAGATTTAGCGGAAGTAACAAAAGTTATATCCATACCAGAAATCTTATTAATTTTATCAATATTTATTTCTGGAAATATGATCTGTTCTGTTATACCTAAGTTATAATTGCCACGACCATCAAAACCAGAACTCTTTACTCCGTTAAAATCTCTAACGCGAGGAAGAGCAGTGGTAACTAATCTGTCTAAAAACTCATACATATTTTCCCCTCTCAAGGTAACTTTAACTCCAATTGGCATTCCCTTTCTTAATTTGAAAGATGCAACATCTTTTTTGGAAATAGTAGCAATTGCCCTTTGTCCAGAAATTTCAGAAATTTCATTAATAGCATGATCAATTAATTTTTTATCATTAACAGCAGCACCTACTCCTTTTGAAATAACTATTTTCTCAAGTTTTGGTACTTGCATTACATTATCATAGCTAAACTCTTTGACTAGCTTATCAACTATGCTTGTTTTGTATTCGTTTTTTAATCTTGGTATATAACTCATAATTAAATTTCTTCTCCAGATTTTTTTGAAAATCTTATCTTTTTATCCTTTTCTGTTCTGTAACCAATTCTTGTTGGTTTTCCGTCAGAAGTTAACAATGAAATATTTGACACATGAATTGGTAATTCTTTTTCAGTTATTCCACCCTTCGGGTTATTTGCATCGGGTTTATTATGCTTTTTTACAATATTTACACCTTCAACAATAACTTTATTTTTGACAGAAAAAACTTTCAATACTTTTCCCTGAGAACCTTTTTGATTACCAGAAATTACCTTAACTAAATCTCCTGTTCTAATTTTTAATTTATTTCTCATAGAATAATTATAAAACTTCAGGGGCTAATGAAACAATTTTCATAAATTTTTTATCTCTTAATTCTCGAGCAACTGGGCCAAAAACCCTAGTACCCTTCATTTCTCCAGCTGCATCTAGTAAAACACATGCATTATCATCAAATCTTATGTAAGATCCATCTTTTCTCCTAACTTCTTTGGTAGTTCTTACTACAACAGCAGATGAAACTGATCCTTTTTTTACCATTCCATTAGGCGTAGCAGCTTTGACAGAAACAACAATTTTATCACCAATTGATGCATATCTTCTTTTTGTGCCTCCTAATACCCTAATTGTTAAAACCTCTTTAGCACCGGTATTATCTGCAACTTTTAATCTTGATTCTTGTTGTAACATAATTATTTAGCTCTTTCAATTATTTCTACTAACCTCCAGCATTTTGACTTGCTTATGGGTCTAGTTTCCATTATTTTAACTCGATCTCCTATTTTACAATCATTTTGCTCATCATGGGCAACATACTTCTTAGTTTTCAAAACAAACTTTCCATACATTGGATGCTTAACCTTTTTAACTTCAGAAACTACAATAGACTTCTGCATTTTGTCACTGGTTACAACTCCAATTCTTTCTTTTCTTAAATTTCTTTTTTCCATATTAAAATAGGGTCAATTACTTATTATCTCTTTTAGATATTTCAGTTAAAATTCTTGCTATTGTTCGCCTAATAGATTTAATCGATATTGGATTTTCCAAAGGGGAAACAGCATGAGCCATTTTGAGCTCATTATATTTTTTTTTGTTCTCAACAAGTTGCTCTTTCAACTCGTCATCTTTTAATTTTATAACTTCTTGTTGCTTCATAGTTTAAAATTATGCTTCATAATCTCTTGCAATTATGAACCTTGTTTTCACTGGCAGTTTCTGTGCTGCCAATCTAAGTGCTTCTTTTGCAATATCAATTGGAACGCCACCAACTTCAAATAAAATTCTTCCTGGCTTTACAACAGCAGCCCAATATTCAACAGCACCCTTTCCTTTCCCCATTCTAACCTCAAGAGGTTTTTTCGTTATGGGTTTATCAGGAAAAATCTTTATCCAAAGTTGCCCCTCTCTTTTCATAAATCTTGTTGCAGCTATTCTTGCAGCCTCAATTTGTCTTGAGGTAAGAAAATTAGAATCTAAGGATTTGATACCAAACATTCCATTTGAAAGTCTGTGACCTCTTCCAGAGTTTCCTTTCATTCTGCCCTTTTGAGCTTTTCTATATTTTGTCTTTTTTGGCTGTAACATCTGTTAGTTTCTTTTTCGTCTGTTATTTTTTCCTTGTTTTTTTGCTAACCCAACAAGAGGGTTAAGATCTCTTTTACCAAAAACTTCACCTTTCATAATCCATACCTTCACTCCAATTCTTCCATAGGTGGTATGAGCTTCAACCATAGCATAATCAATATCAGCTCTGAACGTTGACAATGGAATTCTACCCTCTTTATAATGTTCGCTTCTAGCCATTTCTGCACCATTCAGCCTACCACTAATTTGAATTTTAATTCCTTCAGCATTCATTCTCATTGATGCAGCAATTGCCATCTTAATTGCCCTTTTATAAGAGATTCTATTTTCAATTTGTCTAGCAACACTTGATGCAACTATAAATGCATCTAGCTCAGGTCTTTTAATTTCATAAATATTTAATTGAATATCTTTTGAGGTTATTTTTTTAAGTTCCTCTTTTAATTTATCTACTTCTTGCCCACCCTTACCAATAATAATTCCAGGTCTCGCAGTGGTAATTGTAATTGTTACAATTTTAAGAGTCCTTTCAATTATAACCCTTGAAATACTAGCTTTGGCAAGCCTGACATAAACATACTTTCTGATTTTTTGATCCTCAGCAAGCTTATCACCATAGTCTTTACCACCATACCAGTTTGACTCCCAGCCTCTAATGATACCTATTCTATTACCAATTGGATTAGTTTTCTGTCCCATTTATGATTTATTTTTAATTTCTTTTGAGTTCAAAACAATAGTTACATGATTAGATCTTTTTCTAATTCTATGAGCTCTTCCTTGAGGAGCAGTTCTAATTCTTTTTAACATAGTCGCACTATCAACTCTAATTTCTGAAATATACAAGTTAGCATCATCAACATTCTGGTCTTTGTTTTTTGATTGCCAATTTGATAATGCAGACAACAATAATTTTTCTAGCTTTCTAGATGCATCTTTACTTGAAAATTTAAAAATGTCTAGAGCTTTGTCTACATCCTTTCCACGAACAAGATCAGCAACAATCCTCATCTTTCTAGGAGATGTTGGGCAATTATTAAGTTTAGCTGTTACAAGCCCCTTATTTTTATTTTTTAAATTTTCCGCCATTTTATTTTTTCTACTTCCCATTTAATGCTACTTTTTTCCCTTGTTTTTAGCACCAGCATGACCTCTAAAGGATCTTGTTGGAGAAAATTCACCTAATTTGTGACCCACCATGTTTTCAGTAATGTATACCGGAATAAATTGTCTACCATTATGGACAGCAATAGTTTGACCAACAAAATCTGGGGTTATCATACTAGCACGTGACCATGTTTTAATAACCGTTTTTTTATTTTCTTGGACATTCTTTTCAACTTTTTTATTCAACTTAAAGTGAACATATGGCCCTTTTTTTAATGATCTTGACATATTATTTCTTTCTTCGTTCTACAATAAATTTATTACTAGCCTTTGACTTAGATCTTGTTCTAAATCCTTTTGCTGGGATACCTTTTCTGGATCTTGGATGACCTCCCGAAGCTCTTCCTTCACCACCGCCCATTGGGTGATCAACAGGGTTCATGGCTACAGGTCTTGTTCTAGGTCGTCTACCAAGCCATCTACTTCTGCCTGCTTTCCCTGAAACAGTTAACTGATGGTCTGAATTGGAAACTACACCAATAGTTGCATAACAATTACTTAAAATTAATCTGGTTTCACCAGATGGCATTTTTATCGTTGCAAATTTTCCATCTCTTGCCATTAGTTGAGCATAAGAACCAGCACTTCTCACAAGTGCAGCACCTTTACCTGGCGTAATTTCAATACATGAAATCATAGTTCCTAAAGGAATATTAGATAAAGGCATAGAATTACCAATATTTGGAGAAACTGAATTACCAGAAACAATTTTTTGACCAACCTTTAACCCTTTTAAAGCTACTATATATCTTTTTTCAGAATCATCATAATTTAAGAGAGCAATAAATGCAGATCTATTAGGGTCATATTCAATAGATTTTACCTCTGCGTGAACATCATGTTTGTCCCTTTTAAAATCAATAACTCTATATCTTCTTTTGTGCCCACCACCTTTATAACGCATAGTCATTCTTCCGTCGTTATTTCTTCCACCAGATTTTTTAATTGTTTTAATTAATGATTTTTCAGGATTAGAGGTAGTTAATTCAGAAAATTCATTAACGATTCTAAATCTTTGTCCTGGGGTAACTGGTTTTAATTTTCTTACTGGCATCTTATATTTTTTACTGAGAATTAGCATATAGATCAATTGTTTCACCATCATGCAATTGTACAATGGCTTTCTTGAAAGAATTAGTGTTGCCAAACTGGATCCCAGATTTGGTGTATCTAATCTTACTATTTGATCTAACATTTATAGTTCTCACCTTTTTAACTTTTACTCCGTAAAAAGATTCAACATTATTTTTAATCTGAACCTTATTTGCATTTTTTTCTACTTGAAAAGTGAAGCAATTCTTTAATTCACTATCATTTGTAGCCTTTTCTGTAATAATAGGTTTGATCAGTATAGACATAACTATTTGGCTAAATTTTTATTTATAATATCTAAGGAACTTTCCGAAATAACTAATTGCTTTGCATTAAGTATTTTATAAGTACTTAGTTCTGAACATGTTATAACCTCTGGTCCCTCCAAATTTCGCGATGACAAATATACATTTTTATTCGAAGCTGCAAATACAAACAGAGACTTTTTAATATCAAGATTTAAGGAGTTTATCACTTTTATAAAATCCTTAGTTTTTGGTAACTTAAACTCAAAATCTTCAACAACAGTGATTGCCTTTTCTTTTGCTTTTAATGAAAGTGCAGATTTTCTAGCAAGTTTCTTTAATTTTTTATTTAACTTCAAATTGTAATCTCTCGGCTGAGGACCAAAAATTCTTCCTCCTCCTCTAAAAACTCCAGACTTAATACTACCTGCTCTAGCAGTTCCTGTCCCTTTTTGTTTTTTAATCTTTCTTGTACTACCTACTATATCAGCTCTTTCTTTTGCTTTATGAGTACCTTGCCTTTGATGAGATAAAAATTGCTTAACATCAAGATACAGAGCATGCTCATTTGGCTCAATAGAATAAATATCTTTGGGGAGTTGAATCTCTCTTCCCGTCTCTTTACCTTTTGAATTTTTAACCTTAAGCTTCATTATTTTTGTATTATTAAATAAGAATTATTATGACCAGGAACAGCGCCCTTAACAAGTAAAATATTTTTTTCAGGCATTACTTTCAACACTCTTAAGTTCATAACTTTTACTTTCTCTGCACCCATTCTGCCAGCCATTTTCATTCCTTTGAAAACTCTCGCAGGGTATGATGCCGCACCGATAGAACCGGGTGCCCTTAACCTATTGTGTTGTCCATGAGTAGCTTGACCAACGCCAGCAAAACCATGTCTTTTAACTACACCTTGAAAACCTTTTCCCTTAGAAATACCTGAAATATCAACATACTCACCCACTTCAAAATGGTCAACGCTAACACCATCACCTAATTTTAAATCTTCAGTAAAACCCTTGAATTCTGCAAATTTTATTTTTGGATGAGTTCCAGCTTTTTTAGCATGACCAATAATAGCTTTGGATGAATTCTTTTCAGATTTGTCATCAAATCCAAGTTGATGTGCTGAATAACCGTCATTCTGCTCTGTTCTTATCTGAGTAACAACACAAGGTCCTGCTTCAATAACAGTACAAGGTATGTTATTTCCACTTTCGTCGAAAACACTAGTCATTCCAATTTTTTTACCAATTAAACCAGACATATTTTATTTTTTCATTTTAAATAAATAAGGGTCAAAATAATTTAACCCTAAACTATTTTTTCCATTTTTCCATCGCCATCGCTCAGGACATTTTAATATCAGAAACAAATTTCTGATAATTTTTTTTAAACTTTAATCTCAACTTCAACTCCGCTCGGTAATTCTAATTTCATGAGAGCATCAATAGTCTTAGAAGATGTACTATAAATATCAAGTAATCTCTTGTAAGAACTTAATTGAAACTGTTCTCTTGATTTTTTGTTAACGTGTGGAGACCTTAGCACAGTAAAAAGCTTCTTGTGAGTTGGCAAAGGAATAGGTCCTGTAACAACCGCACCAGTACTTTTTACAGTCTTAACAATTTTTTCAGCTGAATTATCAACTAAACTGTGATCATACGATTTTAACTTTATTCTTATTTTTTGGCTCATATTATTATCAATTAAGAATCAACTGTTCCATTAGCTTTTTTTATAACTTCTTCAGAAATATTTGAAGGTGTTGATGCATAATGCGAAAACTCCATAGTAGATGTTGCTCTACCAGAGGATAATGTTCTAAGAGATGTTACGTATCCAAACATTTCTGAAAGAGGAACATTTGCCTTAACAACTTTTGAACCAGCTCGGTCCCCCATATCATTTACTTGTCCTCTTCTTCTATTTAAATCACCAACAATATCACCCATATTTTCTTCGGGTGTAATTACTTCTAGCTTCATGATAGGCTCCATAATTACAAATTTTGCAAGTTTTGCCGCATTTTTAAATCCAATTTTAGCTGCAAGTTCAAAAGACAACTGATCAGAATCAACATCGTGATAAGAACCGTCCTTTAAAGTAACCTTCAAAGAATCAACCTCATAACCAGCAAGCGGACCATTTTGCATTGCCATTTTAAACCCTTTTTCTACAGAGGGAATAAATTCTTTTGGAACATTACCTCCTTTGATATTTGAAATAAATTCTAAGCCTTGGTTGCCCTCTTCGGCTGGCTCAACAGTGAACACGATATCAGCAAACTTTCCTCTACCACCAGATTGTTTTTTGTACACTTCTCTGTGATCAGCTTTTAGGGTAATAGCTTCTTTATACTCAACCATAGGTTCCCCTTGATTAACCTCAACTTTAAACTCCCTTCTAAGCCTATCAACAATAATATCTAAATGAAGTTCACCCATGCCCGAAATAATCGTTTGGCCAGATGCTTCATCAGTCTTTACAGTAAATGTTGGATCTTCCTCAGAAAGCTTTGCCAATGACATTCCCAATTTGTCAACATCAGCCTTCGTTTTAGCCTCAACTGCAATACCAATTACCGGATCAGGAAAATCCATACTTTCCAATACAATTGGTGCATTTTCAGCGGTTAAACTGTCTCCAGTTTTAATATCCTTAAATCCAACAGCAGCCCCAATGTCTCCAGCTTCAATCACATCAATTGCGTTTTGTTTATTAGAGTGCATCTGATAAATTCTGGAAATTCTTTCCTTTTTTCCAGACCTGTTATTTAAAACATAGGAACCAGCGGGTAACTTACCTGAGTAAACCCTAAAGAAAGCCAATCTTCCAACAAATGGATCTGTAGCAATTTTAAAAGCTAACGCAGCAAATGGCTCATCAACAGTGGGCTTCCTAGAAATTTCTTCATCATTTCTTGGATTTTTACCAATAATTGCTTCTTTGTCAACAGGCGAAGGCAAATATCTACAAACCGCATCCAGAAGAAACTGAACACCTTTATTTTTGAAGGCAGATCCACAAATCATAGGAATAATTGCCATATCCATGACTGCAGCTCGCAATGCACTGTGAATTTCCTCTTCAGTTATTGAATCCTCATCTTCCATATATTTTTCAAGAAGATTATCATCATAAGAAGCAACTTCTTCTATGAGTAAACCTCTGTATTTCTTTGCTTCTTCTTTTAAATTTTCGGGTATTTCAACAATGTCAAAAGTTGATCCCATTGATTCTTCATGCCAAACAATTGCTCTATTCTTAATCAAATCAACTACTCCTTTAAAATCAGCCTCTTCCCCAATTGGTAAAACAATTTGAACAGCATTAGAACCAAGCATGTCTTTAACTTGCTTACAAACCATTTGGAAGTTTGAACCTTGTCTATCCATTTTATTGACAAAACCAATGCGGGGCACCTTGTAGTTATCAGCTAATCTCCAATTGGTTTCCGACTGAGGCTCAACACCATCAACAGCACTAAATAAAAATACTAGTCCATCTAAAACCCTTAGAGATCGGTTAACCTCGACCGTAAAATCTACGTGACCTGGTGTGTCAATTATGTTAAAGTGATATGACTCGGAATCAGCAGTTTTTTTACCATTTTCGGTTGGAAAATCCCAATTACAAGTTGTTGCGGCAGAAGTAATGGTTATGCCTCTTTCTTGCTCTTGCTCCATCCAATCCATCGTGGCTGCGCCATCATGAACCTCCCCAATTTTGTGAGAGACACCTGTGTAATACAAAATCCTTTCAGTAGTTGTAGTTTTTCCTGCATCAATGTGAGCAGCAATTCCTATATTTCTTGTGTATTTAAGATCTCTAGACATATTTTAAAATCTAAAATGTGAAAATGCTTTATTAGCCTCTGCCATTTTGTGTGTGTCTACTTTTTTCTTAACTGCAGCACCTTCCTCTTTTGAAGCAGCTAGGATTTCAGCTGCAAGCTTTTGAGCCATAGATTTCTCATTTCTTTTTCTTGAATAATTTATCATCCATTTCATTGCAATAGAAATTTTTCTGTCAGACCTAATTGGGCTGGGAATTTGAAATGTAGCCCCACCAACTCTTCTACTTCTAACCTCAACGTGAGGCATCACATTAGAAAGAGCATCTTTCCAAACCTCTAAAGCGGATTTTTCATCATCCATTTTTTTACTTTCAACAATCTGAATCGCATCATAAAATATTCTAAAAGCAATAGATTTTTTTCCACTCCACATAAGCATGTTCACAAATCTGGTGACCAACTTATCATTAAATTTTGGATCTGGAAGTAAAGGACGTTTTTTGGCTTGCTTTTTTCTCATGGATTAATAGAAAAGTGATTATTTTTTTGGCTTTTTAGCTCCATATTTAGATCTCCTCTGAGTTCTTCCTTCAACACCAGCAGTATCTAAAGCACCTCGAACAATATGATATCTTACACCTGGTAAATCTTTGACTCTTCCACCACGAACTAGTACAATTGAGTGTTCCTGAAGATTATGTCCTTCACCAGGGATGTAAGCGTTTACCTCATTACCATTAGTTAGACGTACCCTTGCTACTTTTCTCATAGCAGAATTTGGTTTCTTAGGAGTTGTAGTGTAAACCCTTGTGCACACACCTCTTCTTTGAGGGCAAGAACTGAGGGCAGCTGACTTACTTTTTTTTGTAATTTTAGCTCTACCTTTTCTAACTAATTGTGATATGGTTGGCATATGTATATTATTAACCTCTAATTTAAAGAGGCGCGCAAAGTTAGAAATTTAAATCAATTAATCAAATGATCAATGTTAAATTTTTATATTTTTTTAAAAATTTTAATTTAATCATATTAAAATCAAATATATAACGTTGATTTTGGATAGACTTTTAAATGAAAAATCTTGTAATTTTTATAATTTTCGTAATCTTCTTATTACCATGTTATACTTTTTCTCAAAAAATAAATCTCAGGTATGATAATGGAAATAATGAATTATTTAATAATTACAAAGAGTTACTATATAAATTAGATGATTCCCTAAAAATTTTAAAAAATGATGGTTTTGTTTTAGCTGAAGTTGAGGAATTTAATAAAATTGATTCTCTAAGATACTATGTAAAAATAAAAAAATATGCACAGTTTGAACTCATAAAACTTGACAACTACGAGGGTTATTTTGCAGAAGATGTAAATAAAATTTTAGAAAAATATTTTCAAAAGGATAAAAAAATACAACTAAATTCATTAAATGAATTATTGATGAATTTATCAGATTTTTTCTCTTCACAAGGGTTTCCTTTCGCAGAAATTAACATAACCTATTCAAAAATTATAAATTCAAAAACGATTTTAGGTAAATTAAAAATTAATTCAAATGCGGTAAGAAAAATTGATGGTTACATTTTCAAGGGTTATGAAAAATTTCCTAAAAAATTTATAGAAAAATTTCTAAGAATTAAGATTGGAGAAAAACTAGACATAAAAAAACTTAAAAATTCATCAAATTATATCAATTCCTTGCAATTCGTAAGACAGATTAAAGAGCCTGAAATTTTATTTACTAAAGATTCTTCCTTTATCTATTTTTATTATAAAAAATTGAAACAAAATAATTTTGATGGACTAATTACCTTGTCTAGTGATGAATCAAATAACCAAATATCCCTAGATGGATATTTAAAACTTTATTTGTTAAACTCTTTTAATAATGGTGAAAGGATAAAAATTAATTACAATTCAATTGACGAGGGTTTTAAAATTCTTAAGACAAATTTAAAATTGCCATTTATTTTTAATTCGGATTTATCAATTGAGTCTAGTTTAAATATCACCCAGAAGGACTCCGCATACAATAGTTCAAATATTTTATTTAAAACTGGGCTAGAAAGGAGAAAAATTAGCAATTATCTAGGCTTAAATTTAGAAAACTCAACAAGTGAATTTTCAAATAATATTTATGCAAATTTCAAAAGCTTTCAGATTTTTTATGAATTAAATTACCAACTTTTCAATAATGATAAAAATGCTCTTAATAAAATATTTTCAATTTCAGCCAAGTTTTCCTTGGGACATAAAAAACAATTGGGTAATAGATCTACAAAAAATAATTTTGATATTGAAATTTTCAAAAAAACAAACTTATTTCAGAGAACAAGTTTAGTTTCTACAATTAGATATGAAAGTTTAGTTTCCGAAAACATTGTGAATAATGAAATGATAAGATTTGGTGGTGCTGAGTCCATAAGAGGATTTATTGATGAAAGTATCACGACAAATGAATATTTTCTTTCAAGAAATAATATAAATTTTATGATAAACAAGAATTTTTCACTTTTAGGAATAATCGATTATGCCAACTACAAAAATGAAATTATCAATAGAATGAAAAATATCTATTCATTGGGTTTTGGATTTAAGTTATTAAATAAAGACAATTTAATTTCTTTAAATTACGCTTCAGGATCAGATTTTAATCAAAAGTTTAGCTTTAAAAATGCCAGATTGAATATAAATTTTGTTTCATTTTTTTAATTTCTGCTCTGTAAATTTTATGTAGAGTAAAAATTGCATTAAAATTTTACATTATTTTATTGTTTAATTAACATTTGTTTAAGATATTTGTCGACTGGACAAATTCAAATTAAATTAAAAATGAAAAAATTGAATAGATTTTTAGCGCTTTTTGTGGCGCTTTTCGTGCAAATTTCTTTTGCACAAGATAAAACTGTAAGCGGTAATGTTTCTGATGAATCAGGCATGCCTCTTGCTGGAGTAAATATTATTGTTCAAGGAAGTTCAAGTGGAACTCAATCAGATTTTGACGGTAATTACAGTATTATTGTGGACGAAGGTTCTGTTTTGACATATAGTTATGTTGGTTACAATAGTGTTTCTCAAGAAGTTGGATCATCCAACAGGTTGAATATCACTCTTTCCGAAGGTGAGGCCTTAGAAGAAGTTTTAGTCACTGCGTTTGGTATTGCTAGAGAGAAAAAAGCTCTTGGTTACGCGGTCAGTGAAGTAAATTCTGAACAAATAGAGCAAAGAACGGAAGGAGATGTTGCAAGAGTACTTTCTGGAAAAGCATCTGGTGTAGCAATTACGTCTAGTAGTGGTACATCTGGATCTGCCACAAATGTTGTCATCCGTGGTTACTCTTCGGTTAATGGAAATAATCAGGCCCTTTTTGTAGTTGATGGTATTCCATTTCAATCTGATACAAATTCTCAAGGGGGATTTAACGGAGTTGGTTCATCAAGATTTTTAGATTTAGATCCTAACAATATAGAGAGCGTTAACGTTCTTAAAGGTTTAGCAGCATCTACGCTGTATGGTGCTCAAGGTAAAAATGGTGTTATTGTAATTACTACCAAATCTGGTTCTCTAAAGCCTAAAGGCCCAAAGAAAACTGAGATAACAGTTAATCAATCCTACTTTGTAAATGAAATTGCTTCAATGCCTGATTACCAAAATGAGTATGGTGGAGGTTTTGATCAATCCTATGGTGTATATTATAGTAATTGGGGACCTGCCTTCAGAAAAGAAGGTGTTGATGGTTGGGGAAATGATCCCGCTGGTGTTATTGATGAAAATGGTACCGTACCTCACCCCTATGGTAATGACCCCGTTAATGGTTCTTCTTTCCTTGCAAATTTCTTAGATGGTAATAATGTTTTATTTCAAACTTATGGAGATGCTAGATATGATTGGAGACCTTACAAAAGTGCTGAAAATTTCTTTAGATCTGGTGGAATTTCTAATACAAATGTAAATGTTAGAGGTGCTTCAGAAGATTTAAAGCTATCTTACAATGTTAATTATGGACAT
>CENP01153391.1_pt1 | contig 27259 bp, 28 predicted proteins | sample 361281 | NCBI WGS metagenome assembly CENP01 (sample SAMEA2591122, study PRJEB7988) | marine metagenome | biome: marine biome (ENVO:00000447); feature: deep chlorophyll maximum layer (ENVO:xxxxxxxx); material: saline water (ENVO:00002010), including plankton (ENVO:xxxxxxxx) | depth 70 m | reverse complement strand
GTTATTGATTTTATTGATATGCAAGATGAAAAACATCAACAAAAAGTTGAAAACACTTTCAGATCAGCTGTTCAGTCGGATAGAGCCAGAATACAATTAGCAGGAATATCTAGATTTGGATTATTGGAATTGTCCAGGCAGCGCCTAAGACCTTCATTAGAAGAAACTTACGATATACAACACGTACAAGTTCGTGGAACTCGTTCTTTGGGCCAGTCAATTTTAAGAATAATTAGTGAAGATGCAGCCAAAGAAAATACTGGTGAAATTCATGTATATGTTCCAGCAGATGTTTCAAGTTACCTTTTAAATGAAAAAAGAAGAGATATTATTGCTATAGAGAATAGCTATCAAGTAAATATTCTAGTTATAGCTGATCCGTATAAATCTAGACCATATTATAAAGTTGCAAGAGTTAAGGCTGCTGCTGGAAAAAAACCATTTTCGTATGATATGACTCCAAATAGTCCAGAACCATCAATGGATTGGCGAGATGTAAATTCAAGTAAAAAATCATTAAAACCTTTGGTTAAAGTTTCTGTTCCCCCAAGAATGCCGAAGAAAAAAAATAAAAAAGGCTTATTTGCATTTCTTAAATCGATTTTAACTTTTTCTATTTTCAAATCAAAAAAGAAAAAGTCAGCTAAAAATAAAAGATCAAGAAATTATAAAAAAGGTCAACCTAGGACAAATAGAAATACTAGAAATGATAAAAACCAAAACAATCGAGGTAGAAGACAAAATAACAATACCCAGGATAATAACCCAAAAAGAAATCAGCAAAAAAAATCTTCAAAACCAGTTGTAATACCTCCAAGGAAAAAACCACAGGGAGATAACAAAGTGACTAAAGCAAACAAAGTTGATAATGCTAATACAGATAAGGATGGTAATAAATCAGATGTTGGAGCTTCAGCATCTAACTCACCAGCACCAACTCCTGCGCCTACGCCAGCACCAACTCCTGCGCCTTCGCCGGCACCTAAACCTACTAGAGCTTTAAACGATCCTCGATATAGGAGCGAATGAGCTGACCAGAAATTGATGCATCAGGTGGAATAATGGGCAATTCATTTATATTAAACCACCTAGCATCTTCAAGCTCTTTATCGTTAAGCTCTATTTTTCCTGATTTGTATTTGCAAAAGTAGCCCAGCATTAACTGAGCCGGAAATGGCCATGACTGTGACGAGTAATATTTAATATCTGAAACATTTACATTCACCTCCTCTTTTACTTCACGGATTAATGCTTCTTCAGCATTTTCACCAGCTTCAATAAAACCAGCAAGGGTGCTATACATGTTAGGTGGAAAGAATTTACTTCTTCCCAACAATATTTGATCCTCATCATGTATCAAAGTAATAATGCACGGAGATATTGACGGGTATTTTAGACTAGAATTACACTTACACTCAAAAGCACCCTCCTTGTCATTGTACAAATTGCTTTTTCTACAAATACTACAAAAGCTACTACTGGTAATCCATGTCTGAAGAATCGATGCGCGTGAGGCCAGCAAGAAACTAGATTGATCTAAAAAACCTAATATTTGTCTTAAATCAACAAAGTTTATTGATTCAGGATTCATAAACAGACCTAAAATATTTTCGTCTTTACTTACATTTACAACATAAAAATAACAACCATCTATTACAGCTATTGATAAAAGTGGTTTTGTAAGATTTTTTAGATTTAAATCTTTTGAAGCAAAACTATAAGTATTTTCGCTTTGATCGTATAAAATCTTACTATCACAAAATATAATTAACATAGAATCTTCTTTGAAGGATTTATGGAGTTCCCTTATTAATTTCATGCAAATTAGGATTTAAATATGATAAATAACTTATATAAAATGTTTCTAGGTGATTCACCTGATTGGTACAAGAATACCATCATAGCTTTTTTGGCAATTAATCCTATTACTTTATTAATTTTAAACTCCATGGACTTAAATGGTAATTTCATCGTTGGCTGGATGATTTTACTAGAATTCATATTTACACTTGCCCTTGCTCTTAAATGCTACCCTCTCCAACCAGGGGGATTGATTGCAATACAAGCACTATTTCTTGGACTAACCAACCCCTACTCCTTGCTGCATGAAATCGAACATAATTTAGAAGTTATTTTACTATTGGTATTTATGGTTGCTGGCATTTATTTTATGAAAAATTTAATGTTAACAATTTTTACAAAGCTACTTCTTACGATTCACTCAAAAACAAAATTATCATTAATGTTTTGTTTTGTTTCAGCTTTTTTATCTGCATTTTTGGATGCCCTCACTGTAACTGCAGTCTTGATAGCTGTAGCAGTTGGTTTCTATAGAATATTTCATCTTGCAAATTCTGGATTAGCTTTTTCTACTTCAGCCCATGATTATCACGATGATAGCACCCTATCAGAGGCTGGTATTGAAGATTTAGAAAGCTTTAAAGCCTTCCTCAGGGATTTAATTATGCACGGTGTTGTTGGAACAGCTCTGGGTGGTGTGTGCACAATTGTTGGAGAGCCACAAAACTTGCTTATTGCAAATGTTGCAGGTTGGGAGTTTATTGAATTCATGATAAAAATGGCTCCTATAACCGTTCCAGTTTTTATAGCGGGCATGATTACCTGCTTTGCAATTGAAAAACTCCATATCTGTGGTTTTGGTAATCAACTTCCTCTAAGAATTAAAAATATATTCCATGAATTTAATGATTATGAGCTCGCTCAAAGCACTGATGAAACCAGGCTAGAGCTTTATATCGAAATGCTTGTAGGAATCTTCTTAATAATAGCTTTGGCGCTTCATTTAGCGGCAGTTGGGATCATTGGTTTAGGCGTGATTATTCTTTTAACATCCTTCAAAGGCATTACTCATGAGCATGACCTGGGTGATGCTTTTAAGGAGGCTCTTCCTTTTACAGCATTATTAGTTGTTTTCTTTGGAGTTGTAAGCGTTATAGCAGATCAACAATTATTCACTCCTATTATTACTTTTGTGTTAGCTCAAGAAGCGGCTAATCAAGCTCCAATATTCTTTGTAGCCAACGGAGTTTTATCAGCTATCAGTGATAACGTTTTTGTTGCAACAATTTATATAAACGAAATTAAGGATGCATTGGATTTGAATGTTATCTCTAGAGAGCAATTTGATAAGCTGGCGATAGCCATTAATACTGGAACAAATATTCCCAGTATAGCTACGCCAAATGGTCAAGCAGCCTTTTTATTCCTTTTGACATCATCCTTGGCTCCACTGATTAATCTTTCATATATGAGAATGGTTTTAATGGCCCTTCCATATACTATTGTTTTAAGTATTGTTGGGTTTATAGCGGTAGTTATCAATTTATAGTTGAATGTCTTTAAATCATAAATTCTGCATTGCTCCAATGATGCAATGCACTGATATACATGATCGATATTTATTTCGCCTAATAACTAAAAAAGCTTTTCTATATACAGAAATGGTTACCACAGGAGCTATTATTCATGGCGGATGCCTGGATCAATTAAACTTTAATAATGAAATTGAACATCCAGTTGCAGTTCAACTTGGTGGATCAGACCCAAGTGAACTTGCACAGTGCTCAAAAATATGTAGTTCTCTGGGCTATGATGAAATTAATTTGAATATTGGCTGCCCATCTGAAAGAGTTCAAAAGGGTTCATTTGGAGCCTGCTTAATGTATGAGCCAGAGCTTGTGAAAGACTGCATTGAGGCTATGCAAGAAGCTACATCAACGCCCATTACTATTAAATGTAGGATTGGAGTTGATAAGAGAGATGATGTAGATTTTTTAAATAATTTTGTTAATAAAATAGTAAATCAAAAACTTAAAACAATTATTGTTCATGCAAGGGTAGCAATTTTAAAGGGCCTTACACCTAGGCAAAATAGACAAATTCCTCCATTAAAATATGAAAATGTTTATCAACTTAAAAAAGAATTTCCAGATCTTGAGGTTGTAATCAATGGCGGAATTATGGATGTAGACGATTCGATTCAACATTTGGAAAAAGTAGACGGAGTTATGCTTGGTAGGAGCCCTTATGATAATCCAATGATTGTCAGCAATGTTGATTCTACAATTTTTGGTGAAGAAGACATTGGGGAAGATAGAAAGTCTATTTTGAATAAATACTTACAATATTGCTTGGTGCAAGCAGATTGTGGACATCCCCTTTCCAGAACTCTTAAACATATCTTTGGATTAAATCGCGGATTAAAGAATGCTAAGGCCTATAGATCACTAATTCTTGAAACTATGCAAAAGAATAACTTGGAAGTAACTCTACAAGATCTAGTTTCGATGGTATAGAGCTTAATCAAGCAAAAAATCATCCATATCATCTACAAAATTATCAGGTTGATCCTCTCCATCGCTTGATTCAAAAGCTTGGTATTGCATGTACGAATCTCTTATAAATGAGTATCTGTCACCTATAATTAGGGTTTCAACCTCTAGATATCTAGCACGTGTCTCTAAAGCATCAATAGCTGTAACTCCAATTCTCACATCAGTTTCTTTAATTGCAAATGTTCCACCTAAAACTGAACTAACGCTTCTTCCAGCTAAGCCACGAGGGGTAGAAGGCCCATATATGGGAATCATCAAAAATGGCCCTGAACCTACTCCCCATGATCCTAATGTTTGACCAAAATCTTCATCATGTCTTACTAAACCAAAACGTGAACCAATATCAATAAAGCCACCCAAGCCAAGGGTAGAATTAATTAAAAATCTAGATAAATCATTTATCGCAAGAAGAGGTTTGCCTTGTAGCAATTGATTGGCAGTATTATCAAGCTCATTTAAATTTCTAAAAAAATTACTAATTCCAATTTCTATGAAATCAGGCGCAACAGATGTATATACTTCAGCCGTCGGTTTGGCGAAATTATCGTCAAGAAATTCATTAAAGGCCCAAATTTTTCTATTGTAATCTTCAAATGGATCTTCAACAGCATAAGCGTTTACACTCAAAAGAAGCGTTATATAAACTGAGATAAGTTTTTTAAACTTCATGATGTAACCTTTAAGAGCTCATTATAAAGGGGCTCAAAAAAAGTTGATAATTTATTTGGGTTAAAGTTTGCCAAATCTTTAGTTCTGGGGATAGAGCCCAAAACCTTTAATCCAATTTCATTTTCAAGATTAATCGAGGGGAATTCAAATATTTGCTCATCAAAATTTGAATAAATTGAATGAGACATATTATCAACCACTCCAATCATGGATATCTTAAGCTTTTCAAACATTGCCTTTGATTTAATGGTGTCTTGAACAGCTAATTTGCTCTGAGAGGTAACCAAAATCACGTGATTTGGTTTTATCTCTGATGCTACTGTTAGATATGCATCGCCAGTACCTGGCGGCATATCAATAAATAAATAATCAAGATCGCCCCATTGCGTTAACTCTTTAAGTTGCTTAATTGCACCACTAAGCATGGGCCCTCTCCACATTGCAGCTTTATCTTCGTCGAGAATAAATCCCATGCTATTTAAGAAAATATTATTTACTTCAATAGGTATGAAAGATTTTTTTCCATCTATGATTTTAACCTCCGGTTTAGAATTGAAGACGTCAAATAGAATATGTTGATTAGGTCCATATATATCTGCATCTAAAATTCCAACTTTAAAATCTTGTGCAAAATAAGTTGCTAAATTTGCGCAAATTGTTGATTTGCCAACCCCGCCTTTTGCTGAAGCTACAGCAATTATTTGTTTGATGCCCATTGATATAATGTTTTGACTTATAATACTCGATTAGTAGTTAAATTGGGTCCCTGAGATTAATAAAACAAGAAAAATAATCGTAACAAATGCTCTTCCATACGCAAATGGTGATATCCATGTTGGCCATATTTTAGAGCATATTCAAACTAATATTTGGTCTCGTTTTATGAGATTAATGGATAATGAAGTTTTAACCTTTTGTGCGGATGATGCACATGGCGCACCGATCATGATGAAGGCAGATGAATTGGGAATCGAGCCAACTGAATTCATAGATGAAATCAATAAAAACCACCAAAAATCATTAGCTAAATTTGGTATCGAATATACTAATTATCACTCAACACATTCTAAAGAAAATGAAGCTCTAGTTTCAGAAATTTACCTTGATGCTAAATCCTCAGGATATATTTATAAAAAAGAAATTGAACAATGCTTTGATAAGGAGAAGCAAATGTTCTTGGCAGACAGATATGTTATTGGTGAATGCCCTAAATGTTCAGCAAAGGACCAGTATGGAGACGGATGCGAAGAATGTGGAGCTACATACTCTGCTACAGAGCTCATCAATCCAAAATCATCTTTATCAGGCTCTAAACCAATAACAAAAATATCTGAGCATATATTTTTTGATCTAGAAAAAGCAAAAGATGATTTAGTTAATTTCCTAGATAATTCATCAATACAAAAACCAATACTTGGAAAATTATCAGAATGGATTGATGGTGATTTAAAAAGCTGGGATATCTCAAGGGATGCGCCATACTTTGGATTTCAAATACCTGATGAAACTAAAAAATATTTTTATGTTTGGGTTGATGCACCTATTGGTTATATGGCATCAGCTGATAATTGGGCTAATAAAAACTCTCATTCACTAGAAAATTTATGGGGCAAAGAGTCTGATTACGAAATACATCATTTTATTGGTAAAGATATTACATATTTTCATGGATTATTTTGGCCAGCCCTATTAATGAAATCAAAATATAAACTTCCGGATAGTATTCATGTCCATGGTTTTGTGACTGTTAATGGAGAGAAGATGTCAAAATCAAAAGGCACCTTTATAACAGCTGATCAATTTGCTGACGCGTGTGATCCAGAGTTATTGAGATATTATTTTGCAAGCAAGTTAAACTCTAAAATTGAAGACTTGGATTTAAACCTTGAGGATTTAGCTCAAAAAGTTAATTCAGATTTAGTTGGTAAGTTTTTAAATATTTTTAGCCGTTCAGCACCTTTTATCTCAAAAAATAATAACCGCCTCAGCGCAGAAGTTCATCAAGACCATTTATTACATTGCAATAAAAATATTGAAAAAATATTACAGAATTTTGAGTATAAAGAATTCTCTAAAGCAATTAAGTTAATTATGGAAATTGCAGATGATACTAATAAATATATTAATGAGCATGCTCCTTGGAAGCTTGATCAATCCGAAGCACTTACTGTTGCAACAACAGCGATTAATGTTTTTAAAGACTTATGTATTTTACTATCGCCCGTTACTCCGGAGCTATGCAAGAAAATGTTGTTAATGTTAAATATTGATAATCAAAATATAGAAAACCTAAAAACTGAATTAATTAATGCTGAAATAAATGAATTTGAAACGATTCTCTCAAGAATCAAGCCATTAAAAATCCAAAATTTTTGTAAAAAGGAAGAAAAAATGAACAAAGAAGATAACAATATTATTCAAATAGATGACTTCATGAAAGTTGATCTAAGGGTTGCTAAGGTTGAAGAAGCCTCTCACGTAGAAGGGGCAGATAAATTACTTGCTATCAAGTTAGACTTAGGTGATTTGGGAACAAAAAATGTATTTGCTGGAATTAAATCAGCATATGAACCTGCTGAATTAGAAGGTAAATTGGTTGTCATGGTCTACAACCTAGCTCCAAGAAAGATGAAATTTGGGATTTCTGAAGGTATGATTTTGGCTGCAAGTGATTCAGATGGTGGCATTTTTGTATTGTCTCCTGATTCGGGAGCTCAACCAGGACAAAAAATTAAATGAAAATTGAAACAGATATATTGATTATTGGTGCGGGTCCAGTTGGTCTATTCACTGTATTTGAAGCAGGCTTGTTAGGTCTTAAGTGCACATTAATTGATAACTTAGATAAGGTAGGAGGTCAATGTTCTGAACTTTACCCAGAAAAACCAATTTACGATATTCCTGGTGTACCCTCTCAAACTGCTCAAGAACATGTTAATGCTTTAATGGAGCAAATTAAGCCTTTTGAATATGGCCTTCATCTTTCACAAAGAGTAGAATCAATTGAGATTCATTCTACTGCTGATGATATTACCACTTGGTTGATCAAAACGAATGAAGGAATTGAATGTATTACTAAAAATATTTTTATCGCAGCTGGTGCTGGTTCATTTGAACCAAGGAGACCTCCCAACATAGATGATCCAGATAAATTTTTAGGTAATGGTGTTAATTATGCAGTTAAATCTAAGGATCTTTATAAAGATAAAAATCTATTTATTTTTGGTGGTGGTGATTCTGCTCTTGATTGGACGGTGGAACTAGCCAAAATATCAAAATCATTAAATTTGATTCATCGTAGAGATCAATTTAGAGGCGCTCAACATACTGAGGCGCAAATGAGAGATCTGGTAGATAGTGGTGATGTTAATCTTCTAACGCCTTTCCAAATCGAAGGAATTATTGGAGATGAAAAAGTCACAGGGGTAACGCTAAAAAACTTTGATACTAAAGAGTCTGTTACACATGCAGCTGATGAGCTTTTGTTTTTATTTGGTCTAAATAAAAAATTAGGGCCTATTCTTGAATGGGAGCTTGAACTAGAATCTAAAAAAATTACAGTGAATACACAAGATTTTCAAACAAATAGAGATGGTATTTTTGCAGTTGGAGATATCAATGACTATCCTGGCAAGCTTGACTTAATACTATGTGGTTTTCATGAAACAACCTTGGCTGTACAAAAAGCTTTTCAAAGAGTTTTTCCTGGTGAGAGAGTTCCATTTGGTTACACGACTTCAAATACAAAACTACAAAAGAAATTAGGAGTTGTTGATTAATCTAAATGAGTAATCTTATTGAGCTTATCAATGCAGAGTTGCCTCAATTTCAATGCGGAAGATGCAAGACTCAAGGATGTCGTCCGTATGCCGAAGAAATTATAAAAGGCTCGCCTCACAATAGATGTGTTCCAGGCGGTCAAGAAACTTTAAATAAAATTTCAGATCTTTTAAAAAGAGAGGCCTTATTGTTAGATCAAGAATATGGTCCAGAGCTGAAAACTCAAGTAGCAAATATTGTCGAGGAAGATTGTATTGGGTGCACCAAATGCATTGATGCATGCCCTGTTGATGCAATAACTGGTGCAGCAAACCTCATGCATAATGTTATAAATGATTTATGTACTGGATGCGAATTATGTATTGAACCTTGCCCAGTGGATTGCATAGAATTAATTGAAGCGGATCAAGATCAATCATTAGCAGCTAGAAATCATTCTGAATATTTCTTTGATCTTAAACTTGAACTAAAACAGCGTAAAAATAACAAGACAAAGATGAATAAAAGCATTGCGGAAAACTTATATCTCGCAGAATTAATAAATCAAAAATTAAGCAATAGAAATATCAATAAGCAAAAATCAATCAAGAAATTACAATTTGAGATGCTTGATTCTCAGAAAAAAGAGAAATATATCTCTGAATCAGAGATAGAAGAATTAAAAAAACAATTATAAACTTCGATTATTTAGAGCTTGATAAATTGAAATTGAGCTTTCTTGAGATTCAATCATTAGATCTTTGACTCTTTTTGCAATATCTCTGAGCGCTTGTTCTGTTTCAGCATCATCTCTTTTTAAATAATCTTTGGTTAGGCCTATTACTCCTCCTGAGTTAATTAAGGTATCCGGAATATAAACTATCCCTTTTTTAAACAAATTTTCAGCAATAGATTTATCTAGCAATTGATTATTAGCACCGCCAGCAATAATTTTACATTTAAGATTCCTGATTGAATCATTTGTAAGTATTGCTCCTACAGCACAAGGTGAAAACAAATCGCACTCAACAGAGAAAGCATCATCAACACAAGTAATATTATGATTATCAATATCATCTAATTTCGATCTATCTATATCTGAGATAAGTACATGTGCGCCTGAACTGGCTAAATATTCTGCAAGACTTTTTCCTACACTGCCAGCTCCCTGTATTGCAATTCTTTTGCCCAAAAGGTTCTCAGAGAAATATGTTTGTATTGCTTGCTCAATTGAGTAAAACAAACCTTTTGCTGTAAATGGACCTGGGTCAACATTGTCAAAAACATGCTCGCTATGCTCTCTTATAAAGATAATATCTTCAAGCGTAATTCCGATATCTTCTGCTGAGATATATGTGCCATTTAAACAATTTAGAAACGCGGCAAATGATTTGAGTAGATTTTTAGATTTAACTTTTTGTTTAAAAATTACAGCTTTTCCTCCACCAAATGGAATGCCTGCTACATTGTTTTTATCGGTCATGCCTCTGGACAGACGCAACACATCAGTCAAACCGTCAGCAAATGAATCGTACTGTCTGTATCTACATCCTCCTATAGCAGGTCCTTTAACAGTGCTATGAACGGCAATTAAAGACGTTAATTGTGTTGCTTGATCTTCATAATAATAAACTTTTTCATGATTGAACTCATGGTGAGATGAAATGTCTATCCCATTAAAATTTGTGTCTGTTATATCTTTAAAAATCATATATGGATGAATTTTTCGTTTATATTATACGTGCATATTAAAGGGCTCAAATGTTAAAAGAAAGGTTTAGAAAGTTTTTGCCGGTCGTTGTTGATCTTGAAACAGGCGGCTTTAACCCAAAAAATAATGCTATTCTTGAAATTGCTATCCAGCTCATTGATGAAAAAGATTCAAAGTTAATTTTGGGTGAATCTCATAGATTTCATATAAAACCTTTTGAGGGGCTAATTGTTGATGCTAACGCTTTAGAATTTCTTAAGTTAGATTTAAATCATCCCTTAAGAATGGCGGTTGATGAAAAATTTGCACTTGGGGAAATATTTAAAATTATTAATAAGCAAAGAAGTAAGTTTGATTGCTCAAGAGCAATTCTAGTTGGTCATAATGCATTTTTTGATCACAGCTTTCTTCTGGAGGCTTGTATTAGAAATAATATAAAAAAATCTCCATTTCACCCCTTCTCATTAATAGATACTGTCAGTCTTGGTGTTCTAGCAACCAAGCAAACCGTATTAGCAAGGATTTGCAAAGATCTTGATATCACTTATGACAATGAAGAGGCGCATAGTGCTGCATATGACGCAATGGTAACCGCAGAGGTTTTTTGCAAAATAATAAACGATTTTGATTTAAGGTAATTTTTATAAAGAAACTGAATCTCCAACTTCCCGACAAACAGCTGGCATTAGATCTATTTGCTTATAAGATTCCTTGATACTAAGCAGATAACTAATAAAGCCTTTTGTGCGTTTGGGGGCAATACCTGTAGGTATAAAATATTTAGCTTTTAAAAGTGATTGAGCTAATTGTGCCTGCTTAATATCCATAGAGACTTGAACTAATCCGAGTACTTTTACCATGTCTACTGTAACAATACATGCATCTACATCCTCAACTTTTAACTTAGTATTAAACATATGGGGTTCGTGAAAAACCTTGGACCTGCAATCGTTCAAGGAATATGAGAATGTTGTGGCGTTGTATGGTTTGCCTGCTTGATAAATCTTTAATGTAAACGAATTAAGCTGATAGGATTTATTAGTATTCACTACAGTTATGTTTGTAAAACCTAATTTAAATAATATCTTGTAAGCCTCATGCGTGGTGTATACAGGAATGTCTTTTTGAAAGAGATTCATTGACTTAGAATCAAGATGATCTGAAAAATGAGCAGTAATTATAATATGTGTGACTTGATCTATTAGATTATGCTCTAATAAATGAGCTTTAGTGGTAGAGTCACGATTAAGCAACCAACTTAATCCTGGAAACACCTGTTTTTTTGTAAGCCATGGGTCAACAACAATGAAATCTCCCTCATTAGAATAAACCCATGATTGGTAGTCATCAGCACGAATAATTTGCATACACATATAATTTCATAAATGAGAATAAAAACCATAGTGATAATGATTATCATTAAAAAAATACCTAATATCAGTGGTTTACATATAACATAAAAACAAATAAAGTAACTTTTAATTTACAAAATAATATGGAGACACCATGGAGATGAAAGAGATTAATTCAAAGGAAGTTTGCGATATATTAAATGAAATTATGGAGTATGAACTAGCGGGGGTTGTAAGGTATACACACTCTTCATTGATGGTTACTGGTCCTTACAGGATACCTATAGTTACCTTTCTCAAGGAGCAAGCAACAGAGTCAATGATGCATGCTCAACAAGCTGGTGAATTATTAGTAGGTCTTGATGGGCATCCTAGTTTAAAAGTTGCAAAAATAGAAGAGACACATAGACATTCAATTAAAGATATTTTAGAAGAAGGTCTCGAGCATGAGTTACATGCATTAAGTTTGTATAAAAAATTATTAATAAGTGTTGCAGATGCATCAGTTTATTTAGAAGAATATGCAAGGAGCATGATCGGTGAAGAAGAGCAACACTCCCTCGAACTTAAGGCTATGTTAAAGGACTTCGGGTAGTAGCTAAGAAGCTGCATCTGCAATCACAGTCTGAAGTTCTCCAGCTTCATGCATCTCAGTAACTATGTCACAGCCCCCTATTAGTTCGCCGCTAACAAATACTTGAGGAAAGGTTGGCCAGTCAGAAATGCTTGGTAGAGTTTGTCTGATATCTTGATTTTCTAGGATATCTACATAAGAGAACTCAGCGCCGCAATCAATCAGTGCTTGAACTGTTTTAGCAGAAAATCCACATTTAGGTTCATACGGAGACCCTTTCATATAGATTAGAATTTTATTATCTTTAATTTGATCTTTTATTTTATCTTCAATTAACATTATTGCTGATTCCTTACTACTTTGATGTATTTCATTATGGTGTCGTCGAAACCAAATTTCAATGCGTCTGTAATAATTGCATGGCCGATTGATACCTCATCGATATTTCCACATTCTTTTAAATGAGGCAAATTGTCTAGATTAAGATCATGACCTGCATTAATTCCAAGCATGGATTGTTTTGCTAAGTTAATGCATTCTACAATATTGCTTTTGCATAATGTAATATTTGCATGATCTTCTTCTTCTAAAAATTTAGCAAATGGTCCTGTATAAATTTCAATCCTATCAAACCCAATTTCTTCTGCATATTCAACCGAACCCACATTAGCATCAATAAATAAACTTGTTCTTGCATTAAAGTCTTTAAGGCATCCGATAAAACTCCTTAATTTATTATCAAAAAAACCGGGCTGCCATCCATGATCAGAAGTAATTTGCTGAAGGTCATCTGGCACCAAGGTAACTTGATTAGGTTTTGCTTGAGCGCATAAATCTTGAAAGCCAATAAAGTCGCCCTTAGGCATAGAGAAAGGATTACCCTCTAAATTAAATTCAATATTGTTATCTTTACAGAGTTTAGATAAGTTGATTGCATCTTCAGAAGTAGCGTGCCTATGATCCGGTCTTGGATGAAGAGTTAACCCATCAACCCCAAGCTCAATACATTTATTTGCATATTCCATTAGTGAAGGATTATCGCTACCGCGAGAGTTTCTAATTAAAGCAATTTTATTTAGATTGACACTAAGTTTCATAAAGCTAAGAAGACCTATCCCCTGTCTTTAAAATCATCAATGTTGATATCAATTGAGCTGACATCGCTAGGTTGTGATATAGATGATTCATCCCAAAAAGCCCTACCGCTTTTAATCTTACCCTCTGCATTAACAATAAAGTGGTCAACAATTGCAATATCCATTCCAGAATTATCGTTGCTATTTCTAACTTGCATTACAGCTTTTAGAATACCCTCGTTAGAACAAATTATAGTCTCAACATTTGTTGGTTTAATTTCCATGCCATCGCTATGACCAAAATCCCAAAAAGCACATATTGCATCAATTCCATTACAAGGGTCAGCTCCTACAGGATCTTCAAATATGGCCTCCTCATCCCAAAGACTTCTAAATAAATCTTTATCATTATTCATGTATGCTAGGACATAATTATCTAACGCGGATTGCACCTTTTCTTTCATATTTATTCCTCTTTTTGAATTCCTTTCTCTTTTAAAAGAATTTTAGTAAATTTATGATCTGAGTTAATCGGCGACACCTGCTCCCAAATGCGATCATATTCAGAATGTTGAATTAACCATTGGCCGTTACTTTTAATATACTTATCCTCATATAATGCGGTGCCCTGAGTAACGCTGCCTAAATCAAAATTATAAAAAATATCCTGTAGGTACCATTTTCCTGTTGCTTTGGTTTGCGAGAGAACCTCAATCTCAGGATGATGAGCGGTATGCATTGCAGCAGTTTGATTATGAAATGCATGAGTTAAGCTTTCTTTAATAGTCTCTTTGCCAGAAGATTCCCATCTATAGGTACCCCCTCGATAGTCTATTGATATATCTGATGAAAAGACATTATCCAGTAAGTCAAAATCAGCCATATCAATAGCTCTGAAATATCTATGTTTAAGATTCTTAATTTCTTCAATATCAATTAATTTTTGCAATTTATCCATAGTAGCTTTATCTCAGATATGCCTGACCTCCATCTAACATGATAGTAGATCCAGTAATGTAATTCATGCCATCAGACAAAATATGACAAACAGCCTGACCGATATCATCTTTGCAATCACCCACCCTACCTAGTGGGATGGTTTTAAGAAACTCACTTGCTTCATCAGGATGCTCATTCATCCACCAATCCATCCCAGCAGACTTTGCAAGAGGCATTATACAATTTACTAAGATATTATCTGGGCCCCATTCAACTGCAGCAGCCCTTGATAAAGAACGAATTGACTCTTTTACTGCTGCATAAGCTCCATAAGAATTCGAATCAGGTCTCAATGCAGAGGAGCTTGCTAGATTAATAATTTTACCTCCTCCCTTTAAATATGGATAACAAGCTTTCATAAAACGAAATGTAGCTAAAGGTCCTGAATCCCATCCGTTTATAAATGACTCATCAGTTACGTCTAAAATATTTCCTAGAGGCACTTCTTGAGCATTATTAATTAAAATATTCAATGAATTAAACTTAGACAGCGTAGTTTCAATTGAGCTGTTAATTGAGTCATTATTTTTTACATCGCACTCAATAGCTATTGCTGACCCGCCTGCTTTATTAATATCATCAGCAACAGCTTCTACTTTCGAAAGAGTTCTGCCAACCAAGCATACATTTGCTCCATTAGATGCAAGAGCTCTAGCAATGCCCTCTCCCACACCCTGACCAGAACCAGTAATCAAAGCTGTTCGGTTTGAAAAATCCATTTTCAAAAGTTAGAGCCGGTAATATCTCTAGCGGCCAAGTAGCCAAAAGTCATAGCTGGACCAAGAGTTGAGCCAGGACCAGGATATGTTGGCAGCAAAGCTGTTGAACAATTACCGCAGGCATAAAGACCTGGTATGGCTTTACCATCTTTATTGAGCACTCGTGCATTTGTATCTATAACCAAACCACCTGCTGTGCCCATTTCACCTGGATATAGAACCATACAATAAAAAGGTCCCGTCTCTAATGGAGCAAGACAAGGATTTGGGGTGACAGATGGATCGCCGTAATATCTATCATAAACGCTGTCACCTCGATGAAGATCAATATCTTTACCTGATTTAGCATATTCATTAACTTTTGCTTGAGTTGCTAATAAGCCTTCAGCTTCAATACCAGCAACTTCAGCGAGCTCTTCTAATGTTTCACCCTTAGACAAGAATGATGGAGTCCACCATTCCTTGGGGACAGCTGAATCAGGCTGCATGGATGCTTGAAGAAGAGGTCCGCATGGACGATTTTTTCTAAATGTACTATCAAATATCATATAACAAGGAGCACATGGATTTCCTTCTGCATACTTGTCAAACATATCATTTACAAAGCTGACATAATTTTGAGATTCATTAGAAAATCTTTCACCATTCTTATTAACAGTAAAATTCCCTGGCATAGATTTATCTACCATTGAAAGCCATCCTTTCTCTTGTCCTGGTACTTTCATAACTGTAGACCACCATCCTATATTCATTTGATGAGTATCAGCTCCTAATTTTAAAGCAGCCTTTAGAGCATCTCCTGTATTATGAGTATTTGCAGCACTCCACTCTATGTTCGTGGGTTTAGGCAAATACTGATCTCTCAAACTTTGATCTTTTTCAAATCCTCCAGATGCGAGAATAACCCCCTTATTAGCTTTAATATTTATCTCGACATTACCCTTGATAGCTTTAATGCCCGTTACTGAACCATTCTCATCAATCAGATCTGTCATTGCAGTTTCAGTCCAGATATCAACCTTTCTATCTTTTAAAGATAAGATCAGTCGAGCAACACCTGCGTTACCCATGGTTAATCGTCTATCTTTCCAGCCCCATTTTAATCTCATGGGTATGTCTAAAATATATTTACTAAATAATTTTGCAAATAATGATTTCCAGCCTGGCAAGGCCCCTAATAGCAACTGGCCCTCTACTTGAGTGAAATTCATATTTATGGGGCCCATTGTAAATGCAGTCTGAGGATGCTGCTCCCTGAGCTTAGCAAGGTCGTCTCCAAGCTCTGTCCCTTTTATTGGCTCAGGTTCCATAGACCTATTTCCTGCTTTTCCACCAGGATTATCTGGAAAGTAATCTGGGTAGTGGGCTAAATTTCTGTACTTCACTTGAGAATTTTCATGAAGATAATCAATCATTTTTGGGCCTTCGGAAAGATAAGTTTCCACTAATTCATCTTTAATTTTACCTTCCGGTGAAACGCTATTTATATAATCTCTGGCATCTTGATCAGAATCATCAACATTCATAGCTTTTGCATACCTATTATTAGGAATCCATACACCTCCACCAGACGTAGCAGAGGTTCCACCGAATTGAGTGCTTTTTTCAATTACCAATGTTTTTGCACCACCATCGTGACTACATATAGCTGAAGTTAAAGCTCCGTTTCCAGAACCAATTACAACAACATCAAATTCATAATCCCATTTCATAATATTTATTAATTTTTCCTTAAATTGTAACTAATTCACTATAACTCATAGAGTTTTTTTAAAAAATAATCATATATATTTATTATCATTGACAAAATTTTAGTAGTTGATACTCACAAATTAATTCTATTAATGTCTATAATCTAGTTTTATAAAAAATGAAAAATAATGAAAACTGATATTTGTAGAAAACTTGGCATTGAATACCCTATTTTTGCTTTCACACACTGCCGAGATGTGGTTGTTGCAGTAAGCAAGGCAGGTGGAATTGGAGTACTTGGAGCGGTGGGTTACTCTCCAGAGCAACTCAAAGAAGAATTGGATTGGATAGATGAACACATTGGAGATTATCCATATGGTGTGGATACCGTTATTCCGCAAAAATATGAAGGTATGGATGAAAAGGATCCAGAGCAACTATTAGAATCACTCCAAAAAATGATACCCGATGGTCACAAAGAGTTTGTTGAAGAGCTATTGTCAGCTAATGGTGTTCCAGAGGCTCCAGAAACTAATGGTCCAAAAGGAGGGCTCTTGGGCTGGACAGAGGCAACAGCCGAACCTCAAATTGATGAAGCTTTAAAACATCCTAATGTGAAACTGATTGCTAATGCTTTGGGCACTCCCCCCGCCGATATGATTAAAAAAATTCAGGGCAAAGGCGTTTTAATTGGAGCTTTATGTGGAAAAATTAAACAAGCTGTTGCTCATAAAGAAGCTGGATTAGATTTTATAATAGCTCAAGGAGGTGAAGGTGGTGGCCATACTGGCGAAATAGGAAGCATTGTATTATGGCCTCAAATTATTGATGCTGTAGACGGTCTGCCTGTTCTTGCTGCAGGAGGAATTGGAAACGGAAGACAAATGGCCGCAGCTATGTCTACAGGAGCGCAGGGAGTTTGGTGTGGCTCATTGTGGCTTGCTGTTCAGGAAGCTGCAGCTCAGCCAGCTGAAAAAGATTCATATTTAAATGCAACAAGTGAAGACACAATCAGAAGTAAAGCTTGGACAGGAAAACCAGCTCGAATGTTAAAAAATAAATGGACTGAAGCATGGGAAAATCCTGAAAACCCAGATCCATTACCCATGCCGCTACAAGGGATGATTACTTTTGATGCTATGAGACGAACCTCCATATATGCCGGTTCTGGAAATACACAAGATGTATCGTTTAATGCAGCTGGACAAGTAATCGGTCAAGTAAAACAAATTGAATCAGTAAAAGATGTAATTTATAGAATTATTAATGAGTATCTTGATTCAGTTGAGCGATTAAACTCCTTGCTACCAGAAGAATAAATATTATCAATGCTAGAAAGTCTGTTTTCTGAATTGGAAGACCTGCTATGGGGCCTTGGAATAATTTCTTTCGCTATAGTTGGGTTATTGATATTACCAAAAAAGTATTCAGATGAACTTGGTCAACATCCTCTAATTTTAACGATTATGTTTTTTTCAATACTCTATGCGGTAATAAAAGTATTTAACTAATTACTTGAATTGAAATCAGATGAATAGTCCTCTACTAAGTTGATAAATGCTTTGACTCCGTTAGCTAAAGCAGAATCATCAACATAAAAATAAGGTGAATGGTTTGTTGGGCTATCCTCAACACCTGGCGCATTGACTCCTAAAAAAAAGAATAAGCCTGGAACTTGTTGAGCAAAAAAAGAAAAATCCTCAGCACCAGTCCGAGGGACTCTTGCTTCAAAAAAATCTCCATTTGTGGCTTCAATCAATGAAGATGAATATTTTTGTGCAAGCTCTTCATCATTAACAGTAACTGGATAGCCTCCATAAACTTTAAATTCGGCAACAGCTGTAGCATGGTGAGCGGCAGCTACATTTTCAGCAATAAGCTTTATTTCATCTCGTATTTGATCTGCATAAGAATCCTTAAATGTTCTTATCGTGCCCTCTAACATAGCTGTTGAAGGTATGATGTTGTTTCTTGTGCCAGCCTTCATAATCCCAACAGTGACTACTGCTTGGCTATCTAAGAGGTTTAATCTTCTACTCACAATTGTTTGAAGAGTTGTTGCTATATCAGAGGCTGCAATAATTGGATCAACGCCGCTCCAGGGTCTTGAGCCGTGAGTTTGCTCGCCTTGTACAGTTATTCTAAAAGCTTCTGCTGAGGCCATAATAGGTCCAGGCTTTGTCCAAATTTGACCATTTTTAAAATTTGAGACATGTAGCCCAAATATGGCATCCGGCTTTTCAATCTCAAAAAGACCTTCTTTAAGCATTAACTCTGCACCGCCCTCTTCTCCCTCCGGAGCACCTTCTTCAGCAGGCTGAAAAATTAGTAAAATATCACCATTTAATTTATCTGTATTTCTGGAAAGGAAACTTGCAACCCCGAGCAATACTGCTATGTGAGCATCGTGACCACACGCATGCATAACTCCAACTTCATTTCCTTGGTATGTAGTTTTTACTTTTGATGAGAATGGGAGATTAAGCTTTTCAGTAACAGGCAAACCATCAATATCAGCCCTAAGTGCAATTAATGGGCCTGGGTTTTGACCCCTAATAAACGCGGTGACCCCAGTTATACCAAAGTCTGTATTTGGTTCAAGACCCATCTCAGTTAATGCCTCAACTATAGATTCTTGAGTTTTATATTCTCTGTTTGAGAGCTCTGGATACTGGTGAAAATAATGTCTCCAATCAGTAACCTTTGTCATAACTCCTTGCAAGTCTCTATCCAATTGAGATTTTAAGTCATCTGCTCCAATGGGATTTATCAGAATAAATAATACAAAGAACGGAATTAAATTTTTCATCATCTACCCTCTTTTAAAAACATTTATAAAAATGGCTGGTGTTGAATCCATATATTCTTGAAAATCTGATCGTCTTTCTAAAGAGCGTTTGTCCATCATTGAAACTGATGCAATAGCAATTAAAGCATACATAATTAAAGTTCCTATCAAAAGCCATACAAAGTTAAAATTAGCTGCCAATGCAAAGACAAAAAGACTAAACCAAAATAATATTTCTCCAAAATAATTTGGATGACGTGAGTAATACCATAGACCTGATTGCATAGTTTTAGGCTCAGAAAGGTTATTTCTAAAATTAAACATTTGCTGATCAGAAATAATTTGAATTATGACTGCTGCTATAGCTAAAAAAGCAGCCAATATATCTAAATTATTTAATTCGTTACCTGGGTAAGCAAGAGCGTAAATCATTGGGAGTAATGCCATATAAACACATAGCGTTGGAATAAGATGTATGGAACCAAAATCGACTATGAAGTATTGTAATTTATTATTTGTTTTTCCTTTCATCATGATGTAACGCCAATCTTCGTGCGAAAAGCCTTCCCATGATCTCATCCAGTTATAAGTTAATCGGATGGCCCAAAACAATAAACATGCATGCATTAAAAATGCTCGCTGAACATTTCCTGCAGCGGCAATATCTGCCCAACACATAATTGTTAAGACAACAGGAATAACTGACCAAAAAGCATCATACCAACTAGAATTTTTAAAAATAACACTTAAAAAATATATAAAAATTGTAGCCTCAATATGACAGACAAGCACTTTGAAAATTAATGATGATTCAGAAAAAAGGTTCCAAGTAAGAAGCATAGAATAAATACATGCTATGTAACCAAATAAAATAACTGATAGATGTAAAAGTTTAGTTTTCATGTGATATTAATTAATTTTTTGGGTTGATGATAATCATTGTTAATTGGGATAAGAGGTATAGACTGCAAGGTAATTAAGTCTCGAAGATTACTATTTAATGAATCATACAATGTATTTCTTTGCTGTAAATATAATCCTAGCTCATTGACGATTCCCTCAACTTCCTCCAATCGGAGCTCCTGACCAAAAGAGGCACCGGCAGATCTTGTAATAGATTCGTTCATCAATACTCCTCCGATATCATTTATCCCAGAAGATAATAGAAATTTTAGCCCAGGAAGACCCATTTTAACCCAAGAACCTTGAATATTATTGATCTGGCCTTGGAACAAAATTCTTGCAACAGAATGAACCAAAATTGTTTCTTTAAAAGTAGGCCCAGGTCTAGCTTGTCCGCGCCTAAATATTGGCGCCTCATCAGCGACAAATGGCAAAGGAACAAATTCAGTTATGCCATTAGTTTTCTTTTGTAGGTTTAAAAGCTCAAGTAAATGATGTGCAACATGAGCGGTTTTCTCTATATGGCCAAACATCATTGTTGATGTTGTAGGTAATCCTACAGAATGTGCAGTTTCAATAATCTTAATCCATTGCTTAGTGGTAAGTTTATCAGGACAAATAATTGCTCTTATCTCATCATGCAAAATTTCTGCAGCCGTGCCTGGAAGTGAATTCAAGCCTGCTTTTTTTAACTCCACAAGAAACTCTTTAGCAGAAATATTTAAAGTTTTTCTGCCGTGATCAATTTCTAAAGGAGAAAAGGCATGAATATGAACTGATGATGAAGCTGATCTAATTGCCCTTACAATATCAAGATAAGTTTCACCAGAATATTTTGGATGTATTCCTCCCTGTAAACAGACTTCCGTAGCACCTCTAGCAACTGCTTCATTAGTTCTTCGAATAATCTCTTCGTGTGAAATATTATATGGCTTACCTCTTAAGTCATCATGACCCCTGCCTTTGGAAAAAGCACAAAAATTACATTTGAAAGAGCATATGTTTGTGTAGTTAATATTTCTATTAACAACAAAAGTGATATCTGATCCATGTATTTGTGATTTAACATCATTGGCATAATCTGTGACATATTTAAAATCATTATCAGACGTCTCAAGTAGCTGTTGAATATTCTCAATAGATGGATTTTTTTCAACATTATCTATTGATTGACGAATATTAGAATTAAATATAGCTTCTGGATATGAGGGTATTTTATTGCTAATTCCTGATCTCCAGAAATCAGACCGAATGAGAGACTGAGAATCAGTTATTTGAAGAAGTTGGGAGGATATTCTAGGTGATGAGAAGCTATCAAGATCATTAAAATACTTTGGATATAAAGTTGCTCTTGGTTTTAAAGATTGGTTTGAAGTTGAGATTATTTTATTTAACTTTTCTATTTCAGGCCAAGGTGCCTCTGGATTAACATAATCCTTGGTAACTGGTGATATTCCCCCAAAATCATTTATTCCAGACTGAGATAACTGTTTGATGTTATCTGAATTTAGATTAGGTGGGACCTGCAGGCTAATATCACCAGGCAAGAGTAATCTTGCCATTGCAATAGTCCACATAAGCTCATCAAATGATGGTTCGCTTGCATTTGCCATCAATGTATTAGGCTTTGCTCTAAAATTCTGCACTATAACTTCTTGGATATGATTGTATGTAAGATGCAATTCAGATATTTTGTGTAATGACTCTAAGCGCTCTAACCTTGTTTCACCTATTCCTATTAATATTCCAGTGGTAAAAGGAACCTTTTGTCTTCCAGCTTCCTCCAATGTTTTCATTCTAAAAATAGGATTTTTGTCTGGGGATCCGTAATGTGGTTGGCCTTTTTCGGTCAGCCGAGAAGATAAAGACTCAACCATTAATCCCATAGAGCCACTAAGAGGTTTAAGTTTAGTAATTTCATCAGCAGTTAAGCAACCAGGATTTAAATGAGGTATTAAGGATGTCTCATTTAATACCGCTTCAGCACATGCAGCCAAATAATCATTTGTTGTCTTATACCCATTTTCTGACAACCAGTCTCTTGCAGCTCTGTATCTCAATTCTGGCTTATCACCTAGGGTAAATAAAGCTTCATAGCAACCATTAGCCTCACCCTCTTTAGCAATTGAAATAACTTGATCAATTGGTAAATAAGGTGATTGAACTTTCTTAGGAGTTTGAGCAAAGGTACAATAATGGCAAACATCACGACATAAGAATGTTAAAGGGATGAAAACCTTTGGTGAAAAGGTTAATAAGTTATTGTAATGTGTTGTTTTCTTATCATAAGAAGCCTTTAATAGAGCATCAGACAAACAAATATTGGCTAAGGAACTTAATTTAGAAAATTCAATTGATCCCGAAGCAATTAATTGCTTTAAGGCTTGGTTTGACTGTTCTTGAATTTTCAACGATCTAACTATTAATGTATTTAATAAGTTTGAAGTAATCTTCCTCGGAGTCAAGGTCATCTTGAAGGCTTTCAATAGAAATATCTTGAAAATTTAATTCATTATTTTTAAATTCATCCAAAAAAAGATTGTAACTATTGAATCCAAATTTTAGATCAAAGGATATTGAGGAATTAAACATCAAGCAGTTTGTTCCCTGTCTCGAAAGATCAGAAATAATACTAACTTTTTTCACGTCAAATGAATAAGCTAACTCATGAAGATCTCTTTCATTTATTTTCGGAAGATCTGCATGCATGATTAAAATAGTATCATTTATTGTTTGTGCATAAATTGCTTCATTCAAACCATTATTTAATGATGAGTTTGTAAAATATGAAGTTGAATAGTCTAAATGTAGGTTACTGTCATTTGTAACAACTGTTATTGAATTACAGATTTTAGAATTATGTAAAGTATCAATAGTTTTTTTTGCCATTGAGGCAGCTAAGATTTCCCTTTCAGAGGAGCTAATAATGTTTGCTAGTCGATTCTTTGAAGATGAAAACTTTTTAATCGGTATAAATGCAGAGACATTCATTTACTTTGATTCAAGCTCATCAATGATTGTCTTAGCTAGTGCATTTTTTTTATCAAGGCTGTTCATAATTAAATCGCCAATATGCACCTCATATCCTAGTTCATTTAATTCATCGGACTCGCTAATATCCGATGAATCTATAAAAATTCTTTTTGAATAATTCTTATAAAATTTACCAATAGTTTTTACGCTTACTTCTTGGCCGAGTTCCTGCATCATCTTTGCTGTTGGCCCTTTTAATGATTGGGCATTAACTATTGGACTGATAGTTGTGACTTTATGTGAGTAATCATGTAAATAATTTTTTAGTTTGGGTAACTGGAGCATTGGATTAATACTTACATAGGGATTTGATGGGCATATGATGATTTCATCATAAATTGCTAAATCAAGATCTTTGTTAAAATCAGCCTTATCAAGCCCCTTAAAAACAAAATCAGCCACAGGTGGCTCGCATTTTAATTTAACAAAATATTCTTGAAATGAAAGCAACCTATTTTTTGTTTGTATATAAGTTTCAACAGATTGATTGCTCATTGGAAAAATATATTTCGGCAGATTGAATGACTCACATAAATCATGCGTTGCTTCTGTAAGAGATTGACCGGAATTAATTAAATATGTTCTTTGAATATGAGTCGCTAAATCTTTGTCTCCTAATTGAAACCATGTTTCTCCTTCCATATCAGATAAGGCTGAAAGCATGTTCCATGACTCATTTTTTCTACCCCAGCCCTTTGATATGTCTGATTCACCAGCGAGGGTATACATCACAGTATCAAGGTCGGGACAGATTCTCAAACCAAGATGCATAAAATCATCTCCTGTATTGACAGCAATAGTTAAATTGTCTGGATCGATTGAATTTTTAAATCCCAGAGCAAGCTTGGCTCCACCAACACCTCCACACAACAACAAATAATTTTTCATCTAAACAAGTCCTCTTCTTCACTTCTAATTAAAGATCGAGAGTCGCTAATGTTATTTTGTTTAAATTTATATCCCTTGATTAACACAACAGGTTTTTTTTGTGCAGCTTGCCCCATCAATAATGATGAAGCTGCTGCTAATTCATCAGCAATACCGATCTGAGTTACTTTTAACTCATTATCATAAAGATCTTTTTTTCCTCGTTCATCTAAAAGACATTCGATGTTATGGCTCCCTATCGTAAAACCTACTATTCCATTTCTAAAAGGTCTGCCCATGGTATCGGTGATAATTACAGATATATTTTTTTTAAAATGTTTAGATATAGATTCTGAAATTTTCTTAGCAGATTCATCAGGCTTTTCTGGCAGCAACAGAACAATGTCTTTATGTTGATCGATGTTAGATCGATCAATCCCAGCATTTGCATGAATAAATCCTAACTTATGCTCAACAATCAATACCCCCATTCTGTAGCGAACTACTTTTTGAGATTCATTTAAAATTGCTTGAATAAACTTTGGATCTTTATCAATTTTTGTAGACAGAGTTATTGCCTCTTCTGAGGGTTTCAATTGCGAGATGTCTAAATATCTATTTTCTGATTTAGAAATAATTTTTTGAGCTATTGCAATGACATCTCCATCATCGATCGATATTGATTCAGAGTCGATAGCATCGATGATTTCCTTGGATACATCTTGCCCTGGCTGGATAAGCGGCAGCGACTCTAAAGCAATGAGATTAATAAAACTAATAATACTTCTCTTTTTAGTGACCTGTTACCTTGATACCAGAATGCGCTAGGGAATGTTTTTTATTAATCGCGATAAGTATTGAAGTTAAGGCTTCCGCAGCAACAGAATTGCATAATGGTCCAGCATGCCAACCAGTCAAACCAGCATCAGCCGCTAATTCAATCACGATATTTCTAGCATCAAGAAGATCTCCTGCTACCAATACATCACAATCTATTTCTGCATCAGTCTGAAGTAATTCAGCTGAAATATTTTGAAAAGCAGAGACAACGGTAGTATTTTCACCCAAAATTAATTGAGCATTCAATGCTGCAGAGCCAACTTCTGGTAATTGAACTCTCATAACTTTTGGGGGCATCAGAGGAACAGTTGCATCAATCATTATTTTATTTAAGAGTCCGTTATCTAAACTCAATAAAGTTGATTCTTGATGAGCAAATGGCACAGTTAAACAAGCAATTTCACAGGTTTTAGCAGCATCAATATTTAACATACCAGATGAACTCTCCAGTCCTAATTGAACTGCAATTTCTTGAGCTTTAGGTAAATCACGGCTGCCAATAAGAACATCATGCCCAGCTTTAATCCATCTTGAGGCAAGTCCTTTTCCTAAAGATCCTGTACCGCCTAGAATCGCTATTTTCATTAAGTGTCTCCTGATAAATATTTAATAGATATTATACAAATTCGCAAACCAATCAATGGGTATCTACAAGATTAAATTTCTAAATATAATTAAAACATTCATAGTTTATAATTAAATTGATTAAATCTATAAATTCTTAAAATGATAAATATAAAAAATAAATCCGTTGTAGTAACTGGGGGCACAAAAGGGATTGGTGCTGAAATAGCAAAAGCCTATTTAAAGCTGAACGCAAATGTTTATATTCTAGCAAGGCAAAAACCATCGAGAACAATCCAATCAAAAGGAAACAAAGCTACCTTTATTGAATGTGATATTAGAGATATTAATTCTTTGGACAATGCGGTAATGGAAATTAAAAACCTTTCTAAATCAATAGATATCCTCATCAATAACGCTGGTGGCTCCCCATTAAATGATGCTTTAAAAGCATCAAATAAGTTTCACGAAGCAATCATTGATCTTAACCTATCTGCGCCGCTCAATGTCAGTCAAAGATTTGCAAAAATTATGATCAAACAAAAGACAGTTTCAAATATTATTAATATATCTAGCGTTACAGCAACCAGACCTACACCAGGAAGTGCTGCATATGGTGCAGCTAAAGGCGGACTTGTAAATCTAACAAAAACTTTAGCAGTTGAATGGGCGCCAAAAATTAAAGTTAACTCCATAATAGTAGGCTACATAGAAACAGAAAATTCAATACTGCATTACGGGAGTAAAAAAGAAATTAATAAGGTTGCCAAAACCATTCCAATGAAAAGAATGGGAAAGCCAGAAGATATTGCTAAGGCATGCATATTCTTTTGCTCTGATTTAGCTGATTGGGTTACAGGAGCAGCTCTTGAAGTTCATGGCGGTGGAGAGAAGCCAAGTTATTTGAATGTAGCTAAGCCTAAATAAAATTAACCAAACAGCTTTCTTACCAATCTATTACCCCAAAATATTTTTAAAGCCCCTTTAAGCTGTTCAAATGATTTATCTGTATAGGGATAAGCTGATGCAGACTTCTTACCGATTATAATTGGCATTGGATGGGCATATGCTAACAAGCCCTCTTTTCCATTTACCACTCCAAGTCCACTTTCCTTAACCCCACCAAATGGAACTTCATTAACACCATAGCTCATTGCCATATCATTAACAGAGCAGGCCCCTGTTTCAATTGATTTAGCTAATCTCTGACCCTTTTTTAAATCCTTAGTCCAAACATTTCCATTTAAACCATAATGAGATTGGTTGGCTAACATTAATGCTTCTTCTTCCGATTGCACTTTCATAATGGAGATAATTGGTCCAAAAGTTTCATCTTTCATTATTTTCATCTCATGAGT
>CENP01122230.1_pt1 | contig 27271 bp, 25 predicted proteins | sample 361281 | NCBI WGS metagenome assembly CENP01 (sample SAMEA2591122, study PRJEB7988) | marine metagenome | biome: marine biome (ENVO:00000447); feature: deep chlorophyll maximum layer (ENVO:xxxxxxxx); material: saline water (ENVO:00002010), including plankton (ENVO:xxxxxxxx) | depth 70 m | reverse complement strand
TGCCATTGTAGGAAATTCAAATGTTAAACCTGGTGATAGAGTTTTAGTTATAGGTCCCGGAACAATTGGAATTCTATGTGCTGTAGTTTCTAAAATTTGTGGAGCTGAAGTTGCCATACTGGGACTTGAAAATGATAAAAATAGACTTTCAAAAGCTGAAAATTATAATATAAAAACGATTATAAACGACGGTTCAAAATGGGCAAAACAGAAAGATGGTCTAGGTGTCGATCTTGTCGTTGATGCAGCCGGTGTGAGTGATACACTATTGCTTGCAATGGATTTAGTTCGCCCAAACGGTCAAATAACTAAAGTTGGTTGGGGACCTAAACCCCTTGGTTTTTCATTGGATAAAATTGTGCAAAAAAATATTCGTCTGCAAGGAAGCTTTAGTCATAATTGGCCTATTTGGGAAAAGGTTATTGAACTTCTTTCTAATGGTACTTTGGATGTAAAACCGATTATTGGAGGAGTTTGGCCTATTAATGATTGGGAAAAAGCATTTAAAGAAATGCACTCTGGTAAAATCATAAAAAGTATTTTAAAACCTGTTTAAAGTGAGACTTAAAGACAAAGTGATAATAGTCACAGGAAGCACTATGGGAATTGGAAAGGCAATTGCTAAAAAAGCAGTTGACGAAGGGGCAAAAGTAGTAATTCATGGTTTAGAACAAGAATTAGCTATAGAGCTTCAAAATGAGGTCGGCAAAAAAAATAGTATAATTCACATTGAAGATCTATCTATTAAAGAGTGTACTGAAAGGTTAGTATCATTGGCTATGAAAACCTGGAATAAAATTGATTGTATTGTAAATAATGCTGCATCAGTTATTAGTTCAAACATAAAAGATACAGACGATATTCTTTTAGAAAATGTATTTAAGGTAAATACTTTAGCCCCTTTTCTATTGATCAAATCTGCCTTACCTCATTTGACTAAATCCAAAGGAGCTGTTTTGAATATTGGTTCTATAAATGCTTGGGGTGGAGAGCCAAATTTGTTGGCATATAGTATGTCAAAAGGAGCACTTATGACAATGACAAGAAATTTAGGAGATAGTCTTCACAGGAATAATGGAGTGAGAGTAAATCAAATTAATCCTGGTTGGGTTTTAACTGAAAAAGAAATAGATCGAAAAAAAGAGCACGGTCTAAAAGATAATTGGTACGAAGATCTGCCTGATATTTTCGCCCCATCAGGAAAAATTATTTTACCTGATGCAATTGCCTCATCTGCTATCTATTGGCTTTCAGATGAAAGTGGTCCTGTTAGTGGACAAGTTGTTGATCTTGAACAATATCCTGTAATTGGAAGAAATATTTCTAAGGACTCCTCTAATATCTAGAAATAGTATAAAAATAATTTAACCCTTTAATTTTAATTAATATGCCAAAATTAGCTGTATTCCCTAAAGCTTATATGCAAGCACTTTGTAAAGACGGTAGTATGAAAATTTCTGAATGGGTGGCTATGGCTTCGAAGCTCGAAGTTGAAGGTTTAGAATGGTATGCTGGTTTTATCGAAATGGAAGATAACAACAGATGGCCTGAATTCAAAAAAATGGTTGAAGATACTGGCAAAGAAATACCGATGATGTGTTGTTCACCAGATTTCACCCACCCAGATAAAAAATTTAGAAAAAATGAAGTTGACAAGCAAAAAAAATGGATTGACATGATCACTATTCTAGGGGGTAAATATTGCAGAGTTCTTTCCGGACAAAAACGTCCAGACCTTTCATTGGATGAGGGAATAAAATTTGCTTCAGATTCTATATATGAATGTTTGCCATATGCTAAGAGTAACGGAATTACATTGATTTTGGAAAATCATTACAAAGATGATTTTTGGGAGTACCCTGAATTTGCACAAAAAAAAGATATTTTTAAGCTTCTTGTTGAAAGTATCAATCATCCAAATTTTGGTGTAAACTTTGACCCAAGTAATGCTTTTTTAGCTGGTGAAGATCCACTTGATCTATTATATGAAATATCTAATAGGATAGTAACAATGCATGCTAGTGATAGATATTTAAAATATGGAACTATTGATGATTTAAGAGACAATGAAGCAGGGGTAGTTGGATATGCTAAGATGCTAAGCCATGGAGAAGTAGGAAAGGGCATGAATAATTATGACTTAATTTTTAAAGAACTCAAAAGAGTAGGTTTTGATAGTTGGATAAGTATTGAGGACGGTGTTGATGGATTTGATCAACTTGAGAGGAGCGTTAACTTTGTAAATAAAAAGATCTTAGAATATTGGAAGTAAGCAAATCGGTATTTACATTTAAATACTATCCCAAAACATGGAGACAAAAATAATTTTAGACTGTAAATGTTTTCTTGGAGAAAGTCCGTATTGGCATAAAACTAGTAATAGTTTTTTTTGGGTTGACATAGATGGAGGTATTTTATATAAATATCACATGGCAACAAAAAAAACTAAACATTGGAAATTCAACCATAAGTTATCCCTTGTCATTGAGGGGGAAAATGACAATTTAGTTTTAGCCCTAGATTTAAAAATTGCTTCTTTTCATTTAATTACAGAGGAGCTTGAATGGCTGTCAAAATTAAATGGAAATAATATCGTTCACAGGTTTAACGATGGGAAATGTGATATTAAAGGAACCCTTTGGATTGGAACTTTAAATAAAAATTTTAAATCTAATTCTGGATCTCTTTATAGTATTGGAAAAGAAATGAAGTTTAAAAAACAGATTGATAACCTTACAGTATCAAACGGAATCGCTTGGACAGAAAATAATAAAATCATGTATTTTATTGACAGTCCAACTCAACAGGTAAAGGCTTATAATTTTGATTCAAAAAATAATCAAATTACATTTCATAAAGTTGTAATTCAGGTTCCAAAAGAATTAGGATCTCCAGATGGCATGGCAATTGACAAGAATGGAAATCTGTGGATTGCACATTATGGTGGATATGGTGTGTTTTGTTGGGACCCCAAAAAAGGTAAAATTATTGATAAAATATCTCTGCCGGTACCTAATGTTACATCTTGTTGCTTTGGAGGAAAAAATCTTGATCATATTTTAATAACCTCTGCTAGGGAAAATCTTTCTAAAAAGGATATCGGAAAATTTCCTTTAAGTGGAAATACATTTATTGTAAAAACAAAAACACAAGGTTTCTTACCTAACAAGTTTAAAGCTAATTGATTTTGAATTATAATTTTTTATGGTAAATAAAAACCCTAAACAAAATTAAGGTTTTTTGTGCGGGTGAAGGGACTCGAACCCCCACGCCGTGAAGCACTAGATCCTAAATCTAGCGTGTCTACCAATTTCACCACACCCGCTGAAGGAGGACAAATATAATTAAGTTTTTCAATTAAATTTCCTGTTCCAAAAAAAATACATACGTTAACTTTGTAATTCAAAACAATACGAGAATATGAACTTTACAGAAGATCAAAAAAGGTTTCTAGAACAGTGGATGGATTTTTTAAAAATTCCTTCAGTGAGCGCTGATCCAAAATATACTAGAGATGTAAAAGCTGGAGCTGAATGGGTTAAATCTGCATTACAAGATGCAGGCTGTCCTCACACAGAAATAGTTCCAACTCCTGGACATCCAATTGTATATGGCGAATATCTTTTAGATTCATCTTTTCCCACTGTCCTAGTTTACGGTCATTATGACGTTCAGCCTGCTGATCCAATTGAGCTTTGGGATAGTCCTCCTTTTGAACCTGTTATAAAAAATACTCAGATTCATCCCGATGGGGCTGTCTTTGCAAGGGGTTCTTGTGATGACAAAGGACAAATGTTTATGCATATAAAGGCTTTTGAAGTTATGTTAGGAAATGGGTCATTAGCTTGTAATATCAAGTTTATGATCGAAGGAGAGGAGGAAGTGGGAAGTGATAATTTAGAAGACTTTGTAAAGTCAAATAAAGAAAAATTAGCTTGTGATATTATTCTAATATCTGATACTGGAATGATAGCTCAAGATCAGCCTTCTATAACTACAGGTTTACGCGGTTTAAGTTATATGGAAGTAACCGTTACAGGACCAAATAGAGACTTACACTCTGGTCTTTACGGCGGGTCTGTTCAAAACCCTATTAATGTTCTCTGTGAAATGATTTCACAGCTTCGAGATATAGATAAGAAAGTCACAATTCCAGGTTTTTATGACAATGTAATCGAGCTATCAAAAAATGAAAGGGAAGAAATGGAGAAAGCACCTTTTGATTTAGAAGAGTTCAAAAATTCAATCGGAATAGATACAGTAGCTGGAGAAAAAGGATATACCTCAGAAGAAAGACGCTCGATTCGTCCGACCCTAGATGTAAACGGAATTTGGGGAGGGTATACCGGTGAAGGAGCTAAAACTGTAATCCCTAGCAAAGCACATGCAAAAATTTCTATGCGTTTAGTTCCTGATCAAGACTGGCATGAAATAAGTGAGCAGTTTTCAGACTATTTTAAATCTATTGCTCCTGATGGGGTAAAGGTGGATGTAAAAACACATCACGGAGGCTATGCCTATGTGACACCAACAGAAACTAAAAGCTATAAGGCAGCTCATAATGCTTATTTAGAAACTTTTGGGGTAGCACCTATTCCCAAAAGAGGAGGAGGAAGTATCCCTATTGTACCAATGTTCGAAAAGGAGTTAGGTGTTAAATCAATATTGATGGGTTTTGGTCTTGATAGTGATGCAATCCACTCTCCAAACGAGCATTATGGTCTATTTAACTTTTTTAAGGGAATTGAAACTATTCCAATATTCTATAAAAATTATGTCAAGCTCTGGAATCAAGACTAGCACTGCTATAGTATAAATAAATCAGAGGAAATTCCATCAGTTAAAAATTTTGCATGCTTTGCTACTTTGAGATAATCTCCATCCCAAAATATATTTCTTTGGTCTAAATGCCTACTTACCTGTTCTTCAAGATAAGCTGCATATGTTTTTCCAAAAATCCTTTTTATATAATCCAACGAAAGCCCATCTGATTTACGAAGTCCGGTCATAATGTATTCATTATACCTATCCTTGGTATTTAGGGATTCCAATTCTCTTTTTAATTTACCGGAATTTACAGCTACTATATAACTATTATTATTTGATACATTCCAACTTCTCAAAGCTTTTCCATCATAACTATGAGATGAGGGACCCAAGCCTAAATAAGGTTTTCCATTCCAGTAATTTTGATTATTCACTGAGAAATAACCTGGTTTTGCAAAGTTTGAAAATTCGTAGTTTATATAACCTTTCTCTTCCATTTTATCTAAAAGAAAATCGTACTGCTCTTTCACAGCTTTTTCGGAAATAAGTTTAACATTCTTTTGCTTAATTTGATAATGTAAAGCTGTCTTTTTTTCTACTGTAAGGGCATAGGTTGAAATATGAGGAGGCTTATAATCTAATGCAAGCTTAAGATTTTTCTTCCAATCTAAAAGGCTAGAATAAGGCATCCCATAAATTAAATCCAATGAATAATTCTGAAAATATTTTTTAACTAAACTTAGTGCGTTGTGTGCTTGGTCTGAATTATGTGCTCTGTTCATTAATTTTAAATCTCTATCTAAAAATGATTGAATACCTAAACTTAACCGGTTTATACCTGACTCTTTAAGACCAAGTAAATAATCCTGACTAACATCATCAGGGTTTACCTCTATAGTTATTTCTATCTCTGGGGAGGTCATGAAATCATCCTTAACTTTTTTAAGAAAACTAGCTATTATTTTTGGAGCAATTAGGGATGGAGATCCCCCTCCAAAGTATATACTTTCAAAGGGGCTATTTATTTCTTTTGCTCTAATTTCTAGCTCTTTCTCCATTACTTGAATCATCTGTTCTCTGCCTTTATTTGATGTAGAAAAGTGAAAATTACAATAGTAACAAGCTTGTTTGCAATAAGGATAATGAATATAAAGATTAGACATAAGTTTAGGTTTAAAAACCTCTAAGACCTAACCTTATTTGGGTTTTGACTTACAAAAGCTCCCCACCCAGAATAAGATTTATCGGAGGTTGTTCTTCCTCTATTGTAATAATGACAGACAGCTGCAGCTAAACCATCAGTAGCATCTAAATTCTTTGGTAAGGTTTTAATTTTTAAAAGCTTCTGAAGCATTTTAGCAACTTGTTCTTTTGAAGCGTTCCCATTTCCTGTAATAGCCATTTTTATTTTTTTGGGTGAGTATTCCGTAATAGATACTTCTCTAGAAAGACCGGCTGCCATAGCTACTCCCTGAGCCCTTCCTAATTTCAACATGGATTGAACATTTTTTCCAAAAAAAGGTGCTTCAATAGCAATCTCATCAGGGTGAAACTCATCTATTAATTCTATAGTTCTACTAAAAATTTTTTTAAGCTTAAGAAAATGATTATCATATTTTTTCAATTGTAGTTCATGCAATTGAATTAATTCAATTTCTTTTTTTGTTGTTTTAATAAGACCAAAACCCATTATAGTAGTCCCTGGGTCAATTCCCAAAATAATGTTATGCTCATCCATAAATTAGTTATTGAGCTGATATCATCATCGGAAGTTTTAGTGTAGTAGAAACAAAAGTTCCAACATTAGTCTTAATAGCAGGTTGGGCTTGAGGTATTAAACTTACTGCCATTTCTAGACTTTCTTCTATATTTGGAATCGCATTTGAAATCTTATCGGAACGCTCTACCTCTCCCAATGAAAAGTATCCTTCTTTATCGATATTTAAATTCAAAATAATCTCTTCATCAATGTTCTCTGATGATTCCCAAGGGTTTTCTGTTATATAATCCATTATTGTATTGGAAATCATGGACTCAAAACAATTCTGTATATCTGTACTTTTTTCAAATCCTTCGCAATCGTTAAATATTGGCATTTGGTCTTTTTCAGACCATGCAGATGCTGCATTAATTTCCTTACTAGAAACTTTATTAGAATCAAAAAGATCACATCCAGAAAATATTAGTAATGAGATCACTATTAATAAAAATGTTTTTAAAGTTTCCATACGAATCAATTTCATAATAAAATTACACTTTTTTATCTATTTCAAGACTTAACTTTCCACTCATCCCACTTAAAATAAATATTTTTACACATGGATATTTTATTTATTTCACTAGCAGGATTTTTTGTTTTTTTAGGAATAGCAGGTAGTTTCTTACCACTTATACCTGGGCCATTAACAGGATGGACAGGAATTCTACTTTTGAGCTTAGCGCCTTCTATTACAATTCAAAATCAATTTCTAATTTTTAGCTTTTGCATTGCATTGGGCATATTTATTTTGGATAATATTATACCTTTATTAGGAGTAAAAAAATTTGGAGGTGGTAGGGCAAGTATAATTGGTAGTTCAATAGGATTATTAGTAGGGATTTTATTTCTTGGCCCATTTGGACTCCTAGTTGGTCCATTTTCTGGTGCTTTAATCGGAGAACTAATTGTTAATTTTAATGACAAGAGAGGTGCTTTAAAAGCTGCTTACGGGTCTTTGATTGGATTTTTTACAGGTATTTTTTTAAAATTAATTCTTGGTGTAGCCTTCGCCTTTTTTTACATAAGGAATTTATGGAAATTTTGGTTTGATTAAGAATCTACTATCATAGTTATAATTAAAACTGGGCTACTTAGAATAAAGATTAGTATTTTTGTTTAGAAGTTATTGATTAATGGAACTTTTTATAATCACTTTTATACTACTTTCTATCGCTTTTGCTGGAATTGCTATCAAAATCTGGGCAAAGAAAGATGGAGAGTTCGCAGGAACTTGTGCAAGTCAAAGTCCCTTTTTGAACAAAGACAACAAACCTTGTGGTCTATGTGGTAAAATGCCAGAAGAAACTGAGTGTAAAAATCCAGTATCATTCAATAATTGATTCCTCTAAAATGGCATCTCAAGATTTAATTGATCTAATCCATAGAGCAAAAGCTCAAGACCAAATCGCCTTCAATTTAATTTTTGATACATATTGGAATCCATTATATTCTTTTTTGTACAAGAGAACTTCAAACCCAAATTTAGCTGAAGAACTGGCAATAGAGTCTTTTTCAAAAGCGTTTGACCAACTCGATCGTTTTGATGAAAAACTATCTTTTGGCTCTTGGCTGATTACTATTGCTAAAAATCACCACACTGATCGTTATCGTAAATCAAAGCTGCACACAGAAAATTCTCAAGAGGTAGAAGAAGAAAAAACAATCGAGTTTTCAAGAACTGCTCCCTCACCAGAGGAACTTATGATTTCGAATCAAAATCTTGATAATATATTAGATCATATTAAATCTATGAAAAAAGAGTTCCGAAATCTTCTTCGGATGAGATATTTTGAAGATTTAACTTTAAAAGAAATTGAGACAATATTAAACGAACCTCCTACAACAATTCGTGTTAAATTATTTAGAGCCAAAAAAATGCTGGCTAATTTATTAGAAAGTGAAAAAAATTAATTTATCAAAGCTAGGACCTGGACTACTTTTTGCAGGCGCAGCAATAGGAGTGTCTCATTTAGTTCAATCAACAAGAGCGGGAGCTGATTACGGATGGGGGCTAGTTTGGGCGCTTCTATTAATTAACTTGTTTAAGTATCCTTTTTTTCAATATGGCCCTCGTTATGCCCAAGCCACAGGCGAAACACTCCTGGATGGATATTTTAAATTAGGCAAAGGTTATCTGTGGGCGTACTTTTTTGTTAACCTTGGTACAATGTTTACCATTCAAAGTGCAGTTACTGTTGTTACTGCTGGTTTGGCTTCAAAACTTTTTGGTATTACTGATGATATTGTTACTTGGAGTGTCATAATTACTCTTTTTTGTAGTATTATCTTAATTCTGGGGAGGTACCAATGGCTAGATAAGTTTATTAGAGTTATCATGGTTTGCTTGGCCATAAGTAGTGTACTAGCAGTTGGAATTGCTTTTTTAAATAATGAAAGTCCCTCATTCAAACAAGTTTTTCCTGAGGGCAGTGGTTTACTTTTTTTAATTGCATTTTTAGGATGGATGCCTGCTCCACTAGATATTTCAATATGGCATTCCATTTGGACTCTTGAAAAAAATAAAACTCAACAAAAAAAATCTTCAATCTCTGAAAGCCTATTTGACTTTAATGTAGGATACATTGCAACTACTTTTCTAGCACTTTGTTTTGTAGGTTTAGGATCTCTAGTTATGTATGAAACCGAGACAGAATTTTCTAACCAAGGCGGTGCTTTTGCTGGTCAGCTTATTCAACTTTATACAACCAGCTTAGGTGATGCGGCTTATGGTTTAATTGCTGTAGCGGCATTTTCCACAATGCTAAGTACTACGATAACCACTCTAGATGCATCGCCTCGAGCAATGTCAAAAACGATACAACTTTTACTTAAAAAAGAAAAATCATATTATCTGCCTTGGTTAATTATTTTAGGGCTGGGGACTGGATGTATTTTTATTTTCCTTCTTTCAGAAATGGGTCAACTAGTTCAAATTGCAACAGTTCTTTCATTTATAACCGCACCCTTATATGCATTTTTAAATTTCCGGTTGGTCATAAGTAATCAAATGCCTGAAAAATATAAGCCAAAGAGTGGTCTTCGCCTTTTAAGTGTTACTAGCTTAATCTTTTTAACAAGTTTTACACTCTTTTATCTTTTTAATCTTTAGTCAAAAGCTTATCTTTGTAAAAAAGATTGGTGATGGAGGTTCTTCAAGAAGAAAAAGTAAATCATAAAAAAAAACCCGAATGGATTCGTGTAAAATTACCTACGGGGAAAAAATATACTGAACTCAGGGGTCTAGTTGAAAATTACAAACTCAATACTATTTGTACTTCTGGAAGTTGTCCTAATATGGGAGAATGTTGGGCAGAAGGAACTGCCACTTTTATGATTTTAGGAAATATATGTACACGATCGTGTGCCTTTTGCGGAGTTCAGACTGGACGCCCCTCCGCAGTGGATTGGGCTGAACCGGAAAAGGTAGCAAATTCTATAAAGATCATGAAAATCAAACATGCGGTTATAACCTCTGTAGATCGAGATGATTTAAAGGACATGGGATCTATTATATGGGCTGAAACTGTAAATGCTATTCGACGAACAAACCCTTCTACAACCCTAGAAACATTAATCCCGGATTTCCAAGGTAATCGTCGGAATATTGATCGTATTATTGAAGTAGCTCCTGAAGTTGTTTCACATAATGTCGAAACCGTCAAAAGATTGACTAGAAAGGTTCGTGTACAAGCCAAATATAAGACCAGTCTAGAGGTATTACTTTATTTAAAAAATCAAGGAATCAAAAGAACCAAATCTGGAGTTATGCTGGGTCTTGGTGAAGAAGAAAAAGAAGTGCTTGAAACCTTGAGAGATCTTAGGCAACATAAGGTAGATGTCGTGACTATCGGTCAATATTTACAACCTAGTAAAAAACACTTACCTGTTCGATCCTTTATTACTCCAGAGCAATTTAAAAAATATGAAACTTATGCTTTGGAACTTGGGTTTATTCATGTTGAAAGCGGCCCACTTGTCCGATCTTCTTATAAAGCTCATAAGCATATAGCCTAATTATTAGCTAAAGTAGAATTGATTAGTTTATGAAACCTTCGGGTTTCAGAATTATTAAAAAAACTCATTTTTATAGGCAAATAATAAAGGATATCTGAATTAAAATAAGGTTCTAATTTCCAAAAATCCTTTTCAGTTGTGAGGATTAATTTATTTTTAATCTTCATTTTTTCGATTTCCGCCAGACAATATTGATGATGATTTGGAAACTCTAAATGCTCAAATTTAAATTTTTCTCCTTCTAAAAATTCAATTAATGGATTTGGATTTGCCACTCCTGTAATTAATAAAAATTTAGTCCTTAGTGATCTGAGAAACTTTTCTTTTTTATTGTTTATGATTTTTTTTGAATATTCAATTTTTGAAAAAAAAACATATTGATAAGGTAGAGGTTTTATTTTATTTTTAATTTCTTCTTGTTCTAAAACACTTAAATCCGTGGGACATTTTGTTACTATAATAATTTGTGCTCTTTTTATTCCAGATCTATTCTCTCTTAAGCTTCCTTGAGGTAGCAGGAAATCATTATAGTATGGCTGTTTATAAGTTGTAGTTAAAATCATTTTTTGAGGATGTATATAACGGTGCTGCATAATATCATCCAATAAAAGAATATCTGATTGGATGTTCATTTGATTAATTGTTTTCAAGCCAAGAATTCGTTTCTCAGAAACCAATATTTTTATTTCCTTATGTTTTTTAAAAAATTGGTAGGGCTCATCACCTATTGTATCAACTGAACAATTTTCAGATGCCACAATGACCCCATTAGTTTTTCTTTTGTAGCCTCTACTTATCACCACAACATTGTTTTCTTCTTTAAAAAAATAAATCAGATAATCAATTAAAACTGATTTACCTGTTCCTCCAACACTAAGATTTCCAACACCGATACTTGGGTCTTTTATTAAGTGAGATTTAAATATTCCCAAATCAAAAAAAAGATTTCTTAAACCTGTTATTCCACCATAAATTAGAGCTAAGGGAAGCAACAATGGGGTCAACATTTTCATGTCCATTAAGATATATATTATATTTGTTTTATTAATGTCTTATGATCGTAAAAGAACTTCTAAATATTTTGGAACAATGGGCTCCATCAGCATATGCTGAAAACTTTGATAATGTTGGGCTTTTAATTGGCAACAAAGAGACCGAATGTTCTGGTATTATTATAACGCTAGATTGTACTGAAGATGTAGTTGAAGAGGCAATAAAAAAAAATTGTAACGTAATTTTAAGCTTTCATCCAATCATTTTTTCAGGACTCAAGAAAATTACAGGATCTAGTTATGTAGAAAGAGTTGCCATAAAGGCAGTAGAAAATAAAATTTCAGTTATTTCACTACATACACGATTAGATAACCACCCAGAAGGTGTAAATAAAGTATTATGTGAGCGTTTGAAAATATTAAAATCTCGAGTTCTAATACCTAAAAAAGACAACCTTAAAAAGCTTGTTGTTTATACCCCTGAAATTCATACTGAAAATGTTTTAGATGCGCTTCATAAAGCTGGAGCAGGTAATTTAGGTGATTATACAGAGTGCAGTTTTGTTTTGGAAGGAACTGGTCGTTTTATGGGAATGGAAAAAAGTAATCCCCACTTTGGGAAACCCTCTGAAAAAGTTTCTTTAAAAGAAGTTCAAATAAACGTTGTTTTTGAATCTCATCTATTTGAAGATGTACAAAAAGCTATTCGCGAAACCCATCCATATGAAACTGTAGCTTACGAAATTTATTCATTGATGAATTCCTTCTCTGAAGTAGGAATGGGACGAATTGGTTCCTTAGAAAAGGAAATGGATTTTTTAACCTTTTTAAAATTTGTGAAAAAACAATTAAACGCAAAAGTTATTCGTTATAGCCCTCCCCCTAATAAAAAAATTAAAAAAGTAGCTGTATTGGGAGGTTCAGGAGGCTTTGCAATTAAAGACGCTTTGAACCAAGGAGCCGATGCTTTTATTACGGCAGATTTAAAATATCATCAATTTTACCAAGGAGAAAATAATCTTCTGCTAGTTGATTCAGGGCATTACGAAAGTGAGCAATACATCAAAAATTTGATATTTGATTATCTTACCAAAAAATTGCCTAATTTTGCATGCGTTTTATCACAAACCAAAACGAATCCTGTAAATTATTTTTAAATATGGTGAAAAAAACTGAAGAAACTGTCGAAAGTAAACTAAGAGCTCTGTATGACCTCCAGTTAATTGATTCAAGAATTGATGAGATTATAAATTTGAGAGGAGAACTACCTCTTGAAGTCGAGGACTTAGAGAATGAAATTTCAATTTTAAAAAATAGTTCTGATAAAATCAAAACTGAAATTGAAGAAAGTGAGAAAGGAATATCTGAGCAAAAGCTAATTATTGAAAACTCTAAAGAGCTACTTAAAAAGTACGAGGAAAAATTAAAAAATGTTCGAAACAACAGAGAATATAATTCTATTGTTAAAGAACAAGAGTATCAAGATTTGGAATCTCAATTAGCAGAGAAAAAAATTAAAGAGTTAAAGTTTAAAATAGAGCAAAAAAATGAAAATTTAACTTCAGTTACTGAAAAATATGATGAACGTAATTTACACCTAAAGTCAAAGAAAAATGAACTCGAAGCAATTCTTAAAGAGACCCATAAAGAGGAAGAGTTACTTCAAAAAAAATCTTCGGAATTTGAAAAAGTGATTGAGGAACATCTAATTATGTCATATAAACAGATTCGTGCTAGTGTAAAAAATGGTCTTGCAATAGTTTCAGTTGAGCGAGGAGCTTCTGGTGGATCCTATTTTTCAATCCCTCCCCAAGTACAGCTTGAAATTGCTTCTAGAAACAAAATAATTACTGATGAGCACAGTGGCCGTATTCTAGTTGATTCTGATCTTGCAAAGGAAGAGCAAAATAAAATTCAAAAACTTATTGGAGGATAATCTATTCCCAAAAGTCATATACCAATACAGACTCGGTGTGCGGGAGGAATAGTTTTACAAAGTTTTGGTGAATAGGATGTGGTAAATAAATACTGTCTCTATCTTTGGATGTTGCAAACTTCATGGTCAAACTGTGAGAATAGCCTTTATTAAGCCCTTCTGGAGACACATTGAAACCATATTTTAAATTTTCCACTACTGGAATTCTTTGAAGGCTATATGCTGCATCAGTTATTTTTTGGAAATCAATAGTACTAGTTTTCTGCTTAAAATTAATCAATACTATATGAACTAACTTTTTCTGGCTTTTTTGAATTATTTGTTTTGATTTATATCCTTTATTAATGAAATAGTATCCAACTAAAAGAGTTGCAAAATAAAAAAATCCGACAGCTATAAAAGAAAAACGATCTGTAGTTCCAAACTTGAACATTTAAATAATTTTCTTCAATTTAAAGATTTAAAATCAAAGAAGGATTGACAAATTACAAGTCTTTCAGAAAAATACGTACTCGTTTTAAAAATTAAAAAATAGAATAGTTGTTAGGGTAGATATATAACAAGTAGGCTAATTATAAGTTTTTATATTTTGAAAACAATAATATGAAAAAGTAAAATTACTTTTGAAATTTCTTCAAAGGATAAATAACTTTTTAAGTTTATCAGGAATAATATAAAGTTTTAATACTAGCATTAATAGTATCGTTTCCATTATTTACGGTTTCCTTAGTAAAATCTTTTCCACCAAAAACCCAGCTAAAGTTGAGGTTAAAAATGTGGGCGCTGAGGGATTCGAACCCCCGACCCCCTCGGTGTAAACGAGGTGCTCTGAACCAACTGAGCTAAGCGCCCTTTAAGAGTTTTTTCGGTGAGCTAAGATATAATTAAAACAGTAATTCTAAACCAATAGTATTTATATTTTATTTGAAATTTTATTTTTTTATGTTTTGCAAAACTTCTGCAACTACAAAAGTACTTCCAAGAACCAAAATTAGATCTTCATATTTTGCTCTTAAAAGTGCCATTTTATAAACTTTTGGAATAGTATCACCAAATGAAATCTGTAAAGATGAATCTTTAAATTCCTTTTTTAACTGAGTCAATGAAATTGATCTTTCCAATTTGGGACTTCCCAAATAATAATATGCATCTTTTGGAAAAAGAGCTAACAATTCTTTTATATTTCTCCCTTTAACAAAGCCCATTACCAGATGTAATTTTTTATAAACTAAATACTTTAATTGGTTTTTTATAAAAATTAATCCTTCTTTATTGTGAGCAACATCTAAAATTACTTTTGGCGATAGATTTATAGTTTGCCATCTACCCATAATCCCTGTATTAGCAACTACATTGGATAAACCTTTTTTTATTACATTTTTTTCTAATTGAATTTGGGGCAAGTGATTTAAGGCTGAAACAACTATTTGAATATTCTTAATCTGATAACTCCCCTTTAGATCAGAACTGAAATTAAATTTAGAACCCTGAGCAAAATAAATTGGTGCATTGTGGATTTTAGCTACTTCGATAAAAATATCTTGAGTCCTTTTGTCTTTATTCCCTATTACAACAGGGACTCTATCTTTAATTATCCCAGCCTTTTCTCGAGCAATATCCGCATGGTTATCTCCTAGAAATTGCGTGTGATCAAGACCAATATTGGTAATTAAAGAAAGTTTAGGTGTAATGATGTTAGTAGCATCTAATCTTCCACCCAGACCTACCTCAATAATTGCAAAATCAACTTGTGTTTTTCTAAAGTACCAAAATGCTAACCCTACAGTCATCTCAAAAAAAGATAATCTCTCCTTTTCAAAATATTCCTTATGAATATCAATAAATTCTACTACTTCTTTTTTTGAAATTTCAATTCCATCTACCTTAACTCTCTCTCTAAAATCTAAAAGATGAGGTGATGTGTAAAGTCCTGTCTTATATCCTGCTGTCATTAAAACAGATGCCATCATATGAGCAGTAGAACCTTTTCCATTAGTCCCTGCTATATGAATACTCTTAAATTCTTTGTGAGGCTCTCCAAGGAGTAGATCAAACTTTTTTATTCCGTCCAAACTTGATCGATAAGCTGAAGCTCCTTTTCTTTGGTACATCGGAAGCTTTGAAAACATCCAATCTAAAGTCTTTTGGTAAGTGCTCAATAGTTATTCTCCCAATTTAAATTTAATTAAAACAAAACCTGTCTGTTGTTCGGGTGCTTTATCATCAGGATACCATTTATGTAATAAAGCTGTTTTTTTTGCCGGCGACATCAAGCACGGATGAGTATTAGTACTTCCCTTTACTCCAGGCTCTGCGTAAATAACATTTCCTTTTTTATCTACAGTAATTCTAACAACAACTGTACCCTCTTGATTACAATCTTGAACAACTTTACCATTAGATTTTAAAGTTCTACCGTTTAAACCATAATTATTTTCTATTTCATTAATACCATTGCTATCGTAATAACTTCTTGAGTAAGGATCACCTTCTATTTTTCCTTGATCTGATTTAACAGCATCATATCCTTCACTTTCTTCATCATTAATTTCTTTATTGTTTTTTAATAAATTAGAAACTACATTTTTAGTTGTTTCTGAAATTTTAAATTTTGTATTAACTGGTGTCGATTCCCTTTTATTCTCTTTATTTTCAATTGGGAGCTGATTTTCTTTTTTAATATCATTATTTTTAAGTGCTTCTAAAGTAGATTTTTCTTCTGTAAAAACATCTGGGATTAGAACTTTTTTATTTAACTTTTTATTAGAAATTTTAGTCCTGGAAGGTTGGGCTTTTGATTCAACTGGTATTTTTGATTGAAAGTTTTTATTTGTTTGAGTTAACGCTCCAAAATTTACCTCCATCCCATAGCTAACAGGAGGATCATAATATGTCAATCCTAAAACAAAAAATAATATTATCAATAAAACTGCTGTTATAGCTGTTAATCCAGCGGATTTTTTTTTGTGAGGCGTATCTAAAAAATTCATTAAAAAATTAGGGTTTATCTACAGCTAAAACGACTTTAATTCCATTCTTATTGGCAATATTCATTACATAGATAACTTGCTCTATGGCAACTTTTTTCTCTGCTCTTAGTACTAAAGATGGAGTTTTTATGTCTGAAAGGGCATCAATTAAAAATTTTTCTAAATTTCTTTTTATAACCTTATCTGCATTAAGATAGAATTGATTAGAATTTTTAATTGTTACAGCTACAGTATTTCTATTTTCGGTTTTTCCCTCAGCTTGAGGAAGTTTTACATCAATCGTATTGAGTTGTTTAGCAAGAGTCGATGCAATCATAAAAAAAACTAATAATAAAAAAACAACGTCTGTCATAGAGGACATATTAAACTCTGGACGAATTTGGTTTCTTCCCTTCAGTCTCATATTATGCTGGTTCATTTAGTAAATCCAGAAACTCTAAACTAGTCGCTTCCATAAGATATATCACTTTATTAGTTTTTACAACCAGATGATTGTAGCAAATATATCCAATGATACCAACTATAAGGCCAGCAACAGTAGTCGTCATTGCAGTGTAAAGTCCATCTGCAAGTAATTGCATATCAATGTTACCCCCAGCATTTGATATTTCGAAGATTGAAAGAATCATGCCAATTACTGTTCCTAAAAATCCTAACATTGGTGCTGCACCAGCAATCGTTGCTAATATGCTAATATTTTTTTCTAATTGATATACTTCAAGACGACCTGCGTTTTCTATTGCAGTATTAATATCATCTAATGGCCTTCCAATTCGGGATAAACCTTTTGATACAAGTCTTGATACAGGCACATTTTCTTGAATACAAAGTTTTTGTGCTCCTTCAACTTTACCATCCTTTATATAAGAACGTATTTGAGGCATAAAAGATGGTGAGATCTTTACCGCTGCTTTGATGGTAAAAAGTCGTTCAAAATATATATAAACTACTATTAATAAAAGTATACATAGGACTCCAATGATTATTTGTCCACCAAGACCACCATTTTGGATAAGCTCAATCAAAGAAAGTGTTTTTTCTGTTTGTAAAGGGGCAAGTTCTTGCATATTTAACACCATCATATTGATAATATATATTTAAAACGTAAGCTTTCTCAAAAAATTCTTTTTATTAATTTAAAATGATATCTCTTATGAAAATAAAAGTAAAAAAACCTCCTGTAAATCCAATTAAGGCCAACCACGCTATTTTTTTAAGATACCAGAAAAAGTCAATTTTTTCCATACCCATAGCTACAACTCCAGCTGCAGATCCAATTATTAACATGCTACCTCCAGTTCCAGCTGAGTAAGCAATCAAATGCCAAATAGGATCATCAACACCCATAGAAAACATTCCCATACTTGCAGCAACCAGCGGTACGTTATCAATAACTGCAGAAGCAATTCCTAAAAGAGAAACAACAATGTCAGTATTAGGTATTGTAGAATTTAATTTTTCTGCAAAATTAAAAAGTAATCCTAAAGATTCTAGAGCTGCGACTGCAAGAAGAATTCCGAGAAAAAAAAGGATGCTGGGAAGTTCAATCTTTGACAACGAACTTTGGACTGGACTAGAGGTTTGATATTTGTCACTTTCAACATCTATCGAAGTGATATTAATTTTAGCTTTACTAAATATTTCTGCAAAAGTAGCTACCAGTGATAAAGAGAGCATCATGCCAACATATGGAGGTAAGTGAGTCAATGTCTTAAATATGGGAACAAAAATAATAGCTGAAAGACCTAGATATAACATAGTTGCCCCATGCTTATGAAATTTAATAGATTCATCTTCCTTTGGGACATCGATTTCACCTTTAAAAGCAGGTAAGAATGACGCAACTGTGGTAGGAATTAACAAACAGACAATGGATGGAATCAAAACATAACTTACGAGATTCAAAGTTGTTACTTTATTGCCAATCCATAACATTGTAGTAGTTAGATCACCAATGGGTGACCAAGCACCTCCCGAATTAGCAGCAACAACAATTAAACCAGCAAACCAAATACGGGTTTCTTTTTTCAATACTACTTTTTGAAGTATTGTGATTAGTACAATGGTAGCAGTCAAATTATCAATTATTGCAGACAGCAAAAAGGCTAAAATGGAAAAAATCCAAAGCAAACCTTTTTTACTTTTAGTTTTAATGAAATTTTTTATTGTATAAAAACCATTAAAATAATCGATGATTTCAACAATTGTCATCGCTCCCAAAAGAAAAATTATAATCTCAGCTGTTTTTCCTAAATGATGTAATAAAATTTCATCAATATGTGAGGGCGTTAGTTCCTTGAGTTGAGAGTTTACTTCAAAAACTGGCAGATGGTTAAGAGAAATAATAGCCCACATCAATGCCATCATTGCTAGTGCTGGAATTAATTTATCAACTTTTAAACTATGTTCAAGAGTAATTGCTAAATAGCCGAAAATAAAAAGGAAAATAGTAATGGTTTCCAAAAGCCATGGTTGATTAAAGTGCCTAAATATATAAAAATCTACACCCCAAATGTAATCTAATCAAATAAATATTTAAGGTTTATATATAATACCACATGAATGATCAACTGAACTACCCGTAACAGAGGATAAACAATTGATTTCATTTCGTAATCTCAAAACTCCTAATAAACCAAAAATCAAAGCTTCTTTATAATCAACAAGTTTCTGAGAGGGGATTATGAAATTTGCATTGCTATTTACTTGAATCAGATACATCAAATAATCATTTTTTACACCTCCTCCTGTGGCTAATACCCTCTGATCTTTTTCAAAACTATTACCTATTATTTTTCCTATGTGATATGTATATGTTTTTAAAAGGTCATCAATTTCATATTTTTTATATTTCCCCAGTATTGGATAAACGCTTCTGTTGACCCACTCAATACCTAGAGACTTTGGTGCATTTTTTGAATAGTAATCAAGTTTTTGCAACTCATCTAGTAGAGGTTGAATTAAAGTCCCTCTTTTGGCAAAACTTCCTCGGTCATCATAAATCAATCCTTTTTTTTGGGCCAAAAAATTTAATACAGTATTAACTGCACATAAATCATAAGCTATCAATTTCCCTTTTTTATTCATTGTTGCATTTGCAAACCCGCCTAAATTTAAACAGGAATCATAATCGCTAAATAACAAATGGTCTCCAATTGGTACCAATGGGGCTCCCTGTCCACCTAATGATACATCTTGTATCCTAAAATCACAAACCACAATATGATCTATGAGTTCAGCCAGTTTTTTTTCATTACCCATTTGGAAAGTATAGCCTATTTCTGGTTGATGAAATAGTGTGTGCCCATGTGAACAAATTGCATCAATTTCAGATAACTTATTTGATTTAATAAATTTCAAAATAGTTTTTGCCAAAAGCATAGTGTAAAATCTATTTTCAATTGATATTATCTTTTCAGGCTTAAGGTGTAAATTTTTTAATTTTATTTGAAAAGATTTGTTGTATGAAAAAGTTTGAGATTTCAAAATTTTGAACTTCCACTTATCTTCTAAAGTGAAGTTGACATAAACTATATCAATTCCGTCCAATGATGTACCAGACATAACACCTATCACATTATAATTAGTTTTTTTCAATGTAAATGGAATTTGACTTGTTAAACAAAGGAAGTGAAAATTAAGATTTATTCATTTATTTAATTAAAAATTAAATATTTTAATATATATGCTTTAAAATATCGAAATTTCGTAAAAGCCTAGGATTTAATCTTTGAAACTTTCGACTTTCAATTTAGTATTGTTATTTTTAATATTCTAAATTTTTTCTATGTTGCCAGCAAAACAGGGACTTTACGACCCGAAAAATGAACACGATAATTGCGGTGCAGGTTTTATTTGCAGTCTACAGGGTAAGAAAACAAATGATATAATTCATAAAGCATTAGACATTCTTGATTGTCTAGAACATCGAGGAGCTGTAAGTGCTGATGGTAAAACAGGTGATGGCGCTGGTATTCTTATTGAGATACCACATGATTTTTTGGTTTCCAAATGTAGCTTTCAACTTCCTGAATTACATGAATATGCTGTAGGAATGGTTTTTTTACCAAAAAAAGAGAACCAAAGATCTTACTGTATTGGAGTTTTTGAGAGCGAAATAAAAAATCAAGGTTTAAATATACTAGGTTGGAGAAAAGTTCCTGTAAACCCAGATGTAGTTGGAACTATTGCAGCTCAAACGGAACCCGATATAATGCAAGTTTTTATAGGGAAAGGTTCAAATCCCATATCAGAGCAGGAGTTCAATATCAAACTTTTCTGTGCAAGAAAAATAGCAGAACATACAATTTCAAAGTCGAAGCTTTCCCAAGCAAATTATTTTTATCTTCCAAGTCTTTCAACTCACACTTTAATCTATAAAGGGTTATTAATTCCTGAGGACATTAAGGGTTACTATCAGGACTTAGAAGATCCAGCTGTTGTTACCCGATTAGCTCTTGTACATCAACGTTTTTCCACAAATACTTTTCCAACATGGGATTTAGCACAACCTTTCCGCTACATGTGTCATAATGGTGAAATTAACACATACAGAGGAAATTTTAGTAGGATGCAGGTAAGAGAAGAACTCTTAGAAAATGAAATTTTTGGTTCAGATATAAAAAATATATTGCCTATTGTTTTACCAGAAAAATCAGATTCAGCTTCGATGGATATGACTTTAGAGTTACTTCTAGCTACAGGGAGATCACTTCCCGAGGTAATGATGATGCTTGTGCCAGAGGCTTGGGAAAAGCATGCCTCAATGAACGAAGAAAAAAAAGCTTTTTATCAATATAACTCTTGTATTATGGAACCCTGGGATGGACCTGCATCAATTCCTTTTACAGATGGAAAATATATTGGGGCCTTATTAGATAGAAATGGACTCAGGCCATCACGCTACACAGTTACTAAAGACGGTTATGTAATAATGTCGTCTGAAACAGGAGTTTTGGAAATTTTACCTGAAAATATTGAAAAGCATGGACGTCTCGAACCTGGAAAAATGTTTTTAGTAAACATGGATGAGGGAAGAATAATAGAAGATGATGAGATAAAAAAAGATGTTACGGAAAAGAGACCATACAAAAAGTGGTTAAAAGAAAATCTTCTTCAATTAAAACAAATACAATACACTGGTAATACTACCCCAGTCGAAAACGAGGATTTTGAAACAAGAATGAGAATTTTTGGTTATACTCTAGAAGATTTGAAAACTATTATTACACCAATGAGCTCCAATGGAAAAGAGGCTATAGGCTCAATGGGAATAGACACACCACTAGCGGTACTTTCTAATCGCCCACAGCTTTTGTATAATTATTTTAAACAGCTTTTTGCTCAAGTTACTAACCCGCCCCTTGATGGAATTAGAGAGGAAATTGTTACAGACATTAGTTTAACTCTAGGTAATGAATTTAACCTTTTTGAGATTAATGCAAACCATGCCAAAAAACTAAGTATTCAAAATCCAGTAATTTCAAATGAAGACTTAGATAAAATAAGATTTATTGATCACGAGGAATTTGAAGCAGTTACTATTTCTACACTTTATGAAATTAATAATGGATTAAACGGTTTGGAAAATGCATTAGAGGAAATGATTAATGAAATTAATAAAGCGCTTATCCGAGGCAAAAACATAATAATACTTTCAGATCGTGGAGTTTCCCCAACTCTTGCACCTATTCCAATGTTACTGGCGACATCTCATACACACCATGCTTTTAAGCGATTAAAAAAACGCTCACAATTTGGAATCATCATTGAATCGGCTGAGCCCAGAGAACCTCATCACTTTTCATTACTATTTGGATATGGTGCTAGTGCTATTAATCCTTATCTAGTAAATGAAATCATTCATTATCAATCTGAAATGGACATAATTCAAGAAAGTCCAGAAAAAGCAATAGAAAATTTTAATAAAGCGATTGCCAAAGGCATAGTAAAGGTTATGAACAAGATAGGTATATCAACCCTTCATTCCTATAGAGGCGCCCAAATAAATGAGGCATTAGGTCTATCAAAAAAAGTTATAGATACATATTTTTGTAATACACCCACTCGCATAGAGGGTATTGGATTATATGAGATAGAAAAAGAAATTAGTAAAAGACACAGCAAAGCATATATACATGAGTCTAAGGTTGGACTATCACTAGAAATTGGTGGTGATTATCGTTGGAGAAGAGATGGGGAAGCCCATGTTGTTAATCCATCTACAATAGCTTCATTACAACAAGCAGTCAGGCAAAATAAGCCTGAAAGCTATGATGCATTTTCAAAGATGATTAATAATCAAAACGAAAAATTAATGACCTTAAGAGGTTTATTTGAATTTTCAAGTTACGATCCAATTCCAATAGACCAAGTGGAACCATGGACTAAAATTGTAAGGCGTTTTAAAACTGGAGCAATGTCTTTGGGTTCTATAAGCCAAGAAGCTCACGAAAATCTTGCAATTGCAATGAACCGAATCGGTGGAAAAAGTAATTCTGGAGAGGGAGGTGAAGATTCAAGACGCTTTAAACCTGATGAAGATGGTAATTTTAAAAATTCAGCTATTAAACAAGTAGCTTCCGGACGATTTGGTGTTTCAAGTCACTACTTAAGTACAGCTAAAGAAATTCAAATAAAAATGGCACAGGGAGCCAAACCTGGTGAGGGTGGTCAACTTCCTGGACCAAAGGTGAATCCATATATTGCCTCTGTTAGGAACTCTACACCATATGTAGGTTTAATTTCTCCCCCTCCACACCATGACATTTATTCAATCGAGGATTTAGCTCAGTTGATATATGACTTAAAAAATGCAAATCGACAAGCAAGAATTAATGTAAAACTAGTATCAGAAGTTGGTGTTGGAACTATAGCTGCTGGAGTTGCAAAAGCGAAAGCAGATGTAATCTTAATTTCGGGTTATGACGGTGGAACAGGGGCCTCCCCCCTAACTTCTCTAAAACATGCTGGACTTCCATGGGAACTTGGTATTGCAGAAGCACAGCAAACATTAGTAATGAATAATCTTAGAAGTCGTATTGTACTTGAATGTGATGGCCAAATGAAGACAGGTCGTGATGTTGCCATTGCATGTCTTTTGGGTGCAGAAGAGTTTGGTTTTTCTACTGCTCCGCTCATTGCTTCCGGTTGTATCATGATGCGTGCATGTCATCTTAACACATGTCCAGTGGGAATTGCTACACAAGATCCCGAATTGCGTAAAAATTTCAAAGGAAAGCCTGAGCACGTAATAAATTATATGCATTTTATCGCAGAAGAATTAAGAAAAATCATGGCAGATCTGGGTTTCAGGACAATAGATGAAATGGTTGGTCAATCACAAAAGCTTAATATGAAAAAAGCTATAAATCATTTCAAGGCTCAGGGGGTTGATTTATCAAATATTCTATATAAACCTTCTGTACCTCCACAATTTAAAGAGCGTAATACCCAAAATCAGAATCATCAACTAGAGAATGTTCTTGATATTCAAATTCTAAAAGAAGCTAAACTTGCAATAAATGATTTAAAAAAACAGGAGTTAAAATTTCATATTAAAAATACAAATCGAACAATTGGTGCAATTTTAAGTTATGAAATTTCAAAAATATACGGTGCCGACGGCCTCCCCAAAGGTACTCTTACTTTAAACTTTACTGGTACAGCAGGCCAAAGCTTTGGTGCATTTGCAACTTCGGGACTTCTAATGAAAATTGAAGGAACAGTAAACGATTATTTTGGTAAAGGCCTTTCTGGAGCCACACTTGTAGCTAAAGTTCCAAAAAAATCAACGTTTGTTCCACATGAAAATATTATAATAGGAAATGTGGCTTTGTATGGTGCAACCAATGGTGAAGCTTATATAAATGGAATCGCTGGAGAACGTTTTTGTGTAAGAAACTCTGGTGCCAAAGCTGTAGTAGAAGGAATTGGAGATCACGGCTGTGAATATATGACAGGTGGAATTACAGTTATTCTTGGTAATTTTGGAAGAAACTTTGCAGCAGGTATGAGTGGTGGAATTGCTTATTTATATAGTAGTGATGGTAATTTTGATGATAAGAAATTTAACCTTGAGATGGTTGAGTTAGAGAATCTTCAGTATGATGATAAGAAAACTGTAAAAGAACTTATCCATAATCATGTAAAATATACTAAAAGTCCAAAGGGAATTGAAATATTGAAAAATTGGAAGGAGTTAAGTAAAAACTTTATAAAGGTAATGCCTACAGATTATAAACGTGCTTTGGAAATCTTGGCTAATAACAAACTTGAAAAATCCATTTAATATGGGAAAGATAAAAGGTTTTATGGAATATGACCGACTAAAAGAATCGGTTATCGAACCAAAAAAAAGAATCAAAAACTACAAGGAATTCACAGTTGCTCATAAAACAGAAGAATTGCAAGAACAAGGTGCACGATGTATGGATTGTGGAGTTCCCTTTTGTCATAGTGGGTGTCCATTAGGAAATTTAATTCCTGATTTTAATGATGCCGTTTACAGCAATGAATGGGAACGTGCACTAGATATCTTACATAGTACAAATAATTTCCCTGAATTTACAGGAAGATTATGTCCTGCACCCTGTGAAGAAGCCTGCGTATTAGGTATTGTTAACCCGCCAGTATCTATAGAACTTATTGAAAAATATATTGTTGAAAGAGGGTTTAAAGAGGGTTGGATAAAAGCAGAACCTCCTAAAAATAGAACTGGTAAAACAGTCGCAATTATTGGATCAGGTCCAGCTGGTCTTGCAGCATCGCAGCAATTAAATCGTGCTGGACACACTGTTACAGTCTTTGAACGAGACAATAAAATTGGGGGACTACTTCGTTATGGAATTCCAGATTTTAAAATGGAAAAAGATGTAATTGATAGGCGATTGGAAATTCTTGAAGCTGAAGGGGTTAAGTTTAAATGCAACATTGAAGTGGGTAAAACTGTCTCTGCAGAAACTTTAGAAAAGGAATTCGATGCCATAGTTATAGCTACTGGAGCTACTATAAAGCGTGAAATGCCCATTCCAGGTTCAAACCTCAAAGGTGTAGTTCAAGCGATGGATTTCCTGCCTCACAATAACAAAGCTGTTGACGGACAACATGAACGAGAAAAAAAATTCTCAGCCAAGGGCCGCGACGTAATAGTTATTGGTGGTGGAGATACTGGATCTGACTGTATAGGAACCTCTAATCGGCATGGTGCAAATAGTGTTACCAATTTTGAAATTATGCCAAAGCCTTCATCTGAAAGAACTGAAGAAAATCCATGGCCTTACTGGCCTTTTAAACTCAAAACATCCTCTTCTCATGAAGAAGGAATCCACAGAGAATGGAGTATTTTAACAAAAGAATTTATTGGAGACAATAAAGGAAATGTAAAGGCTCTAAAAACAGTTGAAGTTCAATGGGAAAAAGTACCTGGACAACGGCCAAAACTTATTGAAAAAGAAAATTCTACCAAAGAATGGCCTTGCGATTTGGCATTACTAGCACTTGGGTTTACCGGACCAGAACAAAGCCTTCCAGAACAGTTTGGTCTCAGTTTTGATGAACGTGGAAATGTGAAAGGAGAGGTCAATTACCAAACCAAAAAGGAATCTATCTTTACTGCTGGAGATTGCCGAAGAGGACAGTCCTTAATTGTTTGGGCAATTTCTGAAGGTCGAGAAGCTGCTCACCAAGTAGACGCATACTTAATGGGAAGCTCTGTGCTTCCTCAAAAAAATAAAGAAGGTGATTTAATTGCTTCCCTTTAAAATAGTGTGTAAAAACTACTAATACTGATTTAGTGCTTTATTAATTAAGTCAGCGACATCTATACGAGCACCATGTGGAATGTCTTTTGTTACAGTAAGAATCAGTATGTCTTTACCTTTCAGATCAATATATACTTCTTGACCATTTAAAAGGTCAACCCCACTTCTAGAATATGGCGCCAAGTTTGGACTCATTACTCCCGGTATTTTTAAGGGAATTGTCTGAGAAGTATTATTTTCTAAATAAAAAGCACGCTGAGGGGTCAGATTTTTTTTAATATTCCTTGCCAAAGAATTACTTTTAAGTAAAGTAAATTCTAATCTTAGAATAGAAAGGTATTTATTTTCTAATTGTAAATACATACCCTGGTTTACTTCAAATATTGATATACTGTTTTTTTCTAAAATTAGTGATGAATTAAGTGAATCAGTTTTTCGAGATCGAGAAGATATGTGTATATCTAGTCTTGACTTATTCCATATTTTAACTTTAAAATCTTTGAATAAAGGATAATCTATTCTTATAATTTGTTTTGGCGGAATAAGAAGTTTTGATCGTTCATCTTTTTGTCCATAAACAAAAGATGTTATCAAAAAAAAGAGTGTTATTGTTTTTTTCACAGAATAAAAATACAACCTAATATTAATTCATCTAAAGAAATAAAATTATAAAACTTGTATTTTTATATTCTCATTAAAACACTATTTAGCTTTTCATTTATTTCTTGGATTTCAAAAAAAAGGCCTCTTAATTAAGAAAAAAACCCCATCCAAGTTATTGAATGGGATTCGAGGAAGGCGGCGACATACTCTCCCACCAATGGCAGTACCATCTGCGCTAGTAGACTTAACTTCTCTGTTCGGAATGGGAAGAGGTGAGCCCTACTGCTATAACCACCTTAATTGTAGTAACGAATGAACGCTACATAATAAGTTGACATATTAAAAGATACAAATAATAAGGTTAAAGTAATAATTTCATAATACTATTTTTTAAAGAAAAAGTGCCACGATAGGCCTACGGGTAATTAGTATCACTCGGCTATGACATT
>CENP01230368.1_pt1 | contig 27350 bp, 29 predicted proteins | sample 361281 | NCBI WGS metagenome assembly CENP01 (sample SAMEA2591122, study PRJEB7988) | marine metagenome | biome: marine biome (ENVO:00000447); feature: deep chlorophyll maximum layer (ENVO:xxxxxxxx); material: saline water (ENVO:00002010), including plankton (ENVO:xxxxxxxx) | depth 70 m | reverse complement strand
ACTACAACAGCCGGTAAACTTGCTTTTAAATTAAAAGAAGAAGGTCGATCTGTTTTAATGGTTGCAGCGGACGTCTACAGGCCAGCAGCAACAGACCAGATTGCTAAAATTGGGAAGCAGGTTGGGGTTTCAGTATTTAGGGGGCAAGGCAAAGACCCTCTGAAGATCTGTATAGATGGAATAAAAGAAGCGCGTTCTCTAAAGAATGATGTAGTTATAATTGATACAGCTGGTCGTCTTCACATTGATAAAGATATGATGAAAGAGATTCAGGAGATTGCCTATCATAGCCAACCGAATGAAATATTATTTACTGCAGATGGTATGACAGGGCAAGATGCCGTAAAGTCTGCACTTGCATTTCATGAGGCTGTTCCATTGAGTGGCGTTGTGCTAACAAAAATGGATGGAGATACTAGAGGTGGTGCTGCCCTTTCAATCAAGAAGATAACTGGTGTACCTATTAAATTTATAGGTGTCTCAGAATCCTTTGAAGGGCTTGAGACATTTGACCCAAAAAGATTAGCCGACCGTATTCTTGGATTCGGCGATGTTGTCTCTTTGGTAGAGAAGGCTGAAAAGATATTTGATAGAGAAAAAGCTGAGCAGATGAATAGAAAAATTTCTGATAATTCTTTTGATCTGAATGATTTTAAAATGCAGCTGAAACAATTGAAGAGTATGGGTCCTATCGGTAATCTAATGGGCATGGTTCCAGGTATGAATGCAAAAGCCCTTAAAAAATTGAATATGGATGATCGGCAGATTAGCTGGACCGAGGCAATAATCAACTCTATGACAACTAATGAACGGAAATATCCTAATACTATGAATGGAAGTCGTAGATTAAGGATATCAAAAGGTAGCGGACGGCCAGTACAAGAGGTTAATGCGTTATTAAATCAATTTAACCAAATGAAAAAAATGATGAAAAAAATGAAAAACTTTAACAAAATAAAGCTACCCAATATGGGCAACTTAACAGGCTTTTAATTAAGGAGTAATACATTGGCGACGAAAATAAGACTTAAGCGTATAGGACGAAGAAATAGTCCATTTTATAGAATGGTTGCAATTGACTCACGTAAAAGACGTGATGGGGCTGCAATTGAGCAACTTGGTTGGTATAATCCAATTGATAAAAATCATTCATTTGAGTTAGATCAAGATAGAATTCTTCATTGGCTTGGTGAAGGCGCTGAGCCAACTGATGCCGCAAAAAAACTATTGCGTAATGCAGGCATTAGTCACCGCTGGCATTTAATGAAGCAAGGTCTTAGTGATTCAGAAATAGAAAAAGAAATGAAAAAATGGGAACTAAGTCGTGAGGATGTTTTAAAAGCACGTTTAGAAACGGCTGAAAAGAAAGCAAAAGAAAAAGCAGAAGAATTAGAACAGAAAGCACCGGTTGACGACCCTGCTGAAAGTGAAATAGAAAGTTCAGAGGCTGTAGAAGAAATATATAAAGAGGATGATACACCTAATGAACCCAGCGAGGAATCAACAGATGATGATGCTGTTGAAGAGAATGTGAATGATGAAGATTCTTCATCAGAAGAAGAGTAATAATTAAAACCTTTTTTTAGTCAGTTACAAAAATGGAGGACGTTATGTTAGAGTTCATTGAACAGGCCATAAAACTACTGGTTGACAAGCCAGATGAAGTGAAAGTAGACATAGTGGAAACAGAACAGCGTATAATCTATGAACTAACCGTCGGTGATGGTGATTATGGTAAGGTCATAGGTAAGAGTGGGAGAAATATTTCTGCTTTACGAACCTTGGTTTTTGCGATTAATGCAAAAGAGGGCGGAAAACGTGCTAGACTCGACGTTATTGATTAAATGAAAGAGAGTATCCAACCAATAGCAAGAGTTACAAGTACATCTGGGTTAGATGGGGATGTACGTTTGCGGCCTCTGTCTAGGTATTTTGAGGATTATATTGGTGATGGCATACTTATGTTGGGAACGACGTCTAGTCAGTCTGAGCTAATCCAACTTGAGCTTATTACAGGTATTGGGAAAAAACGCCGATTTAAATTTCAAGGTGTTGATACTTTAAATGATGCAGAAAGATTAGTAGGCAAAACACTTTTTGTAGAAGCTAGCCCTGATGATAATATTAATATGATAAGTAAGAATCTTATAGGTTATAATGTTGTCACTGATAAAGGTGATATGGTTGGACAACTCAAAGATGTTATGTGGCTTCCTACTAATGATGCTTATGTGATTAATAGTGGTTCAAAGGAATACCTGATACCTATTATTCCTGAAATAATAAAACATTTTGACCATGAACTTCAGCTGATAGTGATTGTTCCTATGGATGGCCTGTTGGATTGAAACAAATTGCAGTTATTACTCCTGTCCCAGATGTAATTAACACTCTTATTGAAAATAGTATGTTAAGGAAGTCTATTGAAAATGAGGCAGTTAAGTTTCATGTTGTTAACCTTAGAGACTATGGTAAGGGAAGTTACAAGCAGGTTGATGATGCTCCATTTGGAGGTGGTGGTGGGATGGTCATGATGGCAGAGCCACTATCTAAGGCAATAGATGATACAATTAGTCTCATAGGTTTTTCTGAAGATATTCGGATAGTCTACCCATCAGCACAGGGAGAACGTTGGGGACAAGGTTCAGCAGAGTATTTAAGTAGTAAAGATAAGATAATTGTTATTTGTGGACATTACAAAGGTATAGATGAAAGAGTTATTGAAAAATATGTTACAGATGAATTTTCTATTGGAGATTTTGTAATGACCAATGGGGAAATACCTGCTATGGTTATGCTTGATAGTGCAATAAGACTTGTACCAGGTACACTGAATAATATTGATTCTGCTCTTACAGATACATATACATTTGGTCTTCTGGATTATCCACATTACACACAGCCAAGAATATTTGATGGAATAGAAGTTCCAAGTGTGCTGCTGAGTGGACACCATAAAAATATCGAAAATTGGAGACAAGAAAAAAGAGAGATACGGACTAGGGAAAAAAGGTATGATATGTGGGAAAAATATAATAATAATAAAGGATTGGAGAACAATAATGAATAACCATCATGAAGCTACTAAAGAGTTTTTAAAATCAGATCTGCCAGAATTTGATTCAGGAGATACAGTTTCTATAGATGTAAAGGTAAAAGAAGGTAATAAAGAACGTATCCAGCGTTTTGAAGGCGTTGTCGTTGGTAGGCGAGGTGGAAAAGGCCTCGATGCATCCTTTACTGTAAGAAAAGTAACGAACGGGGTTGGAGTAGAACGAATCTTTCCATTGCATTCCCCTATGATTTCTTCCATTGATGTAAAGCGACGAGGCAAGGTTCGCAGGTCTAAGTTGAATTACCTAAGAAATGTTACTGGTTCAAAAGCTGCGCGTATAGAAGAAAAGCGATAATTTAAAAGATATTATTATTTGAGCCCCTCTGTAGGTAAAGCCTACGGTGGGGCTTTTTATATGTTTAAAGATAAAAATAATATCATTTTTATTACTGGACTCTCACATTTGATAGTGCATGCTCAAATGATGGTGTTTCCAACCCTTCTTTTATTGTTTCAAAATGAATATCAACTAGGCCTAGATAAGTTAGGTCTAATGGCAACTATAGGCTCTTTTATGTTTGGTCTTGGTGCAATTCCAGCGGGGATAATAGAAAAGTATATTGGAGCTAGAACATTACTTATCATTTATCAGTTAGGCTCTGCCATAGGCGGTATAATTATTATTACAGCCAATGCACCATTACAAATAACAATAGGTCTGGGTATTCTAGGTCTTTCATCAAGTATATATCATCCCGCTGGTTTAACAATATTATCTAGAAACCTGGATAGTTTAAGTAGGGGTTTGGGAGTGCATGGTATAGCAGGTTCACTTGGTCTGGCTTTGGGGCCTCTTTTTGCAGGTATTACTGCAGAACTTGGTTCATGGAGATTATCATATTTGATTTGGGTTCTTTTACAGCTCGGACTAGCAATGGCTTCATATATAATGATATCCAATAATAATAGTAATGTTAAAGATCATAAAACCACTACTTTTCAGACCAATAAAATATCATTGTCACTATATTATTTGATGGCTATCGCATTTGGGTTTTCTTTTGGAGGTTTTTCTACATACATGCCAAGCTTGTTTGGTATGCAGACCGAAGGAATATTTAGTATGTTCTCAGGATCTTTAAAAACAGGATTTTTCACTACGTTAGTTTTCCTTTGTGGAATTTTAGGGCAAGCGATAGGAGGATATCTTGGTGATAAATTTAGTAGAACTCGTTTACTTTTTATCATTATTTTACTCAATATTCCATTTCTTGCATTGATGGGTTTTACTAAAAGTTGGTTATTATTATTATGTAGTATTGTATTTGGAATAGTATATTTTTCAAATCAACCTATATCAAATGCTTTATTAGCTGATATTACATCAAATGTACATAGAGGTTTAGGCTATGGTATATCATTTTTTCTAAGTTTTGGGATAGGTGGAATAGCACCTGCTATATGTGGATGGATAGCAGAAACATATACACTTGAAATGGTGTTCCCAATGATGGCTTTAAGTTTATTGCCTGGATTAATGGCCTGCTTATTTTTGATTAAACAGAAGAATGTTCAAATATCTTGACCATATGCAATAGTGGTTAGAAGTTTACTATATTAATGAATAACACAAGACTAAAAGACCTGCCCTCAGTGGATAAAGTATTACTTCATATAAAAGATAATATATCTATACATGATAGATATATGAAATATTTGATTAATTGTGAGTTAAGTTCACTTCGAGCAGACATAAAAAAAGGAGTAACATCTAAAACCTCCGAAGAGCTCTTAGAATATATTATCAATCAGGTCTACATCAAATCAGCTCCTAGATTAATTAATGTAATAAATGGCACAGGCATTGTTTTGCATACAGGCTTTGGAAGAGCACCTTTTCATGCTCATACCTTAAGAAAAATTGCAGATCGAATGGAGGGTTATGTAAATCTAGAATTTGATCTGCTTTCTGGAAAACGAGGTGATAGACAGGTTCATGTTAGAGAGCATTTAAGCGCTATTTGCGGTAGTGAATCTTCACTAGTTGTAAATAATAATGCCGCAGCCGTGATGCTTGCAATAAATGAATTATCGCAAGGAGGAGAAGTAGTTGTATCAAGGGGCCAACTAGTAGAGATTGGTGGGTCATTCAGAATCCCTGATATCATAGAAAAAAGTGGTGCAAAGCTTGTAGAAGTAGGAACAACTAATCGTACACATATTAAAGATTATGAAAATGCAATTACTGATAAGACAAAACTTATTTTATGGGTTCATACGAGTAATTATGTGGTCAAAGGCTTCACGAAACAGGTGCCATTGAAAAAGTTAATAGCAATAGGGAAAAAATATAAGCTACCTGTCATGGTTGATTGGGGTAGTGGTGCATTTTTAGATATGAGGTCTCTTGATCTTGCAGATGAGACCCCAGTTAACATTCTTATGAAATACGGACCAGATATTTTAACCTTCTCTGGAGATAAATTAATAGGAGGACCACAGTCTGGAATAATCATAGGTAAAAATAAATTCATCAACTTATTACAAAAAAATACCCTCTACCGTGTAGTCCGCAGTGATAAGATCACTATTGGACTTTTAGAACACACATTGAGGTCTTATAAGTCAAATTCCTTTACAAAAGATAATTTTTCACTGAAAATGCTCACCACTTCTTCCAATACCCTTAAAAACCGTGGCAAAAAGATTATTAAATATCAATCTGAGACCAAAATTAAGGCTTTGGGGATTAAGCTTGAACCTTCAAAAGTAGAGGCTGGTAGCGGTTCTTTACCTGAAAATAAAATCGATAGCATGGCTCTTTCATTTAGACCACGGTCAATTAAAGTCAATGAGCTGTCAAAGATGTTCCGTTGTGGTTCTATTCCGGTGGTGGGTTATACTTCAGCAAATACGTATTATATCGACCTTAAAGCAGTTTTGCCTAAACAGATTACTACACTTGCAAAAGCCATAAAAGAGATTTGAAAATGCCGCAATTAGTTGTTGGAACGGCAGGTCACATAGATCATGGAAAAACATCTTTAGTAAAAGCACTTACTGGTACAGATACAGACCGATTAAGAGAAGAAAAAGAACGTGGAATGACAATTGATCTAGGTTTCGCATTTTTAGATCATTCTATTACAATAATCGATGTTCCTGGACATGAAAAATTCATTCGCAATATGGCAGCTGGGGCTTCAAATATACATTATGGTTTGATTGTTGTAGCAGCAGATGATGGGGTTATGCCTCAAACTATCGAACATGTAGATATATTAACTTTACTTGGAGTGAATAAGGGCTGGGTTGTAATTACCAAAATTGACATTGTAGATGATGATTGGATTGACCTGGTAGAATTAGATATTCAGGAATATCTTTCAAAACGTGGTTTTATTCCACTCTCAATTAATCGTATCAATAACTTGACTGGGGATGGTATTGAAGATCTGAAATCAAACATGCTAAGATCGATGTCAATAATAAAACAAGAAGATTCATCGGAATATTTTCGAATGAATGTAGATCGTGTTTTTTCTAAAACTGGTTTTGGAACTATTGTAACTGGAACAGTTTTAAATGGTATGATAAGTGTTGGTGATGAGATTGAAATATTTCCTGCAAAGATAAAAACAAAAATTAGAGGTTTACAGTCGCATGGCGGTAGCGCTGAAAGAGTTCAGAGTGGTGATCGGGCTGCAATAAACTTATCAAATATTAAGACAAATTTACTGAATCGTGGTTGTGTAGTCAGTTTGCCTAATATTATGAAGCCTACTAAACATATCATTGTAAATATTATGATGGTGGAATCAACAAATTGGATCATAAAAAACAACCAAAGGCTAAGATTTCATTTTGGTACTTCCGAAGTTTTAGGGCGGGCTATGTGCACTGATAAAAATAAATTAGAAAGAGGCGAGAACGCTAATTTTATTTTGGTTTTAGAGTCACCAGTAACCATTACCATAGGTGATAGATTTGTCATAAGGTCCTATTCTCCGATGCAAACAATTGCAGGAGGCGTTGTTTTGTACCAAAATGCTAAAGGTAAATGGTCAAAAATGAAGGATTTTGCAAAATTGATGCCTATAGACTCTAAAGAACGGTTCAATTATTTAATTAAATATTTAAGTAATAGACCAAGGTCAATTAATGATTGGAAATTATTATTTTTTAATTCATCTAATAAAGTTGATAGATGGTATAAAGAATTAGAATTAAAAAAAACGGATAATGGTATAATTTATTCAAAAGATAATATGGTAAAAGGTAGGAATCAGCTTATGCAATTTTTCAAAGATTCTTATAAGAAAAACACGTTTCGAGTTGTATTGGCATTAGATTCGATTAAAAATGCACTGAATTGGTCTGACCAATGGATTGATATTGTGATGAGGAATTTGCTTGATGACGGAGCAATTGAACATTCTAGTGGCGGATATTCGCTTGCAAATTATAAAGTTGAGCTTTCATCAAAAGATATGTCTGATATGGAAAACATTGAAAAGGTTATTAAAAATGCAGGTTCTCAACCAATCTTAATTGGTGAAATAATTGCAGCCTCTGGTTGCAATCCAAAGCGGGTTGGCGATTTGATGCATATTCTGATAGATAAAAACAAAATACAACCTCTTAATAATGATTTTTATTTAAATAAGGATTATTTTGATTCTTTGACTCTTAAGATTAGAGATTATTTCCTGAATAGTCAGGAGATGACAGTTGCTGATTTCAAAGATTTAAGTGGGTTGACAAGAAAAAAAGCAATACCACTTCTTGAATGTTTAGATAAAAATAGGTTCACGAAAAGAAAAGAAAATTTTCGTCAAATTGGAGAAGCATTTGATGACTAAAAAAGGCACTGCAAATACTCCTGTGATGAAACAATTCATTGATATAAAAACGAAATATAAAGATGCCATTGTCCTTTTTAGAATGGGTGACTTCTATGAGACATTTTTAGAAGATGCAATAATTACATCAAAAATCCTTGGTATTGTACTTACCAAACGTGCCAATGGTCAGGCAGCCGATGTAGAGCTAGCAGGGTTTCCTTATCATGCTTTAGATAATTATCTGCCAAAATTGGTAAAAGCAGGACATCGTGTGGCTATTTGTGAGCAGGTTGAAGACCCTAAACTTGTAAAAGGCATTGTAAAACGTGAAGTTTTAGAGGTGGTTACTCCAGGAACCTTGGCAGGTGATCAAACACTAAATAACAAATCAAATAGGTATATAGGTTCAATAAAAATTCATGGTAATGAAGCAGGATTTGCGTATCTAGATTCTTCAACTGGTGAATTCAATGTTGGAGAATGCAGAACTGAATTATTAAGCAATATATTGTTAAAGTTTTTACCTCATGAAATAGTGTTACCTCAAGAAGTAGTCTATTCGACTTCTGATTGGTATTTAGAATTTCAACCTTTTATCACTCAAATTGACAATTGGATGTTTGATTATGATACTGCCTATCGGATGCTTATATCACATTTTAATTTAAGATCACTCAAAGGATTTGGTTGTGAAAATATGTCAATGGGTATTTCTGCGGCTGGAGCATTAATGAATCACATCAAAACTAACTTGGTATCTTCCCTTAAGCATGTGGCGAAGATTTCCCCGGTCATAAATGATGGTTTCATGGGCCTTGATTCATTCACAATAAAGAATTTAGAGGTTTTTCAATCATTATCGTCGCAAGGCACGCATGGGACATTAATTGAATGTATAGATTCTACTCTGACAGCTGGTGGTGGCAGGTATTTAAGACGTTGTCTAATGAATCCACTAACTGATATAAAACAAGTTAGAACAAGACTAAATATTGTTGAAGGATTCACCAAGAATAAAATAATATTAAAATCAATACAGGGTTTGCTTTCCAGAAGTTCAGATATCCAAAGAATCTTAGGCAAGTTAGGTCAGGGAAAAGCTTCACCTAGAGATGTATCTGTCTTATCTGATACTCTTGACAATATTCCAAAATGGCAAAAGTCATTATCTTCAATTGATGATCAATATCTCAACAAACTTTCTCATTCATTTAAAGATACATGCCATATTGTAAAAAAGATTAAAAATATTATAAATGATGCTCCACCTGTTCACATATCACAAGGTGGAATCATCAAAAGTGGCATGAATGCAGAATTAGATGAGCTACGTATGCTCTTAAAAAATGGAAAGGAATGGATTGATTCATTTCAACATGCAATGCGTGAAGAACTAGAAATACCAAAGCTCAAAATTGGATTTAATAAGGTTTTTGGATATTACATTGAAGTAACAAAGGTAAACCAGGCAAAGGTCCCTGAATCATTTATTCGAAAGCAAACTCTTGTTAACTCAGAAAGATATGTAACAGTTGAATTAAAGGAATACGAAGGAAAGGTTCTTAACGCAGAAGAAAAGATTTATGAAATCGAGTCACGTCTCTTTTCAGAGATATGTCAGTTCGTTATGTCATTTACATCAGATATACAATACAACGCATCTGCAATTAATGAACTTGATTTGTATTGTTCGTTTGCATCTACGGCTATTAATAATCATTATGTCAAACCAACAATCTCTAATAAGCCTATTCTAAATATTACTGAAGGCAGACACCCTGTTGTCGAGAAATTATTGCCCGCAACTGAAAAATTCATACCGAATGACATACATATGGATGCAATAAAAAACCAGATACATTTGTTAACCGGGCCAAATATGGCTGGTAAATCAACATATCTGAGGCAAATAGGTCTTATTTCTTTAATGACTCAAATAGGAAGCTTTGTACCTGCTAAAAAAGCAAATATTGGAATTGTGGACCGTCTTTTTACACGTGTAGGTGCAAGTGATAATCTCGCTGGCGGTGAAAGCACCTTCCTTGTGGAAATGAATGAAGCAGCCAATATCTTAAATAACGCAACTAATAAAAGTCTGATTTTACTTGATGAAGTTGGTCGGGGTACTTCAACATATGATGGACTATCATTAGCTTGGGCAATCACAGAATACCTGCATAATACTGAGGGTATAAAAGCGAGAACTATTTTTGCTACTCACTATCATGAGCTTACAGATCTTGAAAAAAATCTTGAACGATTAGAAAATCATCATGTAGAAGTAAAAGAATTTGGTGATTCTATTATTTTTCTTAGATCGATAGCGAAAGGTCCTGGTGATAAAAGCTATGGTATCCATGTTGCTAAAATGGCTGGGCTTCCAAGCTCAGTTATTTTGCGAGCTTCTGAAATTTTAGATCATCATATTCAGCAATCATCTATAAATGGTAATAAACATACCCCAAAGGACCAAAATCAACTGACTTTTTTTCAAGAAAAAGAAGCAATACTGCGCGAACAATTAAATGCTATTGATTTGAATTCGATGACACCCTTAGAAGCCCTCAAATTTCTTAATGAACTTAAAAAAGATCATAATCAATAAAATATTATTATTTACTATCCTTAACTCCTTATTAAACGGTGAAGGGATATGGGTAAATTATGGTTGGGAGATTTTCGAACATGCCACTGATGCAAGATCAGCAGCTATAGGTAATGCAAATACCGGATATAACCTCTACTCAATTTCCGCATCTTTAACTAATCCGGCTTTTGCTTCGAAAAGGATTAAAGATGTAAATATTACACATCAATCTAGGTTCGCAGGTATTGTGAATGGTGATATGATTGGTTTTCAATTAGGAGCTAAATCAAAATTTATCAATCTGAATTTACTCTACGAAGGTGTTTCACATATACCTGACACCAGATACATGTTGCTTGACTGGGGCCTTGATGGCCAGTTTGGTACAAATGATTTGGGTGAAGGTAATGGGATTTTGGATGAGGGTGAGCGTTTAGATAAAGATCAGCTGCGTTATTTTAACCAACATCAAATAGGTTTGCATGGTTCATTCATTTCAAACTTAATCGGTATACCAATTGGGATAGGTTATAAAATATTATCATACCACTTAAGTGAATATTTTGCTCTGGGAATTGGGATAGATATTGGCTATATCAAGCATTTGAAGAAATTTGCATTTGGAATTGTACTTAGAAATTTACCTGCTTCTGGTTTGATTTGGGATAATGGCAATATTGAGGGTACAATGCCTTCTTTCTCCGTTGGGATTCATAATTCATATGATTTAAAAATTAAAAACTCCATCATTGTTATTAATCCTATGATAAACCTTAATGGGTCATTATCAAATGCAAATTTAGATTCACAAATTAGAAATGGAAAATTTTCTATGGATACAGCATTCGGGCTTGAATGTGTTTATAATGATAAGGCTATGCTGCGCCTAGGAAGGAATTCTCTAAATAATTTAACTGGTGGAATAGGTTGTTCGTGGGATAGTTTTGGAATTGATTATGCATTTATTTCACCTGCAGATAATGTAGATATAGGGACTCATCATCTTATTTCAATATCATTATCAGTAGATTTTGTTAAGTCTAAAATGATGGAAATAACAAAAAGCTAATATGTATAAGTATTTAGAGCATTAGTGTTCAATACTGGATATAACAGGCCTAAGTGATTAATTTAATAGTCTTTATATGATAAATTATTATGATTAAAAGTATGACAGGGTTTGGACGTGCGTCCTATGGTCGAAGTAAGAGTAAGATTGATGTTGAGATTCGTACCGTCAATTCACGATATTTAGAAATAAAATTTCGAGGTGTTCTATTAGACCCTAACGTTGAACAGGAAATTAAAAAAATTATCGAAAAATCAGTGCAAAGAGGGAATGTTCATGTACGTATTGAATTAAGTAAAAACCTTAATAGTCAGAAAATAAATTTCAACAAGGAGAGATTTGAAACAATACAGGAGATATTAAAAAATATTCATGTTCTTTATGGTCAGCGTCTAAACCTTAGCGATATTATATCAACACAAGATTTATTAAAAGTGGATGAAGAAGAAAATCTTAATAAGAATTCAATTATTCAGGCTGTTAAGAGTGCTTTAAATCAATTATATGAAATGAGAGAGGAAGAAGGGAAACAGATTCATAATGATATCTTAAATAGGATTAATATTCTTAAGACCAGACTTGATAATACAGATAGTATCTCGAGCAAGTATAAGTCTGAAAAACAAGATTCTCTTAAAGCTAAAGTTTCTGAGCTCATAGATAATGAACAAATAGATGAGGCAAGATTAATCCAAGAAGTAGCTTATTATTGTGAAAAATCTGATATCACAGAAGAAATTGTGCGATGTAAAAGCCATTTTAACCAATTAGTGAATTACATTGAGTTTGAAGAACCTGTAGGTAAACGAATTAATTTTTTAATACAAGAGATAGGAAGAGAGATTAATACCATTGGTTCAAAAAGTCCTCAAACAGATGTGACTTTAGATGTCGTCGAAATGAAAAGTGAAATTGAAAAAATTCGAGAACAGGCACAAAATATACTCTAATGATAAATTTTATTACAATATCAGCACCCTCTGGTGCAGGAAAAACAACATTGTGTAAAGCATTGAGAACCGTTCAGCCTGATATTGAATGGTCTATTTCTCACACTACTAGGTCAAAGAGAGATATTGAGATTGATGGTGTCGATTATCATTTCATTACAATAGAGAAATTTGAAGAACTTATTTTAGAAGATACATTCGCAGAATGGGAAAATGTTCATGGCTTTTATTATGGCACGACTAAAAATAACCTCGAGGCTGCCATATGTAATAACAAAACACTTTTATTAGAAATGGATGTTAAAGGTTCGATGTCAGTAAAAAAATTATATCCTCAGCATACATTCTCTATATTTATTTTACCTCCAAGCCTAGAGCATCTTAGAAAAAGATTAAAAAATCGTGGTACAGATTCCGATGAAAGAATTGAGATACGATTAAAAAGATTCCAACAGGAGATCGAGTTTCAAAATAAATTCGACCAAGTCATGATTAATGAAAATCTTGAATTAGCCAAGGTTGAATTAATCAATATTGTGAATAAACTTAAACAAGGAGTAATAAATGGGACTTAAAACAATACCATTTCGTGAGATTGAAGAGAAAGCAGAAAATATGTATGAAGCTGTTGCTGCTATGTCGAGACAAGCGAAAGTAGAGCTTCAAGAGCGCATACTGAGTAAAGCTATTATTAGTCATCAAGAGGAAGAACTGGATGTCTTTGATGAAGTGGAAGAACTCTCCCCAGAAAACTATGAGGAACATGAGAAAGTGACTACGGTTGCTATAGATAAGTTTATTGATGGTGAGGTCAAGTGGAGAAAGGCAATTTTAAAGTAAAAATGAAACCAGAACTGTCAATCCGTTCATACCTAAGACAGCAACAAGCTCTTTTTGGAAGGGATATATACATATCAAGGCCAAAGAATAATCAGGTAGGTAGGAAGGATAAAGCAGGAAATAGTGAGAATCTTGATATTTATAATACATCAATTTGTTTATGTCAAGAATGTGGCCTTGGTAAAACACGCAATAGCTTCGTATTTGGAATTGGAGACCCCAATGCAGATTTAATGCTGGTAGGTGAAGCACCCGGAAAAGAAGAGGATTTAAAAGGTGAGCCATTTGTTGGCCGTTCGGGTAAGCTACTTGATAATATCCTAAGAGCTATTAATAAAAAAAGAGGTGAAGGCGTTTATATTGCGAATGTTTTAAAGTGTCGACCACCAAATAATAGAGATCCATTACCATCGGAAGTAAAAAAATGCGAGCCCTATCTCTTAAGACAGATTAAAATTATAAAACCTAAATTAATTGTTGCTCTTGGAAGGGTATCTGGAAAAACTTTACTAAAAATTGATGTTCCTTTGAAGGATATGAGGAGCAAGATACATAATTATAATGGAACACCCTTGATAGTTACATACCATCCTGCTGCATTATTGAGAAACCCAAACTTGAAAAAGCCAGCCTGGGATGATTTCCAATGGATAAGAGACCAATTAAATAGTAGAGAATCAATAAATGGCTAAAGATGAGAAAATATTAAATGTGCAGCCACACTCTGAAGAGGCTGAATTAGCTGTTTTAGGATCAATGCTTTCTTCAAAAGAGGCAGTTTCAAAATCAATACAATGGATAAAATCAGAGCATTTTTATAAGGATGCACATAGTAAAATTTTTTCAGCAATGGATCAATTATTTAATGAAGGTGAACCAGTTGATACTCTATCGGTCTCTGAAAGGTTAAAAAAAAATAAAGACCTAGAATCCATTGGGGGTATTTATTTCTTAACCGGTCTAGTTGAATCGGTTCCAACGGCAGCACATGTCGAAAGATATGCCAAAATTGTTTTCGAAAAAGCCTTATTACGCAATTTAATAAATCTCTCCCATAATATTTCAAAAGAGGCATATGATGATAGTCAAGATGCTTCTGAGATATTAGAAAATGTTGAGCAGTCTATTTTCGACATCACACAAAATAGGCTAAAGGGCGGTTTTAAACAACTTAGCCCAATAATGTTTGAGGCATTAGATGAATTAGAGAAAACAAGAGTACAAGGGGGGTCTGTAACTGGTGTGCCTTCAGGTTTATTAGATCTGGATGACATTACATCTGGTTTTCAAAAGGGAGAACTAATTATCATCGCTGGCAGACCAGCTATGGGTAAAACAGCTCTAGCACTTTCTATGATGAGAAATGCTTCGGTTGAAGCAAATTCAGGGGTTGGTATGTTCAGCCTCGAGATGTCAAATCAATCATTGGCGATGCGTTTGTTATGTGCTGAGGCAAAAGTAAACCAACATTTCGTCAGGACTGGAAAGCTACCCGCCAAATTATGGAAAAATTTGGGACTTGCTGCGGGAGATTTAGAAAAAGCCCCAATATATTTCGATGATACTCCAGCACTTACTGTTAGAGAACTAAGAGCTAAAGCAAGACGACTAAAAGCTGAAAAAGATATAGATATGATTATAGTTGATTATTTGCAGTTAATGCAAGGACCTCGAAGAGTTGAAAATCGACAACAAGAAATCTCTGTGATTTCAAGATCTCTCAAAGCGCTAGCTAAAGAAATTAATGTACCAGTAGTAGCATTATCTCAGTTATCAAGAGCAGTTGAGCAAAGGCAGGATAAGAAACCTCAACTTTCAGATCTACGAGAGAGTGGGGCAATTGAACAAGATGCTGATGTAGTCATATTCCTATTTAGACCATGGGTATATGATGAAGATGAAGAAGAAGGAAAAGCAGAGATTATTGTTGCCAAGCAAAGAAATGGTCCCACAGGAAAAATTTCTGCATCATTTATTAGCCAATATGCAAGGTTTGAGAATTTATCTTCCGAGTCTGCACCCTTTTGATGGAGAATCCACTATCTAGACTTGCACCTCAATTATTTGGCGAATATCCTCAGTCGTTCATCCACCTTATCGAAAATTTATCTTTAAGTCCAGACCAAGATATCGAAGAGGCAAAGGCGTTACTTTGGAAAGCATACGAGTTTGGAAATAATCATCATGAAGGTCAAAAACGATTATCTGGGAAGCCTTATTTTTCTCATTGCATAGCAGTCGCGAATACACTAGCAAGTTGGAAAATGGATGTGACTACTATAATTGCAGGCCTATTGCATGATACCATTGAAGATACAGATGCTACTATTGAAGAAATTATTGACATTTTTGGCAATGATTTAGGTAACCTTGTAGATGGACTTACTAAAATAAGTGGAATAAATTATTCTTCAAGAAAAGAAAAACAAGCAGGTAACTATATGAAAATGCTGCTTTCTGTTGCACAAGACTTGAGGGTTGTAATCATCAAATTTGCAGACCGAATACATAATATGGAAACAATAAAACATATGCCTAGGATAAAAAGACATAGAATTGCTGTTGAAACTCGCGATATATACGTTCCTCTAGCTCATAGGTTGGGTATGTCGTCTGTCAAATCACAACTTGAGGATCTTGTTTTTTCAGTTTTAAACCCAACTGGCTTTAAAGAAATGGAGTCAAATCTAAGATCAAGTAAAAAACAAAGAGAAAAATTTATTAAAAAAGTAATAAAGCCAGTTCGGAAAGAATTAGAAGAATATGATATATTCCCTCAAGTTTATGGTCGGGCAAAGTCCTATGCCTCAATCTATGGGAAAATGATGACCAGGGCTAAGAGGTTTGATGAAATTTATGATTTATATGCAATCAGGATAATCGTTGATAAAGTTGAAAATTGTTATCTGGCCTTAGGCATAGTGCACAACATTTATTTACCAGTCCAAGACAGGTTTAAGGATTTTATCGCCACACCTAAATCAAATGGATATCAATCAGTTCATACAACCGTCATTGGACCCAGCGGGCAAATGATTGAAATACAAATACGAACCAAAGAAATGGAAACAATCGCTGAAATTGGTGTTGCAGCGCACTGGTCATATAAAGATAGTAAGTCCACAGATATTGATAATAATGTAAAATGGTTACGTGAATTATTAGAAATTCTTCAGAATGAATCCACTAACCCCAAGGAATTTATGGATTTATTAAGAATTGATTTATACAATGAAGAAATTTTTGTTTTCACACCACAGGGAGATTTAATTCAATTACCAATCGATTCAACTCCAGTTGATTTTGCATTCCAAGTTCATACACAAGTTGGAATGCGCTGTATGGGGGCAAAGATTAACCATGCAGTGGTGCCCTTAAATACAAAATTAAAAAATGGAGATATGGTAGAAATCATTACAAGTAAGAAACAGATGCCAAGCTATGGATGGCAAAAGTTCATTGTAACTACAAAAGCCAGAAACCAAGTTAACAGATATCTAAAGAAAACTCACGATCAAGAGAGTGTAGGTTTAGGTGAGGAGATACTTACTAAGACACTAAGGCGGATGAAATTAATTAAGGATATAAATGAATTTCGAGATAGCTATAGCAGATTTGGTTTTTCAGATAAACATTCCCTTTTAAAAGCCATTGGTACCGGCGTGTTAACGGTAAGAGAAATGTTTGAAAAACTTAGCCCAAAACAAGATATTCTTGAAGAAAAACAAGATAATAATGAAAGTAAACTTTTTGACTTTTCTCGTGCGCGACAGAAAGGTATCGTTCTTGACGGCATCGATAATCTTCTTATTAATTTCGGTAAATGTTGTAACCCTATTCCTGGTGATGACCTTATTGGTTTTGTAACTAGAGGAAGGGGTGTGACTGTTCACAGGATTGCTTGCAAAAGTTTACCTCTTCTAAGTCATGAATCTGATAGACTAGTTCCAGTAGAATGGAATGTTAAAAACTCTGACCAATTTAATGTCAAATTAAAAGCTGTGGGTCAGGATTATAAAGGATGGCTAAAGGATATGTCTGAATGTATTTCAAAACAAAATGTTAATATTGCAAGCGTGGACATAAAAGTAAATGAAAATATTGCAGAGGCACATTTCATCGTGCAAGTTAGTAATAATCGTCAATTAAACCGCTTAATGAGAAAGATGACAAAGTTAAAATATATTGATTATGTAGAAAGAGCAGGTCGTTAATGGAAATAAAAACTTATACAAAAAAAGATATTGCTACCGAACTGGCTAAGCGTCAAAGTCGTAGTATTAGGTCTTCCCTAAATATGGTAGATGACTTTTTCAATGTATTGAGAGATTTTTTAACTGAGGATAGTCCCTATACTCGAATCGAAATTAGGAATTTTGGTGTTTTTGAGTCTAAGCCAACTAAAGCAAAGCCAAGGGCTAGAAATCCGAGGACTAATGAGGAGATATATGTACCAGCTCATAAAAAAACGAGGTTTAAGCCAGGTAAAGTCCTTAAGGCTCACTTACGTAAGCCTATTTAATTAGATGGGCCGTATACTGGGAATTGACTATGGAGATAGTCGAGTTGGCCTAGCATTATCTGACCCTACAAAAATAATTGCCTCTCCCTACCAAACAATTTCAAATGAGGGTGAAGACCGGCTTTTGCAAAAATTGAAAAATATAATTATTGAAAAAGATATTGAATGTTTAGTCCTCGGGCTTCCAATTGGTCTAAATGGAAAAGATACTCAACAGACTAAAAAAGTAAGGAAATTTGCACTGGCAATTCAGGTAATTAAATTACCAATTTTCTTACAAGATGAAAGGTTATCTTCACAAAGTGCTACCAAGTCTCTTAGAGAACAAAATATAAAGACTGGCCATAATAAGCACCTGGTTGACGAAAGGGCCGCAGCAATATTTCTACAGCAGTATTTAGATTATTCAAATAATTAAATGAATTTTTTATTTAAAAGCTCTGTCTGGCAATTAGCGATTATCTCTGGAGCTTTTGTAGGTGTGTCATACCACCCCTTGCATTTGGGGTTTTTAGCATATGTAGGATTTATTCCTCTGTTCCATACATGGCTTAATCAAAATCCAAAAAAGAACTTTTGGACAGGATATCTTTTTGGAATAGTATATAATGTAATCTCAAATTATTGGATTGCTGCGAACTCAGGTGCAGAATTTTTTGTGGTTTTATCCTCTTTAATTGCAGCAGTTTTATACTTGTCGATTTTCTGGGGTATAGCTGGATTAATAATAGGTTCATTTAATAAGAACCATAATTCTTATTTAATGCTTCCTTTTTTAATTGTGTCATTAGAATGGGTAAGGAGTTTCGGTCCGCTTGGTTTTACCTGGGGGAATTTGGCCTTAACTCAGATGGAATTCCTTCCTATTCTTCAATTTAATGATTACGCAGGTCCTTATATTGTTACATTATGGATTATTTCTATTAATGTATTACTTTATAATTTACTGAGGAATAATATCTCTAAAAAAACACAAGTTACCATTATTATTTGTGTGCTTGTGTTTATTACTGGTGGTTGGCTTAGGATTATGTTTCAAAAACCATTATCAGATTCCCTTCGTGTAGCCGTAATTCAACCAAATATTGATCCCAATGAAAAATGGGACAATTCTAATAGAACACAAACTCTAAGCCTTATGGATTCATTGCACAATGTGGCGATTGGTTTAAAACCTAATATTATTTTATTCCCAGAGACTGCTCTACCTACATATTTAAGGATTAATAATCGAATTAGGAAAAAATTACAGGATAAGGTAAATGATTCAAATATTCCTATTCTTATTGGAACCGTAGATCGTAAAATAGATTCAAGTGGAATTAAAACGTATTATAACAGTACTATGTATGTTCAGCCCTATAAGGATTTTGAAATGTATGAGAAGATCCACCTGGTACCGTTTGCAGAGTACGATCTTGTGCCTGAATTATTTCATCCTCTTGTTAATTTAAATCTTAATATTGATAGAGGAGTTTTTAAAGGTGGAAGGAATTATAAAGTATTTGACTTGCAGGATGTTAAATTTTCGGGCTTGATATGTTATGAATCTAGTTTACCGCGTTATGCAAGAAAATTTATCAATAGTGGAGCTAAATTTCTTATGATTCAAGCCAATGATGGTTGGTTAGGTAACTCATCTGGCCCATACCAGCATTTTGAACATGCTCGTCTAAGGGCTATAGAGAATCGTGTTCCAATAGTGCGCGCAGGGAATACTGGTATATCAGGTTTTATTTCTTCAACAGGCGAGGTAAAAGTTAAAGTACCATTGGATACTCAAAGAGTTTTTATCTCAAATATAGATTTAAACAAAACAGGGAGTTTTTACAGCCAATACGGAGATGTGTTTGCGGCTATCTGTTTTGTAACTTTCTTATTCATAGGCCCAGTTTTATCATGTTTAAAAGATTAATAATTACCTTCATTCTTTCTAGTATTGCAGTGGGTAAACCATTTGAATTAAATCCAGTTTTCAAATCATCCTTAATCCCAGGTTGGGGTGAGGCCGTGTTAGAAAATAATAAACGCGCCAGACTGTTTTCTTCAATTGAATTATCACTTTGGACAGCATGCCTAGCAACATATACAGCTTCATATCACCAAATGTTACAATACCAATCATTCGCAGTTGAACATGCTGGTGTGGATGCATATAATAAAGATCACAAATATTGGGTCGATATAGGTAATTATTTTGATATAGAGCAGCATAATTCAGAACATCTAAGGTGGCGTTATTTGGATGAAATCTATGATGAGTCAGATCGCTGGCTGTGGGATAATAAAAATAATATGAAAAACTTCGAGTCTATGCGTATAAGAAGCGATATGCTTGCCAAAACAGGTGAATATGTTATTGGTGCAATTATAATGAATCACCTTCTCTCTGCCATAGATACTCTTTATCTTCTCAGGTTAAAGAAAGAAAATGATGTAACTATAATACCGATCATTAAGGAATCAAATTATGGTTTAATGTTGAAAATTAGTTTATGATATTAAAATGAATCCACTTTCTAGATTGTTTTCTTATATACTTCTTTCAATTTCAATTTTATTATCACATGAATTACCTATCCTTGTTTTACATATTTTATTAACACTTTTACTCGTGCTTTATAAAAGGCAATTTTGGAATAAATGGAAAAGGCAAACTAGGCCTTATTGGATTTATCTTCCATTATCAGGTATGATATTTTTTATTATATCCATATTTATTTCTGCAAAGCCTTTAGATGCGATAATACTTGATGTAATCCTTGCAACTATACGTTTATCTGCCACTGTTAGTATAATGACATTATACATAATTGAGTCTCAATCCCATGATACTTTATTGGCTGTAAGAGGTGTTATGTTTTCTTCTGGAATTAAATATCAATGGTTAGATAGGCTCTTATTATATCTAGAAATAACTATACGTTTCTTTCCAAGTATAAAAGAGCATTGGTCCCTAACAGAAAAATCACAAAAAGCCTTAAATATAAAAGTACAAAAATCAACATTAAAAAGAATTACCAGCATAGCCAAGTCCATACCGGATTTTTTAATCATTAACCTTCAAAAAACGGAGAGTATTGTCCAGAGTATGTTAATGCGTGGATATGGGAATAATTCTAGGAGAAGTGTATACCCTCATATAAAGTTCAAATTATTTGATTCTATGATTTCAATGGCTACGTTATTTTTTGTGATTGGAGTTCATAATTTTGTCTAGACATAAATTTGTAATCCAGTACGATGGCACCAAATTTTTAGGATGGCAGATTCAAAAAGAAGTAAGAACTGTTCAAGGGATATTAGAGAGTAATTTAAAAGAAATATTGAAATTAGAAGATGCTGTTAGATTTTATGGTTCTGGTAGGACAGACTCTGGTGTGCATGCATGGGCCCAAGTTGCTCATGTAGATTTAGATACCACCTTAAACGAAAATGAAATTAAAAATGCATTAAATGCTAATCTTCCTTCAGATTGTAGGATAATTGATGTTCAAAAGGTGGTCGGAGATTTTCATGCCAGATATGATGCTAAAAGCAGAATCTACAGATATCAATGTTATACTGGTGATTCTATATTATTTAGAAACCAGTCATGGTCTTTGCCTCGATTAGATATTGATTATCTGAATAGTTTTGCTGAAATATTGATTGGAGACCATGACTTCTTATCATTTTCTAAGTATAGGGTAGATCTAAAAAGTACTAATTGTAGTGTTTTTTATAGCCATTGGTCTTATGAGGAAAGAATGATTATTTTTAAAATAGAAGCAAATCGATTTCTTCATCACATGATAAGGTACCTAGTTGGCACGATGGTCGCATTATACCAAAACCGGTTTACAGAAAATGAATTTTTATCTTTATTGAGAGAGCCAAGAAAGGAGGTCAAAATCATTAAAGCACCGCCCCAAGGATTAATTTTGGAAAAGATAAATTATGCATAAAAAATTTAAAAAGGTTATTTTACTACTTTTAATTGGCTTGGCTTATTCTTCTGATATATCAAATTCTAGGCAGACAGCATTAACCAGAGCTATTGAGAAAATTGGTCCGGCAGTTGCTAGTATTAATATTGAACAGCATGTTTCATCCATTTCATTTGATCCATTTTTTGGTTTTATGTTCCCTCGAGAAATATACCCCATGAAAAGTTCTGGAAGTGGAGTTGTTATAAGTCCTGATGGATTTGTGATCACCAACCATCATGTAGTTGAAAATGCAGATAGAGTTACCGTTACTTTATCTGGAGGTGATGAATATGAAGCTGAGATGATTGGTTCAGATGAGACGTCAGACCTGGCATTATTAAAATTGGCAGGCTCTGGTTTTCCATACGCTGAATTAGGTAACTCAGACGATTTATTGATTGGCGAGTGGGTTATTGCACTTGGTAACCCTTTTGAACTTTTTACCGTTAGTAATAAACCGTCTGCAAGTGTTGGAATAATTAGTGCTACTAATATGGATTTTGGAATGCAAAAGTCAGGTAAGGTTTTTCAGGATATGATACAAACTGATGCTGCAATCAATCCTGGAAACTCTGGCGGACCATTAGTGAACTCCTTGGGTCAGGTTATTGGAATTAATACCTTCATTTTTAGAGATTATGAATCAAATAGAGGCTCTGTTGGAATAGGATTTGCAATTCCAATTAAAAATGCTAAACGAATAGCGGAAGAGTTGAGGACAACAGGAGAGATAGATCGTGGGTACTCTACGGGACTCGCTGTCCAATCCGTCACTAGAAGTATATCAAGTTATTTGGATATTCCTTTTGTAAAAGGAGTTATTGTTATTGAAATAGCAAAAGAAAGCCCCGCTATGATTTCAGGTTTAGAACCTGGTGATGTAATTTTAACAGTAAATGGCCAAGAAGTAAATAAACCAAGCGATATCAGAACAGTGATTTTAGAGAACGACATTAGATCTGGGGATAAGGTAGCTCTTAGAATATTCAGAAATGGAAAGTACAAGAAACTTAGAATGAAACTTGGAAAATTTAATTCAAATCCTTACAAATGAGGCTCTCTCCAGAAGGTAATATTTTTGTTTACCCTCTAATAATTATTAGTGGGGTTTTTTCCTGCCTTTGGTTAGTAGATAAAGTTCCAATTTACTGGCCCGCTAGTTTTGGTCTTTTATTAATATTCTGTCTGAACTTCTTTAGGAATCCAAAACGTTTAGTTCCCAATGGTAAGAATTATATTGTGTCACCAGCAGATGGCAAAATTATTAATATACGTTCTTTAAATAACGATGAATATCAATCGATTTCTATCTTTCTAAACGTATTTGATGTTCATGTAAATCGTATGCCTATAAGAGGTGAATTTTCAGACATACATTATACAAAAGGAAAGTTTTTACTGGCATTTGATCATAATGCTTGTGATCAGAATGAAAGAAATACTATTACTTTTAATACTGTCATTGGGCCAATAAAACTGGTGCAGATTGCAGGATTAATTGCACGAAGAATAATTTGTTATGCACAGAAGGGAAAAACAATGGAAATAGGTGATAGGTTAGGTTTTATGCGCTTTGGATCAAGGATAGATTTAATATTACCTAAAAAAGTTAGAATAGAGGTGAAAATGGGCCAGAAAGTGATGGGAAACACCACAATTATTGGTACATTTGAATAAATAAAGAATATTAAAATGAATCGAAAGCCAAAACATTTTATTCCAAATATTATCACGCTAGCAAATATGTTTTTAGGATTTTTAGCTATAGGAATAATCCTCAAAGGTGATCCACTAAAGGCAGGTGTGTTTGTGATGATTGCTAGTATGCTAGATGTTTTTGATGGTAAGATAGCACGAATGCTTGGTATTGCATCCCGGTTCGGTATGGAATTTGATTCTATGGCAGACACAGTATCCTTCTGTGTGGTGCCGTCTGTTCTAATATACTCTCTTTACGTAGATGGTCTCCATCCACTTATCGGTCTTCTAATCGCTTTTATGCCTCTTATGTTCGGTACGATAAGACTTGCAAAATATAATATTGATCAAGATTCGGGATTTTCAAAATCATATACGGAGGGTCTAACAACACCAATTTCAGCGATTACTTTATTTGCTTATCTATATTTTAACCACGAGGTACATGGTGATTACGGAGATCCGAGAACGGCTCTTATGTTAGTTGCCGCAATAAGTATCTTAATGGTGAGCCCTATACATTTTGCGAAATTCCCCTTATTATCATTTAGTTCAGGACGAAATAATTCTATTCTCCTTGCGATTTTTCTAATATCTGTGATCGGGATTTTATGGTTTCGGGGATTATTTCTTTTCCCTGTAACGCTGTTGTATATTGGTTGGAATATTATCCATTGGCTTGCAAACTCTCAAAAAACAAATATTCAGTCAAAAATAAATACTTAAATAATGCGAAATCGAGATATCTCACTCATTGCAATCGGTTTGTTTTCTGGAGCAGTAATTGGAGGAGTATTGGGGAATCTACTAGGCTGGATTTTACCTGAAGGTGTTGTTAAAGATTTTTTCTTGACAAGTTTAACATTTGATATTGGTAGCAGTCTTGGTAACGAAGTGGGTGTGGTCGTTGTTGATCTGAGTATTATTGTTTTTAAGCTTGGTCTAGCAATAGACTTCAATTTTACTAGTATAATTGGATTTGCAACTGCCTATTATATTTTGAGGTATTTTAGGTAAAATTTTGGAGACATCATTCATAATCCGAATGTAAACTTTGCTATGTTTAATTTAGGTACTGGCGAACTACTTATAATCTTTTTAGTGATTCTTCTTTTATTTGGAGCCAAAAAGCTTCCAGAATTAGCTCGGGGACTTGGTAAAGGAATTAATGAATTCAAAGACGCTGTAGAAACAGGAAAGCAAGAAATAATGGATTCAAATGAAGAGATGGAGACAGAAGAGGATTTTAAATCAAAAGAAGATTAGACTCTTTTCATTTGAAATAGGGTATTTTCACACTTTAATTAGAAACTATTTCCAAGTTATATCGTTATTAATTGTGATATAATTTCTAAATATAAACCCTTCGCCTGAAATGGAATTCCAGCATCCCTCTTTTCTTATTTTATTAGTTATAATTCCAACCTTGGTTATTTGGTATTTAAGGTCAGGAAAAGATAACGAAGGCACTATTCGATATTCTAAGTATTTCTTTTCTGAGCAGATCATTCAAAGTGGGAAAAGAAAACACTATTTAATACTAGCTCTTTATCTAATGATTATTACTTTTGTGATTTTGGGTATTTCCCGTCCTAGATCTGTAAGTAATCTAAAAGAGACATCGGTCAGTGTTGTAGATATACTACTTGTTTTAGATATTAGTTCAAGTATGTTGGCAGATGACTTTAAACCCAGCCGATTAGAAGCAGTAAAAAAAACTGCAAGTGAATTTATTCAAGGTAGAAAAGAAGATCGAATAGGAATACTAGTATTTGCAGGAGAATCATTTATTCAGTGTCCTTTAACAATTGATAAAGCAGTACTAAAATCACTTATAAATGAGATAACAGTCGCTTCTAAAGAATATGATGGTACTGCTATTGGCATGGCGATTGCAAATGGTACAAATCGGCTCAGGAACAGCAAAGTAGAGAGTAAGGTCATGATACTACTTTCTGATGGAAGTAATAATTCTGGTGAGATTGATCCTATTACAGCAGCAGAGTTGGCTGATCAATTCAATATAAAGATTTATACAATTGGAGCGGGTACTAATAAGTCATATACCCGAATTCCTGGTCGCGGTATGATTCGTAATGAGATTGATGAGGAAACTCTTCTGCGCATCGCTAAAGTGACTGGAGGCAAATATTTTAGAGCAACAGATATAGAAACTCTAGGATTGGTTTATTCTGAGATAAGTTCGTTAGAGCGCTCTGAAATTGATGTAAAAGAGTATACCCAATATAAAGACCTTTATGGTTGGTTCTTAATCCCGGCATTTATTCTAGGTATGTCCATGGAGGTAATACGAAGGTCAATTTTTAGGATGCGAACATAATGTCTTTTCGTTTTAGTTGGGTTCTAATATTTTTAATCATTCAAGTTGCACTTTGGTTATATTGGTACTTCAATCAGAAAGATAAAAATTTTATTTTTAAAAGAGCATCGAAGCAGGTAAGCACAACAATTAATGAAAACATAGATGAGTCACTGACTAGGTGGAAGAATAGGATTATACTTATTGGTATAGCTATTTTGACCTTTTCAGCAGCAGGTCCACAGATTGGTACTCGTGTACGACCCATTGAAAGAAAGGGCGTGGACCTTGTTATTGCGCTCGACACATCTATTAGTATGGATGCTGAGGATGTAACACCTTCAAGACTTGATAAAGCAAAATTTGAATTAGGACAACTAATAAAATATTTAAAGGGAGATCGTGTCGCAATTATTGTATTTGCAGGGTCTAGTCATTTATACCTACCTCTGACAACTGATTATGAGGCAGCAATGTTATTCCTAAATGAAATTGATAGTGGTATGATACCTACGCAAGGTACAGTATTAAGTTCAGCATTGAATACAGCTTTAAATGCATTTACTGATGAGAATGATAAATTCAGGTTATTACTTTTAGTCTCTGATGGGGAAGATCATGATGGAGAGGCTATTAAACTGGCAGGCAAGGCTGCAGATTTAGGGTATAAAATCAATACTGTTGGTGTTGGGTCAAAAAATGGAAGTTTAATTCCCATCACTAGTAAAAATGGTAGAGTTATAGAATATAAGAGGGATAATAAAGGAAAATTAATCACATCAACTTTAAATGAAAGTATTTTGAAAGAAATTTCTATTGCGGGTAATGGAACATTTTTTTGGTTTAATAATAATCAAGATTCCTATCTAGATATAGCTGCAGATATTGAATCCATGGAGAAAAAAACAATTTCGACTCATGAATTTTCAGAATATGAAGATCGCTATCAATTTTTTGCAACAATGGCCCTATTTTTTCTGATTATTGGATTTGTAATGCCAACCAGGTCAGGAATGAAAAATTGAAATACACTATATTAATTACCATTCTTTTAGAGTTGGGTTTTGGACAAGATAAGGGGAAAAATGCGTTTGCTGATGAACGATATGATGAAGCAAGGTCATATTATGAAGAAATCCTATTAAAAAGGAAAAATGATAATGCTGCAAAGTTTGGTTTAGGAACAACTGCGTACAAACAAAAAGATATTGAAACTGCATTAAGGTTTCTTTCTGATGCAAAGAACTCAGAAGATTTAAAACTAGCTTCCAAGGCATATTATAATTTAGGAAATATGCTGCGTGAACAGAATAAGATGGATGAAAGTCTATCTCTTTATAAAAAAGCAATGGAGTTGGATTCTGACGACCAGGATGCAAAGATCAATTATGAGCTGTTAAAACAAGTAATGCAGCAGAATAAAGAAAACCAGCAAGACCAGAACCAGCAAGACCAGAACCAACAAGACCAGAACCAACAAGACCAGAACCAACA
>CENP01000155.1_pt1 | contig 27352 bp, 31 predicted proteins | sample 361281 | NCBI WGS metagenome assembly CENP01 (sample SAMEA2591122, study PRJEB7988) | marine metagenome | biome: marine biome (ENVO:00000447); feature: deep chlorophyll maximum layer (ENVO:xxxxxxxx); material: saline water (ENVO:00002010), including plankton (ENVO:xxxxxxxx) | depth 70 m | reverse complement strand
TGGTACTTTGCCTTAAGGTATGGAAGAGTAGGTCGTTGCCAGGCTTAAATATATTAATAAAATGCATATTTTCATAACAGGTGTTGCGGGTTTTCTTGGTTCAAATCTTGCTGATTTTTATTTAGAGAAAGATTTCAAAGTTTCAGGATGTGATAATTTAGTTGGAGGAGATTTAGAAAATGTTAATTCTAAAGTAGTATTTTATAAGGGTGATTGTGAAAATCTAGATTTTATGACAAATGCCACAAAGGAAAATGTAGACGTACTTTGTCATGCTGCAGCTTATGCTCACGAGGGATTATCAAGTATATCTCCAACTTTAATCTGCAATAATAACGTTACTGGAAGTGTATCTGTATTTACATCAGCCATAAGAAATAAAATAAAGCGAATTGTGTATTGTTCCTCAATGGCAAGGTATGGAAATATAAAAATTCCATTTAATGAAGATGACCAATTAAAACCTGTAGATCCTTACGGCGTTTCTAAAGTTGCAGCTGAAAATATTTTAAAAATTTTGTGTAATACTCATGGAGTTGAATATAACATTGCAGTTCCGCACAATATAATTGGACCAAAACAGAAGTATGATGATCCATATAGAAATGTTGTTTCTATAATGGCAAATCTTATGCTCCAGAATAGGCAACCAATAATATATGGCAACGGGGAGCAAATGAGATGCTTTTCAGATATTGATGATTGTATTTTTTGTTTAGACAAATTAATAACAGATAAAAATATTGTTTCTCAAACTATTAATATTGGTCCGGACGAGGAGTTTATAACTATTAACGATTTATTTAAGATCATATCTAATAAATTAAAATTTAATCAAGAACCAAAGTATTTTGCAGACAGACCAAATGAAGTTAAACATGCAACATGTTCATCTGATAAAGCAAGAAAAATTTTAAATTATAAGACAACAGTCCCCCTTGATGAATCTATCGATAAAGTTATTAAATATATTAAAGAAAAAGGTACAAAAAAATTTAAATATAATTATTTATTAGAAATAGATAACGAAAAAACCCCAAAAACGTGGAAAGAAAAGATGTTTTAAATTTTTTTATATTTGCTATAAGGCGCAATTATGAAAGTTGTAAGTTCATTAAAATCCCTAAAAAAAAGAGATTTAAATAATAAGCTTATAAAAAGAAAAGGTAAGCTTTACGTTATAAATAAAAAGAATCCTAGAATGAAATCTAGACAAGGTTGATGGATACAAAAGATCAAAAAGATACTTGGGGAAATTTCACTAAACTAGCTACAATAGCAGGAATAATTATTGTTTTTATTTTGATTATGATGGCTGTTTTTCTGGTTTAGATAATAAGTTTATCATTATTAAATATATCAAAGGTTTAACTGTAGAATAAATTGAAATCTTTGTCTTGAACTATTTTCTAAATCATTTAATTCAAAGTTTATGATTTTAGGATTTTTAAAAGAAAATGATAAATACGAAACTCGGGCAATGTTATTGCCAGAGCATGTTAAATCTATAACGAAAATTGGTTTTAAGTTATTAGTAGAAAATAATTATGCGGAAAAATTAAATATTACTGATACACTTTATGCAGATGCAGGTGCTGAAATAAAGTCTGCAAATGATATTTCGTCAAACTCAGATATTGTAATTAAAATTTCTGGAAAAGATTTAGGTTCATATAATTTCAAAAATGGATCAATAATTATCATGGGTTTTTTTGATAAAAGTAACCAAGAACTTTTAAAAATTAAAAGTGATAAAAAATTGGAAATGTTTGGATTAAACCATCTTCCACGAATTACCAGAGCTCAAGCAATGGATGTCCTATCATCACAGTCTAACCTTTCTGGATATAAAGCAGTTATAGATACTGCGTATGAGTTCAGTAAAGCTCTGCCAATGATGATGACCGCAGCTGGAACAATAACGCCTGCTAAATATTTTATAGTTGGTGCAGGAGTTGCTGGTCTTCAAGCTATAGCCACAGCCAAGAGATTGGGAGCAGTTGTATCAGCAACCGATGTCCGTGCAGCCTCTAAAGAGCAAGTAGAAAGTTTGGGAGCAAAATTTGTATTTGTTGAGGGAGAAGAAAATTTAGAGACAAAGGGAGGGTATGCCAAAGAAGCCACTGATGATTATAAAAAGAAGCAAGAAGATTTAATGAAAAAGACAGTTAAAAACCAAGATGTAGTTATTACTACAGCTCTAATACCTGGTAAAAAAGCTCCATTAATTATCACAGAAGAAATGGTCTTATCAATGAAGCCTGGTTCAATTATATGTGATCTTGCAACATCTCAGGGTGGCAATGTAGCTTTTTCCGAAAAAGATAAAATTATAGAAAAAAATGGAATTAAAATTATTGGATATTCTAATTACGCTTCCCGAACAGCGCATTCAGCATCAGGCTTATTATCAAAAAATATTATCAACTTTTTATCTTTGTTAATTGATAAGGAAAATAAATCAATAAAAGTTGATTATGAAGATGAAATCATTAAAGGAGTGAGAATATAAATTATGGAAACTATTGATCCTTTTATTTTTAGATTAGCAATATTTATACTTTCAATTTTTGTAGGGTATTATGTAGTTTGGAGTGTTACACCAGCTTTACATACACCTTTAATGTCAGTTACAAATGCCATCTCTTCTGTAATTATAGTTGGCGCATTAATTGCTGTTGCAGTATCTAATGTAGGTACCAGTCAATTAGCCTTATATACAGGTGCATTTGCAGTGTTCTTAGCTGCTATCAATATTTTTGGAGGTTTCTTAGTTACAATGAGAATGCTTGCAATGTATAAAAAAGGAAAGAAGAAATAAATGCTCTCAATTAATATTGTAGCTACTTTATATTTGATTTCTGGAATATTTTTTATTCTATCTCTTAGGGGATTATCTTCTCCGGAAACTTCGAGAACTGGAAATATTTTTGGAATGACAGGAATGTTTATCGCAATTAGTTCAACCCTTTTAGGTTTAGAGAGTTTTGAAATTTTGTTATCTAACATTGAGTTCATTGTTATACCATTGCTGCTTGGCGCTATTATTGGAGGTTTTGTTGCAGCACGAATTGCAATGACTGCAATGCCGCAACTAGTAGCTGGTTTTCATAGTTTGGTTGGCTTGGCTGCTGTATTAATTGCTGTAGCCGCCTATTATAATCCTTCAGCGTTTGGAATTGGTGAATTTGGAGCAATTAAGACCGCTTCATTGATAGAGATGTCGCTAGGAGTTTCAATTGGCGCAATAACCTTCACTGGATCTTGTATTGCCTTTTTAAAATTACAAGGCTTGATGACTGGTTCACCAATTACTTTTAAAGGTCAACATTTTTTTAATCTGTTGATAGGAATATCTATCATTGTTGCTATTATTTTTTTAGTTAAACAACAGACCACAGATTATTTTTGGTTAGTAACCATTCTATCACTTCTAATAGGATTTTTAATTATAATTCCGATTGGGGGTGCAGATATGCCGGTAGTTGTGTCGATGTTAAATTCTTACTCTGGTTGGGCAGCAGCTGGCATAGGATTCACTTTAGAAAATACTGCTTTAATAATTACCGGTGCACTAGTCGGATCATCGGGAGCAATTTTGTCATATATAATGTGCAAAGGAATGAATAGATCATTCTTTAACGTTATTTTAGGGGGATTTGGTGGAGATGAAAGTGCACAACAATCTCAACCGAAAACTGCCAAACCTGTAAAACAAGCCGGAGCAGAAGACGCTGCTTTTCTAATGAAAAATGCTTCTTCTGTAATTATCGTTCCTGGTTACGGCATGGCAGTGGCACAGGCACAACATGCTTTAAGGGAAATGTGTGATAAATTGAAAAATAACGGTGTAAAGGTTAGTTATGCAATTCACCCCGTAGCAGGTAGAATGCCTGGTCACATGAATGTTTTACTTGCAGAAGCAAATGTTCCTTATGACGAAGTCTTTGAATTGGAAAGTATAAATAGTGATTTTTCAAATACTGATGTTGCGTTTGTAATAGGAGCGAATGATGTAACAAATCCTGCAGCAAAAACAGATCCTCAGAGCCCCATATATGGTATGCCAATTCTTGATGTAGAAAACGCAAAATCAGTTTTATTTGTTAAAAGGGGTATGGCAGCAGGTTATGCGGGTGTTGATAATGAACTTTTTTTTAAGGATAATACTTTAATGTTGTTCTCTGATGCAAAAAAAATGGTTGAAGAGATTTCCAAATCCTTGGATTAAAAAATACCTAAAATTTTATTTCAAAGCTAATAATTGGTTGCGGGGCTAGGATTTGAACCTAGGACCTTCAGGTTATGAGCCTGACGAGCTACCAGACTGCTCCACCCCGCGATATTAATAAGATTTGAAAGGCAAGTTAAAATCTCGCTTTAAGTTTTCTTAATTTTTTGAATCTCTTCACACTTTCTTCTTTTTCTCTCTTCTTTTTTTCCGAAGGTTTCTCAAAATGACTTTTAAGCTTAAGAATTCTGAAAGTGCCTTCTTTTTGCAATTTTTTCTTAAGCACCCTAAGCGCTTGCTCTAAATTATCGTTTTTTACCTCTATTTTAATAACCTACCTCCTAAAAGCGGGTCAAATAGCATTTTAGTCTAAAAAAGTCTATATATAATAACTATATTATTATGGAGTATTTTAGTCCCAAAATCAGAAAAGGAATTGAGAGTAAAACAAAAACTATTTCTCGTAGAGGTTTTGTGTTATCAATAGCTAAGATTAGTTTCTTTGGTGTTATATTTTCAAGATTAGCTTATTTACAACTATTTAAATCAAAAGAGTTCAAACAACTTTCTGATAGAAACAGATATAGAGAAATTAAAGAGGTACCAGAGAGAGGTTCAATTTATGATTTTAAACAAAGAATAATTGCTTCAAATAACCAAGTCTACCAATTAAGTATTTTTCCAAGAGAAATTAAAAATTTAAATGAATTTTTCTATAGCCTAAGGGATTATATATACTTTGATATTTTAGAAATAAAAAAATTAAAAAAAGAAATATATAGACATAAAAAAACAAAAAAATATCAGGCATATATTATAGATAAGAAGCTTTCTTGGGAAGCGATAGCAAAAATAAATTACAATCTAAGTAATATTCCTCACATTCAACCACTGGTCTCCTATGAAAGAACTTATCGTCATGCAGAAGAGTTCGCACATATTATAGGTTACGTAGGTGAACCAAATAAAAAAGAATTAATAAATATTTCAGAAAGTCTGTTGTATGTTCCAAATTTAAAAATTGGTAAAAATGGAATTGAAAAAAGATTTGAAAATGCAATTATTGGATCTCCCGGGAAATCGGTAGTAGAAATTGATGCATATGGAAAACAGTTAAAACAAGTAAGTTATAACAAGGGAACTAAGGGCTTTAATTTTTATTCTACTTTAGATTCAGATTTACAAGTTTTTACTAAAAAAGTACTTGGGAATGAAAGTGGATCAGTAATTGTTATGAGTACCAAAGGTGAAATTAGATGCTGTGTATCTTCACCATCTTTCGACGCCAACTTGTTTACTTATGGAATTAGCAATTTTGAGTTTAAAAAATATTTAAAAAATGAAAAAAAGCCTTTAAGAAATAAATCATTATCTTCCCGTTACCCACCAGGCAGTACTTTAAAAATGATAGTTGCTTTATCGGCTTTAGAAAATAATATCGTAAATAAACATTTTAAAATTAGATGTTCTGAGTCTACAGAATATTTTGGTCAAAAATACCATTGCTGGAAAGATAAAGGTCACGGTATAGTTAATATGAAAAAAGCAATAAAAGAATCATGTGATATTTATTTTTATGAAGTTGCAAGATTACTTGGAGTAGACCGATTATATCAAACAGCATTAAAATTTGGCCTTGACCAATATGTGCTTGAACAATTTTTTGAAGAAAAAAAAGGTGTTTTTCCAAATACGAAATGGAAAAAGAAATTTATTGGTCAGCCATGGTATCTTGGTGAAACTATAATAGCAGGTATTGGACAAGGATATATTCAAACTACCCCAATTCAACTATGCAAAATGATTGCCCAAATTGCAAATGGTGGCTATAAAATTAAACCTTCCTTTGATATAAATGATCAATTTTTACTTGGTGAGAGAATTATTAATAATGATGATCATTTAAAATTAATACATGATTCATTAAATGTAGCAACTAACGAATGGAAAGGTACATCCTATCGTTCTAGAATTAAGGGTGATTTAAAATATTGCGGTAAAACAGGCACCTCTCAAGTTAGAAAAATTACACAAGAACAAAGAGATCTTGACATTAAAAATAAAGATCTTCCATGGAAGTTTAGAGATCATTCTCTATTTACTGGATATGGACCTGTTTCTAAACCTGAATATGCTATTTCAGTTGTTATAGATCATGGAGGGTCTGGGTCATCAAAAGCTGCACCAATTGCAAAGAAAATTATGCAAAAAGTCTTTAAACTATATTATCAAAAGAACCAGAATGTCTAAGCTAAATAAAGGTTTAATTGAAAATTTTTTTTCTAGATTACAATTATTAGATTGGTTCATAATAATTTTAGTTACGGTTATATCGATTATTAGCTTGATAACTATATCAAGTTTAGATGTTAATAATCAAAATTTATTTGAAAAACATTTGCTTAGAATTGTTTTTTCTTTTGTTGTTTTTTTGATTGTTGCATCAATTAATATAAAAGTTTGGTACAAATTTTCTTATTTTTTTTATGCTTTTGTAATTTTACTTTTAATTTTAGTTGATTTTTATGGTCTTGTAGGAAAGGGAGCAAAAAGATGGCTTGATATTGGTATATTTAATCTCCAACCTTCTGAATTAATGAAAATTGCAGTGATTATGGCTCTAGCGAAATATTATCAATATATCAAAACTGATGAAATAGATAAAATTAGAAATTTAGTAATACCAATTTCATTAATTATTATTCCGTTTGTACTGGTAATTAAACAACCGGATTTAGGAACCGCACTTTTTATATTATTAGTTGCTATATCTATTTTGTGGTTAGCAGGTTTAAAAATTAAAATTTTTACTTTTGGCACTTTATCACTTTTATTTTTGGCACCATTATCAATTTCATTACTTAAACCATATCAAAAACAGAGGATTCTGACATTTTTGAATCCGGAAAATGATCCATCTGGCGCAGGCTATCATGTTATCCAATCAAAAATTGCTATTGGATCAGGAGGTTTCTTCGGTAAAGGATATTCTCAAGGATCACAAAGTAACCTATCTTTTTTACCTGAACCTCATACTGATTTTATATTTACGGCATTTGCTGAACAATTTGGTTTTTTTGGGTGTATAATTTTGCTAATTTTATTTTTATTATTAATTTTTAGAATTGATTTTATTTCTAAACTTTCAAGATCTACTTTTGGTAGACTGCTGTGTTTTGGTGTTTCTTTTAACTTCTTTGTGTATATTGCAATAAATATTGGAATGGTGACTGGACTGCTGCCTGTGGTGGGGGTGCCAATACCAATTATGTCTTATGGAGGTACTGCAATGCTCACTTCAATGTTTGCATTAGGTTTAGTTACAAGCGCTAAAATTCACAAGGATCAAAATATATACTAAAAAGTCCAGAAAACTGCTTTAAAATAGGTCAAAGTTTCCTTAGACTCTCATTGGTTTAATTTGTATAAACTATTTATGTTTAATAATAGTAATTCAAGTAATGAAAGTGGAACTTCACTGATAGGTGAAGGTTTAAACATAGAGGGTGATTTAACTTGCAAAGGTTCCATTGACGTTGCCGGGATAATGAACGGTAATATTACTGCAACTAACTTAAAAATTTTAGAGACTGGTTCAATAATTGGTGGAGTAAAAGCTGGAAGATTTGAAGTTTTTGGTTTTATCGAGGGGGAAATTTATGCAGATGATGTAGCCATAGGAAAGACTGCTATCATTAAGGGCGATATCTTTTTTAAAGATACTTTAAAAATAGATGAGGGAGCTGATGTTGATGGATATATAAAAAGATTAACCGCAGGAAAATCAGCTACAACAACCAGTCAAACTATATCAAAAGATAAAAAAAATAAAAAAGATAAGCAACTTGAAATTGAAGATCCAGAGAAAAAAGCTGTAAATCAGTCATAATTTAAATAAATAATAGTTTAAAATTATGATTAAAAAAATTCAACAACACTTAAAAGATGCGAACAAAAGTTATTTTGAACATCAAAGATTTGCATTTAGAACTAGTTTAAACTGTATCATATCGGCTTTTACTGCATTAATACACGGAATATGTCCTGCACTTTTTGAATATAATACGTCAACGAGTATTAAAAAATTGTATAACGAAATGCAGCCTATCTATAAGATGCGTGAAAATAAAAGTAAAAATTAACTTTTAAGTTTCAATGCAAAATATTAAAGCTTATGTTTTTTTAGTGCTATGTACTCTTTTTTGGGCAGGAAACTTTATTGTAGGTAAAATCGCAACACTTTTCGAAATTCCACCATTTACACTTAATTTTTATAGATGGTTGATTGCATTTATTATTCTTTTTCCTTTTACTTATAAAAAAATTATCAAAGGATTTAATGAAATAAAAGAAAACATTGTACCAATATCCATAATGGGATTTACAAGTATTACTATTTTCAACTCTGTAGTTTATTACTCTCTTAATTTCACCCAAGTACTTAACGGCGTCCTTATGATATCTACAATTCCAGTTTTAATTATTTTCTTTTCTTCTTGGTTTACAAATGAGAATATAAAGTTTGAGCAAATTTTAGGTGTTATCACATCATTATTTGGAGTTATAATCATAATTACTAAACTAGAATTTAATAAATTATTAAATTTAAATTTAAATAAAGGAGACCTGTGGATATTAGTAGCGATGTTATCTTGGGCTACTTATTCAATAATGGTTAAAGAAAAAAAGATTAATCTTGAACCCTTTGTTTTATTACAAACATTAATTTTTATTGGAATTTTATTTTTAATACCCTTTTATTTATACGAATTATACAATGCAAAATATTTGTATCTTAACGTTCCAGTAATCTTAACTATAGGTTATGTAGTTTTGTTTGCTGGAATAGGAGCATACATATTTTGGATTGGTGCTATACAATTGATTGGCCCAAGTCGCTCAGGTATATTTTTACATTTAATGCCTATTTTTAGTTCTTTGATGGCAATATTTTTACTGAATGAAAAGTTAGCATTTTTTCACATTCTTGGGGCAATTTTTATTATTTTTGGTATTTTTGTTTCAACAAAGTTTAAGTAAATTATCAGCCCAATTGCCCTAAAAAAGGAAACCAATCTAAAAGGTAAAACCCTAATGTTTGCAATTTACCAGTAATAATTAAAACACCAGTCACTAGTAAAATATATCCACTTATTTTTTGAATTTTTATAACATGCAAACTAGTTTTCTTTGAGAAAATTAAAAATTTGGTGATATATATTCCAGATAAAATAAAAGGTATTCCCAAACCAATAGAATAAATTATCAGCAACATAATACCTTTAATTAAGGTTGTCTCTAATGACGCTAAAGCAAGTATTGAACCTAAAATCGGACCTATGCAAGGAGACCAACCAAAACCAAAACCAATGCCGATTAGTAATGACATATAAGGTTTAGTAATTTGATTTTGAAAATGGTATTTAAACTCTTGATTGAGAAGCCTCAGCTGTAATATTCCAATCATACTTAAACTAAAAATAATAATGATTACACCTACTATATACGTAAATACATTTGAGTATTTTAACATTGTTGAACCAAATAAAGTTGCTGTAGCGCCTAAAGAAACAAACACAATTGAGAAACCTATTGTAAAAAGTAGTGTTTCTTTAAATATAAAATATTTTTTTTTATTTTCTAAACCTTCAAGGGTAGTGCCATTTATAAAAGATATATAACCTGGAATAAGTGGTAAAACACAAGGTGATAAAAAACTTAATACGCCAGCAAAAAATGACAAAAAGTATAAACTCATAATATTTCTAAAATTCTATCTAACTCACCTTTGTTATCAAGCTCATACGTATGATCACAATCGCCAATATGGGTTTCTCCCACGAAAATTTGAGGCACTGTTTTTGCCCCATTTGATTTTATAATCATTTCATCAAGTTTTTCTGGATATTTAGATAGATTGATCTCCTCAAAGATTATTTTTTTGTTGTTAAGAAGTTCTTTAGCTTTTATACAAAAAGGGCAATAGTCAATAGTATAAATTTTTACTTTTTTCATAAAAAATAGTACTACATTAATAAATGAAAAACACAAAATCATCTAATAAAAGTTTTGGTATCATTTTTTCAATTTTTTTTATGGTTATGACTTTATATCAATATGTAAAGTTTGATAGATTACATATTTACTTTTTGTTACTTTCCTTATTTTTTTTAATTTTTTCTTTCGTATATCCAAAAATATTTTATCCATTAAATAAAATATGGATTAAGTTTGGCTATCTATTAGGAAAGGTAATCTCACCTATAGTTATGTTTATTATTTATTTTACTATAGTTTATGCAACCTCTATAATATTAAAATTATTTAGAAAAGATATAATGGATATTAAAATAGATAAACATGCCATATCATTTTGGAAGAAAAGAAAAATTAAACCTGGAGATATGAGTAAACAGTTTTAAGTTGAAATGAAAAGTTTTTTTCTAGAGTTTTGGGATTTTTTAAGAGTAAGGAAAAAATATTGGTTGTTACCAATCCTATTCTTTTTGGTTATTTTTGGTTTTTTAATAGTTTTGACCCAAGGTACTGCTATTGCACCTTTTATTTATACAATATTTTAATAAGTGACTTTTATTCTAGGTTTATCTGCTTTTTATCATGACAGCTCAGCCTCTTTATTAAAAAATGGAGAAATAATTTCAGCTGTGCAAGAAGAAAGATTTACAAGAGTTAAACACGATAAGTCATTTCCTAAAGAATCAATAAAATATATTTTAAAAGAAAATAGTATTAAATTAACAGATATTGAAGCGATAGTATTTTATGAAAAACCATTTTTAAAATTTGAAAGACTTTTAGAAACTTATATAGGTTTTGCACCAAAAGGATTTATTTCATTTGCAGCGTCGATGCCTATTTGGTTAAGAGAAAAGTTATTTCAAAAGGATTTAATATTTAAAGAGTTAAAAAATATTGACCAATCTTTTCACCATTTTGAAAAAATTAAATTTTCAGAACATCATATTAGTCATTCTGCAAGCGCTTATTATCCAAGTCCGTTTAATAAGGCGTTGATATTAACGCTAGACGGTGTAGGGGAGTGGGCTACAACAACTGTAGGTATAGGAAATAAAAACAATATTAAAATCTTAAAAGAAATTCATTTCCCCCATTCTCTTGGACTTCTTTATAGTGCATTTACTTATTATTTAGGTTTTAAAGTTAATTCTGGAGAATACAAAGTAATGGGTTTAGCCCCTTATGGTAATTCTAAATATAAAAATATAATTTTAGAAAATTTAATAACTGTCAAAGAAGATGGCTCTTTCAAAATTAATATGAAATTCTTCAACTTTGCAACAGGTCTTGAAATGACTAATAAAAAATTTGATAATTTGTTTGGACAAAAAAGAAGAAACTCCAAAGTTGATGAATTAAACCAATTTCATATGGACGTAGCTTCATCACTACAAGCTGTCACTGAAGAGATAATATTAAAGATTTCTAAAAATATACAAAGTGAGTATAAAATAGAAAATCTATGTTTATCAGGAGGAGTTGCTTTAAATTGTGTTGCTAATGGAAAAATTGTTGAAAATAAAATTTTTAAAAATGTTTGGATACAACCTGCGTCTGGTGATGCCGGGGGATCATTAGGTGCCGCTTTAGCTTATTGGCATATCGAGTTAGATAAAGAAAAGGTCAATTCAAAGGACTCAATGAAGGGGTCATATTTAGGACCAAAGTTTGAAAATGATCAAATTGAAAAGACATTAACACAATTAGGAGCTAATTTTAAAAAATTGCAATATGATAATTTATTAAACTTAGTAACTGATGAATTAAAGAATGATAAAGCAATAGGGTGGTTCCAAGGTCGTATGGAGTTTGGGCCTAGAGCACTAGGTTCGAGATCAATTATAGCCGACCCAAGATCAAAAATGATGCAGAAAAATTTGAATCTAAAAGTAAAGTTTAGAGAAAGCTTTAGACCTTTTGCTCCAGCCATTTTAAAAGAGAAAGTTTCTGATTATTTTGATTTAGATCAAGATAGTCCTTACATGCTCTTAGTTGCTAATATAAATAAAAAAATTAAAATAAATATGACTGAGGCAGATAAAAAATTATTTGGTATTGAAAAATTAAATATTAAAAGATCAAATATACCAGCCGTTACTCACGTTGATTATTCAGCTAGAATTCAAACGGTAGATGAAAAGTCTAATAAAAAATTTTACAATTTATTAAAAAAATTTAATGAAAAAACAGATTGCCCAATATTAATTAATACATCTTTTAATGTAAGAGGAGAGCCAATTGTTAACACTCCAGAAGATGCTTTTAAGTGCTTCATGGGTACAAATTTAGATTTATTGGTAATTGAGAATTTTGTTCTTTTTAAAGAAGAGCAAAATAAAGATCTCTATATAGATTACAAAGATAAATTTCTACTTGATTAATTATCAAAAGCACATCTAAATCCAATATAAATTGTGTAAAAATCTGAAGCTTTGTATTGAGCACCAGTAACTTTGGTTTGAGAAGCTCCATACCACCATGATGCCCCCGCCGTTAATGACTGTCCATTTTTTTTATCGTCTACCCATTCCCAAACATTTCCTCCCATAGCCACTAACCCATTTATACCAGCTGGCAATGAGGTAACGTCTACATGTTTATTATAATTTAATACTCCTTGAGAATTTAAATTTTTAGGTTTATCTCCACTTGGATAACTATAGACCTTTTTTTTTATATATTCTTTTGAATCTAGTATTTGAGTGTAAGCAGCCAGTCTCCATTCTTCAAATGTTGGAAGTCGTCCATTTTTAAATTTACAAAATTTTTTAGCCTCGAAATAATTAATGTGAGTTGCAGGTTCGAGGTTGCTATTAGGTTTTACACCATAAGGATTTTTGTAATTCCACCCCCTTCTTTTTTCCCATCCAGCTTCCCATTCATACCCCCCACCATTTCTTTCTGCTGATGTAGTAATATGATTTCTTTTTGTATACTCGTTAAATTCTTTAATTGTAATTTCATATTTATTAATTGAAAATTTGCCTAGATTTATTCTTTTGTTTTCAAATGCATAAATATTTGTGGATAAAAATATAAAACAAAAAATTTTGATTATTATTTTCATAGTAAATGATAATTTAAATATATGAGTAATTTTAGTAGTGTCAAAAAATTTATGAAAATCTTTGGTCAAGAAATAAAATATAAAGCTGATTTTCCTGATAAAAAAATTCAAAATTTACGTTTAAGTTTAATAGAAGAAGAACTATCTGAGCTCAAGGAAGCAATAAAAAACAAGGATATTAAAGAAGTTGCGGATGCCCTAACAGATATACTTTATGTAACTTATGGGGCTGGTCATGCATTTGGTGTAGATCTTGATAAGTGTTTTAATGAAGTACAAAAGTCAAATATGAGTAAACTTGACGCAAACGGTAAACCGATATTTAATGAGTTTGGAAAAGTGTTAAAAGGTCCTAATTATTTTAAACCAGATTTGGAAAAGTTTTTAAAATGAAAGAATATAAAATTGCATCAATTGCTGGTGACGGAATTGGAAAAGAAGTTGTTCCAGAAGGTATTAAAATATTAAAAGAAGTAGCAAAAAAACACCAATTTAAATTATCAATTGAGGAATATGATTTTGCTTCATGCGATTATTACGAAAAACATGGAAAAATGTTACCAGATGATTGGCAAGAGAAATTAAAAAAACATGATGCAATTTTTTTTGGCGCAGTAGGTGATCCTGAAAGATTACCAGACCATATTTCATTATGGGGTTCGTTATTAAAATTTAGAAGGGATTTTGATCAATACATAAACCTCCGTCCTGTGAAGCTCATGCCAGGTGTTCCTTGTCCATTAGCAAACAAAAAACCTGGTGATATAGATATGATGATCGTTCGAGAAAATACAGAGGGCGAGTATTCGTCAGTAGGAGGACGAATGTATCAAGATACAGATAGAGAAATTGTTGTTCAAGAAACAATTATGTCAAAAATTGGAATTGACCGTGTTCAAAAATTTGCATTTGAACTAGCGAAGACAAGAACTAGAAAAAAATTAACGAGTGCAACAAAATCAAATGGTATTTCAATTACAATGCCTTATTGGGACGAAAGATTTGAAGAAAACAAAAAAATCTTTCCTAATATTAAAACTGATCAATATCATATTGATATTTTGGCTGCACGATTTGTTTTGACCCCTGAATGGTTTGATGTTGTAGTCGGATCAAATCTTTTTGGTGATATTTTATCAGATCTCGGCCCTGCTTGTACCGGAACCATTGGTATTGCACCGTCAGGAAATATTAATCCTGAAAATAAATTTCCATCACTCTTCGAACCAGTTCATGGTTCTGCCCCAGACATTGCAGGTAAAGGAATAGCCAATCCTATTGGTCAAATATGGTCTGGAGCAATGATGTTGGACTACTTAGGCGAAGTTGAGGCAGGTAAGACAATAATTGAATCTATTGAAAAAACACTTTCTAATAAGCAAAATAGAACTAAAGATCTTGCAGGGTCATCAAATACCAAAGAATGTACAAATGCAGTCTTAAGTAATTTAAAATAAAATGTAAGTTTTAATTTTTAATAAATGAAACACCTTTAAATACCAAGATATCTTTTACTGTTAAACCCAGTGTATTTAAAATTTTTATAAGATGTTGTTTTTCATACCTATTATAAAATGGAAAAGAGTCACTTTTGATCGCTCTATATATGGAGTGCATCAAATTCTGAAAAGTATAACCTTTCATATGAAAGTCGATAAAATAGTGTTTTCCTGAACTATATCTGATCAAATTTTCAAATTCATCCTTAACAAGGTATGGGGTTAATCCTAACCCCAATATCATATCTACATTTTTAAATTCATCAAAGCTAATATCTCTTAAACTGGATTGTTTAAATTCCACTTTATTTTCCAGCTTTTTCTCTTTCACTTTAATTAAAGCATTTTCGATTGCATTCGGTGCGATATCAAAAGCATATATTTTCTCTATAAAATCTTTTGAGCCTAAATATAAAGCTAAATCTCCCGAGGCACACCCAAGCTCTAAAACTGACCTTGGCTTTATTTTCATAATATGATCTAGTGCAAGTTCTCTACGTATTCTAATTGTTTGCCTAAAATTACTTGCGATTTGCTCGAGCATTGGTAATTTTTTCCTGGAAATTTTACTTCCAAACGAACCAACTTCCCAATCAATGATTTGTTTTGTCCAATAGTTTTTTTGATCCATAAAATATTATATATATATATTGATTGTTGAATTTTAGTCAATTTGATTAAAAGTAATTATCTTAATATTAAACTTTTTTAATAAATATTTTTTTTTATATTTGATGATGGCATTTAGTTCTGTTTTCCAATTATAGTCAATATTATATGGAGGATCACTATTTTTTAAACCAACATGACACATTAATTCATTTGTACCCTCTTTTATCTCATTTTTAATTATTTTTATTAATGCATTAACATTTAAGTAGCCACCATCAGCTAACCCATGAAAGTTAGCGGTCGTAATTATATTTGGGATTTTCTTTTTAAATATAATACAAGCTAATTTAAGCACTAAAACCTTTATTTTTTTTGTAATTGATGATTTTTTATAAATATTTTCGTCAGGTAGCCTAATTTTATTGATTCTTTTCTTTTTTAATATTTTTAACATTACACCATTTAATCTTGGATGTATGTGCATATGATTATGCCCGTCAAGATGAGATATTCTGATACCAAATTTTTGTATTTTATTTATTTGAAACAAAAAATTTTTTTCAATTTCTCTAATTTCATTTGCAGTTGCTAAAAGTAATCTTAAATAAAGACTTAGATGATTAAGTTTAGATAATTTTATTAAAAAGTGAGTTTTTAACATTGGTTTATATTCATGCAAGTTTAGATGAACACCTATTTTTAAACCAGGATTTCTTTTAATTATTTTTAACGCATGATTAAAAGCTAAACTATTTGCAACTAAACTTGCGCTAGATATTATTCCTCTTTTGTATCCTTGTTCTATTCCTTTATTTATATCTACTGTTCGACCCATATCGTCAGCATTTACGATTAAAAACTTTTTTTTGTTCATTTAATAAAAATCAACTAAACAATGTTTAATATTTCCTTCGTAACTATAAATGAAGGGAGGCTTCAAAGAATAAAATTTTTGATGCCAAGGACAATTTTCCCAAAAAATTTTTTTTGAATTTGAAAATGGATATTTATTAAAATACAACTCTTCACCATCAGGTAATTTTTTATATTCTCTATTACAACAATATAATTTCGACTTATTATTTTTAATAATTTCAAAATATTGATTAATTTCGTTTGTTGTCATTTCTTGGAAAGAAGCAATGTTTATAAATAATTCAATATTTTTATTCATTAAAAAACTTTTATTACTAGATGGAATTAAAAATATTTTATCGTTTTTAGAATAATTCGAATTTTCAGCAAGAACTACTAAATCTTTCAATTTACAATCTGTTTTTTCCAGTATCAAATTATCGTTAATTAACACTTCTGCTAAGTTAACCGAATAAATAATTGCTTGGGGAAATGTTAAATAAGCACCTAATAACCCGTTTATTTTTCCATCTCCAATAATACATATTGATTTTGGATTTACATAATTTTTTAATTTTTCAAAAGTTAAAATATGTCTGATTGTATCAATATCTATAAATCTATTAATTTTATCAAAAATAGACTTGTAAGCATAGTAAGTCTTAGTGTTAAACACCTCTTTTCCAAAAATTATTTTTGTGAGCATATTATGAATATAGTTTTTAAAACTTTTTTTTGTATAAGAGCCAAAACCTAAATGACTAAATTCATTTAAGTAATCGGCGTTACCTGGAAGGTATTTTTTCCAATGGGAAGACTTATTCAAATTAGTTTTTTCTATTATCTTTATTAATTTTTTATTTATCTCGTTTTGCATTTTTAAATGAAGTGTACTGTTTTAACTTAATTAAGTAGAGTTTAGTTCTAAATACGAAACATTAATGTTATAACATTCATAAAAGCGTTTGGCAACAATGTGCTAATTCTAATTATTTATGAAAAAAAAAATTTCCATAGTGATACCCATTTTAAATGAAGAGAGAAATATTCCCGTTCTATGTAAAAAAATTTCGAAAGTATTAAATAATGAAATATATGAAATTTTATTTGTTGATGATAATTCAGAGGATAATTCAAAAAAAATCTTAAAAAAATTATCATTAAAAAATAAAAGAATAAATTTTATTATTAGAAAACATAAAATAAAAGACTTAACCCAATCATGTTTTTTAGGTATAGAAAAAAGTCAGTATAATAATATCTTAATCATGGACGGAGATTTGCAGCATGATCCTGAGGATATTTTAAAATTATTAAAAAAATATAATAGTAATTATGATATTGTTATAGGTACAAGAAAATTTAATAAAATTAATAGTAAAAATTTTTCTAATTTAAGGTTATTTGCAACCAAATTACTAATAATTATATTTAATTTTATATCTAAAAAAAATTTTACAGACCCTATGAGTGGTTTTTTTATATTTAAAAAAGAAATTTATTTAAAAAACAAAAAAAAATTCTATGGAAAAGGATTTAAGATTTTAGCAGATATTCTTTGCAATTCTAAAAATTTAAATTACTTAGAAGTAAATATTAATTTTAAGAAACGAAGTCAATCTCTAAGCAAAATGAACATAAAAGTACTATTTCTATTATTAATATTTATTTTTAGAATTTTAATAAAAAAAGATTAATGAAATATATAAAAAATATTACAATACCTCTCTTTTTTTCGATTTTGTGGTTAATAATAATTGATCCAAGTAACTTTACATTTTATGCACTTCAAAATAAAAAAATTATTTTCCCAAACCTAATTTGTTATGATTTGCCTGCTTGCTTTAGAATATTGAGTTTTGATATTCTTAATATAGTTACTTTTATCTTTGCTAAATTTTTATTATTATCTAAACTAGAATATAATCCAATTTTCTTTAGTTATTATTTTTTAGCGACTTCAAGTTTAATTTATATATTTAAAAATATTAAATTTCTATTTTTGGACAACAAAACTTATTTTATATCTTTAATATATATATTTATTGTTTTGTACTATTTCGAGTTACCTTTACTAAGAATTTATGATTATTTTGTACTAGTATATTTTATTTATATACTCAAAAATTTTAGTATACTTTCCAAAAATTTTTTCAGCTTTCACTCAATCTTTCTTTTATTAATTGGAACATTAATTTTTGAATATGCAGGTTTGATGTATGGAACCAGTATAGTCATTTATAATTTTTTAAATAATAAAGAAACTTTAAAATCTCAAACGATGCATCTTTTACTTTTCTTAATACCCTTGATGGTATTAATAACTCTGTATTTTTATTTAATTAGTAATGAAAATTATTTTTGGGTTTTCAAAGGAGAGAAAAATATTAATATTGTATGGAAAACATATGGACAGCATAATAGCAATACTCATATAATTAAATCTCTTATTAAGTATTCGTATTTATTTTTTATTTTATTTCTTGTTTCTATCAATCAATTTAAATGGAAAATTAAATTATTTCTTAATAGAATTAATACTAAAGAAAATATATGGCTCTTTGCAATGATTTTAAGTTTTTTTTGCGCAGTATCCGTTGGAAAGTTTGTATCTGGATTTAACTCAGAGTGGCAGAGACAATTTATACCTTATTTATTTTTTATTACTTTGTTTGGAAATAATATTTATAAATCAGTCAAAAATTAAGTGCATCTTTAAGATCAGAGTTTTGAAGTTGATATCACAAGTTAAATTAATGAGTGAACAAAGGCGTTATTCTATTCAGCAATTATTTTATTTTTTACACATCCACAATTAAAGTATCTTTTGAACCACCGCCTTGTGAACTATTGACAATAGTGCTTCCTTTTCTTAAGGCTACTCTAGTTAGACCCCCAGTTGTTACATAAGTGGATTTCCCACTTAGCACAAAAGGTCTTAGATCTAAATGCCTTGGCTCAATATCTTTATCTGTAATTGTTGGAGCGGTAGACAATGTTTCTAATGGTTGAGCAATAAATTCCCTTGGATTATTTTTAATTTTTTTAATGACTTCATCCCTTTCTTTTTTTGCTGCTTTTGGGCCAATCATTATACCATATCCCCCAGATGCATTTGCAGGTTTTACGACCAACTTAGAAATATTGTCGATAACATATTTTTTTTGTTTTTCATTATAGCACAAGTAGGTTTCTACTTGATTTAGTATTGGTTGCTCTCCAAGATAATAAACAATCATTTTATTAACATAAGAGTATACAACTTTATCATCTGCCATCCCAGTGCCTATTGCATTTAAGATACCAACATTTCCTTTTCTCCAACTTTTGAAAAGACCTGGAACTCCAATTATTGATTCTTTATTAAATATTTTTGGATCTAAATAATTATCGTCTAATCTTCTATATATACAATCGACTCTTAGTGGACCTTTTACTGTCTTCATATATACAATATCATTTTCAACAAATAAATCTTTCCCTTCCACTAAAGCAATACCCATTTGTTCAGCGAGAAAAGAATGCTCAAAGTAAGCAGAATTGTAAATACCTGGGGTTAAAACCACCATATGAGGATTTGACGTTTTTTTTGGTATACATTCTATCATGCAATTAAAAAGCTTATTAGTGTATTGATGTATACTAGCCACTTTATATCGTGTAAAAAGTTCTGGAAAAACATCTCGCATAACCATTCGGTTCTCAAGCATGTAAGATACTCCAGATGGCACTCTAAGATTATCTTCTAAAACTAAATAACTACCAGATTTATTTCTAATTAAGTCAATTCCAGAAATATTAGACCATGCTTTGTGTTTTGGAGAAAAACCATCACATTCTTTTATATAATATGGAGATTTGAATATGATTTCCTTAGGAATTACGTTATCTTTAAAAATCTTTTTTTGATTATAAACATCATCAATAAATAAATTTAAAGCCTTAACTCTTTGCTTTAATCCTTTGGTTACTTTGTTCCACTGTGATTTAGGAATTATTCTAGGTATTATATCTAAAGGCCATTTTTTTTCTTCAGCCCGATTATTTGCTGCATAAACTCTAAAATTTATCCCTCTAGCGCTAATAGTACTCTGACAATTTTTTTCTATTTCCTGTAATTTTTCTTTTCCGTACTTTTCTAAAATATTTGATATAATTGTTGCGTGTTTCCTCAGCTTATTTTTTTCTGTGAAATAACCATCGTATGCAGATTTTGCGTCATAATCTTTCCATAACTTAGATACCATTATAACCAGTGTTTAATAAATGTAATAATATAGCAAATGCAGATTACTGATATCAGATATGTTATAAATAGATTATATAATACTATAATTATTTAATAATTAAGTTTTATGACATATTGTATAGGAATTAAAGCAAAAGATGGTTTAGTTTTTGCATCAGACTCTCGAACTAATGCAGGATTAGATAATGTAAATATTTATACTAAAATGCTTACCTATGATGTTGGAGACAGAACTGTATTCATAGTTACTTCAGGAAATTTAGGTACATCTCAAGCTGTTTATAAATCTATTAATAAAGATTTGAATAATAAATCTTTGAGCATCAACTTAAATACTTGTAAAGATTTTGATCAAATCGCTTCGTATATTGGAACATTGAATATCAAACATTCTATTCCGAAGGGAATAAATACTGATACAGTTTTATTAGGTTCAACTTTTATAGTAGGAGGACAAATCAAAAATCAACCATTGGAATTATACCTTGTTTATCCTCAAGGAAATTATATTAAACCTGCTGATAGCAAGCCGTATCTTGTTATAGGTGAGGTTAAATATGGTAAACCAATTTTAGATAGAGTCATAAAACCTGAGGTTTCACTTGGAGATGCGTCGAGGTGTGCGCTAATTTCTATGGATTCTACATTAAAAAGTGATCTTACTGTTGGTCCACCCATCGATTTTGCAATATATAAAAAAGATGAAAATAAAATAAAATCTTTAAAATGTTTAAATCTTAATGATGATGAATTTTCAAAAGTATCTAAGGAATGGTCAAAGGGAATACACAAAGTACTTAATTCGTTCCCTCGTTTTGATTGGGAAAAATAATATTTATTAGGGACGATCTGTTATCAGATGGCTCAATCCTTTTAATTGATTGTAAAAATTTCGGCGCTTTAAATAAATTTATCTTGAAGAGTTAGATCGTATTGTGGCCTCAAGTGAGTCAAGATATGATAAAAATATGATGAAAGAGTTAAACCAAAAAGAATTAGATCGGTACGCGAAAAAGATTTTGGAAGATTATGATAGTAATAATCCAAGTTCTATTTTTAAAACAAAATTAAAATTAAGCAATGATGATGCATTGCTTCTACAATCAAAAGTCTCAAAACTCAGGATCAATAGAGGTGAGCAAGTTTTGGGTTATAAGATTGGTTGTGTTTCAATAGAAACTCAAAAAATAATGGGTTTAAATCAACCTGCCTGGGGAACAATATGGAAAAGTGAATTGTGTCACAGTGGTGTTGAATTAAATAAAAAAAATTATTCTAATCCTGCAATGGAAGCAGAATTTGGAGTTAGATTAAATCGCAACATTAATCCAGAAATAGTCTCTTTCGAATATATTTTAGGATCTATAGAATCAATATACCCACTAATAGAAATTCATAATTTAGTTTTTAATAGTGTTAAGCCTCATGGAGCAGAACTTTTAGCAAATAATGCTTTGCATGCCGGTGTTGTTTTAGGACCTGAAACCAAGGTTTCTAAAGATAAAAAAAAAACAGACCTTCAACTAATTTATGATGGTGAAACAGTTGATGCTTGGACGGATAAAAAATGGCCATATGATTTTCTGTCTAAAGTTGAATGGCTAGTTAAAGAGCAAGCAAAAATAAAAAACATATTAAAAAAAAACGATTTAATTCTTACTGGCGCATACGGTTTTCCAGTTCCTATTAATAATAAAAAAATTATTGAGGTTAAATCCTCTTCATTTGGTAATGTGAAAGCAACATTTAATTAATCTTTAGTTGTTTTAACGGTTTGTTTAGACACATATCTAAAATACGACCCAACCAAAATTAAAGTACTTCCAACTATTAGTGTGAAGGTTCCATTTTTTTCACTCCCAAATAACCAAAAGGCATAGATTATGCAAGTTAAACTTAGCCACAAAAGAAACCTGGCCAATAAACCTTTGAGCCAACCTAAAAACATAATACAGGATCTTCTAAATTTTTTTGTCATTTTATAAAGAATTATACAATGTGTCCATGGAAAAAAGGCAGAACCAACATTCATAAGTTCTGATGGTTGCAAATTAAAAAAACCTATGTCAAAACGACATTACAATAAAAAATAAAAAAATTACATTAATCATAATGAAAAAACCTAATAATAATTTAAATTATAAAATATCCAATTCTACCGATATCAGTAAACCATGGGATAAGGATAATCAGGCCTGGTGGGACTGGTATGTTAGTCTTGCAGATAATGATGTTAAAAAAGAGAAAATTATTAATGCCGACCCCTTACCAGATATTGAAATACCCAGTGATGATGAAGTTGTCTTAGAATTAGCCGAGCCTTATCATTTGGTCAAAGATCAAATTAATTTTTTTAAAAAAAATGGTTTCATAAAACTAAAGAAGGTTTTCTCACCTGGAGCAGTGCTAAAACTTCGAGCTGAATTAATTAATTTATTAAAAAAAGAGTTCAAAGTTGATCCAGATAAAGAGGCACATGACCGTTTCCTTAGTCTTGAAATGATTTGGCCCAACAATGCACTCCTTCGTGCTTACGTTTTATCACCGCGTCTCGGGCAAATTTCAGCAGATCTTCTCGAATTACCGGCTGTTAGACTTTATCATGATAACGTACTAGCCAAACAAGCTGGTTGTGGCCGCACCCCATGGCATTTCGATGATCATCATTTTCCGTTAGATACCAACGACGTAGTCACTGCTTGGATACCAGCACAGCCAATTCCTCTTGAGATGGGACCACTCTCATTTGCCTATCCACTTGATGTCCACGAATTAGTTAATGCTGTTACGTTTGAGAAGACTGGCACTGGATACGACCGTGGGGTCTCAGATATTTTTTTAAAAAACAATGTAAGTATTAATGAAACTCCGTTTGAGTTAGGCGAAGTTAGCTTTCATCATAATTTAAATTTTCATACCGCTTCACGTAACCGTACTAATCGTAGCAGAGTGGCTCTAGCTAATACTTATTATCGAGATGGAGCGAAAGTAGTTAATGAACCTACAATGGTTTCTGGCGACTGGCAAAAATTTATGCCCAATGTTAAACCAGGAGACGTAGCTGCCAGTCCACTAAACCCAATTTGCTGGCCAGTTAAAGACAAAACATGAAAGATATAAATAATCATAAGGGACTAAATTCGATCTGGACTGAGAGTCTCACTCGTAATCTAAACCCTGATGATGATGCTTTAGTTGATCATTTAAGAATTGTTCATCAAGAATATACTGGATTTACTGAAACTTGCGCAAGTTCTTGTCGTGATAAAACTGGACGTAATAGTTATGAATGGCTAGCTGAATTTGTACCTGATAATGAGGATTTACGTATATTAGATCTAGCCTGCGGGTCAGGCCCACTGTTAAAAATTTTGTTTGATCGTAATAAAAATTTAGATTTAAAAGGTATAGACATGTGTCCTGAAGAATTAGAATTAGCTAAGATACGACTTAAGAATACTGGAGTTAATCTCATTGAGTCAAAGGCGCAAAACCTGACAGCAATCGCTGATAATTCTATCGACATAGTATTATGTCATTGGGCTTTAACATTAATGGACCCGATAGCTCCCGTCTTAGATGAAGTCAAACGAGTTTTAACAGCTGAGGGTAAGTTTGCAGCATTAGTTGATGGACCAATGAGTGCAGCCCCAGGCTATAAAGAAGTACACGATTTAATTTATAGTTATGCTCGAGAAGAAATACCAAGTTATGGAGAAATTGATTTAGGTGATCCAAGGATACGAGGATCTGAAAGCCTTAGCAACCTTATAAGTAAGACTTTTCCAGAAGCAAATATAACTATCCAAACAAATGTAGTATCTATGGAGGGGCCAGTTACCCAAGTAGCTGAGATTGCGGTAGGTTTTTTTTATGCTGCATTTATTTTAAAACCAGAGAAAAGAAAATTAATCATTTCAAGTTTATCTAACATACTCGCAATATCTAAAGAAAGTATTGACTCTGAAAGACAAGGACGATTTTCAATGCCGGTAAGTCGTCTCTTAGTTGTGCCTGATAAAAAATGAAATCATTTTTACAAGAAGTAAGTCATGGTTTAAGGAAGAAAAATAAGAAGCTAAGTTCGAAATGGTTTTATGATTTTCAAGGATCAAAACTTTTTGAACAAATTACCAAATTAGAAGAATATTATCCAACGCGAACTGAAAAAAGAATTTTAAGAGATAACAAAATTGAAATTGCTAATAAAATAGGTAAGAGAGCAGTTTTAATTGAACCAGGCGCTGGAGATATTAAAAAAATAGCCATTTTCCTTAGCAGTTTAGATAAACCAAAAAAATATATACCATTGGATATTTCTGAAGATTATATGACAAAAATATCTCAAGGTTTTAAAAAGAAATTTCCTAAAGTAGCTATTACTCCAAAAGGATATGATTTTTCAGGAAACAATAAACTACCATTTAAAGTTGATTCATCAGAGAATATAATTATTTTTTTTCCAGGATCAACTATTGGTAATTTTGAAAAAAAGGATGCTATCAAATTTTTAAAAATGCTTAAATCAAAATTTAAAGCAAAAAAAATTATTATTGGAGCTGACTTAGTCAAAGATATTCCTACTCTAATTTCTGCTTACGATGATAAAAAAGGCGTAACTGCAAAATTTAATAAAAATATTTTACAAAGAATAAATACTGAATTAGGTGCAAATATAAACTTAAATTTTTATAAACATTTGGCAATTTATAATAAATCAAAAAAGAGAATTGAGATGAGATTAAAATCTAAAAAAAAAAATAATATTAGAATTAATGGATCAAAATATTTAATTAAAAAAAATGAAGAGATCCACACTGAAAATTCTCATAAATACACAATCAAATCCTTCAATAACTTAGTTAATAAAGCTGGGTGGAAAGTTAAGAAAACTTGGATTGATGATAAAAAACTTTTTAGTGTTCATTGTCTATATTTAGACAATAGCCAATGAAACTTTTGTACCGTTTAGATATAGATGATCTAAGGATAATCGCTGTAGTTGCCGTTATTCTTTATAATAGTAAAATCATATAAATTTTAAGTATTTAATATTTTAAATTACGTCTAAAAATCAAGTTATCAGATTTGCTATGACGTTAAGTCTTTTGACATATTCAATATATGCATTTCTAAATTTCCTTATTTACAGATATTAAATTTATTATGACTAAAAAATTATATCTCCTAGGATATTTAATTTTATTTACGCTTGTATTTTTTTTAATTTCAGGTTTTTTTAAGGAGCAGGCGATATATATTGAAGCGGGCCCAAAAGGAGGTTTTTTTGATACTTCAGCTCATGTCCTTAAAAAAAGATTAAAAGATTATAATATTAACGCAGAAGTTATAAATCGTGAAGATACAGTTAAAATAGTAGACGATATTAACGATAACAAAAAAAACATACATGTAGGTTTTGTAGCTCAAGATTTAAAAAATGCTCAATTCAAAAATGTAGAAGCTCTTGGCTCTTTGATATTAGAACCTTTATTTATTTTTTATCGTAAAGATTTAGAATTGAATTCTTTAGCTGATTTTAAGGGTTTAAAGGTTGGTATTGGCCCAGAAAATTCTGGAACTAGATTATTAGCAGAAACAATATTGAGTCTTTATGGAGTGAATGGCAAAAATACTGAATTTGTTGACCAAACACATTCGACCCACTTTGATATGATGGAAAAAGGCAAATTAGATGTAGGTTTTTTTTTATTACCAGCAAATAATCAATTCGTTTTTAAATTAGGTACAAATCCTAACTTAAAGATATTTTCACTTCGAAATTCAAAAGCAATTTCAAGGAGGTACGACTATCTGTATCCAGAAATAGTCCAGGCAGGTGGATTTGATCTAAGAAATAATATTCCTAAAAAAAATATTCAAGTTGTATCATTACCAGTTGACTTAGTGGCAAAAAAAAATTTAGATCCATCAATTGTAGTTGCAATATCTTTAATATTAAAAGAAGAATTTAAAGAACCTAATATAATTTCTGATGCATCATCATTCCCATCTATGAAATACATAAAAAATCTCGAAGTTAATAAACGTGCAAAAGAAATCATCGAAATGCCTTATGGATCATTACCTTTTTTATATAAATATTTACCATTCAAATTTGCAGCTTTTATTGATAAATTTGGTGTTAATTTATCCTACATTTTTTCAATTATAATTATATTTAGATACATAGGATTTCCTACACCATTTGATTATTATAAAAAAATAATGGAACATATTTACTTCAAAAAAATTGTTAAAATATATGATAAATCTTTAAATAGTAAATTATCAGCACAGGAGATTAGAACTCTAAAAGAAACAGAAAAGCGTTTTGAGTCATATATTGAAAACGAACAAGCCTCTAGAATAATTAGAGAAATTAAAAAAAGAATTTAATTTGCTTAATTTTAATTTATGAAGATTTTTTGAAATTTTTAAATGAAATGACGCGTATATGACGCGTAAAAATAGGGCAATTATTTCAATTTCGTGGTAAAATTATTAAGATGAAAAAATTTTTAGTGATCGTGGTTCTGGGTTTGATGTGGATTATTCCAGTATCAGCAAATGAAAGATTTATTCCTTTAGAGCTATTCACTGGTGGTGAAATAAGAGAAGATACAGAAATTAAATTTACAAAAGCAAATAAAATATTTGGTGAAAAGAAAAGAAAAAAAATTGTTGGACCTGAGGATTGGAAAAATCTTCAAACTGGAGAAATAATAAAAGTTTATAAAAGAACAAGAAAAAGTCAAAGTGGATTAAAAACACAGTTATTTACAGTTACTAATGATGGA